>Ga0207675_100003252_pt1 | contig 15910 bp, 12 predicted proteins | sample KBSSwiS42_FD_184305 | JGI IMG/M metagenome (GOLD analysis project Ga0207675, IMG submission 184305) | Switchgrass rhizosphere microbial communities from Kellogg Biological Station, Michigan, USA - KBS Switchgrass S4-2 (SPAdes) (version 2) | ecosystem: Host-associated > Plants > Roots >... | reverse complement strand
GACGCGCCACTTTTTGACCAGTGCTCGATCTGGGCGGCGCTCCACTTCACTTCCGTACGCGATCATCGTCGACTGCGCTTTGTGACGAACCTGGTAGTAATCCTGAATGACCTGCGCGTCGGTCACCATTTCGTTAGGCAACACCGTGGACAGATACTCAGCGAGCCTGTAGTAGCGTCGGCCCAACCAGCCCCACTTCTTGCGTTTGTGTTCGAGACCGTCGACGTTGACTACGACTGGTGTTCCGGTCAGTCGCAGGATTGGACAGAACGGAGCATTAGCGGAATTACAGATCAGGGCTGCGTCGAAACGGCGCGAGACTCCGTGGAGCGCGGAGAGAAACGTGTGGATGACCGTGTCGAAATACTTGTGACGAATTGTGGGTAACACTTCGAGCCGCACGCCGTGATATTCCAACTGCCTCGGTGAAACATAGTGGGAGCGGCAGTAGACCGTCACCTCGTGGCCGCGAGCCACGAGACGCGTCGAGAGATGTTCTGCGAAGGTTTCAAACCCGCCGTAGCTGGCGGGAATACCTCGCGTTCCGAGGATAGCAATACGCATGGCTTAGTTAGCTGGCCGCCGACCGGTATGACTTCCGAAACACCTGCTCGTAGACTGTTAATGTTTGGCGCGCCGTGTCTGGCCAATTAAACGTTTCAGCGCGCTTACGACCTTTGACGCTCAACTCATTGCGCAGTTCCGAATTCTTCATCAATTCGCTGATTGCCGCCGCAATTGCCGAGACGTCAAACGGATCGACTTTCAACCCGGCATCACCCACAACTTCCGGCAAACTCGTTGCGTTTCCGACGATCACCGGCGCGCCACATTTCATTGCCTCGAGCGGTGGTAAACCAAAGCCCTCGAAGTATGACGGATAAACGAAACAGAGCGCCCCGGAATACAGTGGCGGCAAATCTGATTCGGGAATATAACCCGTTAGTACAACTGAATCGCTAACGCCTGTTTCTTCAATTACGCGCAAGGTCTCGTCGTATAGCCACGCCCGTTTACCTACTATGACGAGTTTGGGAAATCTATTTCCGCCAGGGGCGCCTCGCAACGACGCGTACGCTTTCACTAAACGCGCCAGATTTTTGCGGGGCTGAATGGAACCGACCGAGAGAACGTAATCCTGGTCTATCCCGTAAGTGTGTCGCACACGTTGAAGTTCCTTATCGTCGGTGACCGGTGCGAAGTGTGCGGGAGCTGCGAGTGGAATCGCTGCGATCTTATCTGGTTCGATGCCGTAAGTTTCCACGACGTCTTGCCGTGTGTGCTCCGAGAGCGTCAGGATTTTCGCGGCGCGACGGGCAGAATGCCGCACCGTTAGTCGCAACTGAGTGCGGCTTCGCCGATAGAAAGTTTGAGGCAAGTGCTCGAAGGAAAGATCGTGAATACTGACGACCACCGGGCATGGGCAAAGCGGCGGCGCCGTGAATTGCACGTGCAGGACATCCACCGGATGTTTACGAAGTTCTGCGCTGAGTGTGAGCGGAATCCGGATCAGCGGAGTGTGAGGCAGGGTTGTATGAACTTTGAAATTAGGCCAGCGCTGGTGAAAGCGTTTATAGGCTTCAGTAGTCGTGACGTACAGTACGTACTCGTTGACGTCATCGATCTGCGCGAGCGCCTCGATCAGGTTGGTGGCGTAGCTTTCGTTGCCTCCGAGCTTCGTCCCAACAGAATGCGCATCGATGGCGATCCGCAACGGTCTTCTCCGTTCAAGGTCTGTACGTCAAACAGCTTGGGCCTGACTGCGATATCAGCCTACTTGCTCTTTGCGGCCGCAGAAGCCTGCGACTCGTCAGTTTGCTGACCGCGCGTGTCGCGCTCGCGAATACGAGCCGCCTTGCCGCGGAGTCCGCGCAGGTAGTAGAGCTTAGCGCGACGGACGCGTCCCCGCTTCACGAGGTCGATGTGGTCGATGATCGTCGCGTGTAGCGGGAAGATTCTTTCAACGCCGACGCCAAAGCTGGTCTTGCGTACGGTGATCGTCTCGCGTGCGCCGCCATGTTTGCGCGCGATTACGACACCTTCGAAAGCCTGCAGTCTTTCCTTGGTTTCCGACTCTTTAATGCGGACATGAACGCGGACCGTGTCGCCCGGCTGAAACTCGGGAATATTCTTCCGCAACTGACTCTCTTCAATCTTATCCAGTCGATTCATTGTAAATGCTCCTTCTTTCCGCGTTCACTCAAGTTCAACTATTCAGTAAATCCGGGCGCTTGCGCCGAGTCTTTTCCATTGCTGCCTGCTTTCGCCAGCGTGCGATCTCCGCGTGATTTCCGCTCAATAAAACTTCCGGGACTTTCATGCCGCGGAAATCCGGCGGCCGCGTGTATTGCGGATGGTCCAACAGACCTTCCGAAAACGATTCGAACACCGCCGACGTTTCGCTACCCAACGCGCCTGGCACCAACCGAACCACGGCATCAATCAAAACCATCGCGGCAGGTTCGCCACCCGACAGCACATAATCGCCGATCGATATCTCATCAGTGACCAATGCTTCGGAGACTCGTTCGTCAACGCCTTCGTAGCGGCCACACAGAAGCACGATCTGTGACTCGCTCTGCGAAAGATCCTGGGCCAACGACTGCGAAAAAACCTCGCCTTGCGCCGACAACAGAACCACGCGTGTCTTCGGTGGCAAGTCTTCGCGCCGGCTTGCGCCCGTCAGCGCCTCAACAGCTGCAAAGATCGGTTCGGGCTTGAGCACCATGCCATCGCCGCCGCCGAACGGCCGGTCATCAACGACGTGGTGCTTATCGGTGGTCCACTGCCGCAGGTCATGCGCTGCGATCTGGACCAACCCGGCGTTACGCGCGCGTCTCACGATTCCGCAGTCGATCGCTTCGCGGAAGAACTCGGGAAAGATCGTGATGATATCGAAGCGTAACATCGCTCAAAGATCTACAACTCGAGTAACCCTTCGGGCGGGTCGATAACAATTCTTTTGGCCGAGGTGTCTATTTCAACGACGATTGGCGCGGCCAGTGGAACGAGTTGTTCCTTTTCGCTCTCGTCAGTAACCACAAGGATTTCGGCTCCGCCCGTTCTCATTACCGAACGAACCCGGCCGATGCTTCGCTCGCCGACCTTCACCGTACAACCTTCGAGTTCCCAATCGTAAAACTCGTCTTCAGCGAGTTGAACTCGATCGGATTCCGGAACAGCGAATTCGTAGCCGACTAACTCTTTCGCCTTGTCAACGTTGTCGTAATCGGCGAGTTTCAGGACGACCCGGTCCTTTTGAAACCAGAAAGCTTCGAGTTGCGCCGTCCTCCGTTCGCCTGACGGGGAAACTAGAACGATGTCATCGACGTCTTCGAATCGTTCAGGAAAGTCTGTCAAAAGCTCGGCGACAATCTCTCCTTTGAGACCGTGGGTTCGCACCGCTCGAGCAATCACAATCAAATCCTCGGAGCCGGCGTCGTCCATCTGGCTCACTCCACGATTTCCAGAAGGTAACGTCGATTCTGTTTGGAGCCAGCGATTCTTGCCAAAGATCTAAGGGCACGAATTGTCTTGCCCTGTTTACCAATAATCTTGCCGATGTCCTGAGGTGCAACACGCACTTCGATCAACGTTGCGCCGTTACGTTGCTCGACTTCGCGAACGTCTACCGTCTCTTTGTCGTCGACCAGCGACTTAACGATCATCTCGATGGCGTCTCGCATGGCTTCCGTCTAGTCAGAGACTGTTAGGCTTGTGCTTCAGCGGCAACAGCGGTTTGTGCCTTCGCGCTGGCCTTGATCAGGCGGTTGACGGTTTCCGTCGGTTGCGCGCCTTTTCCGATCCAATAATTGACTCGCTCCAGGTTCAAATTGATCTCTGCCGGATTGCGAGTGGGGTTGTAAGTGCCCAGGTTCTCAAGATAGGCGCCGTCGCGTTTCGACTGCTTCTCTTTGACAACCACTCGATACGACGGGCTCTTCTTCGCCCCGGTACGCATTAACTTAATCGCTAACAAGTTGGTTCTCCTATCGTCGTCGTTTCTTTCGTTTCTTCTTCAGTTTTTTTCTCGATGGACCAACCGGCCCAGCCGGCAGCGAGGGCATTTCGCCACCATCACCGGCAAAACCACCCATATCCGGGATGCCGGTGATCTTTCTCATCATCTTGCCCTTTAGTCCGCCGCCGCCGAACAGCCCGGAACCGGAAAGCTGTCTCATCATCTGCCGCATCTCGACGTACTGCTTGACGAGTTGATTCACACTCGCGACGTTAGTGCCCGAGCCGCGAGCAATGCGCCGCCGTCGATTAGCGTTCAGAATCCGATGATCGTTGCGCTCTTCCCACGTCATCGAGTCGATGATGGCTTCCGTGCGCTTGAGCTCCTGCTCCATCTGCTTCGACTGCTCTTCCGACAACTGCGGCATTCCCATGCCACCGAGAAGCTGGTCAGGCAGCAGCTTCATTATTTTTGAGAAAGAGCCGAGCTTCTTGACCTGGCGCAATTGCGACCGAAAGTCGTCCAACGTGAACTCGTTCTGTTGCAGCTTCTTGAGCTGTTCCTCGGCTTCGCCCTGATCGACCTTTGCTTGTACTTCTTCGATCAGCGACAAAACGTCGCCCATGCCGAGAATGCGCTGCGCAACTCTGTCGGGATAGAACGGCTCGAGCGCATCGTAGCGTTCGCCGACACCAACGAACTTCACCGGCTGCCCGGTGACCTGCTTGATTGAAAGCGCCGCACCGCCACGTGCGTCGCCGTCCATCTTCGTCAGAACGACACCGGTAATGCCAACGCGACGGTGAAACTCCTCAGCGGAACGAACGGCATCCTGACCAGTCATCGCGTCAGCGACGAACAGCGTTTCCGAGGGATGCGTTTCGCTTTTGATCGCGACCAGTTCTTCCATCAACGCATCGTCGATGTGCAAACGCCCGGCAGTGTCAATCAGCAGCGTGTCAAAACCAGTTTGCTGCGCATGCTTGAGAGCACCGCGGACGAGTGTGAGCGGGTCGTCGGTTTGCGGATCTTCAAAGATCTGTTGGCCAGTCGCCTTGGCGATGACCTTCAACTGTTCGCGCGCGGCTGGACGATAAACGTCGACTGAAAGCAACAGCGGCTTCCGATCCTGGTTTGCCGCTAACCATCGCGCAATCTTGCCGGTGGAAGTGGTTTTGCCGGAGCCCTGAAGCCCGACCATCATCACCGTGTTCGGAATCTGTTTGGTAAAAACGAGGCGCGAAGACTGGCCTCCAAGTAACTCAACCAGTTCGTCGAAAACAATCTTTACGACCTGCTCCGACGGTTTGAGTTCCTGCCAAACCTGCTGCCCTTCCGCCTTCTGCTGAACCGAAGCAATAAAGTCTTTGGCGACTTTATAGTTGACGTCCGCTTCCAGTAAGGCCAGGCGGATCTCACGCAGCGCCGCGTCAACGTGCTCCTTTGTAAGAACGCCTTCGCCCCGCAGATTCTTCAGCGTGCGCTTTAATTTATCCGAGAGCGACTCAAACATATAACACTAGGCGTAGCTCCGCGCTGCGGACGGAAACGGAAATGATAGCGGCCGAGTTTAGGGGTGTCAAGGCGCGTAAACCACAGTGCCGTCGCGGTTTCTAGTAAGCTCCTTTTAACTCGATTCGAGTGCTTTGTACGCAAAGAAACTGTACGCATTTCGCCTCATGTGTTAAATTCACCACGAATCAAGCGTTCGCGCGGCTAAACCGTAAAGCTGAAGCACGTGAGACGGTTCCCTCCCAGAGCAGAGAAGTGAAAAGTCCGCTCGATTGAACTTTTATAGGTCTTAAATGGACAAACGTGTCAGTCACGTGCCCCATGGGCGTGACGCGGAAAACTCCCCTACGGATCGGGGTGTGGTCGATCTCGCCGATGCGCGTGTGAGAATACGCTCGCGAGTTAAGCCAACCACCGAATCGCTCACGCAGGAACTCGATGAAATTCGTTCGCTGCTGGACCAGGGACTTTCCACCGATGCCAAGGGTCGACTGTCAATTCTGATCTCAAACGCCCGCAATCATGCGTCCGTACTGGCGCTGGCCCGTTGCGCTCTCTCCACAGCTCTTGAACAACAGGGTCACTATCGCGATTCGCTGGCCGCAGTCTCGATGTATGAGACTCCGGAGTCGCGTGCAAAGCTCGACAACGAAACTACCAGTTTTCTTCGTGTTCAGATCGGACTAGCCCACAACTACAACGGCGATCATCCCAAAGCGATCGCGATGTTGAAATCTACGTTGCGTGATCAGGTGGAAACCGGGAGCGCAAATCTGGGCCATATCTATGCAGCGTTGTCGCGCGTGTATCGAACCATCAGTGAGTATCCAATCGCGCGCGACTATGCTCAGCGCGCGCTCGAGAGTTTTCGGCAGAGCGGCGACTGGCGCGGATTGGCCGAAGGCTATTTCGGCGTCGGCGTTGCCGACATTCACGAAGGAAATTACGAGTCAGGCTTAGAGAATCTCGAACAAGCATTGAAGCTTATCGGCGATCATCCGGCTGCCTATGTTCTCGGCAGAACATACGCAAACATGGCCGGCGCCTGCTGGTTTTTGAAACGTCCGCAGGAAGGCATCGATTACCTCAAGAAAGCGATCACCTATTACGAGCGGACCGATCACAAGACAAACGCCGCAGACGGTTATAACAACCTCGGCATCAATCTCGTGCTTATCGGTCAGTGGGATCGCGCTCAGGAAGCGCTCGAGCGAGCCTTGGCGCTCGCGACGGAAGTTGATGAACGCGGCGCTAAAGTGCCGATGATTCTGGATTCGCTTGGCGAGTTGCACATGCTTCGAGGCGATCTGGACCAGGCGAAAGACTATCTCAGCCGCGCCGTTGCCTTAGCCACTGAAAATGGAAACAAGTGGTACGCCGCGCAAGCACTGCGAACACTGGCGCGGTGCTACGTCGCCGTTGCCGATCCGGAAAAAGCATTGGCGAAGGCCCGCGAAGCGCTGACGCTTGCGGAAAACATTGGCGACCGCCAGGCAATTTGCGAGTCGCGATTGATTGCCGCCGAAGCCTACTTGCAAACTGGCGAACTCGACGAATGCACGCGTGAGCTTCAGTTTGTAAGCGATCAGACGACCGACTCGGCTACCGATTTGGGTTTCACCGGCGACGCTCACCGCCTCAACGGCATGCTGAACATGGTCCGCAACGATCCAGCCGCTGCGGCTCAGCATTTTGGCAGTAGTGTTTCTATCTTCGACATGTTGGGCGATCGATATCGCGCGGCCCGCGCACATCTGGAACTCGGAAGAGCGTATGCGACCATCTTGCCGGATCGCGCCGGCGAACATCTGAGCCGCGCGCTGAACACGTTTAGAGAACTCGGTGCGCGTATCGATCTATCGCGTGCAGAGGAAGAGCTGCGTGATCTGGCGCGTTCCACTCCCGAGAGAAACCAGGAACAGTCGGCGTTAACTCAGTTGTTGACATTGCGTTTGGCGGAAGCGGTCGCCTCGCGCGAACTCCTGTTACGAGAACTTGCGGCAGTGATGCGTCAGGAGACTGGCGCGCAGCGCGTGCTCATTACTGAGAAGGGCGAACGCAACGAACCGCGTGTCGTCATCGCGATGGGTTGCACACCCGCTGACAGTATCAAGATTGCGGTGGAGCTCAACGATATTGATGACGAGCAATCGCGCCAGCGCTACTGTAAGAAGTATGACGTTGAGTTGATTCCGTTGAAATCGTCAAACGCTCCGCCGGCACTGATGTATCTCGCGCCGCGAAATCGTTCTTCGTTGCCCAAGGGTGTGGCCCTCGAGCCGTTGCTTCGCGTCGTTGAATTGGGAATGGATGTTTGCGCGCTGCGAGCGGGGGCGCAGAAGACGGGCAGTAACGAACATTCCGACGAACTGGCCGGCACAAGTCTGATGCCCGGGTTCATTCATTCAAGCCCGGCTATGACGCAGTTGGTGGAAGAGGTCCACAAAATCCGTTCGTCGGATGTGACTGTCTTAGTCACCGGTGAATCAGGCACGGGCAAGGAACTGGTTGCCCGAGCGATACATGCGATCTCGTCACGACGTGCGAAGGTTTTTGTCCCGTTCAACTGTACAGCCGTGCCGAAGGAGCTTTCTGAAGGCTATCTGTTTGGTTACCGTCGAGGCGCGTTCACTGGTGCGGTCCAGGACTCGCACGGTGTGATTCGCACGGCTGCGGGTGGAACGTTGTTCCTTGACGAGGTTGGCGATCTTCCGCTCGACGTTCAACCGAAACTACTTCGGTTCTTGCAGGAAGGCGAGATTCAGCCGCTGGGCGAACAGCGACCGAGTAAAGTTGATGTGCGTATTATCGCAGCGACCAATACGGATCTCGAGGACATGGTGGCGCAAGGTCGTTTTCGTGAAGACCTCTATTACCGTTTGAACGTGATCCGATTGCGCGTGCCGCCGTTGCGCGAGCGTCGTTCGGAGATTCCGACGATAGTCAATTACTACGTCAATCATTACTCAGCCAAGTTTGGCCGCAAAGACATACAGATCACGCCGCAGGCAGTCGATCTTTTGATGGTCAGCGACTGGCCTGGAAATGTGCGTCAGCTTTGTAATGAGATTCAGCGCACAGTGGCGCGCGCCGAAGATGGAACGATAATCACTCCTGAACAGTTGTCACCGGAGTTGAAGCGCACTTCTTCACCGACGACTCCTTCGACAGCAGCTTCAATTGCGTCGATGCCTTCGTCCAGCTTGCAAGGTGGAGGCACTCTCGCCGATGCCTTGGCCGAGGTAGAACGTCGAATGATCTCCGATGCGTTGCGCCGGCACGGCGGCAACATCTCACGCGCCGCGCGTGAACTCGGCCTCACAAGGCGCGGGTTGTACCTCAAACTCGAACGTCACGAATTGAGCGTTAGCGCGTCCAAGGCAGGTTAATTCCTGCGGTCCTACATCCCCTTTTTAACTGACTGAACCGTCGTCAACTCCATCACTAACGAAGGTGTGTGAGAGTTAGGTAGTTGCGAGTTTCCGTTGCGCAATCTCCTGCGCTATGTCGCAGATCTTGTTGATGTCGAAAGGTTTTGCGACCACCCAGTCGGCATTAACTGCGTTGCGTGTCTGAATGCTGATGGCGTCGGCCCAGCCGCTGATGATGGCGAGTGGCATCGTCTTCGAACGTTCGCGGATTTCGGTGCAGAGTTCCCAACCGCTCATTTCAGGCATGCCGATGTCGGTGAAGACGGCGTCGAACCTGCCGCCACACTGATCGTAGAGTGCCAGCGCGATCTCTCCGCTTTGTGCCGCAACCACTTCGCAGCCTTCAGCTTCCAGGGCTTCAATAAGTACTTCGCGCACGTGCGTTTCGTCGTCAACGACCAGGACGCGGATCTTATCGTCTGAGATAGCCGCGACGGAGTTGGTCAATTGTGCGCCAACGTTCGCAGATGCCGGCAACACCTTCGGAAGTGAGATCTTGAAGGTCGTGCCGCTGCCGGGTTCGCTCTCCACTTCTATTGAGCCTTCGTGACGGCGGATGATACCGAAGCTGACGGCCAGGCCCATGCCAGTGCCGGCCTTGCCTTTGGTGGTGAAGAACGGGTCGAACAGTCGCTGTTTTACATCCGGGCCCATGCCGGTTCCGGTATCGCTCATGCAGACAACCACGCGCTCGCGGCTTTCCTGAGTGGCCAGACGTATTTCGCCGCCCGAGGGCATCGCGTCGATCGCGTTGTAGATCATGTTGACGAGCACCTCGCGGAGTTCCACGGCATCGCCCTTGACGTAAGCCTGGCAGTCGGCGTGCAGAGCAAACCGTATCTGGGCAAACTCTGAGCGTGACTCCCAGCGTGGGCGGGTCATCTCGCACGCGTCTTTGAGCAGATCGGCGATGGCAATGATTTCGAACTCGCGGCTGGGCCGTTGGCGGGCGAAATCCTGAATACGGCGGATTATGTGCGCGCCGTCTTCCGCGCTCTTGATGATGAGGTCGAGTCCTGCCTCAACCTTCGACTTGTCGCTGCTATTACGAAGGATGAGCTGGGCGCGGCCGAGAATGCCGGTTAGGGTGTTATTAACGTTGTGGGCGACGCCGAAGGAGAGTTCGCCGAGTGCGGCCATTTTTTGGGCGTGGATCTCCTGTTCGCGTTGGGCTTCGTGACGGCTGTGGGCGTCGGCGATCATTTCGAGGCATTTGCGGAGACGTTCGCGGGTGGCGTGTTGTTGGGAGTTGGCGAGGAGTTGATTGGCGTGGGCGCCGATTTCGCGGCGTTCGTCGTCGGGGAGTTGCTCGCACATTTCCTCGATCATGACGAGGAGGGCGCGTCCGGCGCCTTCGCGGTCGCCGCAGCGTTCCGCGACTCTGCGGGCGCGTTCGAGGATTGGTTTCGCATCCTGGCGCTGGCCAAGGCGGCAGAGGATTAGGCCCCGCGTCGTAAGCGCCTCCGCAAGTAATGCGTCCTCACCGCTGTCCTCGAGAATGCTGACAGCAAGTTCGATAGAACGTTCAGCTTGATCGTAATTCTCCGATGTCAAGTATAGCCGGGCCAGTGTCTCATCGACCTGCGCGCAGCCAATGTTATCGGCAAAGTCATTGAACAGCGTACGTGCTCGCTCGAGATGCTTCTGCGCTTCCGTAAATCTCTGGAGGTTGAGTAAGAGAAACCCACGATTGTTTTCAACTGCCGCAACATACCTGAAATTACCTAATAGTTCGAATTGGAGAGATGCCTCCTCATAGTGAGACAAAGCACAATCGAAATCAGACACCCGCGAATCCGCCTCAGCTAAATCCTTCAGAGTGTTAGCCATTTCAGTGTGAAAACGCCCCTTGGTCCAGGCGCTTACAAACGGTTGGAGCAATGAAGCCTCTTTAAGAAGGCCCACGGCTTGCTGCAAATGACCAGAATGTCGCTCTACAATGGCCAATCTGATAAGGGCAACGGCTTTCAGTTCGCAATCTTGTTCACCTAGACTCGCAACGCACTTGCTCAGTGTTGAATAAGCTAAATCGAAAAGTCCTTGGTGATAGTAGCAACATCCCAATTCAATGCGAGCTTGTGTGGTCTTTTGAAATTCGCCGGTCTGCTCAAACAAGGCGATCGCTCCACAAATCAGCATTTCGGCCAACCGCTGACCACCAGAAACTTGCCTAGCTCTTGAGATCGCATCAGTTAAAGAGCCTGCTGTTAAGAGCAATTCGCCAGCTGTGATCGAGGTGAGACCCGCATGATTCGGCCACTCACCTGGTTTCCACCACGAAGCCAACGCGGCGCAACCACCATCGTAGTCGCCCGTTATTATTTTTTCCCAGGCCAAAGTGCAACTCGCTATTACATGTTGACTTTCGTCGAGCGAGACTCGCAAGTTTTCTCCACGCATATCCGCTGAGTAGGCAGTATCCAATGCTACGGTTGTATACAAAGTATGCTTCATCAGTCGAACCGAGCTTTTTCACAAAACATTCGCATGACTTCGCCTAATTGCAAAAGCTGTTTACTAGGTTCACACTTCTCGCCAATTGCGCGTTCGCAGTAACACCGTCTTGTCGACCCGCTAAACTGCAGCATCAGAATCATTTAACGCGGTGTTGATGGATGCGTCGCTTTGGCACGCGGATTGAAAACGGCTAAACCATCAAGCTAGTTGGTCGGTCCTAGGAAAAGCGTAGCGAGCACCATTCGAAGAACCGACCTTACCCCTGACGGTTTACACCAGGAGACGATATGAGAACATTCAAATTCATTGCATACGCGGCCGTTTTGGCAGCATCGTTGACCACAACTGTGGTTGCAAAATCCGGGACCATTTCGACGACGCGCACCGGCACCATTTCGACGACTCAAACAGGCACCATTTCGACGACTCAAACAGGCACCATTTCGACGACTCGGACGGGAACGATTTCGACGACGCGCACCGGCACGATCTCGACGACTGGCGTCGGCATTATTCCGACCAATTGGAGCACGAGAGCCGACCTCCTTAATTTGCTGTTCGCGTGGATCTGGTAGACGGTCAATGTGAGAAATGTTCGGTCACGCCGCCTTTCAGATTTCGTCAAAGATCAGTCAATGTGAAACAATTCCACGTGGCGCGTTACCCAAGGAGCAGAAGCCGCAAACCCCATGCCGTTAAGTGTAAAGGATGTCTATTATGAAAAACATCGATGTTGTTAAATCCCAGGTGACTACGGAACGGTCACTTCTTTCGATCGTAAAGCACAGCAACGTGGTTAAAGGCTTCATCTTCCCGACAGACTTCAATGACGTAACCGGATAGTGACCGGTCGTACGACACTTTTCGACGGCCACCAAACACGGTCTGAAGGTTATCCTAGGCAGATTCCTCCCGTTGGACTTGCCATCCCGGCTTCGGCTCAACTCCCCAGACGGACAGCGGCCATTTGAATCGACTCTCTCGCGCGTCCCAAAAAATGCTTTGAGAGCAGTAACTCAACGAGATACACGCCACACCGTTAACGAGGAGCGGTGTCGCGGCCCTCAGCCGCCGACAACGTTCGCGCAATTGACTGTTCTATGCGAGCCGCAAGGTAAGGCTGATGTATTGCAAGCACTAGGCGCTTTAACTTTTCAACCATCCGCAAGACCTCATCTGTATTTAGGTGTTCTCCCATTTGTTCAAACAACGCCAACAACGCTCGACCTGCACCTTGATAATCGCCACATCGTTCGGCCACTTTGTAGGCCGCGTCGAAGCATAGTTTCGCATCACCGTAATTCCCGAGCCCACAAGCAACAACACCTTTTGTGGTTAATGCTTCAGCCAGAATTCCTTCACTGTCGGTCAGTTCCAATGCTTCAACGGCGTTGTCGATAATTCCTTGTGCACGCTTGTATTCTTTCATTTCTACATACAATCGAGCGAGGGTATCGTTTACTTGAGCGCCTCGAACACTGTCCCCAAATGCTTGGAATATCTTGCGGGCACGAAGGAGATGTGGTTCGGATTCGGCGTAGGAGCCAACGTTTAGCAAGAGGAAGCCGATGTTATTTTCGACGCACGCGACGTTGAGGTGATGGCCTAGCGCTTCCGCCTCATACAGGGCCTGGAAGAAGTGAAACTTTGCTTCAACAAGGTAGCTCTCGTCATGCTCAGAAAGAGCGAAGTCCTTTAATGTTGTTGCCAAATCGATGTTACAGCGGCCGGTTACAAGATGGCCTGTAACTTCAATATTCGCTGCTTCACGCAGTATTGCTACCGCGTCTGTGATTCGTCCGAAGTCTTTTTCAATTACACCGTAAATTATTAGCGCGAAAATCTTGATCTCTAACTCGTCACACGGCACCTCCGAAAGAGCCACTGAGATCGTCTCACGCGCCAAGCTTAAAAGACCCTGCCTATAGTAACAACGCGTTAATTCTACTCTGGCTTCAGCGGACCGGCTTCTTATTCCTAGTTGTTCGAACAGTGCTAATGATCCATTCAGCAGAGCCTCGGCGTGCCTATGACCATGCAGTACTTGTTTTGAACCAGCGAGTACTCCAAAAAGCGTGCCAGCGGTAAAGAGTAAATCTCCCGCTGCATAGACATTCAAATGGTCAAGCTTTGGCCATTTTCCGGCCGTAGCCCAATTCCTGAGCATTAGTTTAGCGGCCTCATAATTCCCAATTGCCATCTGATCACGTGCAACAGAACACAGGATCTGTACTTCCTCGGCTGGTGTAAGGCGCACTGAAGGTATCTGCAAAGCTAACCGCGATTCTGAGGCTGAATCTATTTCCACTTTTGATTCCTGTCCAGAGGACTCGTGATACAACTGTCTACTAGTAAGGTAGGCAACATACCATTGATGCGTGGACGGATAATTCGTCTTCAGCTCATTTGCACGCCGTAGTTCGCGCTCTACAGTTTTCCAATCCCACTTAAAGCGCAGCTTAATGCGCTCTTCGGCCGCGTTGAGAGCGTCCATCTTCGGATCGTCTGATTCTTCATTCGGCAAGGCAGGAGCGTACTCTTCGGGCGGGAGGTAGTTGGTGGCGAGGCGAAGGTAGCAGTCAACAATCGCGGCGTAGGCGAGCGCGTAGTTCGGATCGAGCTCGATCGCCTGCCGAAAATGACCAATCGCCTTCTCGATCCCCGTTCGCGTGTACCGGCTCCAGTGATAACGCCCCTCCAAATACGCTTGATACGCATCTGCATTCTCCGTATAGCGCGCAGTGATTCGCTTCTCTTCCTCACCCGTTAACTTCAGTTTCAAATTCGCAACCAACTGGCGTGTGATCGCCTCTTGAATCTGAAGCAGGTCTTTGTTCTTTGAGTCAAAAATCTCGCCCCATAACTGCCATCCAGTCGCAACATCAACCAATTCCACAGCAATCGTGATCGCCGCCGGTCGCCGATGTATCGCCCCAACGCGCGCCGGCGGCGCATTAACCGTCCCAACAAGCACAGCGTGCGCCCCCAGCGCCTTTCCCGTCTGCAACGGATCGATCTCAGTTTTTCTGTGGCGAAACACCGCACTGCGCGACATCACGCGTAACCTGGAAAGACGAGACAGGCTGTTGATGATGTTGTCAGTTACGCCTTCAGCTAAATATTCAAGCCCTTCATCGCCACTCGCATTGATAAACGGCATGACAGCCACTACAACCCGAGGCGCTACATAGTTACTGCAGGATGAATCCTCCTCATCGGACTCAGCAGTAGTGTCTTCATCCAGGTCATCGACTCTGACACTCGCCACGAACCGATAACCACGCCGCGCTACGGTCTCTATATATTTAGGAACAGCACGTTCATCGCCCAATGCTCTTCGCAGCGTGAAGATGTTCTGCGTAAGATTTGCCTCTTCAACAAACGTGTCGGGCCATACTTCCTTCAGCAGATCATCTTTCTCCAATAGTTGGCCTGCATTCATCACGAGCCGCATGAGGATTTCAGTAGCTTTAGGAGTAAGTGACACTGCTTCGCCATCACGTGTGAGAACGCGCTGAGCCACATTGAGGCGATATGGACCAAATTGGTAGCAGACGTTAGTGCTATGAGGCATATAGTCCTTGAGAACGAGCTAAGAAATCTTTGAGTTTGTTCTAAGGATTTCTGGTTGTAGTGTGAGTATATTCCGCAACGTCGCCAAGCGCCGCTGCCATTTACAGGCTGCGTGATTCTAAAGGCAAGTCTCGCGAATGGCAAGATCCGAGAGCGTCTCGTTCGCGCGTTTGATTCGGCCCAGTTGAGAGAGGGGGCAATGTCAACTGGTGGACCGGTGGGTGTCCTCAGCCGGATTTGGGATCCTCACCCCAGCGACCTTCGCTGCTCTTGTGCTTCATGGCGGCTTCGCCCAGCAAGACCGGCCCTGAAGCACAAGACGGTGGAGTAAAACCGATCCTTTGTCGCTCACTTCCCAGACTGTTATGCTTCTCGCGCCTTCGCGATGTCAGAAGCAAACTCCCAACTCAAAGATCGTGTGCGTGCGTTTTGGCAAGAGCATCCTTGCGGGACTAAATTTGCCGATGCGGAACCAGGTTCACGACGTTTTTATGAACTCGTCGAAGCGCATCGATACGAGAAGGAGTGGCACATTCCGATCGCGGCCGGGTTCGCACATGCCAAGGATCTCGCGGTGCTGGAAATCGGTTGTGGACTCGGAACTGACGGCGCGCAATTCGCCAAGGCTGGCGCTCACTACACGGGAATAGATCTAACTGACGCCGCTGTAAATCTCGCGCGTCGACGCTTCGAGATTTTTAATTTACACGGATCGTTCTGCGTCGGTGACGCAGAACGGTTGGATTTCCCGGACAACTCTTTCGATCTTGTCTACTCCCACGGTGTGTTGCATCACACGCCTGACACGCAAGCGGCAGTGCGCGAAATTCACCGCGTCCTTCGGCCCGGCGGACGCGCGATCGTGATGCTTTACCATCGCGATTCCTATAACTACCGAATCAACATCTCTCTCCTGCGCAGAGCAGGCGTGCACTTATTGCGATGGAACGCAGGCCTCAAGCTAGTGCAAGCGCTC
>Ga0207675_100003248_pt1 | contig 15933 bp, 12 predicted proteins | sample KBSSwiS42_FD_184305 | JGI IMG/M metagenome (GOLD analysis project Ga0207675, IMG submission 184305) | Switchgrass rhizosphere microbial communities from Kellogg Biological Station, Michigan, USA - KBS Switchgrass S4-2 (SPAdes) (version 2) | ecosystem: Host-associated > Plants > Roots >... | reverse complement strand
GTTCTGCGAGCTCTCGGAGCTCTGGCACACCCAGCGGCGCTGATAGCGCCCCATACCTTCGGCGCAGCTGTACACCATGACGGGCTCGCCGCAGGTGTTCATGAGGTTGGCCTCGACCATATCGCCGAAGTCGTACGAGACCTGCTCTCGAATGCACTCATTACGAACGACGGACTGCGCCACGCCGGCCGCAAGCTCGGTGTCTGCGCCTTCGTCGTACGCGGAAGAGTGCGCGATGAGAGAGTCGATGGCCGTTTCCGCGTTGGCACGGCTCGGCGCAGCCGGAGCGACGGCCGCATCCTTCGCCTTGAAGTCGAAGCGGTGCGTCAACGTCGCGGCCGCGCGGCCTTCCTCGGCGCTATACCGCCAGCGCGAGATCGCGGCCAACGCCGCCTGCTCGAACACGCCCGGCGGCTCGGCGGCCGTGACGATCGCATTCTCGACGCGGCCGAGCGGCGTGACGGTGAAGCTGATCTCGACGAAGCCCTCGGTGCCGCTGGAGGCAGCAGCCTGCGGATACTTCGGATCGACGGCGATCAATCGCGAGAGCTCGGGCTCGCGCGAGGTCTCGGGCTCGCGCGCGAGCTCGCGCTCGGTTGTCGGCGCTCTCGGGGTAAGCACAGGCGTATTCGCTGCGGCGTTGTCGCGGCAAACCTGGCAGCTCTGCATGAGGACTCGCGGGTTTTCGCTTCGCGTCAGCCAGCTCTGCGTTTCGTGTCCGTCCACGACGAGCGCGACGAACGGCAAGCCGTCGATCAGGTAGTCGACGCGAGAGCACTGACGGTGGTCGCTCTCGATCGATACGCCGCCGCCCTCTACCGTGACGGTAGCGCTGCATGCGTCGACGATCGTCGCGCAGTCACAGCGCCATTCCGCCTGCGCGCCCATGCAGACGAGGCTTGCCGCCAATAGGGACGCCCGAACGACCAGTGACGTGCTCATCCTTCCGCTCCGCTCATGCTGTCTTCTTGAGTGAGACATTCACAGTCATCTTAGCCGAGCTGCGATCGAGGCGAACCAGTCGCAAACGACAATATGTCAACTCCCGTCTACAATCGGGCCGCATGCTCGCCATGAATATTAAACCGCAGGCGGCGTGGCTGTTGCTGTCGATCTGCGTGCTCGCCATCGGCGCTTGCAGTTCCGACACGGCGCCGCCCGAGAGCGACGCCGCTGTGCGCGCGGAGCTCGAGCGGCGCATCGATGCCGCGGCCGCGCTGACCGCTCGCCTGAAAGCGGTGCAAGCGGTCAAGCGTTTGCAGCACGCGTACGGCCACTACTCCGAGGTCGGCCTTTGGCACGACTTCGCGGACCTCTTCGCCGACAACGCCGTCGGGCACTACACGCAAGGCGACCTCGGCAAGGAGGAGATCCGCAAGCTGTTCGTCGAGCAAGTCGGCCAAGGCATTCTCGGCCTCGCCGACGGGCGGATCTATCCGCACATCGCCCTCTCGCCTGTCATCACGCTCGCCGCGGATGGGAGAAGCGCGAAAGCTCGCTGGCGCATCGTCGCGATGCTCGGCGGTTACGGCGGCACGGCAAGCTTTGCGCGCGGCGTCTACGAGAACGCCTACGTCGAGGAGAACGGCGTCTGGAAGGTGCAGGAAATCTCGTTCACGAATCAAATCGGCGGACGCTACGGCGAAAGCTTGCGGCCGACCGTTGCGGGGCCGCTCGACGCACCGTCGACCAAGTTTCACTATGAGCCGGCCGAAGTCGGCGCGGTGCTCGCGCTCGACGCGCCTGGCGCGAGCGGCTCGCAACCGAGCGCAACTCTCGCCGAGCTCGCCATGCGGCTCAGTGCGCTCGAGCCCGACGCCGCGCAATTGACCGCGGAGAACGCGGTGCTGAACCTACAGAACGCGTACGGCTACTACGTCGATCGCAAGCTCTGGGACGACGTCGCGGACCTCTTCGGCGACGGCGGCACGATGGAGATCGGCCAGAGCGGCGTGTACGTCGGCCGCGAGAGCATTCGCCGCGGGCTCGAGCAATTCGGCCCTGCGACGTTGAGCGACGGCGAGATCAACGACTACATCCTCATGCAGCCGATCGTCACGGTCGCTCGAGACGGAGCGACCGCGAAAGCGCGCGGCGTCTATCTCGGCATGACGGGCATACTCGGCGTGGGCGCGCAGTGGCGCGAGGGCATCTACGAGAACGAATACGTGCGCGATGACGGAGTCTGGAAGATCGCGGCGCTGCACGTCTATCCGCGCCTCGTGACGGACTACGACAAGGGTTGGGCCGCGGATGCGCAACCCGTGAACGGGCCGAGCGAGGCGTTCCCGCCCGATCGGCCGCCGACGTCCGCGTACGAGAGCTATCCGAAGTTCATGATTCCACCGCTGCACTTCCGCCATCCGGTCACGGGCCGCCCGCCGCAATACCCGGAAGCGCACGCGGGCGGCGATCCGAGCGTGGCCGCGGAGCCTCTCGAGCGCGCGGCGGACGCGAAGACGGCGGCCGAGCTCGACGCGCGGCTCGCGGCGCTCGAGCACGCGCTTCATGACGCTGCTGCCGCGGCGGCTGCGGAGAATCTTCTGAACGCATTCGGCTATTACGCCGACGAGCACCTCTGGGACGCCGCGGCACAATTGTTCGCGACCGATGCGTGGGCCGAGGTGCCGGGCGCCGGCGTCTATGTCGGACGCGAGCGCCTCCGCGCCGCGCTGCAGGCAAAGCTCGGTGGCCGACGCGAGGGCGCGTTCGAGCTGAACCAGATCGCGCAGCCCGTCATTCATACCGCGGCCGGCAGCCCGACGCGGATCCGCGCGCGTCTCGCACGAATCGATGCGGTCGAGAATGGCGACGACCGCTACTCGGCTGGCGTGTACGAAGCGGCGGTCGTCGAGGAAGGCGGTGCTTGGCGAATCGGCGCACTCGATTACGAGCCGACGTGGGCCGCGAGTCACAGCCGCGGTTGGGCGCGCGTGGCCGATGGCGAGCTCGCCACGCTCGTCGCGCCGCCCGTGGGCGACCTTCCGGCACCCGATCGGCCGCTCTCGGGCCCGGCAACTCCGCCCTTCCCCGCCGTCGCGGACATCCCTTTCCACTACGTGAATCCTGTGTCCGGCAGGCCGCCGGCGCGCGGCTCGTTCTGAAGCGCGCAGCTCCAGCTGCTCGTTACTTGGACAGCTGAGCGCGCAGCGCCGCGCGATCGACCTCGACGCCGTCGATGAACAGGCGTGAGATGCGGCGCGTGTTGACGATGTCGTCGAGCGGGCTCGCGTCGAGCACGAGGAGATCGGCCCGCTTGCCGGGAACGAGGCTGCCGCGATCATCGAGATGCAGATATTCGGCCGCGCGGCGCGTCGCGGCCACCAGCGCTTGCGTGGGCGTCATGCCGGCGTCGACCATCGCCTGCAGCTCGAGGTGCTCGGCCATGCCGAACAGGTGGTCCTCGACGCCGGTGTCGGCGCCGAGCACGACTTTGGCCCCCGCGGCGCCGAGCTTCCTGAGGCTCCGCTCGAGAATCGCGTAACGCTCGCGCGCGCCGGCGGCGCCCTGCGCGTCGCGCCGCTGAAACGCGGCCTCGATCTTCGCGATCACGTCCGGAGCGACGGACTCCGTCAGCAACTCGTGCATGGGATCGCCGGCCGTCAGCCAACGCGGAGCACCGACCTGCGTATCACGCCGCGGATTCGAGAGGTTGGCGTTCACGTAGACGTTGCGCCTCACGATCTCGGCGATCAGCGCGTCGCTCATCTCGACGTCGCGCACGAGGTGCACCAGGCCGTCGATGCCCGCGGCCACGAGCCCTTCGGCGTCGGTGTGATAGAACACGTGCGCGTTGACGCGTAGATCGCGCTCGTGCGCCGCGTCGATCACGGCGCGATAGAGGTCGGAGCTCAAACGCGGCGCACGCCCGTTGCGGTCGTCGACCCAGATCTTGACGATATCCACTCGGTTCGCCGCGAGCTCCTCGACGGCACGGCGCGCGTCGGCCTCGGTCGTGATCTCGTACGCGATTCCTGCGTAGGCCGCCGCTCCCGGGCCGGCATTCGGCGCGCCGATGCCGCGGCCGGCGACCAGCAGCTTGGCGCCGCCGAGCGTGCCGGCCTCCTGATCTGCGCGGATTCGATACAGCACGTCGCCGCGCTCGATACCTTGCGACTGCACGGCCGAAACACCGAAGTAGAGCGCGCGATTGAGATCGTCCATCACCGTCGCACGCGAGTAGTTCGCCGCAACGTAGGTGACGCCTTTCTGAAAGCCGGGATGCACGTGCGTGCTGATGAGAGTCGGCATCACGGTCTTGCCCGCGAGGTCGACGACGCGAGTGCCGGCGCCGGCGAGCGCCGTGATTTGCGCGGACGTGCCGACGGCGACGATCTCGCCATCGGCGATCGCGATGGCTTGCGCCACCGAGCTTCGATCGTCGACGGTGAGGACCGTGGCGTTGATCAGTGCCAGGTCGACGCGCGGCTGCGCGGCGCCCGCGCTCGCAAAGACGAGGGCCGTCGCTGCGAGCAGAGCACGCGCCGACACAGCCAAGCTCCGGATCACCGAGCTACTCGCCGAAGCGAGCCCACGGCCCGACCTCGACTTTGCCGGTCGTGTTCCAGAGCTCGCCGAGCTCGACACGCACGCCGGTCTGGAGCGCACCACCCTGCTGCTGATTCTGGAAGCAGGTGAAGTCCGGCCGCTCGCGCCAAGCGAACGGTCCGCAGAGGCGTTTGCCGGCGTTGATTGCGGCGTCGTGAACGGCGTTGATGAGCCGCTCGTAGTCGGGCGAGCCCTGCGCGTAACCGGAGAAATTGCCGAGGTCGCCGGACGCCGCGAACAGCGCCGTCACGCCGGGAACCTTGGCGATCTCCGCAGCGTTCTGCACGCCTTCGAGCGTCTCGATCATCAGGACGAGCACGAGGTTGTCGTTGAACGTCTGGCGGTAGCCGCCCGGAACGCTGCCGTACATGTCGGCGGCGAACGCGTAGCCGCCGCCCTGGCTGCGGCGGCCGAGCGGCGGGAAGAACGCCCAGTCGCGCGCCGCGACCGCTTCTTCGACCGTGTCGACGGTCGGCACCACGACGACGAGCGCTCCGTTGTCGACCGCGTGCTGAATCTCTTTCTCGTTGGTGTACGCAACGCGCACGCCCGGCACCGCCCGAGCGTAGGGGCACGCGCCCCACATCTTGGCCGTTTGGTCCCACGTCACCGAGGAGTGCTGCATCTCGGTCCAGATGAAGTCGTAGCCGGCGTTGGCGAACGAGCAGTACACGGTGGGATCGACGACGTTGAACAGCGTGCCGCCGCTGACCTTCTGGCCCGCCATCATCTTGGCTTTGACGGGGTTCCAGATCTTGGCTCCGGTAGGCGCCTTGAACGCCGGGCCGTACTTCCACGTCGCGGGATCGAACGGCCCCTGATTCACGCCGTTCGGCAACGCCGTCCGCATCGCCCCGCTGTCCTTGCCGGCCGGAGCCGCGAGCGGCGACGTGATGGGCGGCGACGCGACGGCATACGCAGGCTGCTGACCCGCACCTTGCGCCGGCGGCGGCGCCTGCGCGTGGCCGATGCCTGCGATGAGAACGATCAGGGCGCCGGCGGCGCTCGCGATGGGGCAGTGTTTCATTGTCGTGTCCTCCGAGGGCGCTGCGTGGATAGTAAGCTCAAATGCTTCGGACGAGGTGCCTCTACAGCTCGGCGTCGTCGTTCGTATCCCGCCCGTTCTGCAAGTCGCCGTAGTCCACGGCTTCACTCGTCGGCTGGCACCTCCAAGGCTCGTAGAGCACCTCGGCGCCGATCTCCACGCCGCCCTGCACACAGATGCGACCGCCCAGCATCGTGCGGCCTCTCGGCCAAACCGGCTCATTCGGCGCGGCGCCGAATCCCTGGATGTCGGCCAACGGGCTGTCGGGCGCGGGCCGGAAGCGAATGAGGAGCTCGTGCCCTGCAGCGTCGTTCGACTCGGGATCGAGCACGAGCATGGCGCCGACCGAGCCGCCGCTGCGGACCAGCACCACGCGCGGGCGCGGCAGAGCCGCGATCTCCTCCGCGTGCTGCGACGCGTACTCGTCGACGCCGCGATAGAGCTCGTCGACGACGCCCGCGAGATCGAAGCCCGCGAGCTGAAACGTGCTTTGCCAAAGAGGCAGGCCGCGCAAGTCGGATGGCAGGCGCGGATCGGCGAACGCCTGCAGCAGACGCGCCACCGCGCCCTCCCCGTGCAACCGCACGAGCGCCGCGAACAAAGCCTCACCCGCCGCGTACTCGACGGTCACGTCGCGCACCGACTGAAGCAGGTAGGGATCGACGAGCTCGTCGATGAGGAGCTCGCGGCGCGAGTGCATCGCGGCGAGCAGCAGCATTCTCTCGTCGCCGCGCGTCGTGCGCGCGCGAAACTTGGTTTCGACCCAGCTCGCGAGGCCTTCGCTCAGCGTGCCTGCGGCCTGCCACAGCCAGTCGCGCTCGGCACCCGCGGCGCGCTGCGCGACGACATGCGCCGTCTCGTGCGCGAGCACCGCGGGCGCCTCCATCCCGAGGCGCATGCGCAACCGGCCGAGAAACGCGGTGCCGTGCGTATTCGGCGCCGAACCCGAGGCGTCGACGTCGATGACGTCGCCCGGAGGCAAGCCGAGCAGCTCGTGGACGCGCTCGAAGACCGCGTCGGCTTCGGTAGCGAGCGCGAGCGCTGCTTCGGTCTCGTGCGCCGAATAGGAGATGCGATAGTGACGCGTCAGCGCCTGCGCCGGCGGGCTAGGCTCGAATTGATAGCGGCCGTCGCCGCCCGCATCGCCCGAGGGCAGGATGGCCTCGAACGGCCGCATCACCACGACGATCAACGTAGCGGTGGTCGCGATCGTCGCAACGGCGATGGCCGCGCTCGCAACCGGGCCGCTCAAGTTCCACGGCTGGCGCCCTTTGCCGGCGCGCTCGAAACCCCGCCACGCGATCAGGAGCGCGAGCGCAGTGACGGCCAGCTGCGTGCGCACGGCCTCGCCGTCGACGACGATCGCGGCCGTCGTCCATTGCCAATCGAGCAGCGTCAACGGATTCAGCACCGCCGCACGCGGCACGCGGTTGCTGAACAAGAGAAGCGCCGTCGCCGTAACCCCCGCCGCGACCCACGCCAGGCTGCGCAGCCGGCCGAAAGCGGCGCCGAGCACCAAGCCGTTGACGATGAACAACGCTTGCAGCGCCAACGCCTGCGCGAGCAGCCCCGCGTGCAGCTCGCGATCGAGCGATCCGCGCGACAGCAGGTGCAGCGTGCCGATGCTCACGAGCTCGAGCAGCGGTCCGATCAAGACCAGCAGCGACATCACCGCGCACTTCACGAAGAACACGCGCGACCGCGAGACCGGCAGCCCGTCTAGAAACGCGAGCGTTCGGTCGTCGTGCTCGCGAATCGCGAGGCCCGTCCCGATCGCGAACGCGATGAGCCAGTAGAGGACGATGTTCTCTTGATTGAGGAAGAAGAACGTTTGCCCGAGCGGCGTCGAGTCGACTTGCTCGAGGAGAAGCTGCACGACGTTGCTGAGCCCGAGGGCGAGGCTCAAGACGCCCCACGGCAGCAGATCGCGAAGCTCTTTGCGGAGCAGTGCCGCGCTCATCGGAATTCGAGCCGCTCGGCGAGCACGCGCACCGGGCAGTCGAGGACCTCGTCGTCGACCTCGATGACTGCGAGCACGCGGTCGTTACGCGACGGCGACAACGGCAACACCGCGCTCGACCCGAGCACGTCGAGCCGCGGCATCTCGCCGGCGTCCGTCGTCCATGGAGACAGCACACGGTAGTACGCCGCGTAACGCGCCGCGCCGGACATCGTCGTCTCGATTTCGATGCCCCGGCCCGGTGTGTTGCGCCAATCGACAGCGGCCTCGAGCACCGGGCGCCGCGCGAGCTCTGCCTCATGCCGCTCGCGCGCTTGCTCGCGCGCCGCCGACGCCGCGCTTGCCAGCCAGCTGAAGTCGACTCCCGCCGAAGCCAGCGCAGTCGCGGGACGCCGCTCGAACAGCACGCGCACGTCGTCCTTCGGCTCGACGAAGATTTTCTTCATCGACTCGAGCGTCGCGTCGCGCCCGAGGCGCTGCGTCAACGTGTCGAACACGCTGAAAGCGAGCGCGAGCGACTCGCATTCGCCGAGGCGTTCCGAGGTCTCGGCCCATGCGGTCAGGTAATCGTCGGGCTGCGGCTCGGCGATGGCCGCAGCGCGCAACCACCAACGCTCGCGCGCGGCCTCGTCGTCGCGCAGAGGCCAATAGGTCGCGAGACCGTCGAGCAGCACGTGGCGGTCGTCTTTCATGGCGCGGCCGAGCGTCGCGTCGGCGACGACCGAGTGCGCGACCAGCATGCGAACGTTCTCGGTCGGGGCATTCGGCGCGACTTTCAGAACGATGCCGTCTTCGGCGCGGAGCGCCGCGCGCTGCATGACGTGTCGATCCAGGCCCTGCTGCGCCAGCACGAATACCGGCGGGTGAGCGCGAAGATCGAGCACGTCGATCAGCGCGTCCGAGTCGTCGGCAATCGCGCGCGCGAGGCTCTGCGCCGAGACTGCATCGAGCGTTCCGCTCGGCAGCACGCCGACGCGCGTCCAGCGGCCCTCGAATCGCTCGCCCCGAGTGATCGCGAACGGCGGCTGAACCGGCTTCGGTTGGAGCGTGGCGCTGATCGTGCCGACGGCGATCAATGCGACGAGCGCAAAGGCTCGCTCGCGCGCCGTCATTCGCTGCGCGAGCGTGCTGGCCATCGCGCCCGAGCCGACGAGCGCGAGCGCCGCCGCGGCGACGAGGCAAACGGCCGCGAACGCGAGCGCGTAGACGAAGGCGGAAGTCTCGGGCAGCGCCGTCGCCATCTGCACGTCTTGGGCAAGCAACCGGATGATCGGCAGGTAGAAGAACGGCACGCCCGTGATGTTGACCGTGAGCAGCGCCGCGAGCCCGATTGCGCCCCACGCGAGGTAACGATAGCGGCCCAACATTCCGGCGAGCGCCGCGAACGACCAGACGGCCACGCAGTACGCGGCCGCACATTCGAGAACGCCGAAGGCGTCGGCCGACGCGAGCACCTCGGCGCGACGAGCGGAGCGCAACGCGACGGCCCACGCAAACCACGCCGTGAGCAGCATGAGGCCGCACCCGAGCAGCCATTTGGTCGCGAACACGCGTGCGCGCCCGATCGGCAACGTCTCGAGGAAAAACTGCGTGCGCCCCGTGTATTCGCGAACGAGCAGCCGGTTGGCGAGGACCAACGCGATCAGCGGGCCGAGCGTCAACAGGAAGCGTGCGAGACCGACGAACCTGCCGCCGGCGTCCTCGGCCACTCCGAGGATAGTGAACATTGCAACCAGGCCGATCACGGCCGTCGCGGCGAGCACCGGCCCGTGCTCGCGGGCTTCCTTGCGCAGCAGCGGCAAGCTCATGCGGCCGCGCCCACCGCCGCGTCCGTACGTGCGAACGCGAGAAAGATTTCCTCGAGCGGCAGCGGCTCGACACTCGTGCCTTCGGGCCACTCCGCGCCGCTCCACAGCGCGCCATCGGCGAGCCAGACGTCGCCGCGCACCCGCGCGAATCCCGGCGGAGGCTCGAGCTGCGATTGGCTTCGAACGCGGCGCACGCGGTCGCGCAACTCGTCGACGCGCCCTTCGATGCTCGTGCGTCCGGCTTGCACGATGCCGACGCGCGTCGCGACGCCCTCGACCTCGTCGACGAGATGCGAGGACAAGAACACCGTCGTGCCCCGCTCCGCCGCCATGCTCACGACCATGTCGTTGAACTCGCGGCGCGCGACGGGATCGAGCCCGGAGGTCGGCTCGTCGAGCAACAGCAGCGGCGGCCGCGGCGCGAGCGCGAGCGCGAGGCCGAGCTTGGTGCGCGTGCCGCCGCTCAAGGTTCCGCTGCGCCGCTCCGGCGGAACGTCGAGCACGCGCAGCAACCGCGCATACTCCTCCCGATCCCAAGTCGGGTAGAACGCCGCGACGAAACGTCCCAGCTGCGCCGGCGTCATCCACGGGTAATAAGTCTGCTCCTGCGAGACGTAGCCGATGTTGCGCTTGGTCGCGACCGAGACGCGCTTCATCGGTTGACCGAACAATTCGATCGTGCCGCCGTCGGCGCCCACGATGCCCATCAGCACGCGCAACGTCGTCGTCTTGCCGGCGCCGTTACGGCCGAGAAAGCCGTAGATCTCGCCGCGTGCCACCGCGAGCGACAATCCGTCGAGCGCGCGGACGCGTCCGTACCGCACGCGCAGGTCGGTCAAGCGAATCGCGTCGTTCATGAGGCAGCTCCGAGCGGTCGCCGTACGATAGTGCGGTCTGCCATCGGTGTCTAACGGCGCAGCGCGAGCGAACGCGGCTTCGCCGGCGCGGGACCGATCCGAAGCGCGCAACTAGAACGCTGATGGAAACGCCGGCGTTCGACGCCGCTTACGAGGCAATCTCGACCGGAGCGTCGTCCGCGACGCGCGGCTCGTTGCCTGCGTGCTGCTCACGGCCCGTCCGTTCGGTGGCGACCGCAATGAGGCGCGCTCGTTTCCGGCGGCGATCGAGGCGTTGTTTGAGTGCCAGCTCGGCTGGATCCGGGTCGTTGCGCTTCGCGATGGAGCGTCGAATGGCCTCGTCGCGAGCATCGGACAGAATTCGCGCATCGATGGGGAGCTCGACGGGCGCGAGCGCTTCTATGAGCGCCGCTCGCGTCCGCGCGTACTCCTGGAGAGTCTGCCGCTCGGCGTCGAGCAGATGAATGGGTAGCGGCTCGGCGCCCCCGGCATGCTCGGCGAGCTTCGTGGCGTAGGCGCAATAGCGCTCGAACGCCGCCAGGTACTGTGCGCGAAGCAATGCGACGTCGACCGGCTTGGTCGGTGGATACGCAACGCTGGAATTCACAGCCCCATCCCTGCTCTCGATACCTGCGGACTAGCCCCTAGCGGGATCTCGGCCACCCTGCCTGGCTCTCCGCGGGAACACCCCCCAAATTAAATGCAAATATCGTGCAAGGTTGGGGGGCCCGAGCCGGCCTCTTCGTTCCGGCCACCCCCAAGCGTAGAGTCGTGACCCATGCGTTATGCCCTGCTGGCTTTACCTCTGGCGATTTGGCTCGGCGGTCAGGCCGGGGCCCAGGCCTCATGGACCCCGCCGCGCCTCTCGAACGGCCAGCCCGATCTACAAGGCACCTGGGAGAACAACAGCGCCACGCCGCTCGAGCGGCCGCCGCAGCTCGCCGGCAAGCCGTTGCTTTCGAAGGAAGAAGTCGCGGCCATGGAGGCGCGGGCCGGGCAGATCTTCGGCCCGGAGGCCGACGCGGCGTTCGGCGACGCGGTCTACCTGGCGCTGCTCGACGGGAACACGCCGCGGCTGGTGTTTCCGACGGGCACCTATAGCCAGAACTGGGTGCCCGTCCGCTACTTCGAGCGGCGGACCTCGTTGATCGAGGACCCCGCCGACGGGCGCCTGCCGGCGTTGACGCCGCAAGCCGTCGAGCGCCGCGCGGCGCGGGCCGCAGCGCAGCCGGCGCGAGCTCGCGATCCCAAGGATTTCTCGCTCGCCGACCGCTGTATCACCTATGGCATCCCCGACCTTTTTGCGGCGTACATGAGCGTTTACCGCATCTTTCAGACGCCCGGCGACGTCGTCATCCAGATGGAGAAAATCCACGACACGCGCGTGATTCCGCTCGATGGCCGTCCGCACGTGTCGCCGGCGATTCGGCGCTACCTAGGGGATTCGCGCGGCCGCTTCGACGGCGACACGCTCGTCGTCGAGACGACGAACTTCCACCCGGACGGCAACCATATGGGTGGCTACTTCCGCTATGCCGACGAGAACCTGCGCCTGACCGAGCGCTTCACGCGCGTCGACGACGACACGTTGCGCTACGAGTTCACCGTCGACGATCCGACCGTCTGGACGCGGCCGTGGACGGCCGCGATCTACTGGAAAAAGAGCCGCGGCGAGATCTACGAATACGCCTGCCACGAAGGCAATTTGAGCCTGCGCGGCATGCTCTCGGCGCTGCGCGCCGAGGAAGCCGCCGGCGGAGATTTCACAAAACGCTGATCGCCGCGCGTTCGGTCGAGGTCCTTGCACGGAACTTGCACTGCCGAGTTCGCATGGAGCACGACGGGAACGCGCCCGTAGAAGGCCGGGGCAGGACAGGCCCAGGACGGCTAGAAGTCCCTTTGCGAATTACAAAAACGGGAAAGGGCACCTTGGAATTGCAGTGGCAGAAACACGCGGCGGGACATTGGTGCCTGCTCAGCGAGGCCGATCCGAACGGAATGGGGAGCCGCTACGGCGTGTTCATCATTTGGCGTGAGGGCGACTCGGCGAAAGTCTCCACGGTCTTGTACGTCGGGCGAGGCAGGTTGAGCGCGGAGCTCGCGGAGTGCCGTCGCTCGCCGCTGTTCGGCGCGCCGCGGTTGCGAGTGACGTGGGCCGTGGTCGAGGATCCGCACGACCTCGACGGCGTCGCGACTTACCTCTATCAGCAGTTGCGGCCGATCTGGGGTGAGATCATGTCGTCGGCGCTTCCCGTGCCGGTGAATCTGCCCATGACGGCCTAGCGTGCCGGCGGCCGTGCCCATGCAAGTGATTCCTAATCTCGACTGGGTTTCTCGCATCGCAGTCGCGCACGTCGCGGCGCGAGGAGGCACCTCGCCGATTGCCGCCGACCTCGAGGCGCTGTTGCGAGCCGCCGGCCGGCGTGTCGGTCTCGCGGCACCGGAACGCTCTGCCGTCCTCGGCGAGATCGCTGCGCCCCCGGCAGCAGCGTTCTGGCGCCTCGACGCGGCGCGGTTCCTGCTGCGCGAGCCGCGTGTAGGCGTGCTCATCACCGCGGCATCGCCGGCGAGCATCGCGCGCCGCGGTCTCGGCGTCGACCGTTGCGCCGTCGCTGCCATCGCGGACGCCGTACCGCCCACCGACCTCGACTCGTTTCGGCGGGGCGTCGACGTGATCCTGAGGGCGACCTCGGGTTTCGTGGTCATCGACGCCGACAACGCCGCGGCCGTAGCGGCGACGCGTCCCGTGGACCGCGCGCGCCTCGTGATGTGTGCGCCGCGCCGGAACGAAGTGGTGCGGCAGCACGCGGCGCTCGGCGGACCCATCGTGGTTCACGTCGCCGGAGACGGCGGCGGCCATATCGAGCTCCGGAGCGCCGGCACGGACCTCGCGTCGACTCCCGTCCCGTGGATTCGCTCGGGCGCGAGCGGAGCGCTCGAGCGCCAAATTCGAGCCCGGATGTTCACCGTCGCTCTCGCCTTCGGCCTCGGGCTTTCGTCGCCGCAGATTGCGGCGGCTGCAGAGCGGTGCGATCGCAGCGCCGTGCCGATCGGCTACGCACGTAACCGCAGTCCGCGCGTCCCCGCGCTACTGGATTAAGCCGTCCTTGCGAAGCTGCGTCGTCAGCGCTTTCGCTATGCCGTCGATGACGCCGAAGAGGTTCTGCTTCTGGAACGCAGTCGACTCGACGGCCCAAACCCGCTGTTGTGTCGCGACGATATAGAGATCGGTTCGCACGCGCACCGTATACGCCGTCGTGACCGGAAGCGGATCCGCGTACTTCGAATACGCCTGGAAATACTGCGTGAAAGTCGCCGTCGCGTCGGGATTCTCCGTCTGCACGTCGACGACGCGCGTGACCAGCACGGCGTCGGCGCGCGCCTTGCGTGCCGCCGCGACGAGGTTGTCGGCCGTGAGCTCTCCGGCGCTGCTCAAGCTGTAGAGGCTCGCCTCGCCGGCCGTGCCGGCGGCACGCAACGCCCGCGCGACGGTGTTCTCGAACTGGCCTCGCGTCCCGAAGTCCTCATGCACTCCGACGACGAGAACCTTCGACACCTTCGTGTCGAACGCCGAATCCTGATAGATCTTCACGACCTCGTCGGCAGCCGCTGCTCGAGCGAGCAGCGAGGCGAGCAGCAAGGCGTGACCGAGCGTCGCCCACTCGAGGGCCTGGTTTCGAGTCATGCCGCGATTTAGAACCGCCCCGACGCAGCATGGAATCGGCAGAAAGGCCCATAGGCCGGGTACCCCGCCGCCGACGCGAGAGCGGAATTGTGCGTAGCGACTGGCATGGTGCTTGCAAAATCACCGGCCATGACAGGCGGGCATACTGCACAAGCTCTGCGCAGAGCCGCGCGTTGGCATGCGTGGCTCACAAGTCCGGAATGCACGTTCCAGGATCGTGAAAACTTCGAGCGCTGGTGCAGCAAACCGAAGAACGCCGCCGCGTACCACGAACTATGCCGACACCTCTCTCTGGCCCCGCGCAACGTCGACACGTACTAGTGCGGCGCGAAACCGAACCACCGTTTGGCACGCTCACGGCCGTAACCTACGCTCGACTCCCGCAACGTTCAGAATCCTGCTCGCGATCTCCTCGATCGACGACTCGGTCGTATCGAGCACCGCGATGCCGTAGCGCGCGAAGATCGCTTCGGCCGCGCGAAGCTCGTATTGGATCTGTTGCGGCGACGAATAGCGGCTCTGCGGCCGCCGCTCCTCGCGGATCTGCCGCAAACGTTCGGGCGTTAAGGTGAGCGCGTGAAGCTTCTTGCGATGCGCTTCGAGGCGACGCGGCAGGACGCCGGCCTCGAGCTCGTCGTCGGTCAGCGGGTAGTTGGCCGCGAATACCCCGTATTGAAGGGCCATGTAGAGGCAGGTTGGCGTCTTGCCGGAGCGCGACACGCCGACCAGGACGACGTCCGCCCGGCCGTAATCGCCGCCGGCTCCGTCGTCGTTCGTCAGCGCATAGTTGATCGCGTCCATGCGCAACGTGTAGACGGCGTCCGCAACCGGGTGGGAGCGGCCGGTACGGTGCGAGGACCGCCGTTCGAGCTCGCGCTCGAGCGGAAGGACGAGGCCCGCGAAGCAGTCGAGAAACAGCGCGTTGCATTTCATCACGATGCCGCGCAGCTCGTCCTCGACGAGCGTGCTGAACACGATGGGCCGCGCGCCCTCCTCCTCGGCCGTGCGATTGATGCGGCGCACGGCCTCGTGCGCCTTCTCGACGTTCGAGATGAACGGCATGGTCACCTCGCGAACCTCGAGCCCTTGGAATTGGGCGAGCACACTGTGCCCGACGGTCTCCGACGTGACACCGGTTTGGTCCGACACGAAGTAAACGGTGCGGCGCCTCACGTTTCGTACCCTTCGGTGTTGCTCCTGGCCTCACCGAGTGTTTCACTGGCCCGCGCGCCGCGCAACCAATCCCGCGAGGCAACATGAGCGCCGCAGAGACTTCTGCCGTACTCGAATACGTCGTTCCGTTCTCGCGGCTCACGATCAAGGACGTCGGCATCGTCGGCGGCAAGAACGCGTCGCTCGGCGAGATGATCGGCGCGCTTGCGCAAGCCGGCGTGCGTGTGCCGGGCGGCTTCGCGACGACGGCCGACGCTTACCGCGAGTTCCTGCGCCAAGACCGACTGGACGCGCGCATCGCCCAGTTGCTCGCCACGCTCGACACCGAAGACGTCGCCGCACTCACCTCGACGGGAAAGCAAATCCGCGACTGGATCTTGGGCACACCGTTTCCGCCGGCGCTCGAGGCGGCCGTGCTCGCCGCGCTCGAAACCATGGATCGCGAGCGCGCGGACCGCCGCGTGCCCCTCGCCGTGGCCGTGCGCTCCTCGGCTACGGCCGAGGACCTCCCCGACGCATCCTTCGCCGGTCAGCAGGAAACGTTCTTGAACGTGCGAGGCGGCCCGGATGTGCTGCGCGCGATGCACGAGGTCTTCGCGTCGCTATTCAACGACCGCGCGATCGCGTATCGCGTTCATCACGGATTCGATCACGGCGCCGTCGCGCTCTCGGTCGGCGTGCAGCAGATGGTTCGCAGCGACGTCGGCACGAGCGGCGTGATGTTCACGCTCGACACGGACTCGGGGTTCCCCGACGTCGTGCTGATCACGGCATCGTACGGGCTCGGCGAGACGATCGTGCAGGGCGCCGTCAATCCCCACGAGTTCTGCGTCTACAAACCGTCGCTCGTCGCGGGC
>Ga0207675_100003245_pt1 | contig 15937 bp, 12 predicted proteins | sample KBSSwiS42_FD_184305 | JGI IMG/M metagenome (GOLD analysis project Ga0207675, IMG submission 184305) | Switchgrass rhizosphere microbial communities from Kellogg Biological Station, Michigan, USA - KBS Switchgrass S4-2 (SPAdes) (version 2) | ecosystem: Host-associated > Plants > Roots >... | reverse complement strand
CGTTATGCCGACTGGCAGGCGGCCCACGCGGTGTGCGTCGACGGCGCGTTCCATTGCACGCAGTCGGCCATCTGCGCGGCAGCGATGCCGGCAGCGTGATCAACATCGGCGGCATGACGGCGCACACCGGTGCTGCGAAGCGCGCCCACGTGGTGTCGGCCAGGGCCGCACTCGTCGGCCTGAGGCGGGCGCTGGCGCACGAACCGGCCGGCTCGGCGATCACCGGCAATTGCGTCTCGCCGGGGCCGATCGACACGGTGCGCTCACCCACGAGCGCGAGCGCACAGCCGACGCACCATGCGCATCATCCAGCGCTGCTCGGGCGGCGCGGCCACGCCGACGAGGTGGCCCGTCCCGTGGTGTGGCTGGCGGGCCCGGGCGCGCGCTTCGTGCCTGGCTAGACGTTGCACGTCAACGGCGGCGCCTACCTCGGCGGATGAGGCCGGCGCCGACCGAGCGTCGCGTGTCTGGCCCGGCATCGCGAGCCCGAATGCTCTATCCTGCCTTCCCCATCGAGTCACAGGAGGGCGCGAAATGACCGAACCCACAGCGCCGGCGGGCAACGCCGCGTCCGCGCCCGCCGATGCGCAGGCCGACGAACAGGCCATCCGCGAGCGGGTGCGCGATCTGACCGCGCAGATGCTGGCGGGCGGTCGCCTCGACACCGAGGGCGTCAAGGAAGTCGTGCGGACCCTGAGCGGCGGCGTGTTGAAGCCGCCGCTCGAGGGCGCGCAGGCGCGCGAGACCTTCGCGCAGCCGCTGCGCGGCCTTGACGAGGCGCTGCACGCGTCGTCGCTGGCGACCCATGCGGCCCTGCAGGCGCTGGTGTCGCGCGGCAGTGCGTTCTCCGACAACGATCTGAAGAACGCGTTCGCAGCCCTGCAGAAACAGCAGCAGGACTACGTCGCGGTCGCTAACCACATTGCCGAGGCCACCACAGGCAACCTGCGCCGCGAACTTGTCGATCTGACCTTGCATGCGCAGCGGGTCGGCGCCGATGCCAGCGTGCGGTTCGCCCAAGTGATGAGCGAGTTCGCCAATCGCATCGGCTCGTATCGCGCGGGTTCGGCGCCCGGGTTTGAATCGGTGCGCCAATACGGTGCCAACATGACGCTGCTCACCAGCGGGCTGCTGGCCGGATTCGCGGACGCGCTGCGCCAGCAATCAGAAGCCAAGAAGGCGAAGTAGCACGTGCGCGAAGGCAGTGCGGTGCGGGACTTGCCGCGCCTGCACGAGATCAGCCTGGTCTTCATCCGTCACGGACTGGGCGATCTCGTGCGGCGGCTCGGCGTCGCCTCGCTCCTGGAACGCGCCGGCGAAGTGCTGCACTGGGGCGAGGCCGCGCGCAGTGCGCAGCTCGAGCCGCAACAGCGCCTGCGTCTCGCCTTCGAAGAGCTCGGCCCCACCTTCATCAAGCTGGGACAGATGCTCTCGATGCGCGAGGATCTGCTGTCACCGAAGTGGACGACCGAACTCGCGCGCCTGCGCAGCAACGCGACGCCGGTGCCGTTCGAACAGATCCTGCCGGTGATCGAGCGGTCGCTGGGCACGCCGCACGCGCAAGCCTTCGTCGATCTCGAGCGGCAGCCTTCCGGGGCCGCCTCCATCGCGCAAGTGCACCGTGCGCGGCTGCACGACGGCCGCGCCGTCGTGTTGAAGGTGCGCCGCCCCGGCATCGAACCCAAGGTGGAAGCCGACCTGCGGCTGCTGTCGCATCTCGCGCAGTTCGTCGAAAAGGAAGTCCCCGAGGCGCACCGCTACCAGCCGGTGCGCGTGGTCGAGGAGTTTCGCAGCTCGATGATGCGCGAGCTCGATCTCGCCACGGAGGCGCACAACATCGAGCGCTTCGAGCGCAACTTCCGCGGCGAACCGAACGTGCTGATCCCGCACGTCTTCGCGCAGTTCACCAGCGACGTGATGAACGTGCAGGAGCACATCGACGGGATCAGTGCCGAAGACGTGGCCGCCGTGGAGCGCGCCGGGTTCGACCTCAAGCTGCTCGCGGCGCGCGGCGTGGACAACGTGCTCAAGATGATTCTCGAGGACGGCTTCTTCCAGGCCGATCCGCACCCGGGCAACGTGATCTACCTGCCGGGCAATCGCATCGCGATGATCGACTTCGGCATGACCGGCAGGCTGTCGCTGGCACGGCGCCACCAGATCATCGATTTGCTGGCCGGCATCACGCGCCGCGAGAGCGAGCCGATGGTCGACGTGCTGCTCGATTGGGCCGGCGACGAGGTGGTCGATGAAGAGCGCCTCGCCGCCGACGTCGACGAGCTCGTCGCCGACTACGCCGACCTGCCGGTCAAGGACATGCGCGTCGCGGAATTGATCGGTCGAATCAACGCGATGATGCGCACGCACGGCATCGTGTTGCCGTCGGACCTCACGCTGATGTTCAAGGCGCTGATCACGCTGGAAGGCTCCGGACGCAGATACGACCCGGAGTTCGTGCTGGCCGACCGGCTGAGGCCGTTCGTCGAACGCGCGCTCGCCGCGCGCTACGCGCCGGCGGAAATGGGGCGCCGCGGTGGCGCCGGCCTCGGCCAGTTCGTCGATCTGATGCGCGCCATTCCGCGCGACCTTGCGCGGCTGCTCAAGGACGCGCGCCGCGGCCGCCTGCGACTGGACCTCGATCTGAAGCGGCTCGACAGCTTCGTGCGCAAGCTCGACCGCACGATCAACCGCATCACCATCGGCATCATGACGGCCTCGGTCGTGATCGGTTCATCGATCGTGATGACGGTCACTTCCGGCCCTCAAGTCATGGGCATCCCGATCTTCACGGTGCTCGGCTCGTTGGGTTATCTGCTCGCCTTCGTGAACAGCGTGTGGGTCGTGCTGTCGATCTGGCGCTCGCGGTCGGACTGAGCCGTACCCGCGCTCGAAACGCGCGCCCCGAGACCTTGCCGGCGCGGCAATTCCGCGCGAGCTCGACCCTTCGGCGGGTGGCGTGGGGTTACGAGCGTCGCGCGCCGGGTGCTGGACGCGCCGCTCAGCCGCCGGGCGCGGAGGCCTTGGGCCCCGACTGTGCTCCCGGCTTTGCCGGCTTCTTTTCCGCCGGCGGCGACATCGCCGGGCGGGAGGCGCCGCTCGCCGCGGCGTCGGGGCCGGACTGCGCCCCCGGCTTGGCTGGCGTCTTCTGCGCCGGCGGCGTGGGCTTGTCATTGGTCTGTGCCCACGCCACCGGTGCGATGGCCAGCGTCGCGGCAGCGACCAGGGTCAGGCGGGAGGCGAAGCGATTGAACATCGCGTACTCCTTCGATGTCGGATCCGAGATGCAGGGGGGGCAGCAACCGGCGTGCCGGCGGCTTCAGATCAGCTCAACCACTGCCTCAACAGTCCGAACACCTCGGCGCTCGACAACAGATCGAGGTGACCCGTCTCGTGCACCACCGCCTGGCGGTCTTCCGCAAAGGCCAGGCGCCGATCGGGCGCGCCGTGGCGGCCGAGCGCGCTGGCCACCGGCACCAGGCCGTCGCCGGGCAGCTTGGCCTTCACGGTGCTGTTGCCGGCGGCCGGGCCCAGGCTGGCGGCGACGGCGTAGCAGCGCGTGGTGGACGGCAGGCCGACTTGCGGCTGCGCATGCGTGCCGTCGTCGCCGACGCGCCCGCTGACGATGTTGCCGTGCCGCAGGTCTTGAATGCCGGCGCTGCGCAGTTTGCCCAGTCGCGCGAGCGGCGCTGCGTAGGGCGCGGCGCCAAGCAGCAGTTCGATGCCGTGGCCGGCGACTTCGAGCGGCGCGCCCTGGTGCGGAGTGCCGAGGCACACGAGGTCATTCACGCGCGTCGGCCAGCGCAGGCCGCCACGCTGGATCAGCGTGCCGTGGTGAATGGCGCTGCGCGCCACCAGGCCGCCCATGCTGTGGCCCAGCATCACCAGGCGTTCGATCGGCACGGGCCAGGCGTCGTACAGCCGCTCCATCAGCTGCGCGAGGATGCGGCCGTTGGTCGACACGCTCAGTCCGCTGTTGTAGTGCAGATAGATCGGCGTGTAGCCGAGCTCGCGCGCCAGGGCCTCGCCGTGATCGTGGCCCGCGCGCTGCCAGTGCAGGTCGTTCATGCACAGGCCGTGCAGCAGCACCAGCAGTCGCGGCGACGCCGTGACCAGGCGCGCGCGCATCGCCAGGCGCTCGGCCACCAGCTGACGGCCTGCCTGCCGGAACGACATCGGAATCGCCAGCGGGTTGTCGGTGGCCGCGAGGTGGTCGCCCAGCAACCCGTTGAGTGCCGCCACCACCGCTTCGCGCTCGGCGCGCGGCGGCTGGTGCGGGTCGGGTGCGGTCAACGTCGGCCCGAGCCAGCCCAGCAGGGCCTCGGCGCTGCCGCCCACCACGTGCGTGACGCCGCGCACCGTTTCGTAGACGAGGCCGGTGATGCCGCGCGTGTGCTCGTCATCGAGCGGCGACGCGGCGGCGCCGGGCGGGCGAGGCAGGCTCGCGATGCGCGCATGCATCGCTTCCACGAGGCTGATGAGGCCGGCCACCGCGTCGGTGGTCAGGCTGGCGGCGCCGCGCAGATCGGCGGCTTGCAGGAGTGGCTGGGTCACGGGAGAGTGTGGCACAACCTGCGGACACCGCGTGCGGCCGGAACTCCCTCGAACGGGGCGTGGGCCGGCCGCCCGCAGGCGCGGCGGGTGCGCTGCGCGGCGTCGCTTCTGGCCTGGCCGCTGCTGCGCATGCGCGAGGTGAGGGCGGGGCTCGTCAACGCGGTCCGGTCGGGCGCGAGCCGAAGGGCTTGCGCGCAGCAACGCCGCCAAACGGCGCGCGGTCGCGATCGCCACCGAGCGCCGGCTTTCTCTTGCCGAAGGATTTCTTGCCGAAGCCCGGCGCGGCGCCGAAGCCGGCCTTGCCGAACGGCTTCTGACCGAAGGGCTTGGTCTGCGACTGCGGCTCGGGCCGCTTGGGCTCCAGGCCCGCGACCACGGCCGCGGGGATGCGCTGCGTCGTGAAGCGCTGGATGTGGTGGATCATGCCGGCGTCACGTCGCTCGGCCAGCGTCACCGCCAGGCCCGCGCGGCCCGCGCGGCCGGTGCGGCCGATGCGGTGCACGTAGTCTTCGGCCTTCATCGGCATGCCGTAGTTGATGACGTGGCTGATGGTGGGCACGTCGAGGCCGCGCGCGGCCACGTCGGTGGCCACCAGCACGCGCAGGTCGCGCGTGCGCATGCCCGTCAGCACGCGATTGCGCTGGCGCTGCGGCATGCCGCCGTGCAGCGAGGCCACGCGGTGGCCCATCTCGGCCAGGCGGTCGGCCAGCCGGTCGGCGTCGCGCTGCGTGCTCGTGAAGACCAGCGCCTGGTCGACGTTGCGGTCGGTCAGCAGGTGATCGAGCAGGGCATTCTTGTGCTGCAGGTCGTCGGCCCAGTGCAGGCGCTGCTCGATGTCGGCGTGGGTGTCGGTGTGCGAGCCGACGTCGACGCGCCGCGGGTCGCGCAGCAGCGATTGCGCCAGGCGCCCGACGTGGCCGCCGAACGTGGCGCTGTACATCACGGTCTGACGCTCCTGCGGCAGGGCCTGGGCGATGAACTGGATGTCGTCGATGAAGCCCATGTCGAGCATGCGATCGGCTTCGTCGAGCACCAGCATCTCGACGTTCGACAGCGTGGCCTTGCCGGACTGCATGTGGTCCATCAGGCGGCCGGGCGTGGCGATGAGGATGTCGAGCGCGCCGCTCAGCTGGCGCAGCTGCAGGCCGTAGGGCACGCCGCCGACCACCGTGGCCACGCGCAGGCCGCGCACGTGGCGTCCGTAGTTCAGCGCGGCCTTCGAAACCTGGATCGCGAGTTCGCGCGTCGGCACCAGCACCAGCACGCGCGGGCCGCGCGACTGCTCGCGCGCCGGCCGGCGGGACGGCGCACCGTCGGGACCCGGCGCCCCGGACGGCACATCGTCGTGAGCGCGTCGCTGCGCCGCGGCGTGGCGCGCGGCGAGCACGCGGGTCAACGCCGGCAGCACGAAGCTGGCGGTCTTGCCGCTGCCGGTGCTGGACGAGACCATCAGGTCGCGGCCCTCGAGCGCCGGCGGGATCGCACGCTGCTGCACGTCGGTGGCCACGGTGTAGCCGGCGTCACGCACGGCGGCGACCAGGGTTTCGTGCAGGTTCAGGGATTCGAAACTCATCAGACTCTTTCGCAACAGGCGCACGCAACGGCACGCCGAGCGGCCCGAAGAACGGAACGCTGGGGATAAGTCACCGGGAGATCAGCTCGCGTCGAGCACCCGGCAAGAAGCCGGTGCGGCGCTACGGGAACAGTCAGGGCGACGGCATCGCCGCCGACCGCACCGCGTGCGGGGCCACGGCCTTCGAGGGCGCGTGACAGAGGTCAGAGGGGATGAACGAAACGGCTGGAACGCGTCCAGCCGAGAAGCGAAGTATAGCCGAGGCGGTCGTCGGCGCCGCGGTCGCGTTGGGTGACGCGCCACGATGCCCGCGTTGCCCGCCGACGCTCCACCCGTCGCCGCTGTGCCGCGCACGCGCGGCCCGCTCGAACGTAACGATCGTCAGTACAGCCGCACGGCGTCGTCGAAGTACCAGGTGCGCCGGATCTCGATCACGTCGTAGTCGCGCGCCAGCCCGGCCGGGAACGCTTGGTAGTGCTCGTGGGTTTGCACGATGCGCCGGATCGCTTCATCGACTTCCGGCACGCCACTGGAGACCACGAAAGTCACCGACTCCACGGAGCCGTCGCTGCGAATGGCCACCGTCACCATGGGATTCCTGTGAGGCCGCTTCGTCACCTCGCGGACCGTGTCGACCGCGGTGTTGAATTGGATCTTGCGGGCCCACGTCTCCGCGTAGAAGACGAGCTCGGCGTTGGGGTCGGTGCGTCCCCACAGTCGAGCGCGGCGCGCGGTGCTCAGCGACAGCGGCAGCGTGGATTGCTGGCGCGCCGTCGCTTCACGCTTTGCGGCAGCTTCATCGAGCTGGCGCCCGATGGCCCGCAGCGTGGCCTCGCGTCGCGCCGCCTCCGCTTGTTCGGCCTCGAGACGCGCGGCCTCTTGCCGCGCCGTTGCTTGACGTGCAGCTTCCTGGCGATCGCTCTCGATGCGCGCGGCGGCGACGCGCGCCGCTTCTTCGCGACGAGCCGCTTCCAGCCGCGCGGCCTCGGCGCGAGCGGCTTCTTCCTTGCGGGCCGCGGCCTGCTGCTCTGCGGCGGCTCGTGCTGTGGCTTGTCGCGCAGCTTCCTGGCGCTCGGCCTCGAGTCGCGCGGCCTCGGCGCGAGCGGCTTCTTCCTTGCGGGCCGCGGTCTGCTGCTCTGCGGCGGCTCGTGCTGTGGCTTGTCGCGCAGCTTCCTGGCGCTCGGCCTCGAGTCGTGCGGCCTCGGCACGAGCCGCTTCTTCCTTGCGGGCTGCGACCTGCTGCTCTGCGGCCGCTCGTGCTGCGGCCTGTCGCGCAGCTTCCTGGCGCTCGGCGTCGAGTCGTGCGGCCTCGGCACGAGCCGCTTCTTCCTTGCGGGCCGCGGCCTGCTGCTCTGCTTCCGCTCGAGCTGCGGCCTGTCGCGCAGCTTCCTGGCGCTCGGCGTCGAGTCGCGCGGCCTCGGCACGGGCCGCTTCTTCCTTGCGGGCCGCGGCCTGCTGCTCTGCTTCCGCTCGAGCTGCGGCCTGTCGCGCAGCTTCCTGCCGCTCCGCGTCGAGTCGCGCGGCCTCGGCACGAGCAGCTTCCTGACGTGCGGCCTCCTGGCGCTCCGCTTCGAGCTGGGCTGCGACACGCCGCGCACTTTCCTGGCGTTCAGCCTCGACTCGCGCGGCCTCGACTCGCGCGGCCTCGGCCCGAGCGGCCTCCTGCCGCGCGGCCTCAGTGCGTTGCGCCTCGAGTTGCGCCGCGACTCGGCGCGCAGCTTCCTGGCGCTCGGCTTCGACTCGCGCAGTCTCGGCGCGAGCGGCTTCCTGACGCGCGGCCAGCTGACGCTCCGCTTCCGCCTGTGCCGCCACGCGTCGTGCGGCCTCGAGGCGCTCGGCCTCGAGTTGTGCGGCCAGCCGCCGGGCAGCGTCCTGGCGTTCGGTCTCGACCCGCGCGGCCTCGGCGCGAGCGGCTTCTTGACGCGCCGCCTGCTCATGCTCGGCCTCCGCCTGAGCCGCCACGCGTCGTTCAGCCTCCTGACGCTCGGCCTCGAGTTGCGCGGCCACGCGCCGCGCGCTTTCCTGGCGTTCAGCCTCCAGTCGCGCGGCCTCGGCACGCGCGCTTTCCTGGCGCGCGATCTCCTGGCGCGCGATCTCCTGACGCGCGGCCTCCTGACGCGCGGCCTCCTGACGCTCGGCCTCGAGTTGTGCGGCCACGCGGCGTGCCGCCTCCGCGCGCTCGGCCGCGAGCCGCGCGAGCTCTTGTCGCTCGGCCTCCAGGCGTGCACCTTCGACGCGAGCCCTCTCCAGGCGAGCGGCCTCGCGTCGCGCGCCTGCCTCGACCTCCTCCAGATCGCCGCCCTGTGGAGATGCCGGCCGCGCGGTGCGCGGGCTCGACGCGGCCGGATCGAGTGCAACGACCGCCGTTGGCGTTGCAGGCGCAGCAGGCACGACCAGCATCGGGGTCTCGGCCGGCGGCTTCGCCTCGATCACGGCGGGCTGAGGGATCTGAGGCGGCGGTGCCGCGCGATCGGCACCGTTGGTACTCAGCGGCGTTTTCATCGGGGCCGCAGCGTCCGCGCGCGCCACGGCGTTGGGCTTCGGCTTGGCCGGTGGCGCCGGCTTGACGGGGGGCGTCGGCTTGGCGGCGGGCGCGGCGGCAATGGGCGACTCGATCGTGGTGCGCGGCGGCTGCGCAGCGGGCTTGCCGGTCTGCTGCTCGGGTGTGATGCGCGCGGGCGCCGGAACGAGCACGATGCGAATGTCCGGCACTTCGATCCGTTGATCGCGCCACGCGAAGGCACGCCCCGGGAGCCCGAGCCCTTCTGCACCGAGGTTCAGGCTCAGCACGACCGCGTGAATGAGCAGGGAGAACAGCAACCCGACCGTCAAGGGTCTGCGCTCGCGGCTCAGGTATGGGTCCAACCATTGCCAACGCGTGGCGACGCGCGCAGAGGGCTGCGGCGTCGGGTCCGAGAGCGGGGCCCAGGCGGCCCAGGGACGTGGGTCCGGTGCCGGCGGCTCCCCAGGCACGATCGGCTGTGGGGCTGCGAGGTCCACAGGCTGAAGCGTTGCCACATCGGCGACGGGCGTGATCCGCATGCGGGCCATCCGTCGATTCTCACGGGTCCGGGCGAAGCGGTGAAGCCACGCACACCCACCAGAGAGGGGGCGCGACCGCCTCGCCCGGGCCGGCGAGCTCGACAAATGTGGGGGGACCACGTCGTCGGCACGCCGCGCGCTGGCGCGACGCGTCCGACACGGCGGGCTCAATCGCGCAGGATGCGCACCTCGATGCGCTGCAATTGCTTCACGTCGCGCGCGATGCTGCGCTCGTCGCCCGGCACGTGCAGGGCCAACGGTCCGTCCGACGCGGGCAGCGGCGCGACATCGCGTTCGTAGGCCACCATCGCCTCGGTGCCTGCCGCCGTGAGCGTCAGTTCCGGCCACGAGAACACCGTTCGAGTGCCGTCACGCCCGGTGGCGATCACCACGGCCTTGCGCCAGTCGGAGCGGTCGCGCTCGGCCAGCCCCGCCTGCTTGAGCACGTCCATCAGGCGCACGCCGCTCACCTCGGTGAAGGGCCGCTGCTGCTGCGCCACGTCGCCCGCATAGCGCGTGTAGCGATAGGTGGTGTGCGTCGCGCTCGGGAATGCGCGCAACGCCGCCACGTCGAGTGTCATGGCCTGCTTCACGTCACCGGTCACCGTGAGCCCGTCGCCCACCGGCGCAGCGCCGAGCGGCAGGCACAAGCCGACGCCCGCGCCCCAGGCCATCAGCCAGCGGCCGAGGCGTGCAATCGCCGCCGGGGAGCGCAAGCGTGCTGGCATGCTCGCTCAGTACTGCAGCTTCGGGTACCAGTCGGTGCCGCGCCCTTCGGGCGTCAGGTCCAGGATGCTCCAGAGCGAGGCGATGTCGGGCGCGCCGCGCGGGTCCTGTCCGGGGTCGGCCATCTCGCCGGTCATCTCGCCGGCCCAGAACAGCCGCGCGCGATCGCGGTCGCGCCGGTAGACCACGAGCGCCGGATACTCGTTGCCGTCGGCCGTCAGCACGCCGAGGTCCTTCGCGTAGTCGTCGCCGACGGTCTGCACGAAATTCAGATCGCGCCAGCCGCGCTCTTGCGCGAAGGCGTACTGCCGGTCCACCGGTGAGCGCCCCAGCACCTTGAGCGCCACGCGCTGCTTGATGTCGGCGGCATTGCCATTGAGCGCACCGAGCAGGTTGGTGCACATCGGGCACGGGCGCGGGCGCTGCGGCCCGTACATCCAGAAGTAGGTCACCAGCGTGTTCTTGTCGCCGAACAGGTCGAGCAGGCCGACTTCGAAGCCCTGCTCGTCCTTGAACCGGTAGTTCTTGGTGATCACCGGCCCCGGCGGCAACGCGCGGCGTTGCTCGACCAGCCGCGTCATGTGACGACGGAATTCGATCTCTTCGGCCAGCAGCGCCGCGCGCGCGTGGTCGTATTCCGGCGACGCACCGGGAAAGGGCGTGCGGGCCTTGGCGGCGAGCTGTGCAGCGGGCGTCAGTTGAGTGGACATGGCAGGCTCCTGCGAAGACGTGACGTCATCGCGGCATCCGCGATGTCACGCCACGCGCCCGCGCGCGATGCCAACCTTGCGGTACGGGGGCGCGCAGCATTTGCAGCAAGCCACATTCCCGCATCGCCCCAGGGGCGATGGTCGATGAAACGGCGGGCGCTCCCGCCCGCCGTTCGCGCGTGCTCCTAATCGGCGCAGATGTAGCTCGACGCCACGTTGATGTCGCCGCCGATGAACTTGGACTTCATCGGGTACAGGCAGATCGGCCGCGACTTGGCCACCGGGAGCGCGGTGCTGACCGGCGACGAGATGTCGATGCGCGTCGGAGCCACGCCGTTTTCCACCCACTGGGTCAACACGTCGTAGAGCTGTTGCGTCCCATCGGCCGCCGCGCTGCCGGGCAGCGGCGGGTTGGCGTTGGGGTTCGTCGTGCCGTTGCCCAGTCCGTGCGTCATGCCGGGGATCAGATAGAAGCGATAGAAGCGTTGCACGGCATGCAGGCTGCCCAGCTCGCGCACCACGCGGTTGTAGTAGCGGATCGAGCCCTGCGGCATGATCAGCACGTCGGCCAGGCCGTGGTACATCAACATCTTGCCGCCCGAGGCCCGGAAGCGGCGCAGGTCGGGATCGTCGGTGTTGATGTGCGCGAACGGCCGTTGCAGCAGCAGGCCGTTGTCGAAGGCGCTGCCCAGCTGCCCGTAGGTCAGACTGAGCCAGCCGTTAGCACCGTTGCCGGTCGGGTTCTGGAACGACGGCGTGGCCAGCGTCGGGTTCTGGTCTTCGAGCGCCACCATGTCGGTGGCGATCGTGAAAGGCGTCGGCACGCCGGCAGGCGTCGATCCGCCGAGCCCGCCGAAGCTCGAGCCGCGCGTCAGGCCGTACCAGAGGTGGTTGCTGTCGAGCGTGTGCTCCCAGCTGTTGTCCACGGCCGGCGAGGGCACCGATCCGTCGCGGGTCTGGCCATACCAGAGCTTGTTCATCGCCTGCGCCTGCGTGGCGTTGACGCAGTTGGCGGTGGGGTTCGTGCCGCCGCTGGCCGTGCACAGCACGCTGGCGTCGCGCGTCGGGTCATAGCGGCACTCCGACGGGTCTTCGATGTAGCCCAGGTGCTGCCCGCCGACCACATCGCAGGCATTGATGGCCGCGTTGCCCAGCAGGTTGAGCTGCGCCGCGGTGAGCGGCACGCCAGCGAGATCGCGCTGGTACACGAGCTGCGGATACAGCTCGTTGGTGATGAAGCGCGTCCAGTTGAAGGCAGGCGCGCCGGCCAGGATGCCGTCGAAATCGTCCGGGTGCACCTGGGCCAGCTTGTGCGCCTGGCGCCCGCCGGTGGAGAAGCCGTCCCAGTAGGCATAGCGCGCCGGCCGCCCGTAGTAGGCCTTGGTCAGCGCCTTGGTCTTCACGGCCATCTCGTGGATGCCGCGCTGCGCGAAGTCGTTCCACAGCACCGTGTTGATCGTGCCGTCGGGGTTCATCGCGAACGATCCGGTGCCGACGGTGTGACCGGTGTCGGTGGTGGCGGAGACCGCGCCTTCGATCGTCGAGGCGACGCGCGGGGACGAGGTCGGCCCGGTGGCCCCGCCGGCGCCGGCCAGCACCGTGATGTTGGTGTGCACGCCGCCGGCCCAGCCGCCGCCGCCGATCACGTGGATGCGGTTGTTCCAGTTGGCGCGCGACGGCAGCCAGACCTCGATGCCGATGCCCGCCGATGTCGACGGCAGCCCCTCCGGGCCCGGATGCCCGGGCCCGACCAGGAGCTTGACCACGCACACGTCGTTGTCTGCCACCGGCGGCGCTGGCGTGGCCGGCGTGCCGGACAGCGCGAGCGGCTCGCCCTTGGTGAAGGCCTTCACGAGCAGCACGGTGGTGTCGCGGTCCGGCCTGAAGCGGTCCTTCATCGTGTCGTCGCAGGCCAGCAGCTTGTCGTGATGGTCGTCGCCGCGCCCATGCCGATGGTCGTCGTCATCGTGGGCGCGCGCGGGCAATGCCGCACCGAGCGTGATCGTCGCCACCACGATGGCCACTGCGGCGAAGAGCGTCTTGCTGCAGGCGGTCGCGAGTTCGTGCTGTCTCATCCACGGGTTCATCTGCACTCCTTTGCATGCCGTTGTCCGGGTTGCCGCGTGCGGCGCATGCACGATAGGTCGTGGCCGCAGCGGGCTCTACCAGAACCGCACCACGCTTGTCGGAACCGTGCTCGACGAGCCCCGGACTTTCCCGGACGCGGCCTAGTCCTCGAACGGATGAGCGAGCGCCGCGCCGCCGAATCGGCCGGCCGGCGTGATGCCGCGTCGCACCTGGCTGGGCGTGACCCCGAGGCGCCGGCGCATCAGCTCGGTCATGTGCGACTGGCTCGAGAAGCCGCACGCCGCCGCGATCGCAGCGATCGGCGTGGTGCGTTCGCGCCGCAGTGACGCCACGGCCGCGTCGATGCGCAGCGCCTCCACGAAGGCGTGCGGCGTGGTGCCGAAACTCGCCTTGAACAGGCGCGCGAAGTGCTGCGGACTCAAGCCCACTTGCGTGGCCATGACCGCCAGCGACAGCTTCGACCCGAGCAGGCTTTGCACCAGCTCGACGACGCGATGCTCCTGTTGCGGACTGAGCCGGCGGCCCGGCACCGGTGCGCTCGAGGCCGGCGCGCAGTAGCGCGCCGACACGATGCCGAGCAACGCCACGCACAGGCCTTGCACGTACAGCCGCCCGTTGGGCAACCCGCTCACAGTTTCCTCCCCGATCTCCAGGGCGAGGCGACTGATGCGATCGTCGAACACCTCGTGGCGGGTTTGCAGCTTGAGCGAATGCACGCGTCCGTGCGTCAACGCCTCCACATCGCGATCGACGAAATCGATCGCCACGCAGCGCCCGGCAGCGCCCTCCCACACCTCACGATCGAACGTGAGACCTTGCTCGTAGATCTCGATCATGCGCGGCGCCGTGTGCAGCAGGCGCGTCACGCCGCCGCGGCTGTACCAGCGATGCCCGTGGCCCTGTTGGGCGACGAAGATGCGCGGATTGGCATGGAAGTCGTCGCGCAGCTCGGCATGGCTCGGGATCGGCATGACCGTGATCGACAAGCCCGCGGTGCTCGCCGGACAGTGCGCGAGCACCTCGCGCGGCACGTTGGACGTCGGCAGGTCGTGCAGGCTCGAGAACGGCACGCGGAACTTTCGGGCTCGAGAGTCGGCAGCGCAGGCAAGACGCGTGCGCCCGGGCAAGCCGGGGCATTGTGGTCCGAGTCGTATGGCTGTGTGCGGCTCGAACGAATCACCCCGCCGCTGCGCGGGCGCGGCGCCGGGCAGCATTGGACAAGGGGTTCGAAGGTGCTACGCTCGAATTCCCTCGGAGGAGCGGCGCCGTGCTCTGGCTCGTGCGCGCTTCCGGTGGCTCGAAGACTTGCCGTTGGTATTGCAGCGGTCCCAACAAACGACAAGCCACAAAGACCACGTTGTCAGCTGTCAACCGGTTCCAGGAGGTTCTCATGCAACTTCTCAAGCGGCACTTCATCGGCGCGACGCTCCTGTCGATGCTGAGCGTCGGCGCCTTCGCACAGGACAAGGCGGCCAAGCAGGCCGAGATCAAGACCAAGACGAACCAGGCGCTCCAGGACTTCTACAAGGCCGATCCCAAGCTCAAGGGCGAGGTGGCCAAGGCCCCCGGCTACGCCGTGTTCACGACCTATGGTCTCAGCTTCGGATTCGGCGGGGCCGGAGGAAAGGGCGTCGCGCACGACAGCAAGGCCAACAAGGACGTGTACATGAGCATCGCGCAGGCGAGTGCCGGCTTCCAGATCGGGGCCTCCGACACGCTCTATCTCTTCGTGTTCAACGACACCAAGGCGTTGAACCAATTCATCGAAAAGGGTTGGGACGCGTCGGCCGGCGCAGCCGCCGGTGCCGGTGCCGCTGGCAGCGGCGCCACGGCCGGAGCGGGTGCCGGCGCCTTCACGGGTGGCAGGCAGTACGCGCTGACCAAGAAGGGCCTGCAGGCGGGCGCCGCGGTCGCGGGCACGAAGGCCTGGAAGGACGACGACCTCAACTGACCGGCCACCGAGCGAGCGGCGCGCTGCCGCTCGTGGCGATCAATCGGCCGCGTGAGGGCGCGCAGTCAGCCCACCCTCACGACCCTGCGACGCCGCCGCCGCCGAGCGGGAATGCGTCGTCGGGAGCGGTGCTCACCCAGCCGATGAAGATCTGGTAGCCCAACGCGAGCAACGTGGCGCCGACGAACATGCCGAGGATGCCGGCGGTGCCCATGCCTCCGAGCGCGCCCAGCAGGATCACCGGCATCGGCGCGTCGACGCCGCGGCCGAGCATCAGCGGCTTGAGCACGTTGTCGGTCATGCCCGACACGAACAGCAGCACCGAGTAGACGACTGCCGCGCCGGTGCCGTAATCGCCGCGGGTCCAGATCCAGGCGATCGCGGGCAGCGTGATGAGCGCGGCCGGTATCTGTGCGATGCCGAGCACCAGCACCACCAGCGCCAGCACGCCCGCCCACGGGATGCCTGCCACCAGCAGGCACAGGCCGACCAGGATCGCCTGGATGAACGCCACGCCGACCACACCCTGGGCCACCGCGCGGATCGTGGCCACCGACAGCGTGGTGAAGGCGTCGCCGCGATGGGGGCCGACGACGCGCGCGAAGATCGCGCGGCTGCCGCGGCCGCCCGCCTCGCCGAAGACCATCAGGATCGCAGCGATGATGAACGCGGCCACGAACTGCAGGATCGCGCCGCCGATGCTGGCCACCATCGCCAGTGCCTCCTTCGCGAGTTCGCCGATCTTGGGTTGCTGGCTTCGCACCAGCGCGGGCAGGTCGTCGTGCGCTTGCTGCCAGAGCGCGTGCACCTTCTCGCCCACCAGCGGCCACGTGGCCACGCTGTCGGGTGGCGGCGGCATCTGCAGCGTGTCGTTTTGCACGTCGCTGACGAGCTGATGCACCGAGTCACCCACCGAGCCCATCAGCACAGCCGTGGGCGTGACGATCAACGCGATGCCCAGCAGCGCGATGACCGTTGCCGCGAGCCCTTGCCGATGGCCGATGCGGCGCGCGATGGCCTGCTGCAGCGGGTACAGCGTCACGGCCAGGATCAGTGCCCAGATCATCAGCACGAGAAACGGCGCGAAGACACGGTAGCAAAGCAACACCAGCGCCAGGATCAGCCCGGCGCGGATCAGCACGTCGAGCAGCCCGGCGTCGATGGCCTCGGCTCGATCGAGATCAAGATCGGTGCGCATGGTTGCCTCCGTGGAGTGAAAAGAAAGCGGCGCGGTGCATGCGCGTCACCGCGCCGAGCCGGCCAGGCCTGGGTATTGACGTCAGCCGGGCGAGGCCC
>Ga0207675_100003244_pt1 | contig 15938 bp, 10 predicted proteins | sample KBSSwiS42_FD_184305 | JGI IMG/M metagenome (GOLD analysis project Ga0207675, IMG submission 184305) | Switchgrass rhizosphere microbial communities from Kellogg Biological Station, Michigan, USA - KBS Switchgrass S4-2 (SPAdes) (version 2) | ecosystem: Host-associated > Plants > Roots >... | reverse complement strand
TATGCGCACCCACGCAAGCGATTCTGAGTGCCTTCTTGTCGGCGTCGTAGAGACAAACGCAGCTGAAGTCCACCGGCAAGTCGTCTTCCAGCGCCCGCAGCACCACGTGGAAAATGCTTTGCAGATCCTGCCGCTCGCCGGCAGCGCGAACGATGTGCCGGAGCAGATTCAAGCGTCGCAACTGTTCGCCAAGCTTGATCTGCGCATGCTGGAGATCGCCCGTGCGCTCGGCAACCCGCGTTTCCAGTTCCTCTGCCCACTCGCTGCGCAGCTGCGATAGCTCCAGGTGCGTCTGCACTCGAGCAAGCAGTTCGCGTGCCGAGAATGGCTTGACCAGATAGTCATCCGCACCGGCCTGCAATCCTTCGACGGACGATTCCTCACCGGCTCGCGCCGAGAGCAGGATCACAGGAAGGGTTCGTGTGCGCTCATGTGCCCGTAGTTCGCGCAACAATCCGAAACCGTCCAATCCCGGCATCATCACATCGGTCAGCACCAGATCGAAAGGCTGCGTCAATGCAGCGTTCAGCGCCGACATGCCATCAGCCACTGCGGTGACCTGATAGCGCTCGGCCAGCAGGCGCTCGACGTAATGTCGCATGTCCGCATTGTCGTCAGCCAACAGCACGCGAAAAGCGGTGGCCTGCGATACGGTTGTCGGCTGCGCCGAAGCTGGTGCTTCGGGAGCCAGCGCCTGCAGCGCTACTGCAGGAGCCTGGCTATCGTCCGCAATCCATTGCAACGCTTCGTCTACATAGACAGAGGCCCGCGTTGCGGTCGACGCCTGTATACGCGTTGCACCGAGACGATCGGCCGGCAGATGCGAAGTCCCCGCTTTCAGCGTGACGGTGAACGTACTTCCCACACCCTCCTCGCTGACGACCGCCACTCTGCCGCCGTGCGCCTGAACCAGTTCGTGCACGAGCGCGAGACCGATGCCGCTGCCTTCATGCGAACGCGACTTCGCCCCGGTGACGCGATGGAAGCGGTTGAACAGATGCGGCACTTCCGCCGCCGGAATACCGATACCCGAGTCCGCGACCGACACATCGATCTCATCGCCACGCGCCGCCAGGCTCACTGTCACGCCGCCGCTAAACGTATGTTTGAATGCGTTCGACAGCAGGTTGAGAACGATCTTTTCCCACATCTCCTTATCGACGTAGACGGGAGCGTGCAACGCGGTGCAGTCCACGGTGAGTGTCAGGCCGGCCTTCTCCAGCGCCGATCGGAACATGCTGGCCAGTTCCGCGGTGTGCGCGGCGAGATCCACCGGTTCATAACTTGCCTGCGTCCGGCCCGCCTCCGTGCGGGAAAAGTCCAGCAACGTGTTCACGAGCTTCAGCAGTCGTAGCGAGTTGCGATGAGCGGTTTGCAACCGTGTCCAGCGCGGCGCGGGAAGCGGTTCGGCGCGTTCGGCCAATTCGTCTTCCAGCGGTCCCAACATCAGCGTCAGGGGAGTACGGAATTCGTGGCTGACGTTGGAGAAGAACGCCGTCTTGGCCCGATCGATTTCGGCAAGCGCTTCCGCACGTTTGCGCTCTTCTTCATAGGCACAGGCGTTGGCCACGGCCGATGCTACGGCAGCCGCCAACAGAACGAAGAACGACTGGTAAGCCTCGTCCAGGGGCGAGCGTGAACTGACACCCGCGATGAAGACCGCCGTCGGCCGATCGCTGCCGGGTACGGCAATCGGCAACAGCAGCGCGCTCTTCGGTGCTTCCGGATAAGGGCCGCAAGCGTAGGCGCCGAAGCGATCTCCCAAGGCATCCACGCACGACGACCTGTTCGAACGCACTACGTCCGCGATCGGCCAACCATTACCCGACGCTTGCAGATCGATGGTAGCTGCAGCAATGGACTCGGGAACACCGACGGTCGCAGCAACCAGGCGTGCTTGGGTTGCATCGGAGTCGACCAGGTAGAACAGGGCAAACGGAACATCGAGGTCGAACTCCGACAACGTTTGCGCGGCGATCGTCAACGCTTCGTCAGTGGTTTGTGCCCGCCCCGCTCGTGCGGCAACGTCACGCAGCGCACGCGTTCGTCGCTGGCCCACCATCTTCGCCGTCGTTTCGGTTACCGGATGGAACAGCCCGCCGATCCCACCGGATTCGTCGTGGATGGGGCTGAAGGAGAAAGTGAAAAACGTTTCCTCGAGATAGCCCTTGCGATCGAGAAACATGCGCTGGTCTTCGAGGAAGGACGTTTCGCCAGCACGCGCCCGTTCGAAGGAGTCGCCGATCACGGGCCACGGCGATGCCCAGCACTCGCGAAAGTCCTGGCCCATGGAATGCGGATGCTTCTCGCCGCAGATCGGCCAATAGCCGTCGTTGTAGATCTGCACGGCGTGCGGACCCCATGCGAGCGAGATCGGAAAATTGGACGCCAGGCAGAGGCTGACCGTGGTTCGCAGGCTTTGCGGCCACGAATCGATCGGGCCGAGCGGTGTCTTGCTCCAGTCCATGGAACGCACCAGGCGTCCCATCTCGCCGCCACCGACCAGCCAGTGAGCCGTACCCGCGCCTTCCTGAGATAGTTCGGACGTAGGCTTCAAGTTGCTCATTTCTGCATCAGTGCGCATGCGCACCGCAAGACTGTACAGGGTTTGATTGACGCGCCGCCGCAGCGGGTTATACGTACGGGTCTCGCCAATCGCCAATGGGTGCAATCGGTTAAGGTTGGTGCGCCGGTGGAGGGAACAGAAAGGAGATCGACTATGAAGACAGAGACATCCACCGCGCCGGCGCTGAAGGAACTGGCAACCCTGTTTTGTGTCTTGTTCCTTCTCTGCACCGCTGCGGTGGAAGCGGGAGAAGAAAAACAAAACGAAGATCTCACCAGCCTCGATCTTGCCACGCTCATGCAAATGGACGTGGAGGTCACGACTGCTTCTAAAACCGCACAATCCATCTACGACGTGGCGGCCCCTATTTACGTCATCAGCTCGCAGGACATCCGGCGCTCCGGCGCCACCTCGATCCCCGAGGCCCTGCGCATGGCGCCGGGCGTGGTCGTGGGCCAGATCGATCCCGCCAAGTGGGTGGTCGCCCCGCGCGGATTCGCCACGCAATACGCCAACAAGGCGCTAGTCCTGCTCGACGGACGGGCGGTGTACACGCCGTACAACTCCAGCGTGTACTGGAACACGCTCGATATCCCCATGGAGGATATCGAGCGTATCGAGGTCATCCGTGGCCCAGGCGATGCGCGCTGGGGCTCCCACGCCGTCAACGGCATTGTCAACATTATTACCAAATTGGCGACGGACACCCGCGGCGGTTTGGCGTCAGTCACGGTGGACAGCGAGGGCGGCCGGATTCTCAGCGTCCGCCATGGTGGCGCGCTCTCCACCAATCTGAACTATCGCGCCTATGCAAAATACCTTTCGCAGGATGATTTTACCGTCGCTTCCGGCGATGCTGGTCTTCACGACCGCAGCGCGCTGCGGGCGGGACTGCGACTCGACGGAGAGATCAGCGGCGGCGACCGGATCGTTTTCATTGGCGACATTCAGAGCGGGCGAGACACTGCCATTATTCCGGCCCAGGCTCCGGTACCCCACTACGACGCGGACGAGTGGAGCGCGCTCGTGCGCTGGGAGAGAAACGAGCCGGGGCGCGTCAACCAGCAGGCACAGCTCTCGTTCGATCGCCTCAACCAGGAGATCTATGAAGAACGGGAAACGCTCGATTTCGCCTATCAGGTGCAGCTACCCGAATTTCGCAGGAATATTTGGACAATCGGCGCCACCTATAAACGATCCTCGGATGTGACCTCGCCGGCGCTTCGCATCGTTCCTGCGCGGATGACGCAGAACGTCTATGGCGCATTCCTTCACGACCGCATCGTGCTCAGTGAGACGAGCCAGTTGTCGTTCGGCTCGCAGTTCGAGCGCAACCGCTTCACCGGCTGGGAGCTTCAGCCCAATCTCCAGTTTCTGTACAAGCCCCATGAGCAGCGCAGTTTCTGGGCGTCGGTATCGCGCGCGGTGCGTACGCCGCTGCGCACCGAGGACGGCTTTAATTTCGAGTTTCCGATCTTCCCCGGCGCTTTTGGGCGATTCGTGGGCAACGAGGAATTGAAGGCCGAACGCGTTCTGGCCTGGCAGGCGGGCGCACGTTTGACGATCCGGGATGACTGGTTCGTCGACATTGCCGCCTTCTACAATGAGTATGACGACCTCGTGATGACGAGCGCAGGCGTTCCGTTTTTCGAGCCGCTGCCCCCGCCCGGCAGAACGATATTTCCCCAGACTTACACCAACTCCCTCTCGGGCCACACCAGAGGCGTCGAGACGGTGCTCAAGGGCCGCCCCCTGCCTGGATGGGACCTCGCGGTAAGCTACTCGCTTTATTCGCAGACGCCATGGAGCGATCCCCTCGGTTTCGGTTCGGTCGCTGCCGTCGAGCATCAGTTCCAGGTCCACTCCAGCGCCGCCATCGTGAGGAATCTGGAGTGGAACGTCAGCCTGTACTATACGGATGGGCTGACGACGGGCGATGTGCCCGAGTATTATAAGCTCGATACCCAACTGGCCTGGAAACCCGTAGAGGCGCTGCGACTGAGCGTGGGAATCAGGAACGCGCTCAGTCCCCGCCATAGGGAGATCGGCATCAACAGCATCGATGTACCCACCAGAATTCCACGCACTGTCTATCTGAATACCTCCTGGCAGATCTGAAGCTATGCGTCGCGCGGGAATTCTCGCTGCGCTGACCGGCTTGGCGGGCGCAGTGGGCTTTTCACCTGCAGGTTTCGCCGACGAGGCGGCCACGCGCCGCGAGGACCAGCTCAAGGCGGCATATCTTTTCAACTTCGTGAAGTTCGTCGAGTGGCCCGCCTCCGTCCCGACTGACGTATTGACAGTCTGTTTTGTCGGCGGCGAAGGCGTGCACGATGCGTTGGCATCCGGAATCGATAGCAAACGGGTGGGCCCGCGCCGCCTCGCCGTGCGTCAGGTGCAGGAATCCGCGAGCGCCACGGACTGCAATGTGCTTTATCTCGATGCAGCGGTCGTGCCTGAGGGTCGTGTATCCAGCCAGGATAGGCTGCCCATCCTGACCGTGAGCGATGCCAAAGGCTTCGCACGCAGTGGTGGAATGATCGAAGTCTTCACCGATAGCAACCGCCTACGCTTTCGCATCAATATCGACAACGCGCAACAAGCGGGACTCCGTATCAGCTCCAGTCTCCTGCAGCTGGCTGCGAGCATCGAGAAGGCAGGTCCGAAATGAACGTACTCAAGCGCTGGTTGGGATCCGTGCCGATTCGCGGCAAGCTCATGCTGTTTTCGAGCTTGACGAGCGGCATGGCGCTGCTGCTTGCCGGTATTGTCCTGACGGTCGCCGATTACCACTCGGGCAGGCGCGCGCTCATTCAGCGGCTACAAACACAGGCCGAGATCACGGCACGCAACAGTTCGGCCGCCGTGGCGTTCGACGACGCCCAAGCCGCAACCCATACGCTCGAAGCCTTGAGCGCGGATCGCGCAATCGTGTCGGCGGAGATTCTGCGCATGGACGGCACCCTCCTGGCGCGGCATGGGCGCGACATGGACGAGACGGCCCGCCAATTCCCCAGCATCGGCGAGGCACACACCGAGCCGGACGGCCTCATCCACGTCAACACGGACGTGCAGCTCGATGGCCGTATCGGCAGGTTGAACCTGTGGGCCACGTCCGCGGAGCTTAAAGTCAAGTTGATCGAACACAGCGCGATTCTGGCAGGCGTTATCTTAGGTGCGCTCGGCCTTGCACTGCTAGCCATGGCGCGCCTGCAGCGCATCGTCTCGGCACCGCTGGTGAGGCTGGCCAAAACAACCCAACGGTATCGAGCACGCGCGACTACAGCCTGCGCGTGGAATCCTCTGACACCGATGAAATCGGGCAGCTGATCCGCTCCTTCAATGACATGCTGGGCCAGATCCAGACGCGCGATGTGGAATTGCAACGCGCGCACGACAGTCTCGAAAAGCGCGTAGAGGAACGTACGCACGAGCTGGTCACCGCGACGGAGCGTGCCAATGAAATGGCCGCCGTGGCGGCGGCGGCCAACAAGGCGAAATCCGAGTTCCTCGCCAATATGAGCCATGAGATCAGAACGCCGATGAATGGTGTGATCGGCATGTCCGGGCTGCTGTTAGAGACTACCGGGCTGGATGCCATGCAGCGCGATTACGCGGAAACCATCCGCGACAGCGGCAAGGCGCTGCTCACCATCATCAATGACATCCTGGATTTCTCCAAGATCGAGGCCGGCAAGCTCGAGCTCGAACAACTCGACATGGATTTGCGCGATACCGTTGAGGATGTCGCCCGGCTGCTGGCGATGAACGCTCATGCTAAGGGGCTGGAAGTCACCGTACAGCTCGATCCGAAGTTGCCCGACTTTGTGAAAGGCGATGCGGGCCGCATCCGCCAGATCCTGCTCAACTTGGGCGGCAACGCCGTGAAGTTCACCAGCCAAGGCGAGGTGTCGCTGGAAATCAAAGTCTTGGGGAGCGATGAGCATGGCACACGGGTGCGCTGCGAAGTGCGCGACACCGGGGCCGGCATTCCCGCCGACCGCGTAGAAGCCCTGTTTACGCCGTTCATGCAGGTGGATGCTTCCACCACGCGCAAGTACGGCGGCACTGGTTTGGGATTGTCGATCGTGCGGCGCCTGGTCGAATTGATGGGTGGAGAAACCGGTGTGGCAAGCGAGGTGGGCGTGGGTTCCACCTTCTGGTTCACCGTACTGTTTGCGCCGGCCGCCGGCGCCAAACAACCACTCTATCCGGTCCTCGCGCCAATCAAAGGACAACGCGTGCTGGTGGTGGACGACAACGCCACCAATCGCAAGATCCTCATGGGGCAGCTCCTGCTGTGCGGAAGCGAGCCGGTCAGCGCGAGCTCGGCCAACGAGGCGTTGGCGCTCCTGCGCCAAGCACAATCCGCCGGCCGCCCCTATGAGGTTGCCCTCCTCGATCACCAGATGCCCGGCATCGACGGTGCGGAGCTGGGACGGATGATCGTCAATGACCCTCAACTGAAGTCCACGCGGCTGGTTCTGCTGACCTCCTCCGGCCAGCGCGGCGACGGACAATTGTTTGCCGACATCGGCTTTGCAGGCTATCTGCTCAAACCGGTCACGCAGCGCGATCTGACCGACTGCCTGATGCTGATTCTTGCCCAGGATGCCGAAGCTTGGCACCTGCAAAGCCAGCCGATCATCACGCGCCATGCGCTGCGTGTGCAGCGTGCCCGTACGCGCAACCGCAACCGCATCCTCCTGGCCGAGGATAATGCCGTCAATCAAAAGGTCGCCACGCGGCTGCTGGAGAAGCTCGACTATCGCGTGGATGTGGTGGCGAACGGCAAGGCGGCCGTCGACGCCTGGCAAACGGGACGCTACGATCTCATTTTAATGGACTGTCAGATGCCCGAGCTCGACGGCTATGAAGCGACGCGGGAGATTCGGCACCTCGAGAACGGCGCACGGCACATTCCCATCGTTGCTTTGACGGCCCATGCCATGAAAGGCGCAGATGAGGAATGTATTGCGGCCGGCATGGACGCGTATCTGTCCAAGCCGATCGATCGCGGCGAACTCGATGCCACGCTCGCCCGCTTCTTAAGTGAGGAACCGCAAGCGGAGAAATTCCAGGCAACCCAGGAGGGAACACCGGAGGGCAAATCAGCCAAATAGGCCGGGGAAATTTCGGGCGCCCGGCAGAATACGCAGGATCAGCACACCCTCTTCGAAGGGCTCGAAGAAAATAACGTAGTTGCCGTGGGCACAGCTGTGAAGTCGCGGGCTACGGCAAGACCGTGCGGCGGAAGTATTGGAAAGCCAGCTTGAGGCGCTGCTCAAGGAATTGCAGCCGACGGAAAAACTCTTTCGCCTGGACATGAAAGCGGAAATCTAAGATGGCGCGCCCGAGAGGAGAAACTTCAAACTCCTTTGAAGCCGACCGCCTTTTCGACACTCTGGCAGTGTGGGATCAAGACCTGAGGGCTCTGTCTGCATGCATATCTTGCCGCCTTCTTCGGTCACTAACTTGCCCGTGACCGGGGTGTGCCTCTTGCAAGTGACGCCATAAGCCCATGGACGGCAAATTAGAAACCCGTTTACTTGTAAATCGGCTTCCTCGTATTCGTGTCACTCCACGCCAAAGATGACCGCCAGTTCGACGCGGCGGTGGTGGCCGGGTGTTATAGCAACGGCGCGGTTTTCCACAGACCCCACAGCACACCGGCGGCGCGCGGCCTCAAGCCGAGCGCGCCAAGCGCACGTGGCGAGCGGCTGTAGACCCCTGTGGAAACATACGCGGCGTTCTGCGGAAGGCGCGGAAGTGAATGTCGGAGGCACATATTCGCCACTACGGAATTCTTTCCTTGGCGGACTATGCACCCCGACACCGCCGGAATAAGATAGACAGCTAAGCAGCGGCTTACCATGATTTTTTAAGGGGACAGAGACGCCAGCCTTTGGCGTTACCGGTCCCCATCGGCGCTTATGGATCGTCTGACGCGTGAACGACGCAGTCGCCTGATGGCTGCGGTTCGAGGCAGGAACACAGCTCCCGAGATGGTGGTTCGTCGGTTAGTCCATGGGATGGGCCTCAGGTATCTCCTGCACGACGCTCGATTGCCAGGGAAGCCCGACATGGTTTTCCCGAGATTGCGCGCGGTGGTCCTAGTCCATGGCTGCTTTTGGCACGGACACACTTGTAAGTGGGGCCGTCGTCCTAAATCGAACCAAGACTTCTGGAACGATAAGCGGGCGACGAACAAGGCACGAGATCGACGAGTAGTTGCGGCTCTCAAAAGGATGGGATGGCGAGTGCTCGTGGTATGGGGTTGTCAGGTAAGAGACTCAGGTGCACTCGCGCAGAGGCTTGCTGATTTCCTCGCGGGCAGGGATTCGAAAGTCACCCTGAACCGACTACGCCCAATGGCCGCAGACGAGATCGATGATTAAGAAAAAAAAGCAAAACCCAAATACTCTGACTGCCATCGATTTATTCGCGGGCGTAGGGGGCCTAAGCCTAGGGGCAGCGAGGGCGGGGTTCGATGTGACATGCGCCGTTGAAATTGATAAACACGCCGTCTTAACACATGCGGCAAACTTCCCAAATTCGGCGCACCTTGCGGACGACGTCCATGCCCTGAGCGGGGAGAAACTGCTCAAGGAGGCGGGTGTCAGCCCCGGCACTCTGAGCGGACTCATAGGCGGGCCGCCTTGCCAAGGGTTCAGTGCAATCGGCCTGCGCACAGCCGCCGACCCACGGAACAACTTACTAGTCGACTTCTTTCGCCTCGTAAGCGAGATGAAACCGGCATTCTTCCTTGCCGAAAATGTCCCTGGCGTGCTCGATGCCCGGAACGCGGCCGTGCTCGAAAAGGCCAAGAGTCGAGTTCCCAAGAACTACGTTCAGCTCGAACCGCTCATCGTGAAGGCATCGGACTACGGTGCGCCGACTAGCCGCACACGCGTGTTCTTTTACGGGTACGACCCTAATCGGGTTGCCGTACTGACGCACGACAACTTCGCGGCACGGGATGTGGAAGATGTGCGTGTCCGGAACGCGCTCGCCGGACTGCCCTCCATCCGGGCGAAATGGCAGAGCGAGGAGCAGAGTTGGCGTGCCGTCGGCGAACTCGATGACTCTGACTTCGCAGATTCTGTTACAGACAGGGTGCCCTTTGGCGTCGGCAACAAAGACGCGATCGCTCGTTTCAAGGAAAAGGGCGAGGTGTCCGGCTTTCTCGGCACGATCCATAAGCACAGCACGATAAAGCGGTTCGACACACTTGGGCCCGGCGAGGCTGACCCCGTTTCGAAATGCACGAGACTTGACGAAGACGGCTACTGCCCCACCCTGCGCGCGGGCACAGGCCCGGAACGAGGCAGCTATCAGGCTATTCGTCCTGTTCATCCAAACTCCCCCCGCGTAATCTCCCCCCGCGAAGGAGCACGACTCCAGGGTTTCCCCGATTGGTTCCAGTTTCATCCGACGAAGTGGCACGCGTTTCGACAGATTGGAAACAGCGTGAGCCCGATCGTAGGTGAGTACTTGTTGCGGGTTATTCACGAGGCAATGCAGTAACGATTATTCGCGAGTGCGTTCGGCACGTATGAGCCTGAATATAAAAGGACACGGACTCGAACATGAATAAAGAAGAAGATCGGACGATCTGGGGCGGTCCAACAAAGCGGTTCTTTGTATCAATGCTCACGCGAGACATAGACCTCGCGGACGCACTGCTGGACCTGATCGACAATTGCGTGGACGGAGCAACGCGCCAACTCAAGGGCAAAGTCGATAAGCCTGATGCATACGACGGCTTCGAGGCCGAGCTACGTTTGTCGTCCAAGTCATTCGATATTTCGGACAATTGTGGCGGTATCCCCGAGCCCGCAATCGAGGGCGCGTTCTTGCTCGGCAGGCCGAAATTGAACAAGGACAAGAACCTTCCCACGATTGGCATGTATGGCATCGGTATGAAGCGTGCCATATTCAAGATTGGAACAGAGGCCGTTGTTGAATCGTATGCAGACGACGGCGCTCATGCCATCTCCTACGATGAGGACTGGCTGGAGCCCGACAACGAGAAGTGGGATCTGCCGATCAAGAAACTGAAGAATCGCAAGGCCAAAGGCGTCACGATCTCGGTACCGGCGCTGAAGCCGGAGATAGCGCGGCAATTCGGCAACGAGCAGTTTCAGAACGAGCTCCGGAACAAGATTGCCGAGCATTTCGGCTATTTGATGCAGAAAGGATTTTCAGTTCGCGTCAATGGACAAAAGGTTCCGCAGCGTACTCTGCAGCTCTATACGTCAGACATTTCCAAGAAAAACGGCATCCGGCCCTACGATTTCGAGGCCGATAAAGACGGCGTGAACATTCGAGTGACAGTCGGCTTCTTCCGGCCGCTGGCCAGCATCGAGGACGTGGATGAAGCCGCTGAGCGTTCCGTCGGTAGTGAGCAAGCCGGTATTTCGGTGATCTGCAATGACCGACTCGTACTCGTGAACGACATCAGTCTCAAGACGGGCTGGGGGGACGGTGCTGTACCCAAATTTCACCCGCAGTTTCGCGGGATAGCAGGCTTCATTATCTTCTCTACGAACTCACCAGAGAAGCTACCTATCTCCACCACCAAGCGGGACTTAGAGGTAGGCACCGAGATATTTTTGCAAGCGCGCCAGGCTTGCATGGAGGGCCTTCGGGAGTGCACAGCGTTTACCAACAAATGGAAAGGGATGGAGACAGAAGCCAACACCCTGTTCGAGGCAGCTCAACGTAAGGACGCTCGAACCGAAGTGCGGCTTGCAGCCAAGCACGGGAGCGCCGTCAGAGGGACACCCAACGCAAAGAAGCTCCTGGCAACGCTACCTGTCCCAGAAACCCGGAACCCCCAGCGTCGGATCTCTTTCGTGCGGAAAGAAGATCAAATAAAGAAAGTATCGGAGTTCCTGTTCAACGAAGACGGTCAGAGCCCCTCTGCGGTCGGGCAAGAATGCTTCGACAGAACTCTTAAGGAGAGCAGAAAAAAGTGAGCGGCGACGACATTCCATATCAGTTACGGCCAAACAAGTTTATTGATCGGCAGCTTTTCATGGAATTGCTGGGCCGATTGATCGTTCCGCGCGGCCTGGAAAAATATATCTACGTGTCGATGGGTGGTCGCCATCTGATCGATCATCATGCGGTGTACAGCCACCTTGGAATTGAAGCGCAATATTCGTTTGATCGCGACGCCAACGAAGTAGAGAGGCAGCGGCTCAATCGGCCTACAGGAAAGACGGTTTGCGCCCAACTGGACTCCGCCGATCTAGCGCTCAAGCTCGACGAGATTCTGGGCACATTTCCGCGGAAAAGAAATCTGATCGTTTGGCTGGACTACACGGGGACTGAACGCCGGACGCAGTTCCAAGAAATCGTGCAGACGCTAGTCCGATTGAAGGACGGCGATGTGTTTCGGGTAACGCTTAACGCAAGCGCCGGAACCTTGAGCAAGGGGGACGACTGGAAAGCGGCAGCTGCACCGAACCCGGGCAAATACAGGGCTGATCGCTTGCGGGAGCAAATCGCGGAGTACATGCCTGTCGCAGTCAGCTCGATAACCGACACGGGCCTAGCCGCCACTTTGGCGCAGTGCCTTGAACTGGCCGCAAAGGCTGCAGAAGCGCAAAAGACCACTCTGCGCGTAAAGCCAGTGCTCCTCACAACCTATCGCGACGGCGCTCGGATGCTCACAGCAACGCTCGCGATCTCTGAAACCAATACGGAGGTTCCTTTTCCACCGCCGGCGTTCTCGCGATGGAAATACTCGTGCCGGGGATGGGATGATATTCGGGAAATATATGTACCCGTACTCTCGACCAAGGAACGCAGCCGACTAGATGCGCGCCTGCACGACGGCGCAACAAAGATGCTCGATTCCCTGAAATTCTTTCCCAACAGGGATCGGCCGAGATCCTTGGAGGCGCTGCGCAGCTATCGAGAGTTCCACAGGTTTTATCCCATCTTCCGCTCCGTCGAAGAATAGCAAGCACGTAGCGCTTGCTGGTCTCGAGGAAGGTCGTCGAACTCGCGATGGCACCACGTGGGGTCGAGCACGGTTTTCCGCAGAGTCCACAGCCCGAAATCGGCCGACGGCGCGCGAACCGAGAACCAAGCGCGCCAAGCGACCGGGCGAGCGGTTGTGGCGGCCTGTAAAGAGCGCGCGGCGTTCCCAAGCATCTCATTTGCACTCTCGCTCGTTCTGCTGCAACTCTGCGAGGACAGAGTTGAGGCCGTCACTGCCACTGCAGTGACGGCCCGCAAATCTGCAGCAACAATGCGGGTTGGCGCAGTTTCCTAAACATACAAGCTGCGTGATGCCAGCCCCGGCAGACTGGCCTCGCTGACAAGTAGCGATGCGCAAGCATCACTACCCCCGGCGCAGGACACCAGCGCCAATCGTGCGAACCTTGTTCGCCGATGCCGTACCCAGCCGGCAGCCCGGAGCGCACGGTCCTGCAAGCGCTCGTCCCGAACAGGGATGGACCGACGCCAGACGCGCCCAGGTTCCAATTTGCGCGTCGTCCCGCAAGGGAGGAACCCACTTCGTCACCGGCAGACCTCTCTGCCATCGCTGCACTTTTCACGTTTGCGTTGTTCGTCCGCCAAGCGCTGCCGTCGTCCGCGGCGGTTCGGCGCTGTATTCAATCTCAACCCTGACAGGAGGATTTCATCACCAGCAATTCGCTTTCGTCGTCACGCTCATGCCCGCCCGATCTCCTACGGGGAGACGAGGCAGGCGCCTCACAGAGGCAACAGGTTGCCTGAGACCTGGCCCTAGTCCTTCGGGAATCTCGCTTATCGCGAGTTGGCAAAAACACTGACCGATGGCAGCTCAGGAATGGAATGAAGACGACAGGAGACTTCGATGGACGATCTGACATTTACGTTGCGCACGCTGTGCCTGCGAAATCGCGACGGCAGCCACGCGACGCAGGCCGACAGGTTGCGCGCGTTGGTACTGATGAGCCGCCAGTTGCGCGAGGACGGCTTCAGACAGATGCGCGCGACCTCACTCAAGGGTGGCCCGATACGAAGCGCTCACCGGTTGGAAATCACCGGCCGCTGGCGGTCCGGTTGCGCGGGCGCTCACGCCCATGCAACGCCTGCAGGATTCGCTCGCTCGCCAAGCCAGGAGCTGGGGCATGAGCGTCCGCAGATCGCGGCGGTATATCTTGGACGTTGACACTGGCAACACCCGCGGTGCTCCGCGTTCGCTCGATGGGCACGATCGCGCAGACTTCCCTGATCTTCCTTGGACACCAGTTCCGCACGTCGCGGCGGACGCAATCGCGCCGAGTCGCAAAGAGGCTTGCAAGATATGCGGGTGATGGGATGCGTTGCGGGCGGGCGATTCCGATGCCTATCTGTTTCGGATCGCCCGCGCCATCGCCTACGATGGGCGTCACCGGCGCGCGAGACGCTAGCGGCATATAGGGTCATCGTCGTGATCGGATTGTCGGTTGTGGCAACTCGAAGCGGACACCGAAGCTGCGAGCATGCGCTCGCCACGCTTGCTACGACCAGAGCCACCTTCGCTTGCACAAGTAGCTACCTCCAGCCCTGCTCCGCAGGAAGACCTGCGCGAATATCTTGCCTTCCTCGACGACACGAATCTCTCCGAGGCGCAAAAGATCGAACTACTGCAAACCCTGTGGTCGATCATGCCGGCCTTCGTCGATCTGGCGTTCGGTACGGACCCCGTACAGCAGGCGCTGCCTTCCATAACAGCCGGCCAGCACACAGACGATTCCATCCTCTCCGCAGTCGAGCCGGACGAACAGGAGTAGCCGTACCCGGCATTCGCAAGAAACAGACTCAATGGTTAACAAGGAATCCAGGACCATGACAGACAGGAAAGCCATCATCTATTGCCGCGTGTCCAACAAGAAGCAAAAGCACGATGGCGACGGACTGCACAGCCAGGAGCATCGCTGCCGCGACTACGCGAATGCTCGGGGCTATGTGATCGAAGCCGTATTCAACGACGATGTTTCCGGCGGCGGCGACTTCATGAAGCGCCCCGGCATGGTTGCCATGCTCAGGTTCTTGAAGAAGCGCGGGCACGAAGACCGCGTGGTGATCTTCGATGACCTGAAGCGCTTCGCGAGGGACACCGTTTTTCACTTGAAGTTGCGGCAAGAGTTGGCGACGTACAACGCGACCGTGGAATGCCTCAATTTCAAGTTTGAGGACACGCCCGAAGGCCAGTTCGTCGAAACCGTCATCGCCGCGCAAGGTCAGTTGGAGCGCCTGCAAAATCGGCGGCAGACATTGCAGAAGATGAAGGCGCGGGTGGAGCGTGGCTACTGTGTGTTCGCCGTCCCGATGGGCTACCGCTACGAGAAGGCAGGTAGTCACGGCAGACTGCTCGTGCGCAATGAGCCGCTTGCCTCTATCCTGCAAGAAGCGTTCGAAGGCTACGCCAGTGGACGATTCCAGCTTCAAGCAGAAGTGAAGCGCTTCCTGGAAACACAGCCGGCGTTTCCGAAGACTCGCGGCGGTATCGTGCGGAATCAGGAAGTCACAAGACTGCTCACGCGGCCCGTATACGCGGGCTATGTCGAAGCGCCGGCCTGGGGCGTCTCGCTCCGCAAAGGCCATCATGAGCCACTGATCAGCTTCGAGACGTTCAAGCAGATTCAGGACCGTATCGCCGGTAACGCTCGGACGCCGGCCCGCAAGAATCTCGATGCAGATTTTCCCCTGCGCGGCGCCGTCGTCTGCGGCCACTGCGGCACGTCGCTGACCGCGTGTTGGGCCAAAGGCAAGTATTCGCTGTATCCGTATTACTTCTGCCCCAAGCGTGGATGCGACGGTTACAGCCAGACGGTGCGGCGCGAAACGATCGAGGCGCAGTTCGCAACGATCCTCCGCAGCATGCAGCCATCGGAGAACGTCTTCGCGGCGGCGCGAGCGATGTTCAAGACGCTCTGGAGCCGCCGCCTCACCTTTCAGATTGAAAGCAAGCGCACGCTGGAAGCAGAGCGCTCGGCAATCGAGCGGCAGGTCGAACAGTTTCTCGACCGCATAGCCGATACCGATGTGCCATCAATCGTGGCCACCTACGAGAAACGCATCCGCGTTCTTGGAGAACGGAAGATCGTTCTCGCCGAGCGGATCGCAAATTGCGGCCGTGCGCTGCCCGACTTCGACGACGCACTTAAAACTCCGCTCGACTTCTTGCGAAACCCCGGAAATCTCTGGGATTCACCGCGCCTGGAGGACAAGCGAGCGGTGCTGAAACTCGCGTTTGCTGGCCGCTTGGCCTATACGCGAAATGAGGGATTTAAAACTCCCGATCCCAGCTTGCCATTCAAGGTGTTGGCCGACTTTCGGGGTGGGGAAGCAAGATGGCGCGCCCGAGAGGATTCGAACCTCTGAC
>Ga0207675_100003242_pt1 | contig 15948 bp, 12 predicted proteins | sample KBSSwiS42_FD_184305 | JGI IMG/M metagenome (GOLD analysis project Ga0207675, IMG submission 184305) | Switchgrass rhizosphere microbial communities from Kellogg Biological Station, Michigan, USA - KBS Switchgrass S4-2 (SPAdes) (version 2) | ecosystem: Host-associated > Plants > Roots >... | reverse complement strand
CTTCCTATTCAAAAGCGATAGGGGACTGATGCAAAATCTTACGACTACTTTGGCTGGAAGCGTTGCAGCCAGGCGATTAATTCCCGCTGCTATACTTGTGCCTGTACTCCTTGGTATTTTGCGCACTGTTGCCCACCAGGAATCTCTTTTCACTATAGAATTCGGAATAACGATACTGGTATTTTCGATTATCGTAGTACTAATGACGATCATTTGGCACAATACCCGACTTTTAAATAAGCGGGATCTGGAAAGACAAAGAGCACAGAGAGCCCAGCGTCAGAGTGAAGAACAGATTCAAACCATTTTTAGGGCGGCGCCGGATGCTGTAATTGTTATTGACGAAGACGGAACTATCATGAAATGGAATTCAAAAGCTGAATCCATTTTTGGATGGCAAAATGCGGAGGCACTTGGCCGCTCACTCCCCCAGACCATACTTCCGAAGCGCTTCCGCGCAGGAGAAAAGGCAGGACTCCATCACTTTTTGGGCGCAGACCTGGATTCTGTTACGGTAACCACTATTGAAATGCGGGCAATCAATAAAAACAATGAAGAGATTGACGTAGCATTTAGTATATCACCGACCATGGTCGATGGGAAAACCGTCTTTATTGGATTTGCCAGGGACATAACGGAACAGAAAAAGGCTGAACAAAAACTAAAGGATAGCGAAGAAAAATATAGTATGCTTTTCAATTCGATAGACGAAGGTTTTTGCATTATTGAGATGATTTTCGATGAGCAGAAAAAACCGGCGGACTATCGTTTTTTGGCGGTCAATGCATCGTTTGAAAAACAAACCGGACTTCGTGACGCTGTTGGAAAACGTATGCGTGAATTTGCCCCCAATCACGAAGAGCATTGGTTCGAAACCTATGGAAGGATTGCGTTGACAGGCGAATCGATTCGATTTGAGAATCGTGCTGAACAATTGCACCGGTGGTATAATGTTTACGCGTTTCGATTCGGAGAACCGAAAGATTTCCAGGTAGCTATTCTCTTTAACGACATTACGAAACAGAGAAAAGCAGGGGAACAATTGAGGGAAAGCGAAGAAAAATTTCAAAAGGCATTCCAGGCAAGCTCTGCCGGCATTTCGATCACCCGCCTTTCTGATTCCAGCTACTTAGATGTAAATGATGCATTCACTAAGCTTACAGGCTTTTCTAAAGACGAACTAATCGGCCATACTTCTGCGGAATTAGGTATGGTTGTGGACGTCAGCAAACGGGAAAAAGTGCTGCAAGAGGTAAGCGAAGTTGGCTCTGCCAAAAATTTTGAAATTGCAGTTCGTGATAAATCAGGAAAAACACTGGAGGTTCTTGCTTCAATTGAAACAATCTTGCTGCAAGGAGAAAAATACGCTCTCAATATTATTTACGATATTACCGAACAAAAGAAAGCAGAACAAAAATTCCGCGGTCTGCTAGAATCTGCTCCTGATGCCATGATCATTGTGAATGAAAAAGGAGAGATTGTCTTGATTAATCACCAAACAGAAACTCTTTTCGGTTATAAAAAAGAAGAACTCATAAACCAGCAGGTGGAAATTCTTATCCCTGCCAAACTTTCTCAAAAACACACAGAACACCGGTCAGATTATTTCAGGCAACCAAAAGTAAGATCTATGGGTGCCGGTCTTGAGTTATTTGCAATGCGCAAAGATGGCACCCGTTTCCCCGTGGAGATCAGCCTTTCGCCTCTTGAAACAACAGAAGGAACACTTGTATCCGCCGCCATCAGGGACATCACTGACCGTAGGCGAGCTGGGGCGCTGATTCAAAAACAGAAACAGGATATCCAGGATTTTATTGACAGCATGTCTACCATGTGCGCCAAGGTGGCGATAGACGGGCGACTGCTTTTGGTCAATAAGATAGCAATTAAAGCGTCGGGTTTGCCAATTGACGAATTGATGAACACGAATTTCCTCGAAGGTCAATGGTGGACTTATAACGACGATGTCCATGCGAGGGTCTGTAAAGCTTTTAAAAAAGCCTGCTCCGGCATCGCGATCAATTATGATGAAAATATTTTTGTATTCGGCCAAGTTCTTCCGATAAACTTTAGCCTTATGCCTATAATGGGATTCGATGGAAACGTTGACTATATCGTAGCAGAAGGGCGGGATATCTCCACGATAAAATTAACAGAAGCTGCCTTACAAAAAAGGACAAACGAATTGGAACATGCTAACAGGGAACTTGAAGCTTTTTCATACTCCGTTTCTCATGACCTTCGGGCACCGCTACGCATCATCGTTGGTTACTCAGAGATCCTGGTAAATGATTACGGCAGCAAAATGGATGAGGACGGGAAAAAATTGGTCGGGGTGATCCGGGACAACACCAGCAAAATGGGCCAGCTGATTGACGATCTGCTGAATTTGTCGCGTTTGGGTAGAAAAGAGTTGATCATTCAATCCGTCGATATGAAAAAGATCGTTGAATCGGTCACGGCAGAACAAACAACTTCTAAAAATAAAATGATAACGCTGCAGATCGGTGAACTCCACGATGCTGAAGGCGACAATAATCTGCTGCGACAAGTGTGGGTGAATCTTATTTCAAATGCCATAAAATATTCAAGAGACCGGGAAAAACCCACGATCGAGGTGAATTCATTTGCAAATGAACAAGAGATCATCTACAGTATAAAAGATAACGGCGCAGGATTTAATATGAAATACGCCGACAAGCTCTTTGGCGTATTTCAGCGCTTACACAAGATGACCGAATACGAAGGTACCGGCGTAGGATTGGCGCTGGTACATCGCATAATTAAACGACATGGTGGAAGAGTTTGGGCGGAGGCCGAGGTGAATAAAGGCGCCACGTTTTACTTCAGTCTGCCGATACAGAAACCAGAAAGATCGATTAATCACATGAAACAATATCAATCAATCTAACCATTTTAAATACGACTATTACAAAATGTAATTGAAAGTCATATATTTGACGTATTGTTATTCCGCTTAATTTCAATAAAATCCGTATCAGTTAATCCTGTACCAATGATTTAAGGTAAAACGCCAATTCCTAATAATAAACTGAGACCTGATGGATACCCAACTGAAGTTACTGCTATTGGAAGACAGCCCCGATGATGCGGCATTGATACAAAGATTACTTAAGCGTTCCGGAATTGAATTCACCGCAAAAGTTGCCAGCGACGAAGCGGAGTTTTTGTCGGCGCTGGAAGACGATGACGTAGATGCAGTGCTTGCCGACAACGCACTGCCCCAGTATAGTTCACTGGAAGCGCTGAAATTGGTCAAACAAAGAAACCCATTTGTCGCGTTTATTCTTGTTACAGGCACGGTCTCCGAAGAATTTGCCGTTAACATACTCCAGCTCGGCGCTGATGATTACATTTTAAAGACAAACCTCGTTCGCTTACCGTCCGCAATCAGCAAGGCCATCGAAAACAAAATGATGCAGAAAGAAAAGCAGGTTGCAGAAAAGGAAATGAAAGAATTGAACGAACAGCTCCGCAGTCTTGCTGCTCATTTGCAAAACGTGAGAGAAGAGGAACAAGCCCGCATTGCACGAGAAATACACGACGAGCTCGGACAAATACTCACTGCAATCAAAATGGATATCAGTTCAGCATCCAGGAAATTAACGGACCAAGCTGAAGATGCAAAGTCTAGTCTTTCAAGAGTTCTCAATATGGTTGATGACACAGTGCGAACAGTTCGAAGAATAGCCTCCGAATTGAGACCGGGAATTCTTGATGATTTTGGACTTGTTGCCGCACTCGAATGGCAAAGCCAGGAGTTTGAGAAAAGAAACGACATTCTTTGCTGTTATTCCTGCTCTATTAGTAAACTAACCATTGAAAAAAATATATCCATAGGCCTTTACAGAATTTACCAGGAAGCGCTGACGAATATAGCGAGACATTCCGGGGCCGATGTAGTAACATCTTCTCTCGAAAAAGAAGGAGACAACCTGGTCCTAACTGTTGCAGATAATGGTCGCGGGTTTGACGCGCTTGATGTAAAATCTAAAAAAACACTTGGATTATTAGGTATGAAAGAACGGGCCCTGATCATGAAGGGTGAGCTGGTGATTCAAAGTATGCCCGATGCAGGCACTACCATTACGATTACTATACCCTTGCCGGCCCCAATGCCCGAGTTACAGCTGATGACACCTGAGGAGATTTCCTAGAAAACTTTTCCCGAGGCTTAACAACAATCTATTTCAAATTTTGCTGTCCGGTATTTGATTGATTTCAATTTAATGAATCCATCCTTCTTTTTTCAGAAATTGGATTAACTGCGGATTGTCGACAGACATGGGCGGAAGCCATATACTCACCAATTCACGTGTCCACCAAAGCCCCCGCGAGCCGCCGGGTTTTGCAAATTCATAGCGGTATAGTACTGCCCGGATATATCGGGGCGGTTTGTCACCAAAGGGATTGCTAGCAAACAAGCTTACAGCAGCGGGATCATTGTGAAGTAGTTTCCAAACCAGGTGCAATGTCCATGGATAGTCTTCAGCAGTTGCCATGGCAGCGAACCACATTTGCCAGTCTAAACGCAACTGGTATGGGGCTATTTGCCTTGGACGCTTACCGGGAAGAACCGGCAGACCTTTGTAGATATACGGTTTCCAAATTGCCGCGTCGCTGGAATCTTCGCCCATCGTTCCTTCGAATACCACATTTAAGCGCTCCTTACCCACAGTTCCGAATGCACCATAGGTATTTACAATTTCCAAAGGATCGAATGAAGCGTTCATGAGTTGTCTCGGAGACAACATGTTGACGAGAGGCCGGAAACTCAAAAATCCAATAACAAAAGTTACCGCCCATGCAGTAATTATCATGGCCCTGGATTCTGTAGCATGGGCAGCTGCAATCCCGGCTCTGCGGACGAGTCGGCGTGGGAGAATCCTGGACCAGAATCCATCATCGAAACAAGCAAGTGCGGGAACAATAGTTAGCCAGTTTAAAAAAGACAAATTGCCGCTTAAGATAAGTGTGATCTGCATTAATATGATTACAATTCCTGCAATGTGACGGGCCAGCCGCGGCCAGAAAACAAAGAATGGTGCTACCAATTCAGCCAGCCAATTAAACCAGATTCCCATTTTCAATAATATGCGGGGCAGAAAATGAAACCAACGACTCAGCGGTCCAGGGATGGGTTGCGTTTCGAAATGATAATTGAGAGCTGTTGCGTTACGCCAAATTTCATCTCCGCGGATCTTAATTAATCCGGCACCCAGCATAATCCGACAGATCAGCCATCGAAACAAAATGATAATGGCAATTGGAGGCTGGCGGCCCGGAAATGGGCGCATGTCAAACAGCGGGCAAAGGAAGATAGCCAGAAAACCGGTTTCAATGAGTTGGATCTCCCAACCATATCCATACCACTCCTGTCCTACATGAACAAAGGACATGTAGAGAATCCAAATCAAAGTAAGCAGCGGCGCATTTGCAAAGCCCATCACTACCACGCAAGAAAGAAGGAATCCAACCCAGGCCATACTTACAAGGGCAGTATCGGAATGCCAAAACCAAAACAATGACGGCAGGCGCTTGAATCCCGCCGCATTTGACCCCAGTGCAGCACTGATACGGTTTAAGTAAATATCTACGGGAGTCAAACCATGAGACCCGATCAAAGGAAGAACCTGGTTTATCGCTACGAGAAAAGCTATGCCATAAACGACTCCCAGCAGGCGAAGAATCATGAAACGCGTAAGCCAGTATGTTGGAGCAGGACTTACCGGGCGGGAGCGTTCATCCATTATATTATCCATTTCGTTATTCACTGCCTGTGTTTTTCGCCTGTTGAAAAAGTACTTAGATCGCAGCAAGCGGAATGCCTGAACGGATCAAAAAAATCAATTAAGCCGAGACCATATTAATATACATCCGTAACCTTCTTATTAAAAACATCTCTTAATGCTTTCTTAGCTGCATGGTATCCACACATGCCATGAACACCTCCACCGGGAGGGGTAGAAGAAGAACAGATGTAAAGGCCTTTTGCAGAAGTTTTATAAGGTGACAAGCGCAAAGCCGGCCGGGTAAATAATTGCCCGGCATCTATTATTCCACCATTGATATCACCACCAACATAATTAGGATTGTATTCCTCCATTTGTACCGTATTCATAACATGGTTTGCTAATACCAGGTCCCTGAAACCAGGTGCAAAGCGTTCCACCTGTTTTTCAATTTGCCGGGTCATGTCCACTTCTGAGCCATTAGGTACGTGGCAATAGGCCCAGGCTGTTTGCTTACCTTCAGGCGCCCGTGTAGGATCAAACAAACTTTGCTGGGCTAACAACACGAAGGGATTTTCAGGATGTTTTCCTTCCGAAATCATTCTCTCGGATGTTGCGATTTCTTCGAAGGTATTTCCCAGGTGAATTGTTCCGGCCTTCTTACATGCCGGTGACATAAAGGGTATGGGTCCATTTAAAGCCCAGTCAATTTTAAATACCCCCATTCCATACCGATACCGTTTCAATTGCCATTTATAAATGGATGAGAATTTATGCCCTGCTATTTGCAGCAACTGCTTAGGGCCAATATCAAATAATATTGCATGAGAAGTAGGCAACTGGCTAAGCGAATGAACATAGAAGTCAGGTTTAATGCTTCCTCCCAATGAAATAAAATAGGAAGCGAGTGCATTTGCAATAGCATTTGAGCCTCCTTTTGGAATCGGCCATCCTTCTAAATGTCCTACTATCATTAATACCAATCCGATAGCGGAACTGGTTGCGTTGGAGAGGGGCTGCATGGAATGAGCGGTCATCCCCGCCCATAGTCCTTTCGCTTCTTTAGAGTGAAATAGCTTTGCCAAACGTGTTGCAGATGCCAGAGCCTTCAAACCAAAACGAGCCATATAGAGTGGGTGCTTTGGAATACGCAAGGGTCCCAGTACGTCCGCCCTAATTTGCGGCCACTGTTTTACTAACTGACTCATAAGTTTTAAGTACGCAAATTTATCCTCACCTAAAGCTTCTGACGTTTGTGCCATTGACCTGTACAAAACTGCAGCGGTGCCATTATCGAATGGATGTGCAGCGGCGATATCCGGATGGATAAATTCCAAGCCGTGTCGTTCGAGTGGAAGCGTTTTAAAAAAGGGGGAACCAGCCGCTAATGGATGTATGGCGGAACATATATCATGAACAAAATAAGGTAAGGTAAGTTCTGCGGATCGCAGCCCTCCGCCAATTGAAGCTTTTCCTTCCACTAACAATACAGAAAGCCCTGCCCGCTGCATGGTAATGGCAGCCGCCAGGCCATTCGGCCCTGAACCGATAATAATAGCATCATAGTCTCTTCTATTCACGACTATTCTTCGCAAAGGATTTTCTGAAAAAATTGAAGTTTATTTCCATCCCCTGCACTTCGCCTTGTCGTATTTCATGATAGTTGCATCTTTTTAATTTACCATTCTTGCCAATTGTTCAAACAAAGATATCATGGCCAATTATGAGCGTCTTTCCCCAATAAAGAAAAAATATAGCCCTTAAAAAAACATCAATTAAAATTGTTTTACAGTTCTTCTTACTACTGTGCTTCAGTCTATCTAACTATTAAATGTGAAAACGGCGCAACATGCGCCTGTAAAAAAACCAATACCCCAACCAACACGGCCAGGATGATGCTATGAAAAAAAACATAACGCAAAATATTTCCTTCGTGTCCGTACCAGTTTGTAGCGGTACTCGCAACAACGATGCTTTGTGCGTCAATCATTTTCCCCATCACTCCCCCGCTGCTGTTTGCTGCTGCCATTAAACCCGGATCAATGTTTACTTGTTTGGCTGTAATAGTTTGAAGGCTGCCGAACAATACATTTGAGGCAGTATCTGAGCCGGTCAGTGCTACGCCCAGCCATCCAAGCAGTGTTCCAAAAAAAGGATACAGCACTCCTGTTTTTGCAAGCGCCAGGCCAAGCGTCGCATCCGTTCCTGAATATTTTGTGACATATCCCAATGCCAGCATGGCGGAAATGGTGATCAGTGAAAATCTCACGCGCCACAACGTTTGTACATAATTGCGCAACAGCTGGCGTAAAGTAAATCCCATTGCCAATCCTGCTATTATTGCGGCAATAAATATTCCGCTCCCTGTTGCTGATAACCAGTTAAATTTAAAAACGGCTTCCTCCGGTTTTGTTAATTTTCCTGGTGTCGGTTCGGGGACGATTGGAGGAGCGCGGCTTACGACGTTATGTAAGTATTCAACCTTGTACTCTGGTGCCGAAATATTGTTCAACGATTTCTTGACGGCAGGCAGTCCCCAAATTAAAATAAAGGATGCAAGAAGTATCCAGGGCATCCATGCGAAGGACAGCTTGCCTGCAGTTATTTTGACCGGGATTTCTGAAACTTCCGGCGCTTCACCATTACCCTGCATTTTCCAACCATCTTTCGGTTTCCAGAAACGAAGCAGGACGACAACTGCAATAATCGAACAAATGGAAGCTGCAATATCAACCAACCATGGCCCATGATAATTTGAAATCAAGAACTGGGGTATGGCAAAAGACAATCCGGCAACTAATGCTGCAGGCCATACGCCTAACATGGCGCGAAATCCTGCCATGGCGGCAACCACCCAGAATGGAATGATCAAAGAAAAAACCGGCAGTTGCCGACCAACCATCGCTGACAGCTGGTAAATGTCGAGTCCTGTAACCGTAGAAAGTGCGATGATGGGTGTGCCCAATGACCCGAAGGCTACGGGTGCGGTGTTTGCAATAAGTGATACACCGCACGCAGTAAGCGGTCTGAAGCCAAGTTGAATAAGAATTGCGGCGGTAATCGCAACCGGTGTTCCAAAGCCCGCGGCGCCTTCAAAGAATGCTCCAAAAGAAAAAGCGATCAGGATTACCTGCAATCTTGGGTCTGGTGCAATTGAAGCAAGGTGTTTCCGGATAATTCCAAATAAACCTTTGTTGACTGTAAGCTGATAGAGGAAGATTAAATTTAGAATGACCCATCCAATGGGAAACAGTCCATAAGCACCACCAAACAATGTCGCCGCTGCTGTGGCTGTGACCGGCATTCGGTAAACAAGAAGGGCAATAAGAATAGCAACACCTAAACCAGCGAGGGCAGCGAAATGAATCTTCACTTTTAATAGGGCGATCGAACAAAGTAAGACCAAAACCGGGAGTGCAGCCAATATCGTCGACAGCGTGGCATTGTTTAGAGGATCATAGTTTTGGAGCCAAATGTGTTCCATCTACCCATATTGTTCGAACGACAAAATAGGTAAAACCTTATAAAATATCGCCGGAAATATTTATTGCGGCGGAAGCACTTATGGTTTTCGTTTTTGAAATAAAAGAGAAAAACTAACCTTTCGGTCACTGTGCCGGCGCTAAAAAGGATCTTATCTTTTGGCGAGTTAGTGTGGCCAAAGTATGGCTAGCCAGATACATATGCAGGTCCTTAAAAATTCCAGCCCTTTTACGGTAATAGCCAACATCTTTTTCAGATTTCTTGTACCAATTCCTGATATAAAAGCCGATCTTTACCGTAAACAACAAATAAGTAAGAAAATATGGGGAAATCTCAGGAAACCTTTGGTAAAAAAGAAAAAGAAAAGAAAAAACTAAAAGACCGCCGGGAGAAGGCCGAAAAGATGGCGGAGCGCAAAGCAAATTCGAAAAAGGGGAAGTCCCTGGAAGAAATGATGGCCTATATCGATGAAAATGGAAACCTTTCCTCCACGCCACCAGATCCCAGGAGAATGAAAGTTTTCAAGCAGGAGGACATGAAAATAGGTGTACCAAAACCGGAAGAAAGGCGCCAGGGTGAAACAATAAGATCAGGAGTGGTTACTTTTTTTAATGACGCTAAAGGTTTTGGATTTATTAAAGACCTGCAAACACAAGAGAGTGCTTTTATCCATGTAAACCGTTTATCAGAGCCGATAAAAGAAAACGATAAAGTAAGCTTTGAAGTTGAAATGGGGATCAAAGGACTAAATGCTGTAAATGTAAAAAAGACAGGTTAGCATAACCTGTAATAACCGCATATTGATTATTTCGCATAATCTATTCATCAAGTTAAAAGACCTGCCAATATACTATCGGCAGGTTTTTCTTTTTTGCAACAATATTCCACGGTCCCTGGCGCATTCGAACCGCTGTACGATCTATGATTAGTAGAATAACTACCGGCACACACAGTAGAGCATTCGCTTTTATCTTACAGCACAAAAAAAAGTCATCAAATGATCGATGACCTTTAATTTCCGAGGTCCCTAGCGGATTCGAACCGCTGTACGATCCGCCATTTGGCGGAAGAGCTCTGCCTATCCCGCCTCAGGCGAGACAAAGAACCATTCATTTTTTCCAACATAAAAAAAGTCATCAAACTTTTGATGACTTAATGTTCCAGAGGTCCCTAGCGGATTCGAACCGCTGTACGAGCTTTTGCAGAGCTCTGCCTAGCCACTCGGCCAAAGGACCCTATGTATATGCGGCAGACCTGCTCTGCTTATCCCGCCTCAGGCGGGACAAAGGACCACATTTTCTGCCAATTTTGTCGCTTCCAGAACGGCAAAACGATTACTTTATTACACAAGATCTTATCGTTTTGAAGCTATCAACCTTATTGCTAACGACCGTTTTTTGAAGCGCTGCGAAAATAGGATATTTTTGATAATTGCCTGAACCGGCAGGGTTAAAACTACGTATGAGCCGAATTGCTGAATCGGAACTAATCATTAATTCCCGCGGAGCTGTTTACCACCTGGATCTCAGGCCCGAAGAACTGGCCGGCACTGTCATTACCGTTGGCGATCCTGACCGTGTAAAAGAAGTGAGCAAATATTTCGATTCTATTGAATTTAAAACACATCACCGGGAATTCATCGCGCACACCGGCTGGGTTGGGAAAAAGAGATTGACCGTTATTTCATCAGGCATTGGACCAGACAACATTGATATCGTAATCAATGAGCTTGATGCGATCGTTAATATTGACTTTGAAACCCGCCAGCCCAAAAACAAACTGTCTTCATTAAATGTTATAAGAATTGGAACGTCAGGTTCGCTGCAAGCGGATATCCCGGTCGATGGGTTTGTGGCTTCGACGCACGGGCTTGGAATAGATAATCTATTGAATTTTTACCGCCATGAACAAAATGATGAAGAGCAACAATTGATTCAATCGTTCGTTACTCATACGCAGATGCATGGCCAAATGAGCTATCCCTACATCAGTAGTGCCGCTGCGTCCCTGCTCAAGAATTTTGTAACAGGCTTTCATCGCGGTATTACAGTTACCTGTCCGGGGTTCTATGGACCACAGGGACGAGTGCTCCGATTAGGCGTCCGCAATCCCGGTCTTATAAACCGCTTGACTGACTTTCGCTTTGGCCAGTACCGGATCACTAATTTTGAAATGGAAACATCGGCAATTTATGGACTGGGCAAACTGCTAGGTCATAATTGCCTTGCTATAAATGCCATTGTAGCTAATAGGGTGGTGAAGGAGTTTTCCAGGGACGGAAAAGCAGCTGTTGAAAAATTGATTATTAAATTCATGGAAATATTTTCTGATAATATAGGCTAGTGGGAAATGGATAGAAACTAGTGGGGCTCAATACAGATACAAAAAGGAACCAAAACTGAAGGCTATGCTTAACCTGTCACATAAAAATCTTGAGGTTTATCAAATCTCATTAAAATTGATAAAAGAAGTTTATAAGGCAACAAAGCTCTTTCCTAAAGAAGAACAATTCGTCCTAATTTCTCAGATCCGCCGGGCCGCAATTTCTGTCTGTTGTAATATTTCAGAAGGAGCAGCAAGATCATCCAAACTGGAAAAAAGGAGATTTTATGAAATTTCCCGAAGCTCTGTTGTTGAACTTGACACCCAATTTGAAATTGGAATAATTTTAGAATATTACCGCAACGGTCAAATGAAGGAAATGGAACAGTACCTCGAATCGGTGTTTAGGATGTTAAGTAAGATGATTGAAAATTTAGACGCGAATAAGCGAATGGGGAATGGCAAGTAGTGAACAATCAAACGGCCGCTAGCCATTTCCCTTGACAATATAATTAACCAAACAGTAAAACTTTCCAAACCCCACTAACCACTAGCTACTACCACCTCACCTTTCATTACCTATGACAATACAATTCTACAAATACCAGGGCACGGGCAACGATTTCATAGTTGTCGATAACCGCGACAGTAAATATTCTTCAATACGCGAATACCAGGTGCGGGCATTCTGTGACCGCCGGATGGGAATCGGGGCAGATGGATTTATGATGCTGAACGCAAAACCCGGTTACGACTTTGAAATGAAATATTTCAATTCGGATGGGCGTGAAAGCAGCATGTGCGGCAATGGCGGCAGGTGCATTGTCAAATTTGCTTATCACCTGGGTATCCATAAGAATGAGTACAAATTCTGGGCGGTAGACGGTGAACACGAAGCAGAGATTGATACCGACGGAACTGTTTCTCTTAAAATGAAAGATGTTGAAAAGGTTAAGAAAGTTCATGGCGACTTTATCCTGGATACCGGGTCTCCGCATTACATTAAACTGGTAAATGACGTCATGAATATAGATGTATACAAAAAAGGACGCGATATACGATACAGCAAGGATTTCGAGCAGGAAGGTATCAATGTAAATTTTGTGGAACAGGCGGATGACGACAAAATAATTGTACGCACCTATGAACGCGGCGTGGAAGATGAAACGTATTCCTGCGGAACGGGTGTAACAGCGGCAGCGTTGGTTTGTTATCACAACGAAAATGGTTTTAACGATGTAGAAGTTAAAACGCTTGGAGGAAGCCTTAATATTGAATTCGACCGCAACGATGAAGACAAGTATTCGAATATCTGGCTATGCGGTCCTGCGGAAAAAGTTTACCAGGGAATCATTGAAATAAAATAACGTTGTCAAAAGAAGAAATAATAAAAGAGCTGGATGCTGCCTGCTTAAAATTTATTGAATTTTGTTCTGATATTGACATCCGGACATTCAACTTTCAACCACCAGACAAATGGTCCATTGCACAAAATACAGAACACCTTACTATTTCAGCCAACACAACGAGGCTGGCCTTTTCTCTCCCCAAATTCATAGTTAAAATATATGCCGGAAAACCAAATCGTGACTCCCGCACTTATGACGAGATAGTGAATAAATACAAACTGAAGTTGCAACAGGGCGGTAAAGCCAGCGGACGTTTTATACCGCAAAAAATCGTGGGCGAGGACAAAAACGTGATGCTTTCAAGGTTTAAGAAGTCGATGAATAAATTGACGGACACCATTAAAAATAAATGGGATGATAACAACCTGGACAAATACATTGCACCTCATCCCCTGCTCGGTAAAATAACCTTGAGAGAATTATGCTATTTTACCATTTACCATACCTATCATCACCTTAATATTATTAAGGGTCGTTTGACTGCCGTCAATTCCTAATAGAAACAACATTAAGAAGATCTGTGTTTCTATGTGTTATTCTATGTGCCTATGATACTATGTAGTTCAACAACCCATATTTAAGGGAACCACAGTAGGAACACAGATACATAGGGATTCACATAGGATAATTGCCTCCCTTATATTTACCTTTGCACGGATTTTATAGCGACACTTCCTAAAATATCTTTCATTATTTATGCCTCAGTTCACTCTTCGCGTTTACGGTATTTTGATAAATGAAAATAAACAGGTGCTTGTCAGCGATGAATACATCCGGGGAAATTATTACACGAAGTTCCCTGGCGGCGGACTGGAATTTGGGGAAGGCACGCGCGATTGCCTGAAACGAGAATTCAGGGAAGAAATGGACCTTGATGTCGAGGTAGGAGAACATCTATACACAACGGATTACTTCCAGATGTCGGCGTTCAACCCCGCGCACCAAATCATTTCAATCTATTATATGGTTAAAGCATTGGAACCGATAAAAGTTCCATTACGGGATAAAACCTTTGATTTCGATGACAAACAGATGGCGGTCTATAACGCAACCGGCGAGACAGAAACCTTTCGTTTCATTGAATGGACTGATTTTTCGACCGAAAGCGTAACGCTTCCCATTGATAAAATTGCTGCCCAATTGATAAAAGAAAAATTTGAGTCTGATCTAATTTATCAATAATGGTCAGCGGTTGATGGTGACTCTTCCTTTTTCCTTAACCGACCGGTAAATTGCTTCAACGACCAGGATATCTTTCCACCCTTCCTCACCGGGCACTAAAACAGGCGTATTGTTGATGATCGATAACGCGTCTTCATCCATTTGTTTTGCCTGCTGATTGGGTAAAGTTGCATTGAGTTTAATGCCATCAGTGGTTATTCCGTTTATCCCGCTGTACTGTTGAAAAGGCTCAAGTTTGTAGCCTCCGTTATTGCACTTTACATTCAGTGTGTTCATGTCTTTTCCAAAACTCGTTTCACAATCTGCGACGATTCCTCCCGGGAATTCAAGCCGGAACTTCATAGTTTCGTCTACTTCCTTATATATTTCCGGCCGGGTTGTACTTTGCTGCGCCGTGACCGCTATCGGCTCTTCGCCGGTCACGTATCGTGTGGCATTTAGCGGGTACACACCCATGTCGTACATGGAACCGCCGCCCATCGCTTTTTTTTGTTTCCAGTGATCAGTGCGTGAATCGAAATAACCCGCGGCTGCTGACACATTCAGAATATCACCATATTTTTTTTCCTTCCTGAATTGTATAATACGCTGTGTATTGGGTTCATGATGCATGCGGTAGCCAATACTAAGTTTCACCTTGCTTTTCGCGCACGCATCTATCATTGATTTACACTCAGCAGCTGTTACCGCCATGGGCTTTTCGCACCAAACATGCTTGCCGGCATTTGCTGCTTTGATAACATAATCCGCATGCATAGACGGAGGCAACACTATATAGATAACATCGATATCAGGATTATTGGCTATGCTATCAAAACTCTTATAGTCGTAGCAATTTTTTTCCGGGATTTTATACTGCTGTTGCCACCGTTTTACTTTATCCGGCGATCCGCTCACTACACCCCTGAGCGAACAGTGTTGTGTCAGTTGCAAAGCCGGCGCTAACAAATCTGTGCTGTAATAACCAAGACCGACCAATGCTACTCCCAGCTTTTCTTTTTTTTTGGTTCTTAAAATTGAGGGAAATTCTGAACCGGCGACAGATAACGCACCCAGGGTGCCCAAGGTATTTTTTATGAAAATGCGGCGTGTTTTCATTTATCGTCTTTTTGAGATTAAACCAGGTGTTTGGCGAGACAGACCATCAATGATTCATTCTTTCATAGAGGCTTAGCCTTCCTTTTAGTTCGGAAAGTTGTTTTTGCATTGTTTTCATTTGTTGCAACAAGTGGTAAATCGTTTCAATTCCTTCAAGGTTTATGTCCATGTCGTAATGAAACCGCACAAGCTTGTCCAGTTCAGGTAGTTGCTCATCGCTAATAAACGCGGTTTCTTCGATCGTGATCGTTTCCAGTATTCCCGACTCGGACAATGAATTCACAAAAGAAATCTCCACGTTCCGCGAAGCACAAAATTCATGGACGGCTATTAGTTCTTCGTTTACCATAACATCAATTTTTTGGCGATAATTTGGACAATTCGGTAAACAGTTCTTTTTGCTTTTCAGTAAGGTCTTTTGGAATTTTTACGTGGAAGGTGACATAGAGATCACCAAACTGCCCTTCCTTTTTATAAACAGGAAACCCTTTCCCTTTTAATCTCACTTTAGTTCCATTCTGCGTACCTGGTGCGACTTTTAATTTCAGTTTTCCGCCAAACGTATCAAGGATCGCTTCGCCGCCTAATACCGCTGCGTACAGGTCAACGTCAGCGGAAGTATAAAGATCGTTCCCGGAACGTTTAAAAATTGAATCATCCTGTATGTCAAACCTTATATAGAGATCACCTGCGGGACCACC
>Ga0207675_100003240_pt1 | contig 15957 bp, 15 predicted proteins | sample KBSSwiS42_FD_184305 | JGI IMG/M metagenome (GOLD analysis project Ga0207675, IMG submission 184305) | Switchgrass rhizosphere microbial communities from Kellogg Biological Station, Michigan, USA - KBS Switchgrass S4-2 (SPAdes) (version 2) | ecosystem: Host-associated > Plants > Roots >... | reverse complement strand
TGTTAGGAAGTATCCAAACTGTACGCAGCTTCGTGAGTCGTGGGTGGATCTGAACCATCCACCAACTGCCGTTGGTGGAATTCGAAAAGGCATCAACGTCGCTCCTTGTAGCTTGGGCTTGAACGTATCCCCGCACTGCGGTGCGGGGGATTCTCGACTTTTGTGCAAAGCCTACCCACACAGACCAAAGTAGCGTGATGAGAAGACAACTGCTCACATTATCGCTGGTGCTCCTAGTGCTTTTTATGTTCTGCACAATTCGAGCGCAAAAAAAGGGAATCACGCACAGACAGCAAGCCGCGACTGTCGTGGAAATAGATGACGATGTTTATGTATGTCCGATGCACGCGGACGTGATGCTGGATAAGCCCGGGACATGTCCGAAGTGCGGCATGACCCTGGTGAGATCAAGGGCTCCCGAAGTTGGTCCCTACAATCTCCAGATGACAACACGGCCAACCGTCGTCAACCCAGGTGAAAAGTTTCAACTCATGTTTCGCATCACTCACCCAAAGTCCGGAGAGTTGGTCAAAGCCTTCAACATCTTTCACGACATGCCGTTTCATCTGTTTGTTGTGAGTCAGGATCTAAACTACTTCGCCCATATTCATCCACAACAGCATTCCGACGGTAGTTTCATTACTGCGATGACAGTGCCGAAGCCGGGCGCTTACCTTGTTTACAGCGACATCTTTCCGGTTGGTGGCATACCGCACGTCATTCAACGCAATTTGATCACATCAGGTTTTAGCGGCGATCTTTTTGGAGCGCGGGCCAGGCTTGTACCGGACACCGAGTTGGTCAAGGTACTTGCGGGCGTGCGGTTCGAGCTCACACTAAACCCCTCCGAACCTCAGGGCGGAAAGAACCTCGCGTTGAATTACCATCTTTCCAACGAGATGACGGGCGAGCCGCTCAAAGACTTGCAGCCCTATCTCGGGGCTTGGGGACACACATTGATTCTTTCCGAGGATGGTAGAGATTACATTCATTCACATCCGAGACAGTTAATTCCCGATGGCGCCGATCGGACGAAGATGATTAGCGGGCCGGACGTTTCGTTCGATGCATTTCTGCCACGAGTTGGGCTGTACAGGGTCTGGTCGCAGTTTCAACGTAATGGCGAGTTGCTAACAGTTCAGTTCACGATTGCTGCGAAAGGTTACTAGTCTTGCTTAGCAGGCAACACAAGAAACTTTCAACGAAGCGTTTCACGATTCTCATGTCGATCGTGTTTGGGGTTGGGGCTTTGAGTACCCAGTTTGTCATTTCATTGGCAAAGACAAGTCATCAACAACCAAAGCCGGATCAGAAATCGATCGATCCTGCCGCCTGGGGTGGAAATCATATTGGCAAGCCGATTCCGGAATATGTTCACGGTGATGAATGTTTGTTTTGTCATCGCAACACAATCGGTGCGACCTGGCAGAAGAACGCTCACGGAGTTGCTTTAAGGCAAGGTGAAGATGCTCCGGAGTTGGTTGCCCTGTTGTCAAAACAGACCTCACTTGCGAGCGTTGCTTCTCAAATTGGTTATTTCCTCGGAAGCCGGCATCGCCTGCGCTTTTTGAAAAAGAATGGTTATGGCAAGTTCGCGCTCTTGAATACCCAGGCGGTGATCGGTGAAGGGTTTACTGTCGACAAATTGGTGGATGGCGAGAAACTCTCGTGGGACCTGGAAAAGTTTGGGAATCGGTGTGCAGGCTGTCATGCGACGGGAGTTGATTCAACTGCGAAGACTTTTACCGCTTTCGGTCTCGACTGCTATGTATGCCACGGCGACGCCACTCTCGATCACACAAAAGACACGTCGCTTATGTGGCTGTCGAAGAAACGTCGGGACGATTCACGAGCGATTACTTCTATCTGTGCGCAGTGCCATGTGCGTTCGGGGAAGTCGCGCTCGACTGGTTTGCCGTACGCGAATGCTTTCATTGCCGGAGACAATCTATTCCAGGATTTCGAAGTGGATCTTTCAAAGACCGAAGACGGCACATTGAATCCGGCAGACCGTCACGTGTTGCGCAACGTTCGTGATGTCGTCTTGCGAGGAGAGCAGGGAACTAACTGTCTTAGCTGTCATGATGTGCACGACAACTCGACTGCCAAACATAAAGCGGTTCAGCGAGGAGATATTTGTGCTGACTGTCATGGAGTGCCATTCAAGCCGCTGGTGAAGCGCTACGAGGTGCATAGTTCGCTGTGTGAGTATTGACGAGTGTCCGATATGCTTCAGCTTGTCGTAGCCGAAAAAAATGAGCCACAGCTGAACACAGATGAATACAGATCAGAAATAAGAAAAGAGTAATGCTCGGCACTCTTTTCATAGACTAACAAGATCAGCAAAAGCAGAAGACCTCACAATGTTTTATTTCCTAATCCAAGCTGAAGCATATCGGACATTAGGAGCGGGCTTTTAGAAACGCTTGAAACGCTACCTCGTTGTGCGTTGCGATTTGCCAAGTGTTTCCGCCGGGGTCTTTGATCATCGCGCGGCGATCGCCATAGGGCATATCCTGCGGTGCCTCGAGTGATTCAGCTCCCGCTGTTATGGCTCGTTGGTACGTGTCGTCAACATTCTCGATATACAAGTAAAGAAACGCAGGCATGACATCGCGAACACCGGTACCGCTCACCATAACCAGTGAATCGCCAATCCGGAGTTGACAAGGCTCTATGTGAGCGTCGCCCTCGGCCTTGAAAGCTTGCTTCAGGAATTCGACAAGGCCCGGCACGTCATCGGCAAACAATCTGGGCGTCACGCTGTGCCAACCGTCTGGTTTGTATTTACTCATTCGTCTTTACTCCGTTATCTTTGCAGCACGAACGCGATTGCGGTAGTCAATGCATTTCTCAAGTACTACCCGGTATTCATTCACCTCGACATCGCGTTCGCAACACAGCAACATCAAATTGCCATCGTCACGAAAATTGTTATCCCATTCGATCGTTTGCTCGTCGCTCCATTCCGGCGAGTACTGCTGAAGCTTTTCGTCTGGAATCGCGTCGAAGTAAGCGCGTAAGTTGATTGCTGTTTCGTCGATTGGTTCGTTTGAGGGTTCCTGCTCAAAGTTCCAGATAGGTTTGTTCATCGGCTTGGTCATTCTATGGTGTGAGCCTAACGCTACCGCGTCGTGGTAATGACTTCAATCCTTCGCTGAGATGTTTACGAAACTTGACGAGTACCGGTGTCAATGCTAGTTTACCGACCGTTCGGTAGCTTCGCTGGCCATTGTATCTCGATCAGTTTCTCCGCTTCAATTTGATAGTTAATCGAGGAGATTCCTACCATGAAATTACTTTCAGTCCTGTTGTTTTTGGCTCTTGGTGCCTCAGCTGCCATTGCTCAATCGTCTAACGTCGCCGGGGCGTGGGATGCCACGTTAACTTCACCGCAGGGGACTTTCAACATTCACATGAACCTAAAGCAGGACGGCGAAAAAGTTAATGGCGCCGTTAAAGGACAGAGTGGAGAAATTCCTATCGAAGGTACGCTGACCGGTAAGGATCTCAAACTCAAATACACAATCCAGTTTCAGGGTAACGATCTTCTCATCACTCTGACCGCAGCAGTGGACGGCGCTTCAATGAAGGGCACTGCCGACTATGGTGGATTCGCGCAAGGTGATTTTACAGCGAAGCGCGGTGGCGATGCGGCCGCTGCTGCCCCGGCGAAACCAGCAGAAGCTGCAGCTGCTGCTCCATCAGCCAACATCAGCGGAGCGTGGGCCTTCCAGGTTGAAAGTTCGGCAGGCAGTGGTTCACCAACATTCACTTTCAAGCAGGAAGGCGAAAAGCTAACGGGCCAATACAAAGGCGCGTTCGGAGAAGCGCCGGTTGCGGGCACCGTTAAGGACAACAAGATTGAGTTTACGCTGAAAGTTGATGCACAGGGGCAAGCTCTAACTATCAAGTACGCCGGCACGATTGAGAAAGACGGAACAATGAAGGGAACGGCCGAGCTGGGTGAACTTGGTTCAGCGACCTGGACCGCGAAGAAGCAATAGGACTCGAGAAGAATACCTAAGCGTGTTCGTCTTCATGGATGCTTGATTCTCATTCTCATCGTGGCTTTAGCCCGGTGCTAGGTGGCATCAATTCCAATTGAAACCGTTTCAACGGTTTTCGGTGCGGCACAAATCAAAATCGTTGGGCGAGACGGAGTAAACCGTTGAAACGGTTTCATTCCCTGTCGAGTAGCGTGTCACCGGGCTGAAGCCCGATGAGAATGAGAAGGTGAGAGAGGTAAACCACGAGAGGAGCAGAACATTCATGTTAAGACGTCTTCTTGTTGTATCGATGCTTGGGGCTTTTTTGTTGGCCATTGCGATCGGCTTAGCTGGTGCACAGAATCAGACGGCGCCGACAGTGGCTCAAACGAAGAACGATTACAGCAAATCTGATACGTGGCTTTGTCGACCGGGAAACCACGACGCCTGCGACATCGATCTCACGACCACAGTTATTTCGGCGAACGGCAAGCTCACAAAAGAAACATGGGCCGCCGATCCAAAAGCACCGATCGACTGTTTCTACGTCTACCCAACAGTATCGAACGACCAGTCGGGTAATAGCGACATGGTCGCCAACACAGAAGAACTGAATGTCATTAAGGCCCAGGCAGCGCGGTTTGGTTCACAGTGTCGCGTGTTCGCGCCGCTTTATCGTCAGGTTACTCTCGGAGCCTTGCGTGCGATTCTTGCCGGTCGAGTGATGCCAGTTGATCGGAATCTTGCTTACAACGATGTGCTCGACGCCTGGAACTATTATTTACAGAATGACAACAAGGGCCGGGGCGTAGTTCTAATCGGTCACTCGCAGGGCTCAATGGTATTGACGCAACTAATCAAGAACGAGATTGATGGCAAGCCCGTGCAGGGTCGAATCATTTCGGCGTTGCTGTTGGGAACGAATCTGCCGGTGCCGAAAGGCAAGGACGTCGGCGGTGCATTTCAGAACTTGCCACTGTGCCGTTCGAATAGACAAACCGGATGCGTTGTCACCTATGCCTCATTCCGGTCGAATGTGCCCCCACCTGCTAATAGTCGATTTGGAAAAGTTTCCGGCGCCGACATGATGTCTGCGTGTACCAACCCGGCTGCCCTCGGTGGCGGTAGCGGGGAGCTCCACGCGTACCTATCAACGCGGGGAGGTAGCGTCTCGTCATCGGAAGCCACGCAAAAGACCTGGGTCACACCGGCTCAGGGGATTGACACTCCATTCGTAAGCGTTCCCGGTTTACTGACTTCGGAGTGCGTTTCAAATGAGAAGGGTTCGTATCTCGCGATTACAGTGCACGGCAACCCGTCAGACCCACGCGCCGACGACATCACTGGAGATGTGATCAGGGACGGGCAGGTATTGCAGGATTGGGGACTGCATTTGATCGACGTGAACGTGGCGATGGGAAATCTGATAGATATCGTACGTGAGCAGTCGAAGGCTTATCGAGCTAAGAGTCGGAGTTGACTCGTTTTTCTCAGCGCACCCTCTGCGTCCTTTGCGTCTCTGCGGTTCCGTTTGGTATCGCAAACACATTACCGCCGAGACGCAGAGGTCGCAGAGGGTGCGCTGAGAAAGAATGCCTGGCTCACTTTCCGTCGACGGAAAAGGCTAATAACAAGTTTCCAGGTTGGCCGACGATCTTTCCGTAGCCTGAGTTTGTGTACAGAATGCCGTTCGCGATGGTGGGACCACCACCATCCAGCGCGCCACCTTTTGTAGGCCCGCCATTCACAGTCGCGATTTGAGGAGCGGTGTCGACATCCCAAACGATCACGCCGTTGGCTGTCGAGTAAGCTCGCAAGTGCCCATCAACGCTTCCTGAAAATACTACGCCGGGAATAACTGACGCGGCAGCTGACTGTGAGTTGTTGCATCGTGTCGTTCCCCAACTGCAATTGATAGGCGGAGCCGGCACATTCCAAAGCGTTGCTCCAGTTGCAAAGTTCAATGCCGTGATGCCGGGCTTGCGGGCTGGACCAGACACATCGGCCATCGGTACGTAAACATTCTTCTCATCGACCGCAAATCCCCATTCAATCCCGCCCAGCGCTCCACCGGCTCCTAATCTTTGTTGCCACAAGATCTTCCCCTGGTGATCAGGGTCGAGTGCGTAGATCACTCCGGACTTCTGACCTGCCAGGATTATTTGTTTGCCGCCCGGCAGACTACGAATAACCGGTGAACTGCCAAAATCGTAATCAGGCCCGGCATCTTCCGGACAGTTACCGACGCCAGGCTGACGACACCCAACCAGAAAATTGTCTTTAGGAGTAACTTGATTCACCCACTTTAGTTTTCCAGTCTCCATGTCGAAGGCAATGATCGCGTCTGAGTGTCCGGTCGGAACATCCGTGTAAGAGTTGCCGGTCGCCACATAAATGACCTTGCGTTTGAGATCGAGCGTAGGCGCCGACCATATCGCACCACCGGCTGGTCCGTACATCTGCGTTCCCGCCGAGTTGATCTTGAATGGCTTTGGTTCTTCCTGAACAGTGAAACTCTTCCAGAGGAGCTTGCCTGTGTACGCGTCGAGCGAAACCAGACTTCCGCGAAACTTACAGCACGGATATTTTGCGTCTCGTCCAGTTACCTCTTCTACTGACGACACTGGAACGTAGAGTCTGTCCCGATAGAGAACTGGCGAGCCGGTTATTCGCGACATCAAGTGATCTTCAACCTTGGTCTTCCACAGTAACTCGCCTGTTTCAGCATCAAGCGCAGTCACATTTGATTTCTGATCGCCGAAGTAAATTGCAAACTTTGCTTTTGATCCGGCTGGCAATGGGCCGACGCTGACTGCGGAACGAAGTCCCGCACCTGTATTCACATTCCAGTAAGTGCAACCAGTTTGCGCGTTCAAACTAAAGAGTTGACCAGCTTCAGTGGTGACGAAGAGACGATCGCCAATGATTGTTGGTTGGCCCGTGGCCATGGGACCAGGGTGAGTCCAGGCCCATTTGACCTTCAGTCGCGGCACGTCCTCGGGTTTGATACCAGGCTTTGGTTGATAATGAGTGTTGTCGAGGTCGCGTCCCCAGCCATTCCACAACGGTTCCTTGAGACTGATTGGGCCGGCTGGCTCTTTGCACATGTTCTGATTCGTGCCTGGCTGAGCGATAGAGCCCGCTTGTTTGCCAGTGAGATAGGAGGCAAGGGCCGAGATTTGCGCTGCGCTGAATCCTTCCGCCCACTGCTTCATCGAGCCGGTAGTTAACGATTGAATAATGTCTTCATTTGAACGCTTCACGATTTGTGCGCGCGGCGGAATGCGTCCGGTCGGTTTGTCGTGACACATAGCGCACTTCGCTTGATAGATCTGTTCACTTGTAAGGTCCGTTGTTTTGGTTGGGTCCTGCGGTTCGCTCTGTGAAGTTGTAGGTAGTAACCCAAGAACGACCAGCAGGACCACAAACAGGATGGTTGCGATTTTAGAGTGCACTTGGATCCACTCCCGCTCGTGATGTTTGAACAAAAGGGAATTAGCCGCGCACTTGAGCGCTCAATCGACGCATGCCGCGCAGCCAGCGATCGTAATCAGTTGCTTTCCGACTAAAGTAATCAGCCACTTCAGGATGAGGTAGTATCAGAAAACGTTCCTCAGCTAGCCCTGAGATCACGACGTCGGCGACTGTTTCCGGCTCAATCGCATCTTTCATCAGGAAGCTTGTTCGATCACCTTCAACGCCGAGCAGCATCTGCGTACGAACTCCCTGCGGGCACAAACATGAAACCTTGATGCCCGCGTCGCCATGCGTGATTGAAAGCCACTCAGCAAATGCGACGACAGCGTGCTTGGTAACGGAATAAGGGGCACCCTCAACCTGCGTTAACAGTCCCGCAGCCGATGATGTGTGAAGCAAGTAACCTGAACCTTGCTCTAACATTCCTGGCAAAACAGCCCTCGCGGCATAGATGTGCGACATTACGTTGACGTCCCAGATCTCTTGCCATGCTTCATTTGAGACTTCGGCGCCGCCACGTTCACCCGCTATTCCAGCATTTGCGCAGAAGAGATCGATAGGACCGAAAGCTTTGATTGTCTCCGAGACTAAGTGAAGGTTGTCTGCTTCTTTACTGACGTCAACTTTGAGCGCGAGTCCGTCTATTTCTTTTGCGACGTTTGTGGCCGCATCACCATCGAGATCGGCGACGACAACGGTACGAGCGCCTTCCACTGCGAAACGCTGACATAACGCCTTGCCGATGCCGTTGGCCCCACCAGTTACAACCACCACTTTGTCTTTGATCTGCATAGCCTAAATTTCGCTGCGCCTTCTCTCTGTGTCCTCTGCGTCTCTGTGATCTCTGTGTTAACTTTTTGTCGGCATATATAAAACGCAAAGGGCGCAGAGACGCCGAGGACACAGAGAGAAAAACTCTCAACCAATCTTCAACACGACCTTGCCAATCGTCTTTCGCTCTGCCAGATCCCTTAGCGCCGAGACAGCATCCTCCAGCGCGTATTGGCTTGACACGACGGGCTTGATTTGGCCCGCCTCATAGAGCGCAAACAACTCAGCCTGAGTCTGCTTCAGGAATTCAGGATGGCGCTCCAAGTGTCCGCCCCAGTAACACCCGACCACCGACATGTTCTTCAATAAGATTCGATTCGCTGCCACAGACGGAATTCGACCACCCGCAAAACCGATCACCAATAGCCGACCTTCACTAGCGATGCACTTTGTAGATTGATCAAAGACATCACCACCTACTGGATCAAAGATGACGTCGGCTCCATGTCGCTCAGTGATCTGTTTTACCTGGTCCACCCAATCTGACTCACGATAGTTCAGTGCGTAATCGGCGCCTTGCGCCAGGCAGAAATCGAGTTTGTCAGCACTACCTGCCGTCGCAATGATCCGCGCACCGAACGCTTTCCCAAGTTGTATCGCTGCCGAACCAACCCCTCCAGCCCCCGCATGAACCAGCAACCACTCGCGAGGTTTGATCGCCGCTCGATCTTTCAGCGCCATGTACGAAGTTTGATAGACAATCAGCAGCGCCGCAGCACTTGCGAAGTCCATCGACCCGGGAATACGAAACGTCTTGGCAGCCGGCGTGACTGTGTACTCCGCAAATCCGCCAGAGCCACCCCAACCCATCACTCGATCCCCGATGGCAAGTTCGTTTACCTCGACACCAACAGCATCAACTACGCCCGCGACTTCCGCGCCTGGTGTAAAGGGTAACGGAGGCTTCGTCTGGTATTTCCCTTGAATCTGGAGGATGTCGAAGAAGTTAAGTGCTGCAGCGTGGTTCTTGATTCGAACTTCCCCGGCTTTAGGCGCTTCGAGTGGAATATCTGCCAGAACCATTTGTTCCGGTTCACACCAATCATTGACTCGCCATGCTTTCATTCGGAGACCACCTGAACGAGTTCGATGTTGGGTGCCGATTCCTCTCCGTGCTGTTGATCTGTCGAAGGAGTCGAGCCGGCGGATTCACGCATCCAGCGTTGAAGTTTTTCCATGTCGCCCGCCACCGTGCGCGACGCGGCGAACAACACAATTCCGAGTGCGATACCAAGTACAGGCACCACATAGAGAGCTGAGTGCAATCCTTCGGCGGCAAATGGTCGCAACGCCTGAAAGCTGGTGTCAGTCACGCCGGCAGCAACGGCAGCGCGCCTGGTGAAGTAGCTACTCAAAAATCCCATGCCGACCGGACCCAACGAAGCGCCGAGCACGTACATTGCGAAAAAGTAGAGCGCCATCGCCGTGCCTCGCAGTGAGGGCTCGATGACGTCCTGAATAGCCGAGTAAACGGTGGCGTAGTACATGTACATCGACGCCATACCCAATCCGGCAAAGAGCACAAAACTAGACATTGAACCAACTGGACTGCTCAATCCTAAAAACATCATTGGGGCAGAGATGAAGATTCCGATAGCAGCAACTACCAAACGTCCATTTGGTTTTCGCCGAACCATGCGATCTCCCAACATGCCTCCAATAATGAGCCCCGGGATACCTGCAAGACCGTAAACCACCATCGAGATCATTCCGGCGTTTAATTTAGACAGGTGGTGCACGCGTTGCAGAAACGGGCTTAGAAACGCGCCGATCGCGTACATGTTGAAGTTGTGAAACGCACCCGACGCAATGATCCACCACATGGTGGGAATGGATAGAACGAGCAGGTAAGGCGAGCCCTTTCGTTTAGCGGTAGACGTGATCTTGTGGAGTTCCGACGAGCCGCGTTTTGGTTCGGCAATCAGCAAAGCAAGGAAAGCGAGAATCAGACCAGGCACGAGCGCAATGTAGAAGGTGGAGCGCCAACCATAACGGTGCTCGAGAAGACTACTACCTAAGAAGCTGAGCGCGATTCCGACGGGAAGGCCAATCATGAAAACCGCCAGGGCCTTCGCGCGTTTTGCTGCGGGAAACAAATCGCCGATGAGCGATGCCGATGCCGGTGCGCAAGCCGCCTCGCCGACGCCGACGCCGAGTCGGACCGCGAATAGTTCTGAGAAGTTACGCGCAAGTCCCGAGGCCGCAGTGAGCAAACTCCAGAGTGTCACGCCGGCAAACAGAATCCAGCGTCTCGAAAACTTGTCTGTCATTCGACCGAGAGGCACGCCGACCACCGCATAGAGAAGAGTAAATGCAGTTCCGAGTGAGCCGAGTACCGTATCGCTGAGTTTCCATTCTTCTCGGACGGTCTCGCCCACGGCCCCGAGAATCTGCCGGTCGTAAAAGTTCAGCGTGTTAACTGCGAACAAGACGAACAAAGCAAACCAAACTCTCTGGCGTTCTTGCGTCATCGATGAGCCTTTCTCACAGTCACTGTCTACACGAGCTTACTAATGAGCAATTGCCGAGCAGTTGCGGCAGAACCAAAACTGAATCTTGAATGTGACTTGCCGGAATGTTATGTTACCGACCGTCCGGTAGGTGCTTCTTATAATCTGATTTGTGCGGTGCGTCAATAAGTCGAAACGCTACCTTGGTGCCCTCCGTGTCTCTGTCGTGAATTTAACTTAGTAACTCACTCAACCACAGAGACTCGGAGGGCACAGAGGTAACACAGAGATTGCAAATTGTTTCAGAAGACTTCAACAACAGGGTATCTTAAAAGTCTACGCGGCAATTCTTTTCGAGTTGGGCCACACGCTTATAACTAAAGCGAACGGATATGGGAAGAGAAATTACTGTTTAGATAATTCTAAGCTAACGATGCAGGCGAGGACGCCTGCGATCCCAGAAGAGATCTCACGGTTGCGCTAAAGGCGTCACTGAAGGGTTACATGACTACAGTAATCGAAGAAACCAGGACGAACGGCGGCGGGTCATTTCTCATTGCAGACGTGTCCGCTGACCAGATTTTCACTCGCGAAGACCTCTCGGGCGCGCAACAGATGTTTGGTCAGATCGCGGCCGAGTTCATGCGCACTGAAGTCATACCTCGCGCCGATCAGATCTATGCGAAAGACTGGGCACTCACACGCGAGTTGTTGGTGAAGGCTGGTGACCTCGATCTGTTGCGAGTGGATATCCCAGAGGCCTATAGCGGATTGGGGCTCGACAAAGTGAGTTCGGCTTACGTCGGTGAGCAGATCGGAATCATGCCTTCTTTCGCCGGTTCACTTGGTGCGCACACGACAATTGGAACTCTGCCAATTGTCTATTTTGGCAACGCTGAGCAGAAGAGTCGTTATCTGCCGAAACTCGCAACGGGAGAATTGATCGGAGCGTATGCATTAACCGAACCAGGTTCCGGTTCTGATGCACTGGCAGCACTCACCAAAGCGACGTTGACCGAAGATGGAAAACACTATGTTCTCAACGGTCAGAAGATGTGGATCACGAATGGCGGCTTCGCGGATGTCTTCACTATCTTTGCGAAGATAGACGGCAAGCAGTTCACTGCGTTCATAGTCGAACGTGGTATGGGCGTAGTCAGTGGAAGGGAAGAACCCAAACTCGGTTTAGATGGATCATCAACGACGGCGTTAACGCTGGACAACGTCCGTGTGCCCATTGAAAACGTGCTGGGCACTGTGGGCCAGGGGCACAAAGTCGCTTTCAATATTCTGAACCTTGGCAGACTAAAACTGGGGACGCGGAACATCGGCGGGGCAAAGCAGTCTTTATCCCGGGCGGTTCAATATGCGTTGGAACGACGTCAGTTTGGCCAGACCATCGCAAGTTTCGGAATGATCCGGCAAAAGATCGCTGATATGACGGTGCGTTGTTACGTCGGCGACGCGATGGTTTTTCGAACGCTTGGTGATGTCGATAACGCCCTGGCGGCAGTTGAGGAGACAGAGACCGAACGAGTGCTGAAGACGATCGAAAGTTTTGCTGTCGAGTGTTCGATTAACAAAGTGTGGACTAGTGAAGCGTTGGCTTTCGTCGTGGATGAAGCGCTGCAAGTTTACGGTGGTTATGGTTATTCGCAGGAATTTCCCGCCGAACGTGCGTACCGAGATGCGCGAATAACGCGAATCTACGAGGGCACCAATGAAATCAACCGGTTGATAATCAGCACGCGATTACTGCGCAATGAAAACTTGTTCCAGTTCGTAGCCTCGGACGACGATGTTGCATTCCCGGAGAACAGAAGCCGTGTATTTGCCGCAGAGCGCAGTCTACTCAGTTTCGCTAAGAGACTCCTGGCCCACGCCCTTCGCCTCGCGCAAGGTAAATTCGGTGAAGGCCTGTCGAATCAGCAAGAGGTTCTGGCACACATCTCCGACATCATCATCGAGATCTATGCGTTGGAGAGTGCAGTATTGCGCACCGAAAAACTGATCGGAGTTCGCAAGGCAGAGGACGCTGCAACACCAATTGATGTCACGCGTGTTTACGCAAGCGACGCTGCCGATCGAATGATGCATTCCACAAAGCAGGTGGCGAGTGCGTTAGTTGATGGTGAGACTGACAATTTGTTTTCTCGAGCCATGCAACGTTTCATCAGCCAACCGTCCATCAATATAATTGCCGCAAAGCGACGCATTGCCGATGCAGTCATCAAAGCTGGACGCTATTACCTCTAGGAACTCCATCAAGTCCAGTTTCTGGTCGTGCTCCAGATTGAAGTTTGTCTCTGCGTCGTCTCAGCGTTCTCTGCGTCTCTGCGGTGGAAATTTGAATGGATCCCTTACCGCAGAGACGCTGAGTACGCAGAGAATACGCAGAGAGTAAGACTAGGTCACTAACCCATTTCTCTCACAGTTGTTCTGTTAGCTAAGTAGCTCTTACTGTCTCACTTTATCTTGCTACTAATGGAGACCAACATTTGAGCAAAGTATATCTGGTGCGTCACGGACAAGCGGGCACTCGCGACGCTTATGATTCCTTGTCAGAACTTGGTCGACGACAAGCACGACTGCTGGGCGAGTATTTTATTTCGCAGAATATTGAATTCACCGCGGCTTACTCTGGTTCGATGTTGCGGCAAAAACAAACCGCGGCGGAAGTAAGTACGGCATTCGCAGAAGTTGCCAGGCCATTTCCGGAAACTGTTGTAGACCAACGCTGGGATGAATTTGATCTCGCCCGAGTTTATCGTGAACTGGCGCCTCTACTGTGCGAAGAAGATGCTGAGTTCCGCGCCGAATTTGAGGAAATGTTAGCCGAGATGAAGCTGAGCGCCGGATTGCCTGCCGCGTCTGTTCATCGTCGCTGGCGCCCGTGCGACACTAAAATGGTTGAGGCGTGGATTAGCGGTAAGCTGAAGTACAGTGGCGAAAGCTGGAATGAGTTCTGCGCGCGTGTCACCTCCTGCAAGGAAACCCTCGACCGCGCTCCACGTCATTCCAATGTTCTGATCTTTACGTCTGCAACGCCAACGGCTGTGCTATCGAGCTTGGCTCTCGACGTTGCCGGTAAGCGCATCAGACAACTGGCTGGAGTGTTGTACAACTCTTCATATACAGTGCTCCGTCAGCGCGACGACCAGTTACATTTGTTTCAATTCAACGCCGTGCCGCATCTGACCCAAGAGTTACTTACACACCGTTAGTTAATCATCGGAGGTCACTCGTTCATGGACCTGGATCCGACACCAAAAACAAAAGACTTGCAACTCCGGCTCAAAGCCTTCATGGAAGAGCATATCTATCCAAACGAAGCTCTGTTCCACGATCAGATTGAGGCTCATCGTTGGGCACCTACGGCCATCGTTCAAGAGTTAAAGACGAAAGCTCGTGCGGCTGGCCTTTGGAATCTGTTCCTTCCTGAAAACGAACACGGTGCTGGTTTGTCTAATCTCGAGTATGCGCCTCTGTGCGAGATCATGGGCCGTAGCATCATGGCGCCGGAGGTATTTAATTGTTCGGCTCCCGACACAGGCAACATGGAAGTGTTGGCCCGGTATGGCAGTCCGGAACAACAGGAGCGCTGGTTGGATCCTTTACTCGCCGGCGACATTCGCTCGTGCTTTGCGATGACGGAACCTGCAGTCGCTTCTTCTGATGCCACGAATATTGAATCGAGTATCGCGCGCGACGGTGATGAGTACGTCATCAACGGACGTAAGTGGTGGTCATCGGGTGCTGGAGATCCGCGTTGCAAGATTGCGATCTTCATGGGCAAGACGGACTTCAATGCGCCTTTGTACACGCAGCAGTCGATGATCCTCGTGCCCATGGATGCGCCGGGCGTAAAGATTGAGAGGATGTTAACTGTATTTGGTTACGACCATGCGCCACACGGTCACGCGGAAGTATCGTTCGCCAATGTTCGGGTCCCGGTGTCGAATATATTGCTTGGTGAGGGAAGAGGATTCGAGATTGCGCAAGGACGTTTAGGGCCTGGGCGCATTCATCATTGCATGCGATGTATCGGCGTGGCGGAAAGAGCGCTCGAGACGATGTGCAAGCGCGTTCAATCACGTGTTGCCTTTGGCAAGACCATCGCGGAGCAGGGAACGATTCGCGCTGATATCGCCACGTCGAGGATGGAGATTGAACAAGCGCGACTGCTGGTCTTGAAGGCGGCCCACATGATGGACACGGTTGGGAATAAAGTGGCTCGTGCGGAAATCGCGATGATCAAAGTTATCGTTCCAAATGTTACTTTGCGGGTTCTGGATCGAGCGATTCAGGCGCACGGTGCAGCCGGTGTTTCGCAGGACACGTTTCTGGCAAGTGCCTGGGCTCACGTAAGGACATTGCGCCTGGCAGATGGGCCGGATGAAGTACACACAGAAGCGATCGCAAAGTTGGAGCTGAGAAAGTGGAGCGCCGATCGGAACTGAGTCGATGAAGATCGCCTTGTCGCTCAAGCTGACGTACTCAATATTCGTTGCCTGGGTGATCCCGATCTATTGGAAGCAGTATGGGCCAGCGAATTATCTTTGGTTTTCTGACGTCGCCTTAATACTCCTGGTTCCGGCGTTGTGGCTGGAGTCGAAGCTGTTCTTCAGTGCCCTGGCAGTGTCGGTTGTTCTGCTGGAGCTTCTATGGAATGTTGATTTCTTTGTTCGACTGCTGACGCGCAGCCAATTGGTGGGCTTAAGTGATTACATGTTTGACTCAACCATATCGCGTTCAATTCGTGCGCTCTCACTCTTCCACGTCTTCTTGCCTGCTATCCTTATTTGGTACGTGTACCGTTTAGGTTATGACTCGCGCGCTTTCGTAGTGCAGACCTTTAGCGCGTGGGTTGTGTTATTGCTTTCGTTCTTCCTTACAAAGCCGAAAGACAATATCAACTGGGTGTATGGCTTCGGCAAGAAGCCTCAGACACGAGTGCCAAAAGTTATTCACCTTTTGTTGCTGATGTTAGGACTGCCAGTGCTGGTCTACCTGCCGTCTCATCTCGTGTTGAAGAGACTTTTTGGCAGTTGAGGACTCGGTGAGCGGTGCCGTGTCTTTGGTGGCGTGTCTTTGGTTCTGTGTCTTTGGTTCTGCGGCTTTGCCGCCTCCCGTGCGGAAAGCCTTCGGCTTTCCGTCAAGCCTGCGATTTGTTTTGGCGGCTAGGCCGCCCGAGGCGAAGCCTCTTCTTT
>Ga0207675_100003239_pt1 | contig 15958 bp, 11 predicted proteins | sample KBSSwiS42_FD_184305 | JGI IMG/M metagenome (GOLD analysis project Ga0207675, IMG submission 184305) | Switchgrass rhizosphere microbial communities from Kellogg Biological Station, Michigan, USA - KBS Switchgrass S4-2 (SPAdes) (version 2) | ecosystem: Host-associated > Plants > Roots >... | reverse complement strand
TAGGGCGAGCGCGGTGGGCGCAACCGCAGCGTTGCCAGGGCACCCAGCGGCAGCGCGGTCAGGAGCCCGAGCCCGAGGAGGCCCGCGCCGAGCCCGAGGTAGCGATGCCACCCGTACGTGTGCACGGCGGCCAGGATCAGGCATGCGGCGGCGAGGCCGCCGTGGAGCGCGCGCCATGGCGCGTATGGCAAACGGAGTCGCCGGCGCCAGACCGACACGCCGATCAGGGCGAGGAGGCAGACGACGGAGGCGACCGCCGCCTGCGCGCGCCACGGTTGGCCGAAGAAGCGCAGCAGCGAGTACCGCGCCGGCTGCAGCCCGACCGCGATCGCCACGTGGCCGACGATCAGAGCGAGCAGTACGCCGACCAGGTGGCGGTGGAGTCGCACTGTTGCATCGGCGCCCAGACCTGCGAACACCCGCAGCCGCGTGGGGAGGATCAGCACGATCGCGAGGACGCCGAGCGCGGAGATGCCGAGCGTGGAGCCGAGCTCTTCCGCGAACGACCGTTGGCCGGTCCAGCCGCCGGCTTGGGCGAGCAGCATGGGGCCGATGAGCAGCGCCAGCATGGCGCCGAGAGGACGTGCCAGCCGCATGCCTACCTCGCGTCGCGCAGCCGCTCGGCGTCCCCGTCCGCTCGGTGCCCGCCGTGAGGCGGGTCCAGGGTCTGGCGGGCGGCCGTGGCCGCGTTGCTGACGATGGCCATTGCCTGCGGCGGCAGCTTTGGGGCTTCCGTGGCCATCGCCGGACCGGCGGCGAAGACGCAGGCGAGAAGCGTCGGCAGGCCGATGCGGAGGATCGCGAGCCGTCGCGTCGTGCGGTGGTGCCACGGCGCGCGGGGGCGTGTCCGGCGGGTCATGCGCCGCTGTGCAGGTAGGCGAGGGCGACTGCGCCGGCGATCGCGACGATCTCCACCACGCCGGCGATCCAGCGCGTGTGGTCGATCGACGGAGCCACGCGGTTGGCACTGGGGCCGGCAGGAGGTGAAGTAGGCATCGTGTCAGCGGGTTGCACGGGCTTCGTCCGGCGCGAACAGCCCGCGCACCAGTGCGACGGGCCGCGCGCCGGGCGCTGCAGGGCGACTAGTGATGGCCGCCCATGGTGTTGACGGCGGCCACGGTGTAGTCGCTGTTGACCTGCACCTCGACGGAGGTGCCGTCGGACTTCGTGATGTGCGCCTCGTAGGGCGCGCTGCCGTCCACGTTTGTCTCGACGCGCTCGACCGTGCCGGCCACCTTGGCCAGCGCAGCGGCCTTGACCTTGGCGGCCACGTCACCGGTCAGCGCCTTCTCGGTCTTTCCGTTGACGGTGTGCCGGCCGCCGCTCTGCTGCTGGGCGGCGGTGGGCGTCGCAGAGGCCGACGACGACGTGGTAGTGGACGAGGCGGCGTTGGCGATGCCCGCGCTGCCGACGGCCGCTGCTCCGACGGCCGCGACCGTCACGAGCTTGGAACGAAGTGATGCCATGGTGCTGCTCCTTCATGGAGGGGAGGGACGGACGTCACTGTCGCTGCCCGTCCTGCCAGGACGCCTAGAGCAGCCTGAGAATCTGGTGGGAGCAGCTCGGAGTCCTGCTGGCGTCGATGATCCCCCTCCGTCCTGGCCGGACAATTCGGCGTAGACGGGCACAGCACCGACCTCGATGCACGGCGGCAGTCCTCGCGCGACCACGACTTCCGGCGCCATGAACCCGCCTCCTCGCGGGCGCCGCCCCTACGGGCGGCGGCGCACCCTGCTCCTCGCGGCATGAAACCGCTGCGGCCGTCCGACAGCTCAGCCGACCACGATGCGGTTGTCAGTGGCGCGCCGGGCTGCTTCGCCCAACCGTCGGCGACGAGGAGGATTCTCGTTTCAAACCCCCCTGACGAAGCGCACTCCGGAGTCCTGTGCCCGGCCGCCGGTGCGTGACGCCCCGCGTAAGCCTGAGTGAGCAGGGCAGGTGGTCCGCTCGAACCAACCGTGCGTTCAGCGGGCGTGGCGCTACGGCTGCTTGCGCTGGAGAAGCAGATAGGCCGCGAGCGAACCGGCGGGCGCCGCTGCCTCCGACCGGCTCCCATGCTCGATGATCGCGTCGGCGAGGTACCCGCGTCCCGCCGGCTTGGGGTAGGCGTTGTCCACCTCCCTGCGCAGGCTGTCCGCCACGGCGCCGGCGAGCCGGCCCGCATCGATGAAGACGCCCTTGTAGGTGAGGTAGGTGAGCAGGCCGCGCCGCTCCGCGAGACCGTGAGATGAATGCAGTGCGATCGCCTCCCAGACCCGGTCGATGTCTGCTTCGGCGACCCGGTGCTCCCTCAGCAGTGCGGCAGCGAGGTCGGCGCCCTCGACTTCAAAGCGAGCCTCACTGCGGGCATGGTCGCCGAGTCCCAGATCGTGCATGACGGTGGCGGCGAACAGCAACTCCTCGTCGTACGCCGCATCGGTCATGCACCCCTCATGGTCGGCGAGCAAACGCGCGAACAGAAAGGTACGGATGCTGTGGTCCGCGATCGGCGGCCTCTCGGTCGAGCGGACGACGGCGAGACTCGCGTCGACGAGCGGCCCCGTCGGCAGCGCCAGGATGTCGTTCATGGTCGGACCGTAGCTCCACGGCCGATCCGCCAACAGTGGCCCGGAGGACAGGTATCGCTACTCTCGGGCCACAAATGCAATCGGCGTCACCCCATCGGGTCGCCGTGGTCGTCTTGCCCGGAGTGATCCCGCTCGAGTTCGGTACTGCGGCACAGGTCTTCGGTCGCGACCCCCACTACGACGTGGCGCTGTGCGCCGAGGGCCGAACGGCCGCGGTCGCGGGGTACGGGTTCAGCATCAACACGTCGGCCGGCCTCGGCGGTCTGCGGCGAGCGCAGACCGTGATCGTCCCGGGCTACGAGAACGTCGACAGCACGGTCTCGGCCGCAGTCCTCGATGCCCTGCGGGCCGCACACGCCCGCGGCGCTCGTGTCGTCTCCATCTGCACGGGAGCCTTTGCCTTGGCTGCCGCGGGGCTCCTCGAGGGTCGTCCCGCGACGACACACTGGCGCTGGACGGACGAGCTGCAACGCCGCCACCCCGAGGTCGAGGTGTTGCCGAACCGCCTGTTCGTCGACGACGGCGACATCCTGACGTCTGCCGGCGTCACCGCGGGGATCGACTTGTGCCTGCATCTCATCCGCCGCGACCATGGGGCCGCTGCTGCCAACACCCGGGCACGCGCGCTCGTCGCACCGCCGCAGCGGCAGGGAGGGCAGGCCCAGTTCGTCGAACGACTCCGCCCCGCCGCCACCGGCGACGAGCTCGGCCCACTTCGCGACTGGATGGTCGAGAACCTCGCACTGCCCCTCGACCTCGACACGCTCGCCCGGCGAGCGCACATGTCCCGACGAACGCTCACCCGTCGATTCCGTCAGGAGACCGGCGTGCCTCCCATGAGCTGGCTCGCCGATGCACGCCTCGATCGCGCGCGCGAGCTCCTGGAGACGACCACCGAGCCGATCGAGAACATCGGGCGCCTGACCGGACTCGGCGCCCCGGCCTCTGTTCGAGCGGCCTTCCACCGACGCATCGGCACGTCACCACAGCAATACCGGTCAACCTTCGCGCACCGAACACCGACGACCCAATGATGAACCCACACACGCTTCCGGCCTCCGGCTGGCAGTAGCACGGCGTGCGCGACTCGGAGAAACGGCGCGGCCCCTTCGCGGCGACCGCGGTAGCGACCGCGCGATCGATTGTTGGTCAGGGTGGCGACGAGCGCGTGTGCTCCGGTGATGTGCTCGTTTGGGGACCGGACGCCTTTCGTGTCAGCTCGTACCCCCCTTGGCCGTTCGACTCCGTAGTCCGATCATCCGTGTGCTGTCAGCGGATGCCGTCAAAGGAGGTGGTCGATGGTGATCGGCAGCGAGCGGAACCGTCGCCCGGTGGCGTGGTAGACCGCGTTTGCGGCGGTGCAGGTAGACGGGGCGGCGGTCAGCGTCGCGCCGACCGCGAGCTCCGGCGCTTGCGCGACAAATCGGACAATGCGCACGGCGCAGATGCGCGTGCTACAAGGTCAGCCTCGTCCCTCGTGTCAGGAGTGTCCCCGTGTCCGTTCTCGATGACTTCCGCGCCGCCGAACAGCGCGTCGCGCAACGGTTGAAGGAGCTCGCACCAGCCGTGGCGGAGTACCGCGAGCTCGAGGCTGTCGCTCAGCGGCTCGGCATCGACAGCGGCGCGCCCGCCGCCGAGACCGCGCCCGCCGAGACCGCACCCGCCCAGCCCGCGCCCCCCGAGCCCGCGGAGACCGCGCGTCCCGCCCGGACCCGCCGAGCCTCGCGACCGCGGCGCGCGCGAGCGGCAGCTGCGACCAATACCACGGCACCGAGGAAGGCACGGGCGGGCTCGCGGCGCCGCACTCCGCCCGCTGGACGTGAGCAGCAGCTGCTCGAGCTTGTCCGCGCGCGTCCGGGGATCACGGTCCGCGAGGCCGGCCAGGACTTCGGCGTTGACCCGACGAGTCTGTATCGCCTCGTGCGCCGGCTCGAGCAGAACGGCCAGCTGCGAAAGAAGGGCCGCGGCCTCGAGCCGGTCGCGTCATAGGTCGCGCTTGACAGCTGCGGCGTATGACATTTCGCGCGGCGAGCTCGAGCACCAGCGTCTCATGGCTGGCGTCGAGGTCGACCGTGCCTGGTTCTGATGAGGAACGCTCGACGCCGCGACGCAGGTGAAACTCCGGTCGTCGTCAATCGAGGTCGTCCCGTCGTCGTCGGGAGTCGATGACTCGGCCGGCGCGGCGGGCTTGCCCTCATCGGGCTGGACACCCACCGTCGCGTCGGGATGGGCCTCGTCAGCGCGCTGACACTGGCTTCTGACGGTTTTCGCCGCCTACGACCCCGTATCGCCCGCTGGGCAGCCGATGTCGACCGTTTGTCGCACCACGGGGGTCGTCAGGTCGTAGGACCTGCGACCGGGATGGCACGCGACCAAAGTCGCGCACCAGTGTGCGTGAACCACTCGTCCGCCGTGACCTGTGTCACGGGACCTTGCGCAGGGTTTTTCAAGTGGTTTACCTCGGAGGTGAGGTCATTGCTGGTCCTATCCATCCGCCTCGCGCGCGCCCTCGGCGTGCTCGGGGCGGTCACCGGACCCTCGGGAGGGTCTTCTGTTCTGTGCGTCGGGCCGCCGAGCCGGGCCTACGCGCGCACGTTGCGAACCTGGCTGGCGATCGCCGGCGTGACGCTCGCGGCCGTCTGCGCCGTGCTGCTCGCCCTGACCGGCGACGCTGACGCGGCGGTCGGCGCACCGCACGACATCATCGCGTTCCCGCAGCGCGACTACGTGTCGGCGACCGGCTACACCGTCGGCGTCCCGGCGACGGTGAAGGTGTTTCACGCGGGCGCCGTGCTGCCGGCGAGCACTGCGACCGACGTCCTGCCGGTCGAGGATCCGGCCACGCCGGGGCTCGGCACGATCGATGTCAACCACCCCGGCGGCGCGTGCTGGGAGGGCGTGACCCCCGACATCCATGCCGGTGACACGATCACGATCACCCAGGGCGATGTGACCGACTCCACAGTGGTGGCGAACGTCACGGCGGGACGACCGCTCAAGACCGCCCCGGACACGGTGCAGATCCACGGCACTGCGCAGGACGACGCCGGCGCCCCGCTCGCGCTGGCCGTGCTCGAGCACCGGCTCGTCGTCCCCAGGGACGCGTTCCTGCTCAACGGCCGCCGGACGGTGCGTGCGCCCGGCGCGGGCGGCGGGGACGGCACCTTCAGCTATGACGCGGACAACAATCCGAACGGCACGAACTGGACCGCGACGTACAGCGGCCTCGACCCTGCCGACGTGACGCGGGCGCTCAGCGCCGAGTCGCGCGGCATGTGGATCGGCACGAACGAGTCGACGATCTACGAGAACGGCGCCGGCGCGATCGCCGGTCCCGCCGCTCCGTGCACCGCGCCGCTCGAGAAGCTCCCGCCCGCCCCGGGCAGTGAGCTCGTCCCGCCCAGCGATCCGACGAACATCACGGCGACCGTCACCGGCGGCAACACCGTGAGCTTGAACTGGGACGCGTCGACGGACAACGTCGGCGTGACCGACTACGGCATCTACCGCGACGGCATCGCCATCGCCACGGTGCAGAACGCCGACGGCTCGACCCCGGCTCCGACGACGTTCACCGATACGCACGTCCCGCCGGGCACGTACACCTACACGGTCGACGCCGGCGACGCCGTCGGCAACCGCTCGGGCGTCTCGACGCCCGGGGCGACCGTCACGACGGCCCGTCCGGTCGCGACGCTTCCTGCCGGCACGCAGATCAACGACCCGCCGGCGAGCCCGATCCAGATCATCTCGTTCCCGGCCCGCGACTTCATCTCGGCGACCGGTTACCAGGCGACGGACACCGTCGAGGTCCAGATCCTGCGCCGCGAGGGCGGCCAGCTCGTGCTGGTCAGCTCGACCAACTGGACTCCGCAGGCCGATGCGCGCGCGCTGCCGAACGACCCGTTCGCCGGCCTCGTCGAGATCAACCATCCCGGCGGTGGCTGCTGGGACGGCGTGACGCCGGACCTGCGGGCGGGCGACATCGTCCGCACGATCGCGCGCAACCCGGACGGCACGATCCGCTCGGTCGACCAGACGCGCACCGCGACTGTGGTCGCCGGCCGCCCGTCGGTCGTCCACGCGGCGACGGGCACCAACAAGGATGGCGTCGTCGAGGTGCACGGCACCGCGATGGACGCCGGCGGCGACCCGCTGCGCGCCGATCAGGTCGAGAGCCGGCTGATCGCCAACCGCGACCTGTTCGACTTCAACGGCCGCCGGACGATCCGCGCGGGCGGCGCCGGCAAGGACGGCACGTTCGTGTACGACACGGCGAACAATCCGACCGGCGTGAAGTGGACGGCGACGTACTCGGGGCTGAGCGCCGACGACGTCGCCCGCGCCGTGGGTGGTACGAGCGCGACCACCGGCCGCGTGTTCGCGGGCGCCGAGTCGCGCATCCTGTGGCTCGGGCTCACCCCGGCGGACGCCCGCGAGATCACGATCTACGAGAACGACGGGGCGACCAACGTCCTCAACGGCCCGAGCGCGCCGTGCGTCGCTCCCGAGGAGCCGTTCGACAAGACGCCGCCCTTGTTTGCCGGCACCACGCCGCTCACCGGCGCGCAGGTGGCGGGCACGGTCGACGTCAAGCTCACCTGGACCGCGGCGACCGACGACGTCGACGTCTTCGGCTACCGCGTCTACAAGGACGGCAACGAGCTCAAGAACGTCGCCGGCGACGTGACGTCGTTCACCGACCACAACACGGTGGGCACACACACGTACGAGGTCGACGCCACCGACTCCGCCTCGCCGGGCGTCGGCGGCAACGCGCAGGGCAGCCCGTACGGCAACCGCTCGGCGAAGACCAACCCGGTGACGGTCAACGCGGCGGACAACACGCCGCCGAGCGTCCCCGCGAACCTCGTCGCCAAGCTCGACGCCACCGGCAAGATCGTCGGCGTCAACTGGAACGCCTCGACCGACGACGTCGGCGTGGCCTCCTACGCGGTGTACCGCCGCCAGGCAGGCACGGCGACGTTCACCAAGATCGCCGACGTCAACGCGCCGACGACGAGCTACAACGACAACGACCCGGCCCTCAAGGCCGGCACGAAGTACGAGTACACCGTCGACGCGGTGGACGCGGCCAACAACCGCTCCGCGCAGGCGGCGCCGCCCGCGGCGGCGATCGTCGGCACCGACGCGGTGGCGCCGACCGTCCCGACCGCGTTCTCGGCCACGACGCCGGACATCCACTCGCGCGACGTGCGCGTGGCGTGGACGGCCTCGACCGACAACATCGGCGTGACGAGCTACGGCGTCTACCGGCGCCACGTCGACCCGAGCCAGCCGGCCCAGCCGGCGCTCGTGAAGATCGCGGACGTCGCCGCTCCGGCGGGGACCGCCGTGTCCTTCACGGACCCGAAGGTGCCGGCCGGCACGTACGACTACACGGTCGACGCGGTCGACTCGGCGGGCAACCGCTCGGCGCAGACGGCGACGTCGCGCGTCGTGACGGCGAACGACCCGCCGACGGGCGCCCACAGCATCATGCCGTTCTACGCGCGGGACTTCGTCTCGTCGACCGGCTACGCGCTGAGCGAGGGCCCGATCACGGTCAGCGTCATCCGCGCCGGCCGCACGGTGGGCGTCTCGAACCCGATCCAGCCGGTCGAGGATCCGGCGACGCCGGGCCTCGGCGCCGTCGAGGTCAACCATCCGGGCGGCGGGTGCTGGGGCACCGCAGCCGCTCCGAACACGCCGAACCTGCAGCCGGGTGACGTCGTCCGGTTCACGAACAAGTTCGGCGTCGCCGAGCAGACCACCGTGTCGAACGTGGTGGCCGACCGCCCGATCGTCACCTCGACCAACGCTGCCGGCGGCGGCACGGTCGTCGTGCACGGCACGGCGGCGGACGCCACCGGCCGTCAGATCCCGGTCGACCAGATCGAGAGCCGGCTCATCGCCAACCGCGACGCGTTCGACCTCAACGGTCGCCGCACGCTGCGGGCCGGCGGGGCCGGGACGGACGGCACGCTGAAGTACGACAGCGCCACGCCGACGAACACGGCCTGGACGGCGACGTACGCCCTGAGCACCGACGACGACCTCGCCCGTGCCGCGGGCGGGACGTCGACGGGCACCGGGACCGCGTTCGTCGGCGCCGAGTCCCGGGGCCTGTGGCTCGGGCGTGACCCGCTCGCGCTGAACGAGCTCACGTTCCACGAGAACGGAGCCGGCGTGGTCGGCGGCCCGACGGCGGTCACCGGCTGCCCGACGGCCGCGGGCACGAACGGCCCGGCGGAGACGCCGGCGCCGGCCGCATCGCTGAACACGACCGGGCTGTCGTTCGCCAACCAGGGCGTCGGCTCGGCCCAGAGCGCCGCGCAGAACGTCGTGCTGTCGAACCCCGGCGGCTCGGCGCTGACCATCAACCGCGTGTACCTCGCGGGCCTCAACCCGCAGGACTACGTGATCACGGCGCAGGGCTGCCCGATCGCCCCGGCGACGCTGCCGGCGGGCCGCAACTGCACCGTCGGCGTGGCCTTCAAGGCCAAGGCAGCGGGCCTGCGGCAGGCCAACGTGTCCTTCACGGACAACGCGGCGAACACGACCGACCAGACCGTGGCGCTCACCGCGACGGCGGTTGACACGACGCTCGCCGCCCCCGGCGCGCCCGTGCAGTCGCTGAGCACGGCGAGCCCGCTCACGGTCGCGACGGTCACCGCCTCGTCGACGATGCCGGTGACGCTGTCCTGGACGGCGTCCACGACCGCCGGCATCACCGGCTACCAGCTGGAGCAGAGCGACAACGGCGGGGCGTTCTCGCCGGTCCCGGTCGCCGCCGGCGCGACGAACGCGACGTCGAGCATCGCACTCGGCACGCTGTCGGCTCCCGGCACGCACCAGTGGCGGGTCCGCGCCTGCAAGGCGACGGGCTGCTCCATCTGGACGCTGGGCCCGACGGTCACCTCGGCGCCGATCGACAACAACACGTCGACCTCGTACAACGGCACGTTCTCCGGCCAGAACGTGACCGGCTCGTACGGCGGCAGCGTGCAGTTCTCGTCGACCGCAAACGCCCGCGCCACGACGTCGCAGGCGTTCCGGATCGCCGGCAACGCGGCCTGGATCTCGACGAAGGGCCCGGACCGCGGCCGCGCGAACGTGTCGGTCGACGGCGGTCCGCCGACGATGGTCGACCTGTACGCCCCGACGCAGCAGAAGGCAGCGGTCGTGTGGGTCGCCAACGGCCTGAGCAGCGGCGTGACACACACCGTCACCGTCACGGTGCTCGCCGCGAGCAACACGGCCTCCAGCGGAAGCCGTGTGGACCACGACGCGATGGTCTACCTGCGCTAGGCCAAGACACGTCGCAGGAGGGCGACGGACGGGGCCCGCTTCGGCGGGCCCCGTCTCACGTCCGCGTAGCGGCGGTCGCTCGGCGTCCGGGCGCTCGGCAGCCATCACCCGCGTCGCGAGCAGCGGACGGATGTCCGGCCTGCCGAGCCGTTGACGCCGCGGAGGAACCGGCGTCGCGGCGTCGACCGGTCCCGCAGAAGCGCAGCTCGCAGGTGGCGGTCATGTCTGGCTCCGCGTCTTCGTGAGCGACGCGTCCTCAAGACGCCCATCGAGCCGTGCGTCAGCGGACCGATCTGGCGGCAGCATGCCCGGCGCGAGAGCGCTGACTGCGGGCATGGCTGGCAGCGCCGGGGCGAGGCGTCCAGCGCTTGTTCCAAAACCTCAAGCGCACGGCGGGTCGGTCGATCATGCGGCTATGCGCGTGTTGTCGTTCAGTGCCCTGATCGTCGGAGTCATCCTCATCCCGACGGCCCTCGGGCTGGCGAAGATCGAACGCGACCGCGACGTGTCCCAGACCGAGCGGATGCTCGTCGGCGAGACCGAGGAGCACGGCGGCGCCCTGGACAACTACTTCCTCCGCGCGCGCTCGGTGGTCCTGCTCACGGCCAACTCGCCGGCGTTCGCGAACGTCCTCGCCGAGCCGGGAACCCGGGCCGGGAAGGTGCGCCGGCAGGGGCGCAACATCGCCGAGGTGACGCATCACCTCCACTACCTGGAGCAGCTGTACCCGAGCAGCATCGGCGAGGCGTGCTTCATCGACGCGCGCGGCGAGGAGTTCGCGCGCGTCGTCCGCGGCAAGGTCGCCGCCCCCGCCGACCTCTCCACCGCCGAGGAGCAGACACCGTTCTTCCGGCCCACCTTCGCGCTGCGCTTCGGCCAGGTCCATCAGGCCGAGCCCTACGTGTCCCCCGATACGAAGGAGTGGGTGGTCGCGAACGCGACGCTCATCCCGCAGGCCGACGGCCGCAAGCGGGCGTTCGTGCACTTCGAGGTGACGATCGAGAGTTTTCGCCGTGCGATGGGGGCGACCGGGTCGGCCGAGCTGCGGGTCGTCGACGCCAAGACCGGCCGAGTCGTCATCGACGCGCAGCACCGGCAGGCCGTCGGCGCCCGCCTGGGCGTGCCGTCGGATCGCCGCTTCCTCGGCCTCGCCCGCGGCGCCCGCGAGTCGGGCGTCTCCGAGGTGGCCGGGCGCCTCACCGCCTACCGCCGTATCCGCTCGACCACCGGTAACGCGAACAGGTGGCTCGTCGTGGCGACCGCCCGGTCGCCGCAGCGCGGCTTCGTTGCGGGGATGGGGACCGTGCCCATCGCGATGCTCGGCCTCGCGCTCGCGCTGGTCGCGCTGGGCGGCGCGTCGTTGCGCGCGGCGCGCCGGGAGCTCGAGGGCCAGGCGACGACCGACGGGCTGACCGGCCTGGGCAACCGCCGCAAGCTCCTCGTCGATCTGGAGCGGCGCGTCCGCCACGCGAGCGCCGACGACCCGGCCGTGCTCACGCTGTTCGACCTCAACGGCTTCAAGAATTACAACGACACCTTCGGCCACCAGGCCGGCGACGCGCTCCTCATGCGCCTCGGCGCCGCCCTCGCCGACGCCGTCGCGCCGTTCGGTAGTCAGGCCTACCGCCCCGGCGGCGACGAGTTCTGCGTCATCGCGAGCGCCGCGCAGCAGGACGCGATGGAGCGGGCGGCGTCCACCGCGCTCAGCGAGAGCGGCGACGGGTTCGCCGTCACGGCGGCGTTCGGATCGGCCGTCATCCCCGACGATGCGACCGACGCGCCCGACGCGATGCGCAAAGCCGACGCGGCCATGTACGCCCAGAAGCACTCCGGCCGCGCGACCGCCGGCCGTCAGAGCAGCGACGTCCTCGTCCGCGCCCTGGCGGAGCGCCACCCGGACCAGGGCGACCATCATCACGGCGTCGCCGAGCTGGCCGCCGAGGTCGGGCGTCGCGCCGGCATCGACGGCGAGGATCTCGCCCAGCTGTGTCACGCCGCCGCGCTGCACGACGTCGGCAAGGTCGCGATCCCCGACGCGATCATCAACAAGCCGGCCGCGCTCGACGAGGAGGAGTGGGCGTTCATGCGCCGGCACACCATCATCGGCGAGCGCATCATCGCCGCCGCCCCGGCGCTCGGCGGGGCCGCGAAGCTCGTCCGCTCCTCGCACGAAGCGTTCGACGGCAGCGGCTACCCCGACGGCCGCGCCGGCAGCGACATCCCGCTCGGCGCCCGAATCATCGCCATCTGCGACGCCTTCGACGCAATGATCTCCGACCGCCCGTACGCCCGGCCCAAGACCACCGACGCGGCACTCGCCGAGCTGGAGCGCTGCGCCGGATCGCAGTTCGACCCCGCGCTCGTCCGCATCTTCGCGCAGGTCATGGCGGCGCGCGCCGCCGCGCCGACCGCCGACCTGTCCCGCTGACGCCTCGCCGGCGAACATGCCCCCGTCAGCGAGATCACCACGAGCGTCCGCGCGCCGGTCTCGCCCTCCCGCCGCCGCTGTCTTCGCGCTTGCCGTGCTCCTGGCCGCCGGCCCGATCGGCCTGGCGCTGTCGCGACCAAACCGTGTGTCCGCACGACCCCCGACCCACACGCTCGACGAGCTGGCGCGCGACGCGGGGTGCCGCCTCACCGAGTACGACGCCGACCCGAACAGCAACCCGCCGGTGAGCGGCCGCGTCGACGAGCGCGTGTACGCGAAGGACGGCTCGTACGTCGGCCGGCCGGCGCCGACGACGCTCGCGAGCGTTCACGCGCTCCTCCACGGCCGCGTCGTCCTGCAGTACCGTCCCGACCTGCCCGCTGCGCAGGTACGGGCACTCGATCGACTCGTGCGCCGCACGTCATCGCGCACGCTCCTGTTCGCCAACAACACCGGCATGCGCACACCGGTAACCGCGACGGCCTATCTGACGCTGATGACGTGCCAGCGCGTCGACCCCGTGACCCTGCGCGCGCTCCGCGCCTTTCGCGCGCGGCGCGTCGGCTTCGGCCAAGGCTTCTGACATCAGCGCGCCGGAGCCCGGCCAACGCGTGCGACGACGGGCGTGCCGGATGAGCGCCCCGTGCGGGGTCGTGTTCTGCGGTGGCCGGCCCACCGCGCGGAGGTGCGCCGGCGCGTCGCGGCGTCGCGGTGGGGACGGTCTGCGTGTCGACGCCTGTCACGCGGCGCGGGCGGCGATGGAGCGCCGCCCGCGGCTTGCATTGTGGAGGGTCGCTGCCCCTCGGCGTCAAGCTAGGACCACGCGTCGGTTGCTCAACGCGCCGCGACCGGGCGGGCGGGTCGGCTAGGTCACGGTGCAGTCCTTCGGCTGCGGGTCGTCGATGCGCAGCGGGGTTGGCTGCGGCGAGTCGCTGGTGGGCACGATGTACGTCGCGTGGACGACGGCGTTCACTGTGCCGGCGTTCTTGGCCAGGCCCGGCTCGTCCGACGATTCCACGAACGCCTCGCCGGCGTGATGGACCTCGAAGTTGCAGTCCTCGTCGTAGAACGTGACCGCCCCGGATTCGACGAGCACCACCACCAGTCCAGGATGGTGATGCCATCCCGACGATCCGCCCGGGGCGAATGTGAGCGTGGCGACGGCGACGTCGGCCGACGTTTGGTCCTCCATTTCCAGCTCGATGTTGTTGTGCTTGACGTCAACGTGTCCCAGGAGCCCTCGGACGGGTGTCGTGCTCGTGAGGCCGCTCGGGTTGGTGGCGAACGCCGCGCCGGCGAGCGAAACGACAGCAACGCTGAGGACGGCGAGGAAGATACGAGTGCGGTGGGACATTGCATGTCCTCCGGATTGGATGCGCTTCGGTGTTGCGAACGACGACGGGGGAACGGGTCCGAGTCCCGCCCGATCGAACCCGCCCACACGGGCTGCCGCGGGCGGTGATCGTGCACGCATGGCCGTGTGTCGGCGCATACCGGGTCGCGGGCGCGCGGCGTCCGAACGGCGGCAAAGTCGGCGGACGAGAACGCCCCGTCCGCGTGACAGCCCCACGATGCGGCGCATCGAGGCCTCCTGCAGCGTGGCTGAACGCGGTTCCGTGCGGTGCGTCCGTGCGCTGCCTGACATCGCCGACGCTAGCGCAAACGCTCCCACGAGTGGGGAAATGTTGACCAAACGCGGCCGGCGCGTCATGAACGTGGACGACACCGTGGTCACGCGTTTCCCGGCGTGCCAGAACGCACGCAGGTCCGGCGTTGCCCCGGCGGGTGGTCGCCGACGGCATCGGCGCTGAAGTCATTGCCTGACGGGCAAGCGAACAGACCGCTCGGAACAGTTGGACCCTCCGCTGCGGCCGCAGTTGAAGTTGCCGGTGCCGAAGCCCGCCTCCTCGGGGACGTGGCCGTGCCCTGGCGTCGAGCGGCGTGTACGCAACGACCGGACGCACCTCGGGGGGTGCCGGGAGGCCTGTCACGAGCGCCGTGACCGCGGTGGCGCGTGCCCGCGGTTCCAACGCGTTCCGCGCGCTGGTGCACCAGCGCGTCGGGAGCGCGATGGAAGCTGCCACGTTCGTGATGGATCGAGCACTTGCCGCCAGACGGTCGCGGACTGTCCGCGCAGCTAAAGCTCGGCGGTACGGCCGAGCCCCGGCGGTGACCCCGTGCTCGTGGCGCGCTCGCCCACGGCCGCGGGCTGATCGCGGTCGAGCCTCGTGTCGTCGTAGGAGCGTGGGTCCTCAAGCGGCTCGAGATGGGTAAAGACGGTCACGTACGGCAACCGGTCGCGCAGCGCCCGCTCGACGCGCTCGACCTCGTCGTGACCACGCTGCACCGTCCAGGCGCGCGGGACGAGCACGTGCAGCGAGATGAACGCGCGACGGCCCGCCTGGCGGGTCCGCACCGCGTGGAAGCGCACGCCTCGGTCCTCGAACGGCTGCAGCGCCTCACGGATGCGCTGCTGGCTGCCCTCGTCGAGCGAACGGTCCATGAGGCCGCCGATCGACCGCCGCATCAGCGTCACGCCGGTCCAGACGATGTTGACGGCGACGGCCAGCGCGATGATCGGGTCCAGCCGTTCCCAGCCGGTGATCGCGACAGCGGCGACCCCGGCGATCACGCCCGCCGACGTCCACACGTCGGTCATGAGGTGGCGCCCGTCGGCCTCGAGCGTGATCGAGCGCTGCGCCCGGCCGGCGCGGACCAGCAACAGCCCGACGATGAGGTTGATCGCTGACGCCGCGGCCGAGACGGCGAGGCCGACGCCGACATCCTCGATCGCCGCCGGGTGCAGCAGACGGTCGACAGCCGTGACCGCGATGCTGATCGCGGCCACGAGGACGAGTGCGCCCTCGACGCCGGCCGAGAAGTACTCGGCCTTGGTATGCCCGTAGGCGTGCTCCTCATCGGCGGGGACGATCGCCCACCGCAGAGCCGCCAGTGCGACAAGCGCCGCCACGAGATTGACAACCGACTCGGCGGCATCCGAAAGCAGACCGACCGACCCGGTCAGCCGCCACGCGGTCGTCTTGAGCGCGATCGTGGCCACCGCGGCCGCGACCGCCAGCCACAGCAGGCGAAACAGACGACTGTCGTTCATCGCCGCCTGCACTCAAGCAGTTCGGGCACGCCCGCCTGGTTCCCTCCGGGCAACCAGGTCCGGCTCGTCGAGGGCGAGCGCTTTGTGGACGCCAAGCCCGGCGCGCCAGAGCACGACGAGGACGCCGCGCAGCGCGGCCAAGCCCAGTCGCTCGTGCCACGCATCGGCGGCACCGATCTCCTTCGACGGTCGGCGGATCGGCCGGGGATAGCGGATGCCGTCCACGCTCAGGTTCATGGCGAAGGTCAGTTTCCGCATGGCGTCAGCCTCCCGTAATGGGTACTCGGCGTTTCGTCCCGGGCGCTTGTCACGTTGACACGAATCCAACGTTGGCCGACGAGGTGGCTGCCGCCGGGCCTGGGCTTATTGCTCGAAGGAGATGACCGACCTGGCAGGTGAGCCGAGTTCCACGACCGTCGCGCGGCTCGGCTCATGCTGGCGCCGCGACCGCGACCGAATGCTTGGTCGGATGCGGGAGACGCCGCGCCTACAGCGGCAACGCGGCGCTCACGCGCGTGCCGCCGCCCGGTGGGCTCGCGG
>Ga0207675_100003237_pt1 | contig 15972 bp, 12 predicted proteins | sample KBSSwiS42_FD_184305 | JGI IMG/M metagenome (GOLD analysis project Ga0207675, IMG submission 184305) | Switchgrass rhizosphere microbial communities from Kellogg Biological Station, Michigan, USA - KBS Switchgrass S4-2 (SPAdes) (version 2) | ecosystem: Host-associated > Plants > Roots >... | reverse complement strand
GTCCACGCCGACCACCCGCCCCTGGGCGCCGACGAGCGACGCGAGCTGTAACGTGACATCGCCGCCGCCGCACCCCAAATCGAGACGGCACATGCCTGGCTTGATGCCGGCCCGGGCCAGCAGGCCCGAGGTGGTCGGCCACATGACGCGCGACAGCACCTCGAGCCGTTTCTTGCCTTCGACACCGCCTCGAATGATGTAGCGCGTGGTCGTGCTCACGCGATTTTGCTCGCGTCCGAACGCTGATGCGTGTGCGCCATGTCGCCTCCAGAGATGGACTGACTCAAATCCGCTTCAAGAAACATCGAATTTGCTCAATCTCCATGAACCCGAGCGCCAGGTGCGCCGCCTCGCTGACCTCGTTGTCGATGAGCGCGTCGGAACCGAACTCGATACACCCCTGAGCCCTGGCCCAGCGCTCGGCGGCAGCGACGAGCGCCCGTCCGATACCCGCGCGCCGGGCTTTCGGTACGACGTACCAGCCCTCGAGGTATGCGACGCGATCGGTGACACAGCCCTCGGCATAGGGGCGGATCGACAGCTCGGCGAAGCCGAGCGCCTCGCCGGCTTCGTCAACGGCCAGCAATACTTCGAGAAGCATCGGGAGCCGGCCGGCAAAGTAGTCGACGACGTCCTTTGCGAGTAGAGCCTGGTCCTCATCGGGCCACAGCGCCTGCCGCAGTTGCAGGCTTCGCTGCCGGCATCGATCGAAGTCGGCGTGCTCACCGACCGCACCGTCACCGTGCGCGCGTCGGTCGAGGACGTGCAGTTCGAGCTGTTCCTCGCGGTCGTGCTGGTCGTGCTGGTCATCTTCCTCTTTCTTCGGAGCTTCGCGGGCACCGTCATCCCCGCGATCGCGGTGCTGCTCTCGCTGATCGGCACGTTCGGCGTGATGTATCTGCTGGGCTTCAGCCTGAACAACCTGACGCTGATGGCGCTTACCATCTCGACGGGCTTCGTGGTCGACGATGCGATCGTCATGATCGAGAACGTGGCCCGCTACGTCGAGCAGGGCCGCAAGCCCTACGAGGCGGCGCTCGAAGGTGCCGAGCAGATCGGCTTCACCATCATCTCGCTCACCGTCTCGCTGGTCGCGGTGCTGATCCCGCTGCTCTTCATGGGCGACGTGGTGGGGCGGCTCTTCCGCGAGTTCGCGGTGACGCTCGGCGTGACCATCCTCATCTCCGCCGTGGTGTCGCTCACGCTCACCCCGATGATGTGCGCGAAGCTCCTGCGCCACACGCCGGAAGAGAAGCAGACCCGCTTCTACCGCTGGAGCGGCGCGATGTTCGAGCGCATCATCCACCGCTACGGGCAGATGCTCGCGTGGGTGCTCGACCGCCAGTTCATGACGCTGATGGTCGCGATCCTCACGTTGATCGTGACGGTCGTGCTGTACGTCGCGATTCCCAAGGGATTCTTTCCCGTGCAGGACACGGGCGCAATCCAGGGCATTTCGGAAGCGCCGCAGACGGTGTCGTTCGCCGCGATGTCCGAGCGCCAGCAGGCGCTCGCCGAGGTGGTCGTGCAGGATCCGGCAGTCGCCAGCCTGTCCTCGTTCATCGGCGTCGACGGCACCAACCCCACGCTCAACAGCGGCCGCATGCTCATCAACCTGAAGCCGCGCTCGGAGCGCGATGCGAGTGCCTCCGAGGTGATCCGCCGGTTGCAGCCGAAGCTTCGCGACGTGCAGGGCGTGACCCTGTTCATGCAGCCGGTGCAGGACCTCACGATCGAGAATCGCGTAAGCCGCACGCAGTACCAATTCACCGTCGAGAGCACCGACGCCGCGAATCTCACCGAATGGGTGCCGAAGCTGGTCGATCGCCTGCAGCAGGATCGCCATCTCGCGGACGTGGCTTCCGACTTGTCGGACAGCGGCCTCATGGCGTACGTGGAGATCGACCGCCCGACGGCAAGCCGCCTCGGCATCACGCCGGCGGCCGTCGACAATGCGCTGTACAACGCCTTCGGGCAGCGGCTCGTCTCGACCATCTTCACGCAGACGAACCAGTACCGCGTCGTGCTCGAGGTGAAGTCCGAGTTCCAGCGCGGCCCTGCGGCGCTCGAGAATCTCTACGTCACGTCCACCGTGCCGGGCCAGCCCGCGCAGCAGGTCCCGCTGTCGACGGTGGCGCGCGTCGTGGAGCGCGCAGCCCCGCTGGCCATCAATCACATCGGGCAGTTTCCTGCCGCGACGGTGTCGTTCAACCTCGCGCGCGGCGGCTCGCTCGGCGATGCCGTGCAGGCGGTCGAAGCCGCGCGCACGGGCCTCGGGGTCCCGCAGAGCGTGACCGTCAATTTCCAGGGCGCGGCGCTCGCATTCCGTGCAGCGCTCGCCAACGAGCTGTGGCTCATCCTCGCCGCCATCGTCACGATGTACATCGTGCTCGGCGTCCTCTACGAGAGCTTCATCCACCCGATCACGATCCTGTCGACGCTTCCATCGGCGGGCGTGGGCGCGCTGCTCGCGCTGATGCTCACCGGCAACGACCTGTCGATCATCGCGATCATCGGCATCATTCTCCTGATCGGCATCGTCAAGAAGAACGCGATCATGATGATCGACTTCGCGCTCGACGCCGAGCGCAACGAGGGCCTGCCGCCGCGCGAGGCGATCTTCCAGGCGTGCCTGCTGCGCTTCCGGCCGATCATGATGACGACGATGAGCGCCATTCTCGGCGCGCTGCCGCTGATGGTCGGATGGGGCGAAGGATCGGAGCTGCGCCATCCGCTCGGCATCACGATGGTGGGCGGCCTGATCTTCTCGCAGGCGCTCACGCTGTTCACCACGCCCGTGATCTACCTGGCGTTCGATCGCCTCGCGCGCCGCGTGGATACGCGTCTGCCGCCGACGGCGGCGCCGCGTGACGCGAGCGCTCCTGCGGATTGATGGGATCGACGAGTGTGAAAGCGATTGCAAGACTCCCGTCATTCCCGCGAAGGCGGGAATCCAGCGTCTTGCGTTGGAAGCCGCTGGGTCCCCGCCTGCGCGGGGACGACGATATCCAGAATCTCGGCGTCGCGCATTTGGGTAACGATCAGTAGAACGCTGCCGTGTTCAACCTCTCCGCACCGTTCATCGATCGCCCGGTCGCGACCACGCTGCTGACGCTGGGGGTCGCGCTCGCCGGCGCCATTGCGTATCGGCTGCTGCCTGTGTCGCCGCTGCCGCAAGTCGATTACCCGACGATCTCCGTCCAGGCGTCCCTGCCGGGCGCCAGCCCGGAGACGATGGCCGCCACGGTTGCGACGCCGCTCGAGCGCTCGCTGGGGCGCATCGCCGGCGTCACCGAAATGACGTCGAACAGCGCGCTCGGCCAGGCTCGCGTCACGCTGCAATTCGACTTGAGCCGCGACATCGACGGCGCCGCGCGCGACGTCCAGGCGGCGATCAACGCAGCGCGCAGCCTGCTGCCGACCGGACTGCCCAGCAATCCGACCTACCGCAAGGTGAATCCGGCGGAGGCGCCGATCATGATCCTCGCGCTGACGTCGGACACGATGACGCAGGGGCAGATGTACGACGCGGCGTCGACGATCCTCGCGCAAAAGCTGTCGCAGGTGGCCGGCGTGGGCCAGGTGACGGTGGGTGGGAGCTCGCTGCCGGCGGTGCGTGTCGAGCTGCGTCCGGAGTCGCTCAACAAATACGGGATCGGCGTCGAGGACGTGCGTGCCGTGCTCGCCGCCGCGAACGCCAACCGTCCCAAGGGCGCCGTCGAGGATGGCGACCGGCACTGGCAGATCTACGCCAACGATCAGGCCAAGACGGCGGCCGAGTATCTGCCGCTCATCGTTGCGTATCGCAATGGCGCCGCGGTTCAGCTGACCGACGTCGCCGACGTCGTGGACTCGGTCCAGGACCTGCGCAATGCCGGCATGGCCAACGGCCGTCCGTCGGTACTGCTCATCATCAATCGCCAGCCCAACGCCAACATCATCGAGACGGTCGATCGCGTCACGGCGATGCTGCCGGGGCTGCGCGCATCGATCCCGAGTGCCATCACCGTCACGCTCGCGATGGAACGGACGACGACGATTCGCGCGTCGCTGCGTGACACCGGGCGCGCGCTGATGATCTCCGTCGTCCTGGTCGTACTGGTCGTGTTCCTGTTCCTGCGCAATGGCCGGGCGACGCTGATCCCGAGCGTGGCCGTTCCGGTATCGCTGATCGGCACCTTCGGCGTCATGTACCTCGCCGGCTTTTCGATCAACAACTTCACGCTGATGGCGCTCACCATCGCCACCGGGTTTGTCGTCGACGACGCCATCGTCGTGCTCGAGAACACGTCACGCCATATCGAGCAAGGGATGAAGCCGTTTGCCGCGGCGCTGCAGGGAGCGCGCGAGGTCGGCTTCACCGTGCTGTCGATGAGCCTATCGTTGATCGCAGTGTTCATTCCCATTTTGATGATGGGCGGCATCGTCGGCCGCTTGTTCCGCGAATTCGCGATCACGCTGTCGGCCGCGATCCTCATTTCGCTTGTCGTGTCGCTGACCACCACGCCGATGATGTGCGCGCGGCTGCTGCGGGCGAAGGAACCGCGCGTGCCCGGGCGCTTCGGCAGGTGGAACGAGCGCGCGTTCACCGCCATGCGCAACGGCTACAGCAAGAGCCTCGCCTGGGGCTTGCGCCACGGCCCGGTCGTGATGCTGGTGCTGTTGGTGACGGTCTGCCTCAACGTCTATCTTTATGTCGACATCAAGAAGGGCTTCTTCCCGCAGCAGGACACGGGGCGCCTGACGGGCGGCATCCAGGCCGACCAGAGCATTTCGTTCCAGGCGATGCGCGTGAAGCTCGCCGATTTCATGGAGATCGTCGCCAGCGATCCCGCTGTCGAGAATGTCGTCGGGTTCACCGGCGGCGCGGTGCGCAATTCGGGCTTTATGTTCATCGCGCTGAAGCCGCTGTCCGAGCGCAAGATATCGGCGGACCAGGTGATCGCGCGGCTGCGCCCGCGACTCGCCAAAGAACCGGGCGCCAGCCTGTTCCTGCAACCGGTGCAGGACATCCGCATCGGCGGCCGCCAGGCCAATGCGCAGTACCAGTTCACGCTGCAGGCCGACGACCTCGCGGAATTGCGCGCGTGGGAGCCGAAGATCCGCGCCGCGTTGAGCAACCTCCCGGTGCTGGCCGACGTCAACACCGATACGCAGGACAAGGGGTTGCAAACCTCGCTCGTCATCGATCGCGACGCCGCCTCCAGGCTCGGGGTGACCGCGCGGATGATCGACACCACGTTGAACGACCTCTTCGGCCAGCGCCAAGTGTCGACCATCTACGCGCAATTGAACCAGTACCACGTCGTGATGGAGGCCGCGCCGGAGTACTGGCAATCGCCCGACACGCTGAAGAACGTCTACGTGAGCACGGCCAGTGGCGCGCAAGTGCCGCTATCGACGTTCGCCACCTATGGCCCGACCAGCACGACGCTCGGCGTGCAGCACCAAGGCCAATTCGTCGCTTCGACCATCTCGTTCAATCTCATGCCGGACGTTTCGCTGTCGCAGGCCACGCGCGCCGTCCAGGACGAGATGGCACGCATCGGCGTTCCCGAGACGATTCGCGGCACGTTCCAGGGCACCGCCCGCGCCTTCCAGGCGTCGACGGCCAGTCAGCCCTGGCTGATTCTCGCCGCGCTGCTCACCGTGTACATCGTGCTCGGCGTGCTGTACGAGAGCTTGGTGCATCCGATCACGATCCTGTCGACGCTGCCATCGGCCGGCGTCGGTGCGCTGCTGGCGCTCGAGCTGTTCCAGACCGAGTTCTCGATCATCGCGTTCATCGGCGTGATCCTGCTGATCGGCATCGTCAAGAAGAACGCGATCATGATGATCGACTTCGCCATCGATGCCGAGCGCTCCCGCGGGCTCTCGACGCGCGATGCCATCTTCGAAGCGTGCCAGCTGCGGTTCCGTCCCATCATGATGACGACGATGGCGGCGATGCTCGGCGCGCTGCCGCTGGCGCTCGGCGCCGGCGACGGTGCGGAAATGCGCCAGCCGCTGGGCATCGCGATCGTCGGCGGCCTCGTGCTGAGCCAGCTGCTCACGCTCTATACGACTCCGGTCGTCTATCTGTATCTCGACCGCTTTGCGCTGTGGGCCAGCCGCAAGCGGACGCGCGGTACCGGTAGCGCGACGCTGGCGCCCTCCGCGCCGTGACCTCATTGGACGCCCCATGAAACCGACGAAGCTGGAAATGGAGTGGCGAGCTTTGCAGAGCGTGCTGCCGCTCGCAGTCGCGGCCACGCTCGCCGGCTGCATGGTCGGCCCCGACTACGTACGCCCCTCGGCGCCCGCGCCTGCCGCGTACAAGGAGGCTGCCGGCTGGAAAGTCGCGCAACCCGCCGACGACGCGCCGCGCGGCGCATGGTGGGAAGCGTTCAACGATGCCGATCTCAACGCGCTGGAAGCGCAGGTCGACATTTCCAACCAGACGATCGCGGCCGCGGCGGCGCGCGTGCGCGAAGCGACCTCGGCCACCGATGCGGCGCGCGCGGCGCTGTGGCCGGTCGTCGGAGTTACCGGCAGCGCGCAGCGCAACAGCGTCAACAGCGGGAGCGGCAATGCCTCCGGCAACTCGGGCTCCAACCGCAACACCAGTTACAACATCGCCTTGGGCGCCAGCTGGGAACCGGATTTGTGGGGTGGCATTCGCCGCAACATCGAATCGAACCGCGACCTGGCGCAGGCGAGCGATGCCGATCTCGCCGCGGCGCGCCTGTCCGTTCAGGCAACGCTTGCGCAGACGTACCTGCTGTTGCGCGTGCAGGACGCGCAGCTCGACCTGCTGCGGCAAACGGTCGCGGCGTACGAGCGCTCGCTGCAACTGACGCGCAACCAGTACGCGGCCGGCATCATTGCCCGCGGCGACGTTGCGCAGGCCGAGGCGCAATTGAAGTCGACGCAGGCGCAAGTGTTCGACGCGATGATCACGCGCGCGCAGCTCGAGCACGCCGTCGCGGTGCTGGTCGGAAAGGCGCCGGCCGAGCTGACGATCACCCCGCGCGAGCTCGTCGCCGTCTATCCCGACGTGCCGCTCGCCGTCCCTTCGGCGCTGCTCGAGCGGCGCCCCGACATCGCCGCGGCCGAGCGGCGCGCGGCGAGCGCCAACGCGCAGATCGGCGTCGCGCAGGCGGCCTTCTTCCCGGCGCTCACGCTGTCGGCGAACGGCGGGTTACAAAGCTCCGTCATCGGCAGCCTGCTGTCGCTGCCGAACCGCTACTGGTCGCTCGGCGCCCAGCTCGCGCAGACGCTGTTCGACGCCGGCCTGCGCAGCGCGGAGAAAACGCAGGCGATCGCCAAGTATGACGAGACCGTCGCCAATTACCGATCGACGGTGCTGACCGGCTTCCAGGAAGTCGAGGACAACCTGGTCGCGCTGTCGTTGCTCGAACAGGAGGCCACGGTGCAGGACGCCGCGGTCGCCGCCGCGCGCGAATCGGCGGCCATCGCGCTCAATCAATACAAGGCGGGCACCGCGAACTATCTTGCCGTCGTCGTGCTGCAGGCGAATGCGCTGAACAGCGAACGCACGTCGCTGGGCATCCTCGGCCGCCGGCTCACGGCCAGCGTGGGTCTGGTGAAGGCGTTGGGCGGCGGATGGAACGCGACGTCGCTGGCGGCGAATCCGTAATTCCTCTTCACCCCAACCCTCTCCCCGCACGCGAGGGAGAGGGAGTCCTGCCTCCACCGACGCTCGCAGCTGCGAAAGTAACTTGCTTCCCTGTCCCCGCGTGCGGTGGAGAGGCCAAGGCGAGGGGCCGTTGGCGACGAGTAGGTAAAATACGCTCCCGATAATCGCAAAATCAATCACAGGGAGTGCGTATGCCCGCTTCGCCCTTCGACCTCACCGGCCGCGTCGCGCTGATCACCGGCGCCTATCGCGGTCTCGGTTTCGCGGTCGCGCGCGGCATGGCGCAGGCCGGCGCCACCGTGATCATCAACGGCCGGCAGCCCGAGGCGCTCGCCAAGTCCGCCCAGACGCTTCGCGACGAAGGATTCAACGCCGATTTCGCCGCGTTCGACGTCGTGAAGCAGGACGCCATTCGCGCCGGCGTCCACGCGATCGTCGCGAAGCACGGCGCCATCGACATCCTGGTGAACAACGCCGGCATCCAGCGCCGCGCGCCGTTCGTCGACTTCGCGCAAAAGGACTGGGACGACATCATCGCCACCAATCTGACGGCGCCATTCCTGGTTTCGCAGGCCGTGCTGCCCCCGATGATCGCGCGCAAGCACGGCAAGATCATCCACATCGCATCGCTGATGAGTGAGCTCGCGCGGCCGACCGTCGTGCCCTACACCGCCGCGAAAGGCGGCGTGCGGCAGCTCACCCGCGGGATGGCCGTCGAGCTCGCGCCGCACGGCATCCAGGTGAACGCCATCGCGCCCGGCTACTTCGCCACCGAAATGAACCGCGCGCTGATCGACAACGCCGAGTTCAACGCGTGGGTGTGCAAGCGCACGCCCGCCGGGCGCTGGGGCGAACCGGGGGAGCTCGCGGGGCTCGCGGTATTCCTGGCGTCGCGCGCCGCCGATTACATGACCGGCCAGATCGTGATCATGGATGGCGGCATGTCAGTCTCGCTATGACCTGCTGACGATTACGGAATAGCTGACAGCATCTGCAAAACTCCCGTCGTCCCCGCGAAGGCGGGGACCCAGTGGCGTACGGACGAACGACGCTGGATTCCCGCCTTCGCGGGAATGACGGAGTCAGGAATCAGGCTGCGGTGGCAGGACGACGATCTATTAGTTTATAGAGCCAGCTCAATCCGGCAGCCGTCGTCCGCTCCGGCCGGTACTCGCAGCCGACCCAGCCGCTGTATTTGAGCTCGTCCAGCAGCTTGAACAGGTAGTCGTAATTCAGCTCGCCGGTGTTGGGCTCGTGGCGCGCCGGCACGCCGGCGACCTGGAAGTGGCCGATCTGCGGGAGCCATCGGCGGATCTTGGTCGTGAGGTCGCCTTCCACCACCTGCGCATGGTAGAGGTCCATCTGCACGCACAGGTTGGGCATCCCGATTTCCTCGCGGATCGCGTGCGCGTCGGCCTGCGTGTTGAGCAGGTAGCGCGGAAAATCGCGTTGATTCTTCGGTTCCATCAGGATCGTGACGTTCTGCTCGGCGGCCTCCTGGCACGCGTAGCGCAAGTTGCGCTTCAATATGCGCAGCCGCCGCTCCCGCTCTTCGGCGTCGGCATCCTCGGGCAACAGGCCGGACATCACGTGCACCCGTGGACAGCGCAGCGCCTGCGCATAGCGCAACGCGGTGACGATGCTGGCGGAGAACTCGTGCTCGCGGCCAGGCAGCGACGCCAGGCCGCGATCGCCGGCCTCCCAATCGCCAGGCGGCGCATTGAGCAGCACGACATCGAGCTTGTGCTCGGCGACGCGCTCGGCGATTTCCTTGACCTGGTACTCGTACGCGAATGCGAACTCGACCGCGCGAAACCCGGCGTGCGCCGCCTCGGTGAACCGCTCGAGGAACGGGACCTCGTTGAATAAGAACGTAAGATTGGCGGCGAAGCGTGGCATGCGAGAGGCGGAACGCACACAGCGTCGCGCGCCGGTTGCTGCATTTCATTGGATCGGCGCGCGCGGGCGGCTGAATCCGCAGTTCGATAGTGTGCACTGCGGCTCTCCGAATCGCAATGGAAAAGCGTTAACATCGCAAGCGTAACGGCAGCAACCGTGATGACTGCGTCCCGCGAGCTCGGCATTGCCGGTCCGGATCCCTTGCGTTCCGCGGTCACGCAATGGACGGTCGGCGCGCTCACCACGCAAATCCTGTGGACGCGCGTCTTCGGCGCCGCGGCCATTACCGCCGCGCGCAGGCAGCGTTGTGCGGCACTCGTTGCGCACGCGCGGAAGCACTCTCCGTTCTATCGCGATTTGTGGCGCGACGTTCCCGCGAGCGCGCCGCAGCTCGCCGACTTGCCCGTCGTCACCAAGTCGGCGCTGATGTCCGCCTTCGATCGGTGGAGCACCGATGCCGACATCCGTTGGCCGGACGTCGAGACGTTCATCGGCACGCGCGCGCACATCGGCGAGCGCTTCCTCGATCGCTATCTGATCTGGACGAGCACGGGCACGACCGGCAAGCCGGGCGTATTCCTGCAGGACGACGCGGCGCTGGCCGTGTACGACGCGCTGGTGACGGCGCAGCTGCTGGGATCGGCGTTCGCGGGCTGCGATTGGCACGCGGCCGCCGCGCAGAGCGGGCGTGCGGCGCTGATCACCGCCGAGGGAGATCATTTCGCGAGCATCGCCTCGTGGCGGCGCGTCGCGCATGGCAAGCCGTGGCTCGACATGAAGAGCTTCGCGGTGACGCGTCCGGTCCCCGACCTGGTCGCCGCGCTCAACGACTATCAGCCCGCCTTCGTCTCGAGTTATCCGACGATGCTGGCGCTGCTCGCCGACGAGCAACGGGCCGGCCGGTTGCAACTCACGCCCGCGGGTCTTTGGGCGGGCGGCGAAGTGCTGTCGCGTTCGGCGCACGCGGCGATCGAGGCCGCGTTCGGCTGCCCGTTGCTCAACGAGTACGGCGCCTCCGAATGCCTGACGATCGGCCACGGCTGCCGCGAGCGCGTGCTGCACGTGAACGCGGATTGGGTGATCCTGGAGCCGGTCGATCGCGATTACCGGCCGACCCCTCCCGGCGAGCTGTCACACACGGTGCTGCTGACCAATCTCGCCAATTTCGCGCAGCCGATCGTTCGCTACGACCTGGGCGATCGCGTGCGCATGCGAACGGACGCCTGCGCGTGCGGCAGCGCGCTGCCGGCGATCGAAGTCGAAGGGCGCAGCGACGACGTCGTGACCTTTCCGTCCCGCGACGGAACGGTCGTGCGCCTCATCCCGCTCGCGCTGACCACGGTGATCGAGGAGGCGGCGCGCGTGTACCGTTTCCAGATCGTCCAGCATGCGCCGGATCGTCTGCATTTGCGGCTCACGGCGTCCGACCGGCGCCGTGCCGGCGCGGCGGCGCTGCGCGCATTGCGCGAGTTGCTCGACCGCAATGCGCTCGACCACGTCGCCGTGGAGCTCGCCGCCGACGAACCGCGCTGCGATCCGCGCGACGGCAAGCTGCGGCAGGTGATCGCGCTGCGCGACGTCGCGCCCACCATGTCCGCAACGCCTTCGGCACCTCGGTCGCGCCGGCGCGGATCCCCCGCGTCTCGCCCATCACGGTAACGAAGCGAAAAGCCTTTGGCTCGCCTTCGCGTTCCGGAGGATGGATACGCTTATTCGACCTTGATGTTCATTTCACGGACGAGCTTGGCCCAGAGGACGAATTCCTTGCGCAGCATCGCGCCGAACGCTTCCGGCGAGTTCACCGTGGTATCCGCACCGAGGCTCGCCGCCAGCTTGTCGCGCACTTCGGGGCTCTGCATCGTCTTGCGCAGATCGGCGTTCAGGCGATCGATGATCGACTTCGGTGTTCCCCACGGGACGACCACGCCATACCAGCTCACGAGGTCGAAGTCGGGCACGCCCGCTTCGAGCATCGTCGGCACGTCCGGCGCCGACGCGAGCCGCTTCGGGCCCGTCACCGCCAGCGCTTTCAGCTTGCCGGCCTTCACCTGCGCTTCCACCGGCGTCATGGCGGTGAACAGCAGCTGCACGCGGTCAGCCAGCAGATCGGCGATCGCCGGACCGTTGCCCTTGTACGGAACGTGCGTGAGCTGCACGCTGGTCAGCGACTTGAACATTTCGGCGGCGAGATGGTTGCTGCCGCCGCTGCCGCCTGACGCATACTGGATACGGCCGGGGTTCGCTTTCGCGAGCGCAATCACTTCCTGCACCGAAGTGGCGGGAAGGCCGGCGCTCGCGACGAGCACGTGCGGATAGCTCAATACCTGCGCGACCGGCGCGAAATCCTTGACCGCGTCGTACGGCAATTTCGGGTACAGCGCCGGATTCGCCGTGAACGATGGCGTGACCAGCAGCAGCGTGTAGCCATCGGGTGCGGCCTTGGCCACGGCCTCGGTGCCGATCGTTTCGGCGGCACCCGGGCGATTCTCGATCACGATCGGCTGCCCGAGATATTGGCCAAGCTTGCCCGCGATCGTGCGCCCGACAAAGTCGGAAGTTCCGCCCGGCGCAGAAGGAATCACCAGCTTCACCGGCCGCGCCGGGTACGACTGCGCAACCGCTGCAGTCGCCGTCAACGCCAGCGCCACGAACATGCAGCAACGCAACATCTTCATCTCCAGCCTCTCCGCATGCGCCCTCGCCCGTTGAAACTACCTGATTGCGTGAAAGTTCTCCGTCGTCCCCGCCAAGGCGGGAATCCAGCTGGTCGCCGATCCGGACGCCGTATTCGGCAGGCCGCCGGTCTCGCCGGTCCCGGACCGTCCCGCCGCCCTGTATCCAAATCCCCCAGGTTGCACGTTAAGGGGAGCGGTGCAGCAAAGCAGTGTAAGCTCGCCGAGCGCTGTTGATGTACTGTTCAACAGTTCCGATAATTTCAGGAGATTCGCAATGATCAAGATGTTGACTTCGAAGTGGCTGTTGGCGTTGGGTTGCCTGGCCGTGTTCTCGGTGGCGATGGCCGCCGATCCGCCGCCGTCGGGAACGGTCAAGTTGACGAGCAAGTCAATCGCAGTCGGCGTCGGCGTGACCTGGGGCGACGGCACGTTGACCTTCGGCGGGAAGACGTACACGTTCTCGGTCGAAGGTTTGGGTGTGGCCGACCTCGGCGTTTCCGACGTCACGACGTCTGGCGAAGTCTTCAACCTGAAGGATGTTGCCGATTTCAGTGGCGTCTACGCGGCCGGTGAAGCAGGTGCCGCCCTCGACAAAGGCCCGATCGACACGATCCTGAAGAACACGAAGGGCGTCATGATCCGGCTGCACGGCACGCAAAAAGGCGCGCGCCTGACGCTCGCCGCGCAAGGCGTCAAGCTCACGATCAAGAACTAGCCTCTGGACGGCGGGCGGCCGCTCGGCCGCTCGCCCTTTTCACCTCAGAATCGCACCCGTGGTCCGTGCCACGCGTCATCTCGTGGCTGGGCACGCGCGAGCGCCTGTGCCGCTTCGCACCAGCCCTCGCATGCATTGCGCCCGGGACGGCGCCGCCACGCGTTCAGCAGTCCCTTGCACTTCGCGTAGAAATGAAAAAAGCGCAGGACGTTCCGCCGCTCGACCGGGCTCACGGGATGGTCGCTGCACACGAGCTTGTCGTCGCTCATGCCGCGGTCGGTGAGGATCACGGCGCCCCACGCCCTGGCGCGTACCCGCGTGCCGAGCCGCAGCCGCGGTCCAAGCACCAGCGCATCGAGCAGGTCGCCTTCCAGTCCGACATAGGCCGGCACGGAGCCGTAGTTGAACGGGCATGGCAGCGGCGAAATGAAATCCACGTGCCCGGTCGATCCGCGCTTGAGGAAACTGCCGCGCGGTACCTCGATCACAATGTCCAGCTCCGGCACCAACGGCATTGCGTCGCGGCCAGGCGCCCGGCGGTAGTCCGCGTCGTTCACTGCGCAAGCTTATCCCAGGCGGGCGCCGGGGACGGCAAGCGCCTAACGCACGAAGCGACCGCCTAGTGGTCGGGCGCTTCTCGCGTCAGTTCGGCGAGCGGACAATTCTCTTTGACCATCGTCCGGAGAATCGTCCGCGCGACGGACTCCGGCGCCGTGATCGCTTCTCCCACGTGAATGAATCGTGACGCGGATCCGGAGGTCACGGTGATGACTCCGGACCGGAACTGATACGAAGCCGTGTATTGCCTGCCTTCGGCGTTCAAGATCACCTGGCCAGCGCGCGCGTCCATCGAGTCTCCTTGCTTCAGCGCACTACGAATCCTTGAGCTTCATGCCCGTAGCGAGAACCCTGCAACTGTGTCCTTCCGCAACGGCGCTCCGGGCATTGAAGGGCAGGACCTTGGCTGCCGCCTCCACGGCAACCGCCGCTTGCTCTTGCTGCCGCTTGCGAATCTCGCGGCGAGCTCGGGCAAACGTCTTTCGTAAATCGGTTTCCACGCTTTTCGTATAGCGGAACGAAGGGTCAAGGATCGATTTCATCGGGCCTCCACGCGGGTGCTGTGCAGTACGTCACAAAGCGATGCGCTCGGTCTCATCAAGGCCGCAAGAAGCATTCCATGGGCAATCAAATGACGACGTTTCAGGCACTTGCCGTGAATGCCTTTTGTCCGCCGCGCGCCAGTGTAAAACCCGTCGACGATGGCGCAAATGCTTGTTGGATTCCTTTTGTTAGCGACAATGTGTTGCCTCGATTTCGTGGCGGCTGCGCTCTCGTAACGCGCTCGCTTGCGGCGGCGCGACGTTGTGTCGTTTCGGGTGCGCTGCAACATGAATCGTTGTGTAGCAAATCTGCAACGTCTGACGACCGTTCGTCGGCGCCGCGAACGGTGGACGCTTGTGTGGATAAGCGGTGGATTGTCGTTGCATAGTCCCGCCGGAGCCCCGCACGAGACTGTTTTTCCTGCCCTTTTTGCGCCCCCTTCCTGTGCATGAAATACCGCTTGCAGAGCCCGCGCCGAGCCACTATGCTTGGTGTTAATCAGGCACGTGAACACTAGATATAGTAGATTTTGATTTACAAGCGGTTTCCGAAGGCGCGCGGCGGACGACCCTAATGCCCTAGGGAAGGCCCGCGCCGGCCACATAGCCGACCTTCGGGTGATCCGCGCTCCGCGGGCCATTGCCCACAAATGCCCGCCGCCCGCGCGAAATGTCCGAAACCGTACAGAACGACAAGAAACGACAGGAGAAATACCCATGCACATTGCCGGCGCTCAACTATCGACCCCGTCCGCTGTCCCATCCAGGGAGCTGATTGTGGGAGAGCCTGGCAGTTCGCTGATGAGTGGCGCCGATCCGCGATTCACGCAGTACAAGGTGATCCGCCGTAACGGATCCGTGGTGTCGTTCGAGCCTTCGAAGATCACCATCGCGATGACCAAGGCGTTCCTCGCCATCAACGGTGGCCAGGGCGCCGCGTCGGCACGCGTGCGCGAACAGGTCGTCAAGCTGACCGAAGGCGTCGTGGCCGCGCTGGTGAAGCGCAAGCCCGAGGGCGGCGCCATTCACATCGAGGAAATCCAGGACCAGGTCGAGCTGCAGCTGATGCGCGGCGGCGAGCACGAAGTCGCGCGCGCCTATGTGCTCTATCGCGAAAAGCGCTCGCAGGAACGCGCGCACGCCAAAGGCAAGGACAAGGGCAAGCACGTCGAGCACACGATCAACGTCACCGACAACGGCGTCAAGAAGCCGCTCGATCTCGATCGCCTGACCGCGCTCGTCAAGGAATCCTGCGCAGGTCTCGCCGACGTCGAGCCCGACCGGATCCTGAAGGCGACGCTGAAGGATCTCTACGACGGCGTGGCCGTCGAGGAAGTGCGCAAAGGCGTCGTGCTGTCGGCGCGCGCGCTGATCGAAAAGGAGCCGGCGTACTCCTACGTCACCGCGCGCCTCCTGCTCGACGCGTTGCGCTTCGAAGCCCTCGGCGAGGAAGCGTCGCAGGCGGACATGGCGACCAAGTACGCCGAGTACTTTCCGCGCTTCGTGAAGCACGGCGTGAAGATCGGCCTGCTGAACGAGGCGCTGCTGCACTTCGACATGAAGAAGCTCGGCGCCGCGTTGAAGCCCGAGCGCGACCTGCAGTTCGGCTATCTCGGCCTGCAAACGCTCTACGACCGCTACTTCCTGGTCGACCAGTACGTCGGCGGCCGCCGCTTCGAGCTGCCGCAGTGCTTCTTCATGCGCGTCGCGATGGGACTCGCGCTCAATGAAGTCGAGCGCGAAGCGCGCGCGATCGAGTTCTACAACGTGCTCTCGACGTTCGACTTCATGAGCTCGACGCCCACGCTCTTCAACTCGGGCACGCATCGCTCGCAGCTTTCGTCGTGTTACCTCACGACGGTCTCCGACGACCTGGACGGTATCTACGAGGCGATCAAGGAAAACGCCCTGCTGTCGAAGTTCGCGGGCGGCCTCGGCAACGAC
>Ga0207675_100003235_pt1 | contig 15979 bp, 17 predicted proteins | sample KBSSwiS42_FD_184305 | JGI IMG/M metagenome (GOLD analysis project Ga0207675, IMG submission 184305) | Switchgrass rhizosphere microbial communities from Kellogg Biological Station, Michigan, USA - KBS Switchgrass S4-2 (SPAdes) (version 2) | ecosystem: Host-associated > Plants > Roots >... | reverse complement strand
AGGAGAAAGCAAATTCAATTAGAGAAGATGGTTACATCACTGATCCATGCTGAACAAAGCAATATTGAAAATATAACTGTTCCCTCTCATGATAAGATCGCTATTGCAATTGATTTTAGCCAGAATGATGCAAAGCTTTTTGCACATGCAATTGGACAGGCCAATAAAAACACATCATTTGTTTTGATACATGTGGTAGAAAGCGTTCCGGCGACCGTCTTAGGAAAAGAAAGTGATGACCTTGAAACAAGAAATGATCAGCAAAGATTAAATGACTATGTATCCCAACTGGCTGTTAAAGGATTTTCATCAAAAGGAATCCTTGGTTTTAAAAATCGTTCTAAAGAAATTGTTCGCATTGTAAAAGAGTCAAATGCTGATATGCTGGTTATCGGTGCACATGGTCACACGGGATTAAAAGATCTTGTCTATGGAGAAACAACTGATGCAGTTCGTCATGGTTTGACAATCCCGATTTTGGTTGTAAATCTTTAACATATGTGGTTCGAGTTATCTGTTATATCAACATGGGTCGTAGTAGGTATGATCTACTTTGGGCATTTTGAAGAAATGACTCCAAAATGGAAACGATTGCTGAAGTTCATCATGTACACAACAGTCCTTTGCCTTATCTCTTATTTTTTCGGAAGAACATGGTTTTATGTTGTACTTGGAATAATGCTCATGTTTGTTGTGATCATTCACGCATGGTGGCTTCCAAAAAAGAAAGGCATTAATGGATTAACCGGTGAACCAAGAGATAAGTATTATGAATTGAGAGGCTGGACTAAAAAATGACAGTGAAGCTCTAATGATGCTGATGTTCAACAACACTCTTTTTTGAATGATCCCTGATCAGGTGTTTAAACCGGCTAAACGTTTCCGGTTTTATATTAAGATAAGAAGCTAAATATTTCTGCGGAACTCTTTGCAGGAGTTCGGAATGTTTTGTAACAAAATTTAAAAACCTTTCTCTTGGCGAAAGCTTCACCAATTGACTTTGCCATTTATCCTTTAGTACCATTGTTGTCGTGATCACTAATCTTCCCAACTGTTGCATTTTTTCAGAAGAGGAATATATATTTTCAAGACACTCGTAAGTGATAGAAGTTAATTCAACCGGCTCGATCGCTTCTATTGTATATTCGGATGGTGTACGACTATGAAATGATTCCTGTGCATGTATGATATGACCTTCATGAGATATTTGTGTATTGATCTCTTCGTTTTCTCTTTTATAAAATTTTCTTACAAGACCTTTATCAATAAAGTTCATGTACTGCTCGATCTCACCAGCTTGAGTAATGATCGATTTTTTATCGAAATGTCTTTTAACAACACAAGGGAGTATCAATGCATCGTATTCATCCTGTGCAAGCGGAATGAACTTATTGAGGAACTGGTGGAAAGTTTTTATAGCACTCATATCAAACACTTTCGTTTATGTAAGTTAGGAAGTAATTGATTCAAATCAATCAAATTTGCAACTTTTTTTAAGATGGATATGTCATTTTTTTGGCTTGGCCATCAAGGCTTTTAACCGGCTAAAGGTCTCAGGTTTGATCTGGAGATAAGAAGCCAGGTATTTTTGGGGTACACGTTGCAGCATGTGCGGATGGTGATCCATATATTCAAAAAACCGTTCCCTTGTTGATTTGAGAAGGCGGTTATACCTGCTCTCATCTTTTTTAATAAACATCCCCTGTAAGATCATGCGGCCCAACTTCTCACCCTTTGGAAATTTATCCAATGCTTCTTCCATTTTATCATAAGTAAGAGAAACAAGTATTGTAGGCTCCAGGGTTTCCAATACAACCATTGAAGGCGTTTTGGTCAGAAAAGAAATTTCAGACTGTACCACATGACCCTCAGTTGCCAGTTGCAGTATCATTTCGTCTTTTCTTACGGGCACATATTTTCGGATCAACCCTTTTACAACAAGGTTCAAATAATTATCGATCTCACCTTCATGAACGATCACTGTTCGTTTGTCAAACTTCCTGATCTCACAGTATTGAAGAAGATCGAATAGTTCTTCACGATTTATTTCCATAAACCGTCCCAGGTATTTTTGGGCATACTCAAAATAAACAGGATCTATATCGGCAAATGCCTTATTCATTTCTCTTTGACCATTAAATGTTTTAAACGGCTGAATGTTTCGGGCTGAATTTCCAGGTAGGATGCCAGGTATTTTTGGGGAACACGAAGTACAAGGTCAGGATTCTGTTTCATGAAATTTACAAACCTCTCTCTTGTTGTATATCGTATCATATCTATATTATGATACTCAGTTTGCAAAAAGAATGCGGTAATGATCTTTCTTCCAAATTTTTCCCATTTCTTATTTGCTGCAAATAATTCTTCAAGATCTTTTTTAGAAAGAGAATATGCGGTTACGGGCTCGATAGTTTCAAGAAAATATTTACTTGGTTCACCGGTCAGGAACGAAATGACCGATCCCATTAAACTACCTTCTTTTACAAGATGAGTGATCATTTCTTGTTTACCCTTATAGAAATAACGCCTACTGATACCTTTTAAAACAAAATAAACGTTAGTAGCTACTTCTCCAATGTCTACCAATTTCGTTCTCTTATCGAAATTGACAAGATGTAATTTGGATGCGAGGGTTTTAAATTCTTCGTCGGTAAGTTCGATATGCCGGTTTATAAACTGTCGAACGGGCTCAAGCATGATACAAGTTATGGTTTATCGTTGTATTTCGTTACATACAATTGTCATAGGATCAACCAGAAATGAGTTACATCTTTGTATGATTGCCTCAATTCCTGTAGGTTTGCGCCAAAAATAACATATCAGGACAAGATTCTGTTTAACTCATCCTTTTTTTCTTTAATTAAATTTTAAACAATGGCAAGCAAAATCAAAGTGGCAAATCCTGTAGTAGAACTTGATGGCGATGAAATGACACGTATCATCTGGAAGTTCATTAAAGAAAAACTTATTCTCCCCTATCTCGATATCGATATTAAATATTATGATCTTGGTGTTGAATATCGTGATCAAACCAATGACCAGGTTACTGTTGATTCGGCAAATGCTATTAAGCAATATGGTGTTGGTATCAAATGCGCAACTATCACACCTGATGAGGCAAGAGTAAAAGAATTCAACCTGAAACAAATGTGGAAGAGCCCGAATGGAACTATCCGTAATATTTTGGATGGAACTGTTTTTCGTGAGCCGATCGTTATTAAAAATATTCCAAGACTGGTTACCAACTGGACAGCGCCAATAATTGTTGGTCGTCATGCATTCGGCGATCAGTACCGTGCAACTGATTCCGTGATCAAGGGCAAAGGAAAGTTGACAATGACATTTACTCCGGAAAGTGGAGGTGAACCACAGACTTTTGAAGTTTATAATTTCAAAGGCGATGGGGTTGCAATGTGCATGTATAATACTGATGAAAGCATCAAAGGCTTTGCAAGAAGTTGCTTTAATATGGCATTGAGTAAAAAATGGCCTTTGTACATGTCAACAAAGAATACTATCCTGAAAAAATATGATGGCCGATTCAAAGATATTTTTGAAGAGATCTATCAGAATGAATTTAAAACACAGTTTGATGCAGCAGGCATTACTTATGAACATCGTTTGATCGATGATATGGTAGCCAGTGCATTAAAATGGAATGGAAATTTTGTGTGGGCATGTAAAAATTATGATGGCGATGTGCAGAGTGATACTGTTGCACAAGGTTTTGGTTCATTAGGGTTAATGACATCAGTACTAGTAACTCCTGATGGGAAAACCATGGAAGCTGAAGCTGCACATGGTACTGTTACCCGTCACTATCGTGAGTATCAAAAAGGCAGACCAACCTCAACAAATCCTATTGCTTCCATCTTTGCATGGACAAGAGGACTTGCTTTCCGTGGTAAATTGGATGGCAATGATGCATTGATAAATTTTGCAAATGCATTGGAAGCAGTATGTATTGAAACTGTAGAAGAAGGCAAAATGACAAAGGACCTTGCCATTTGCGTTCATGGAAATAAAGTAAATCATGGCGATCATTATTTATATACAGAAGAGTTTTTAGATGCGATTGATAACAATCTGAAAAAGAAACTCGGATAATTAAGTATTGAAAAGAAAAAAAATCCCGGTCTTATAACCGGGATTTTTTATTGAGTATTAATCCCATAATATTTCACCCTTAACAATTCTTTACGCCTCTTTTACTTTCATTTCCCCCAATAATTTCGGATTTTGTATAGGCAAATTCGATCCGTACTATAATTGGTTAATTAAATACCACAGCTATGACAACACCTATACTCCGAAACTTATTATTCGTTCTTTTTCTTACAGCATGTTCTTCTTCACGAAACAGCAGTCAATATCCGGATAATTCTGTTCCACTTAATTCAGAAACACCCGAACAGCCTTTATTAGCAGCAGATATGCAGCCTCAGTCATTGAATGATCTGCCACAAACTCAGGATGGTGGTTTTGTATTAAAGCCTGGCTTCTATGAAACAGAATTTAAAACTTATTGTTTGCAGCCGGGTACTCCCGATCCAAGGCAAGGTGATGCATACCTGCAAGGCCCAATTACAGGCTATCGAAAAGAGATCGTTGAATCTGTATTATTGAATTCAAGAGATAAAAATAATATTGACCAAAGAAATATTCAATTGCTTCTCTGGTCAATTGTAAGTCGTTCGGATTATAATCGTCTCTCTCCTGCTGTTCAAATGGATGCTATGAAGTTGTTGACCCCAAAACAAATTTTTGAGTTAAAAGGCGGAGTGATTGGTGCAATTAAAACAGCAGCTTATTCAACAGGTGTATTAAATGCAAATAGTGATATGAAAAGATTGTTTGAGACAAGTGTTAATTCATATGAAACTTATGAAAACATTGCAGTGAGAAGAGAACAATCAAAGATCATAAAGCAAGGAGTAAAATACGATCAATGGTATAAGCAAAGTGAGAACTATTATGTTCGCTACTTCCCCGAAAGCTATAAGAAAGTAAAAATACAAATATATGTTCCCGATGGTTTATTGGACGCAGATAATAAACTCAATGGTGAATTTGTGGTATTCGATCCAACAGGACAACAAGCAATTCCTGCTTTTACAAATGCTCAACGCTTAGGGATCGGAGCACCAGTGATCGATGTGATAAGGGCTGTTATTAAAGTAAATAAAAAACAGCCACCACCCACACCGAAACAAACCAAAAAAACGACGCCGACACATCCTGGTTTGTAAGAGCCTTGCAAAGAAATTTTGATCCCGGCATGTAACGCCGGGATTTTTTATTTCAGTCTATCTTTATTCAAATGAATTCAGATAAGCTCGATAATCCAGCCTGGCATTCCTTAAATGAAACGCATAGTTCATTTGCAATCGGTGATGATGAAATAAAATTTTATCAGCCCGGTATTTGTTCATTCGGTGGAGTAAGCTCAAAGCAACCCGATCTCATATCATTTTTGAATAATCATGAAGAACTAAGCTCCTTTTTTATCCTTGGGGAAAAACCTCCAGCATTATCAAATCTTATAATTGAAAAAGAGCTTGTATGCTTACAGATGATATGTCCTCATCAAATAAAAATTGATTTGATGGAGAGCCCCATTTATTTGAATAAAACTTTTGAAAAAGAATTGTATGAGCTTGTAAACTTAGTTCAACCCGGGTATTTTGAAAAGGACACTTCAATGATGGGCGATTATTTTGGTATTTTTAAAAATGATAAACTTGTTGCAGTAACCGGCGAAAGAATGAAAATGTTCGGCTTTACTGAAATAAGTGCAGTTGTTACGCATCCTGATCACACAGGTAAAGGTTTTGCCAAACAATTAGTGGCATACACTGCAAATAAAATTTTTGAACAAAATATCGTTCCGTATTTACATGTTGCAGAAACAAATACCAATGCAATTATCCTTTATGAAAAACTAGGCTTTATAACAAGAAGAAAGATCAGTTTTTGGAAAATGAAAAGAACGTAAAATAAAAATTCTTTTCCCCGCAGCTTTAACATTGTATCTTTTGTCTGAAACTAAAACCAAAACTTCATGAGAAGATCATTTTTTGCCAGTGCACTAACTGCCGGGTTAATTGCCGGTATACTCGATATCACTGCCGCATGTATTCATGGCTATTTAAGAAATGAAACAACACCAGATAAAATATTAAGAAGTATTGCTGGAGGCGCTTTTGGTGCAGAAGCTTCGAAACATGGAAACATGATGCTCGTTTGGGGCTTGCTATTTCACTTTTTAATTGCCATTTCATTCACCTTCTTTTTTTTCTTTTTAGCAAGGATGATCCCTTCATTGGTTAAATATCCGATCCTCATCGCAATCCTTTATGGGGCTTTTGTCTGGACATTTATGCGTTATGTTGTGCTCAATTATATTTCCACTTATACTATCAAACCAATAGTAGGAAGAGAAGTCATCATTAATCAGATCATTGGAGCAGTGATCTTAATGATATGTATCGGTCTGCCAAATGCATTTCTTGCAAGACGATATGTAAAAGCAAATTCTCTATCTTAGTTGAATGATCAAAATACTTAGAACTGATTCCCAACATCCCGATTTTGTTTCTCTTGTTGCCCAGCTTGATGCTTTTTTAGCTGAACTCGATGGAGAAGAACATGCATTCTATAATAGCCTGAATAAGATCGATACGATAAAAAATGTGATCGTTGTTTATGAAGATGACAAACCGATTGCATGTGGTGCCATAAGAAAATTTTCTCCGTCCGCCATGGAGGTAAAAAGAATGTATACAATCCCTGGTTATCGGGGCAAAGGAATTGCCACACAAGTTTTAAATGAATTAGAAAAATGGGCGGCAGAATTGAATTATGAAAAATGTGTACTGGAAACAGGTATCCGGCAACCTGATGCTATTCATTTATATACAAGAGAAGGCTATAAACGTATCCCTAATTATGGTAAATATATAAATGTTGAAAGCAGTGCCTGCTTTGAAAAAGAGTTGAAATGAGAACAGCTATAATTATTTCTTTTTGCAGCTTTATCTTACTCCAATCTTTTTTTGATACCGATCTTAAGAAGAAAATAATCGTTGTCTGGCAACCTTCACATCAAACAGATACAGGCAAAGATTTTAGCGAAGCGGAAACCTGCAATGCAATTGCAGAAGCAGCGATGAGTACAAAACCAAAATTCCATGAATATAAAGTGTGGAGTCTTGGTAAAACTGAATATCATCATGCTGATTCCGGAAGTAATACCAAGATAGAGCACACTACGGCGATCATTGATGGAAAGATTTCCGGTTATGCTTATGAGCTGCAGGAATCAAATAAACTTTCTCCAAAAGTTTTTATAGCCGTACATAATAATGGCGGCACAAAACGAAATGCTGTTTGGGGTTATATTCATTACGGCGATCAATTTGAAAATGATAATAGAGAATTAGCCGCTACGCTAATAAAAAGTATAAGTGAAGCAAGTGGCCTGGAAGATCGCGGTGTCTGGCTTGATAGTACGACCGGAAGAAACGATTATCGTTGTGCTGCAACAGGTAAACTTAGCTTTTATAGTCTTGATGAAAATATAAACACATCTCCTTATCGTGTTTTACTTGAAATTGGTGACAACGCAGTTAGCCGTGGTCTTTTAATAAGTAAAGAAGGAAGAGAAAAGATCGGCATAGCAATTAAGAAAGCATTAGCGGCATGGATCAAAAAGAAAAAGCTCTAAACTTTTACTTCTTTTCTGCAAACTTATAAATGTATGCAGGCTTACCATGTCTTGCCTCAGTGCTAATGTACATATCACCATTTGCATCAAAACAAATTCCTTCTGGCTGAGGTAACATATCTTTCTCGAGATAATCAAATGCTTTCAATTTTCCATCGTGTGAAAATTGCGCAATGCATTTTGTATCCTTAGTTGAAATAATATAAATATCATGTGTTACCGGGTGCACACCAATGGCTGATGGATAAAAATCAACCTTCTCCCCTGCTACATTCTCAAAATCCTTTTTAGCGATCATCATAAAAGGTTTTTCTTCTAATGAATCTGATCTGGTATCAAATTCAAACACCGCCCGATCAGATTTTTTTGCATCCGCAATACCCGCTTCTTCTTTACAGGCTATTAATAAATTTCCGGTAACAGGATCGTAAGCCAGTCCTTCAGTATTATTATCTTTTCGCAACCAGGTCTTTGTTCTTTGCGATGTAGCCTTTCCTTTCCTACTTGATATTTTAAATATTGCTCCATGACTCCACAATGCATACACACTATCACCGATCATGGCAATATCTTCAAAGTCAAACTTCTCTTCATCAGATTTTCTGAATTCAGTTTTCTTTGTAATGATCCCTGCACTATCATTTAATCGGATCTCATATAGGATAGGATGAATATCTTCAATAGCAAGAATGTTATTATTCTTTAGTAACACGATACCGGAGATCTCTGCAAGACTGTCGGAGAGCAACCATTTCCCAACAGGATTTTTGAGATCATACCCTGTTGTTTGCAAAGAAACCTGTGTTTCTTCCTTTTCCTTTTTACTTTCTTTTTTCTCTTTGCATGATATGATCAACACAAAAGAGAGACTTAATAAAAAATATCCTGCTTTCATCTTCTAGTGTTTATTAGCTGCTTCGACCAATTTTTGTGCCATAGCTATGATCTCATTAGATTCCCTGGCATTTATCCAAATAACATCCTTGTCTTTTCTGAACCATGTCATTTGCCGCTTTGCATATTGCCTTGTATTCTTTTTTATTTCTTCAATAGCCTTATCCAAACTGAACTTGCCGTCAAGGTGTTTAAATATTTCTGAATAACCAACAGTTTGAAGTGCATTAACATCCCGATAACCTCTTAATGAATTTACTTCTTGCACCAATCCTTCTTCGATCATCTTATCAACTCTTGTATTAATATTAGTATGCAGTTCTGCTTTTGGTAATTCCAAACCTATCTTAATGATATTAAAATCCCGTTCTGCTTTTTTATTATTCCTGAATTCAAGAATGGATCTGCCTGTTGACTCAATCACTTCCAATGTACGCATGAGTCTCTGAGGATTTTGAATCTCACCAACTGCATAAAATGAAGGATCTTTTGCTTTCACTTGTTCCTGCAACCATTGCAAACCCTTTGTTTCATAATCTGCAATGATCTTCTTCCTGATAGAATCATCAACTTCAGGAATTGCATCAAGTCCTTCTGTAAAAGCTTTTATATAAAGACCAGTACCACCAACCATGATCACTACATCATGCTTTTGAAAAAGCTTATTTACCTCTTTCAAAGCATATTGTTCAAAGAATGCGGCGTTTATATTTTCGGTAATAGAATTTGAAGCAATAAAATTATGTGTCACTTCTTTCAGATCCTCTTCCGAAGGCCGTGCCACACCGATCTTCAATTCTTTATAGCATTGACGGCTATCAGCAGAAATTATTTCAGTATTGAAATGTTTTGCAAGTAAAATAGCAGCGGAAGTTTTGCCAACAGCAGTGGGACCGCATACAATAAGAACAGTTTTTTTATGATAGCTCAAATAATAATTATTATTAACTATTCATATCTCCTCTTCTGCTTCATCAACACCATTCTCACTAGGGGTTGTATCCTCTCCTTCTTCATCTTTTTCAGCAAATCCTTCGGCACCTTGTGTGAGGTCATATTTTTCCTCAACATCGGCAAATTTTTCTCCGAGCAATCCTTTGGTACCATATTGGCTTGGAGCAATTCCTTCAACACGAACAGTTGCAGGATAACTGAGTTTTGCATTTTCCTCTTTAGATACATTTATGAGTTCAACCAAAAAACCCCAGTTTTTATTGAAATCATAATTATAAACAAACTTTTGCCCGGGATTTTTTATCTCACCCCCAACAGTCGTGTCTTTCATCATCAATGGCGGAGCTTTATAATCTTTTTCATAAACCTCTAATGATATTTCTCTTCCTCTTTGCCAATGATCATTACTGCGAAAGAATGTTGCTTTGTGCTTATTGTCAAACTCATAAGCCCTTAATATCGCTTCATGCAGATCAAAAAAAGTTTGTGTATGACGAATCGCCACATCACGATAGATACTATCATCGTCTTCAAAATAAACCCTGAACTTTAAAATTGCCATAATCAAATTTACATTTTAGTCCCGATATTCATAGTCATCGGATAGTGTTTCTAATTTTTTCTTGCTGATCTTACTGGTTTGATCTTTAACTCTGCAGCTTTTGCCAACATGAATTCGTACGCATCATCATAATCATTTGGTATCACTCCGTCTAATATTGCATCTTTAATTGCATCTTTGATAATGCCAACAGGCTTTGATGGATTCAATCCAAAAATTTCCATGATCATTTCACCATTGATAGGCGGCTGCCAACTGCGAATACGATCCTTCTCTTCAACTTCCTGGCAACGTTTCCTCACCAGCTGGAAATTTTCCATATACTTCTTTACCTTCCATTTATTCTTTGAAGTAATGTCTGCTTCACAAAGCATCATCAGTGCATCAAAATCCTCGCCAGCATCAAATAATAATCGACGAATCGCAGAATCGGTAATATTTTCTTTTGTTAAACTTATCGGACGTAGATGAAGTTCCACAAGCTTGCGGACAAATTTCATCTTTTCATTCAGCGGTAATTTTAATTTCCCAAAAATTTTCGGGACCATTCTTCCGCCAACCACTTCATGTCCATGAAATGTCCAACCATGACCTTCTTCCCATTTTTTTGTAGCCGGTTTTGCGATATCATGTAATACTGCTGCCCAACGTAACCATGTATCATCAGACTTTTCTGCTGTATTATCTAGAACTTTTAACGTATGATAAAAATTATCCTTATGCCCAATACCGTCTTTGTATTCAGCGCCGGCAAGATCTACCATTTGGGGGAAAATTATATGTAATAACCCGGATTGATATAAAAGATCAAAGCCAACAGAAGGTATTGGACTATCAACGATCTTAATCAATTCGTCAGTAATTCTTTCCTGCGAAACAATATTGATCCTTTCAGCTTCATTTTTTATTGCATCAAAAGTTTTTTCTTCAATTTCAAATCCAAGTTGTGCTGCAAAACGAATTGCCCTCATCATACGCAGAGGATCGTCACTAAAGGTTTGAACCGGATCAAGCGGAGTTCGAATGATCCTCTTTTTTATATCATTGATGCCATCGAAGGGATCGATAAGTTTCCCTTGATCTTCTTTATTCAAACTAATCGCTAATGCATTAATTGTAAAATCCCGACGATCCTGGTCGTCTTTCAATGTGCCTGCACTTACATCCGGCTTTCTTGAATGATAGCGATAACTTTCCTTTCGGGCTCCAACAAATTCAACATCAAAGTCATCAACTTTAATATGTGCTGTTCCAAAATTTTTAAAGTAGCTGAGTTTTGGTTCTGGCTTAAATCTTTTCGACACTGCTTTTGCCAACTCGATCCCATCACCAACACAAACAATATCCGCATCTTTTGTTTTTCTCCCGATGATCTTATCTCTTACGAATCCGCCGATCAAATAACTTTCCACACCCAACTCCTGCGCTGCATGTGAGACCTTATTCAAAATAAACAATTCCTTTTCTGTGCATTTAATATCCATTATTGCAAAGATGATTAAAAGTGGTTGATTAATGAAGCTTGAATGTTGAATATTTGATATACAGGATTCGTAATATTGGTTTATTGTCTAAGCACCATCACTTTTCCATTATCCCATTTAATTAATGTAGAAGGTTGAGTAGGTGTTTCATCATCCTGGCGGTATTGAACAATATAATCAACTCCGACTCTTATTTCATCAGAGATATCTTTAAAAGTTTTCGGTGATGGCATTCCCGAAATATTTGCTGATGTAGAAACGATCGGTTTTCGAAATCTTTTTAAAAGATGACGACAGAATTCATCATTACAAATTCGCATGGCGATCGAGCCGTCATTGCCAACCAGGTTATTAGCAAAACCAATAGCTCCATCATAGATAACAGTAGTAGGCTTTGTTGTTGTCGCCAAAAAATCAAACAAAGAAAGATCAGGCCCAGCTACATGCTGCATCACATCCCGTTCGTCAGCTACCAAAACAATCAACGCCTTTTCATCGCTACGTTTTTTTAATCGATACACCTTTTCCACTGCTTTTTCATTTGTTGCATCACAACCTATACCCCAAATGGTGTCCGTTGGATAAAGGATCAATCCTCCATCTTTTAAAACATCAAGACATTTCTGAATATCTCCTTCTGTAAAGCTCATTGCTTTTATTGTTACCAACAAAATTGATCGCAAAAATAACCAGATTAAAATATCAAACCATTTGAACTAAAATAAGTTTCTTGTAATTTCATCTATATGAAAAAAGCCACAACCATTAAACTAACTGTTCTCATTTTAATAAGCATCCTGCTGAATCTTCCCGTCCTTGCCCAAACATATTTCCCAAACTACAAAACTGTACTGGAAGAGTTTTACTTTCATTATTTCAAAGAAACAGAAAGAACTGAAATTTTAGGTTTTGCTAAAAAGAAAGACGGCTGGTACGTTGAAAAAACAGATGTTGTCAAAAACAAAACAGTTTTGAGTGATCTCTTCTGGTCTGAAAAAGAGAATAGATTCATTCCTTTAGATAATTACAAAAGACATAATTATAAAGACCCTTTTATATCGATCGTAGCAGGAAAACTTCTTGAATATGATGCTTACTGTTACGAACGATGCAGGTATTATGGTTATAATGAATGGGACAAAGACATGATCGCTGATTTTGGCGAAACCAGTATCACAAACGATACTCTGCTTGAAGGGCTCGCAAGAGCATTTTCAAATTATGCGGACAGGTATTCATGGTATCAATCAGGGGGTGAGGAATTTGGGAACGATACATTACAGCTTAAGCTGGGAAGGCTTGATGTTCCATCTGCACAACGACTCGAAAAGATCAGGGCATATTCATCACGATCAATTGAGGTCTATAAAAAACTTGCAGCAAAAAATCCTTATTACAGAACTATGATCGGCAGCGCTGCCGTTAAAATGCTTAACGAGCAAATGCATTTTTACATAAATCTTAAGCTATTCAACCGTGATGAAGAAGCAAAAGAATTTATTTCATCTATAAAAGCCGATAGCAATACAATAAAAGTGGGACGAAACTATCTGAATTCATGTGCTACCAATAGCGTATTGATAACTGTGGGCGATAATGATACATTTCCACTTTGGTATGTACAGGAAAAAGAAAATTTCAGAAAAGATGTAACTGTTATCAACTATTCACTTCTTGCTCTTGCACCCTATCTAAACTTATTGAAACGGGAAGGCAAAGTAAAATTCTCAACAAGCAAAGAAACTTTTGGTGATAATTCTTTTAATTTTTTCTATCGGTCCGTTCCAGGATCAAACTCTTTTAATGAAAAAGAATCAACAGTTGATAGTAAAGAGCTTCTTTCCATAATTCAAACAGGTAAATTCAAACAAAAAAGTAAGTCAGGTGATTACATTATCACATTCCCGGCGAGCTCAATAACGTTGAGATTAGATACAGCTTTATACAGGAAAAATTTTAAACACAAGATCCGTGATAATGAAATTTCATGGGAGCTTCCGGAAATTCTTTTGTTAAATGATTTTATCGTTTTTGATATCATTGATGCAAGTTTCATCAATCGGCCAATTTGTTTTACGTTCCCAATTGAACTATTCAAATATTATGATCAATTTAAAAAAGAAGGAATAGTTTATCGCCTTGGGGTTGCTTGGGCTGATATGTCATTTGTAGGGTCATATGATGATTACAAGGATGCTTATGATTATTTCATCAAATATTACCAGCCTGTCATTAGCAAAAAGAAAGATCCGTATTACTACAGCTCGATGGATGATATTCATCTTGATCTTTATTATAAGATAACTCAATATTATGTAGGTAAAAATGATAACGCCACAGGAAAAAAGTGGAGCCAGAAATATTTGGATTCTTACAAAAACGATTCGATACCTTTTATATATAATGCAGATAAGATAGCTGTTTCTTTATTCCGGAGCGGAATGACCAATGAAGCCATTAAATATTTGGAAGGCATGTCAGAGAAGTTAATGTTTCATTACAAGAATTATCGTGCCGACTTTTATGTGCCGAAACAAATGGCAACTGAGGTGATCAATCAATATTATCAGCTGATCACATCAAAAAAATTTGAAAGCAAAAAGATAAAGTCTTTTTTAGACGAATTGAAAAAGGAAAAAGATTAAGAGATCAGTGATTGATACACTTTCATAACTCCTGCTGCACATTTTTGTTGTGTGAAATTTTGTGCATGTTGCCAACTTTTTTCTTTTAGTATTTCTGCAAAAGATGTATCATTATATATTTTCTTCATTCCTTCTGCTATTTCTTCTGCACTGTTTGGGTCAACATAATAAGCCCCATCCCCTCCTGCTTCTGGTAAGCAAGAAGCATTTGAAGTTATCACCGGCAAACGACTCCATAATGATTCTAACACAGGAATTCCGAATCCTTCAAAAAACGAAGGATAGATCATTGCTATTGCCATTTGATAAATAGCCGGAAAATCATCCGCTTTTAAAAACGATGATGCAACTTTTGCCAAAGGATTTTCAGATAAGAAAATTACCTGGGTTTCAATTCCATGCTGTTTAATAAAATCTTTTACTTTTTGTTTATACTTTGTTCCGTCACCAATTACAACCAATGGTTTTCGAAGATCATCTCTTAACAGATAAATTGCTTTACAAATATTTAATAGATTCTTTCTATCAATGATCGAGCCCACATAAAGGAAATATTCCTCAGGTAAAGAATACTTTTCTCTTACTTGTTGCTTTGTCTTTTCATCTATTGTTTTACCAAATGCAGGATTACAACTCTGATAACAAACATTGATCTTATCTTCCGGAGTTTTGTAAAACTCCATGACATCACGTTTTGTCTGTTCGCTGATGGCAATCACTTTATCGGCGTGATCACAGGCATATTTGAACTTTCTTTTGTATATCTCCACATCGATCCTGGAATATTGTTCAGGAAATCTTTCAAAGATCACATCATGGATAGTGACGACGGACTTTATACCTGTTGTATCAAGATCAATTGGAATTTCATTGCTTAATCCATGGTAGATATCGATCTTATTTTTTTCCAGGTCATTTGCTATCCATTTACTTCTCCAGACAGATGATAAAGCTTTATGCAATAGACCCGACGGTAATACTTCATGAATGTTTTTTCCACTTAGCTCAAACAGATCTGATGCTTTTGGATTAAACAAATAATATTCATGATAAGGAAAATATTCTGCCAGCGAACGGATAAGAGTTCGGCTATAATGACCTAAGCCTGTTCCATTGTGATAAGCCCTTTTTGCGTCAAAGCCAATATTCATGAAAATTATTTTTGCCTTTCAAGTGCAAATGTGCGGATTATTTTATGAATAGTTGCAGATGACAATTGGACAAATGGAAGAAATAAGATCAAAAAAATGCATACTTTAAAGCATAAATAGTTTTCATGGAAATCGCAACCACTACTACTGCTACTCAATGGAGTTTACTCCGCAAGATCAGCTTTCGATTCTTTTGTTGTTTTTTCATTCTCTACATTTTTCCATTCCCATTAAACAGCATTCCGTTTTCTGCAGAAATAAATAAAATCAGCAAAGCTATCCTTGCCTGGTACTTTAGCGGGTTTGATTATGTAACAACTTTCTGGCACTGGTTCGTTCCCGGTGTGGGCAAGTATCTTTTAAATTTAAAGACACCCATTACTATTTTTACCAATGGTAGTGGCGATACTACTTACGATTATGTATTGTTGCTCACACAGATTTTACTGGCATTGTTAGGTTGTGTAGTGTGGAGCTTGCTAGATAGAAGAAGAAAAAGTTATAATACCGCCTACTACTGGCTTTGCGTATTGGTACGATATTTTTTAGCTGTTATTATGTTA
>Ga0207675_100003233_pt1 | contig 15983 bp, 15 predicted proteins | sample KBSSwiS42_FD_184305 | JGI IMG/M metagenome (GOLD analysis project Ga0207675, IMG submission 184305) | Switchgrass rhizosphere microbial communities from Kellogg Biological Station, Michigan, USA - KBS Switchgrass S4-2 (SPAdes) (version 2) | ecosystem: Host-associated > Plants > Roots >... | reverse complement strand
GATCAGGGCGGCGTACAGCCGGGCCAGACCGTCCGCGGTGCCGATCCCGTTGCTGGAGGGGATCTCCGCGGCCTGCGCCTCGGGGGAGTTGAAGTCGATGTCGGGCGTGCTGAGCGCGAAGGCCCGGTTCATCAGCGACTCCGGATCGGTGAAGGCGGTCACCAGCGGGCGGAACTGTTCGGGAATCTGCTCGATCGGGATATTGGCGACCTCGGCGCCCGGCGGGTCGTCGATGACCATCCGGCTGACCCGGCCCCGTTCGGCCGCGGGCAGCCCGATATAAAAGTCGAGCCCGGCCGACCCCGCGATCTCCTCGGCGAAGAACGTTCCCACGCTGCGCCCGGACACCCGCCTGATCACCTCGCCCACGAGCCAGCCGAACGTCCGGCCGTGGTACCCGTGCGCGGTACCGGGCTCCCAGACCGGCCGCTGGGCGGCCAGCGCGGCCGCCATCGGATCCCAGGCCAGCAGGTCGGCCAGCGGCATGGGGTTGTCGATGACGGGCAGCCCGGCCCGGTGCGACAGCAGCCAGCGCACCGGGATATCCGCCTTCCCTGACGCCGCGAACTCCGGCCAGTAGTGAGCCGCAGGCTTGTCCAGGTCCAGCTCGCCGCGCTGCGCGAGCAGGTGCGCGCACGTCGCCGTGGCGGCCTTGGTGGCCGAGTACACCAGCTGCAGCGTGTCCCGCGTCCACGGCCTGCCGGTCCCGGCGTCGGCCAGGCCGCCCCACAGGTCGACCACCTTGCGGCCGTGCCGGTAGACGCAGACCGCCGCGCCCACGTCGCCGTTGTTCTCGAAGTTCTCCCCGAACACCTCCCGGACCCGCTCGAAGCCCGGCGCCACATCACCCTCGATTACGATCACGATACTGATCTCACCACGCCGCACCGAGAGGCGCGATGTCAACGGATCCGCTGGCCGGCCTTGGTCAGCTCCGACCCGTTCGGCGTGATGAGGGAGCTCATCTGATCAGCCTCCCTGGAGGTTCGTTCGCGCGTAATCGAGAAATCTTGGCTCCGTCGTGTATCAAATAGCAGGACGGCGCCCTCCGTTTGGAAAGGAGCACCAGCACTGTTGAGGCTGCACTATTTGAGGCGCGCATGGGGCTGAGAGCTAGTCGGATCAGGGTTCCGGGTCTGGCCGGGCATCACGACCCGGCTGCCGCCGCGCTATGCACCCGCGCGGCAGCGGGCGACCAGGGCGCGTGGGACGACATCGTCGAGCGGTACGCGCCGATGGTGTGGTCGATCTGCACGAGGTTCCGGCTCAGCGACCGCGACCTCGAGGACGTGGCGCAGAACGTGTGGCTGCTGCTGGTCGAGCAGCTGGGAAAGCTCCCGGAGCCTGCCGCGCTGGCCGGCTGGCTGGCCGCCACCACGCGGCGTGAGTGCCTCCGGGTGGCGACGGCGTCCCGCAGGCCCGAGCCGCTGGAGCCGCCGGCCGCAGCGGTGACCGGCGAGGTGGTCAGCATGGCCGAACGGAACGCGGCGCTGCGGGCAGCGCTCGCCGAGCTCCCTGCATCCTGCCAGTCGCTGATGGACATGCTGGTCAGCGATCCGCCGTACTCGTACGCGGCGATCAGCACCGCCCTGGGCATCCCGGTCGAGTGCATCGGCCCGCAGCGAGCCCGCTGCCTGGAACGGATACGCGAGTCCAGCGCCCTGCTTGGCCTGGCTGATATCGGCGGCAACCGCCCGGAAGGTGATCCAGGTGCTTGAGGACTGGGACGACGAGCAACTCCTGGCGGCGCTGGGCGAGGCGATAAAAGCGCGCGCCGCGGTTCCGTCGTGGTTCGTTCAGACGGGCAAGAACGCCTATGCCTGGCACAACATCGACGCCGAGCTCGCGCAGCTGACCTACGACTCGCGAACCGACGCGGATGCGATGGCGGTCGCGAGGTTGGAGACCGCCTCGATCCGGGCCCTGACCTTCACCTCGGCTCACTTGTCCATCGAGCTCGAGGTCGCCGACGGCTCCCTGCTCGGCCAGGTCGTCCCGCCGCAGGCCGGGACGCTGGAGACGCATACCAAGGCGGGCATGACCATCTCGCCGGTGGAAGAGGCCGGGTTCTTCGCCGTGAGGCCCATCCCGCCCGGCCCGTTCCTGCTGCGGTTCGGCACCACCGACGGCGCGTACGTGATGACGGGGTGGATCACGCTCTGACGACCCACCAGCCGCCGACCAGGCCGGCGGCGAGCGCGAGAACGCCGAACGCGACCGAATAGGAGGTCGCGGTCGCGATGGCGCCCACGGCGAACGCGCCGAGCCCGGTCCCCGCGTCGAAGCTCAGGTTCCACGCGATGCTGACCGACTCCCGCGCTGGTTCCCCCGCGACCGCGAACGCCTGCGTCAGCGTCAGGTTCTGCAAGCCGCCGTAGGCCAATCCCACCACGAGCAAACCGGAGACGACCAGGACGCGGCCCGCGGTGTCGTGAACGCTGTCCGCTCTGAGCCCGATCACGGCCAGCCCCAGTGCGCCCGCGAACAGCAGCGGGGCTATCGCCGGGGCCGGCCCGAACCGGTCGGCGACCGCGCCGGCTCCCCAGCGGCTGACCGCCCCTGTCCCGGTGAACGCGAGCAGGCCGCCGAACGCGAGGGCCGGGCTCGCCAGTATGTGCGAGGTGAAGGTGAGGATGGCCCCGCCTGCCGCGGTGATCACGACCAGTGCCGCGAGCGGCCCGGCCAGCACGCGCCGCAGCGCGGCCGCCGTGCCACCCCCGGAGGCGTCGTCGGGGGCACGATCGCGGTTGCCCACCGCTCGTGCGATCGGCCAGGCCAGCGGTATGGCGAGCGCCGGGAGGACGGCGAGCAGGAAGACCAGCCTGAACCCGGCCCGTTCGGCGAGCCAGGGCGCAACCGGGACGAGGATGAACTGAGGCGCGGCAATCGCCAGCCCGAGGGCACCGAGAGCCCGGCCGCGGCGGCCGGGTTCCACGAAGGAGGCGACCGCGGTCGCTCCGCACACCGTGACGATGCCGAACCCGAGTCCGCGCAGCGCGGCGAGCGCGATGACGGGCCAGAGCATGTCGGTGGCGAGGTGGCCCAGCGCGGGCAGGCCGAGCAATCCGGCGCCGAGCACGAGCGTCCACCGCCACCCCAGGCCGGGGAGCAGACGGCGCATGGACAGCTGGGCCAGGACGGTGCAGGCCATCATGACGCCAGTGACCAGCCCGGCCCCCAGGTCGTCGCTGCCGCCGCGGATCACCCACAGGGGCACGACCGGAATGAGCAGCGCGAAGCCGGCGAACCACAGCATCGCGGAGCCGAGCAGCCAGCCCATGCCGGGCACCCGCCAGACGGAACCGGACGCTGGCCCCCCGTCAACGCCCATCCGCCTAGTGTTCCACGCGGCGGGTCAGGGGTTCAGCGCGTCGATCAGGGCCTTGGTGACGTCCTCGGTGGAGGCGGCTCCGCCCAGGTCGCGGGTAAGAATGCCGGCCGCGGTGGTCGCCTCGATCGCGGCGTGCAGCCGGGCGGCCTGTTCGGGCAGGCCGAGGTGATCGAGCATCATGGCGGCGCTGCCGACGGCGCCGATCGGGTTGGCCAGACCCTGTCCGGCGATGTCCGGTGCCGAGCCGTGCACGGGCTCGAACATGCTGGGGAAACGCCTCTCCGGGTTGAGGTTCGCGCTGGCGGCCAGGCCGAGGCTCCCGGCGAGGGCGCTGCCGAGGTCGGAGAGGATGTCCGCGTGCAGGTTAGAGGCGACCACGACGGAGAGGTCCTCCGGGCGCAGGACGAACTTCGCGGACATCGCGTCGACCAGCACGCTCTCGGTCTCCACGTCGGGGTAATCCCGGGCGATTCGCCTGAACACGTCATCCCACAGCACCATGCCGTACTGCTGGGCATTGCTCTTGGTGACGCTGGAGACCTTCCGCCGGGTACGGGTGCGCGCCAGGTCGAAGGCGAAGCGCATGATGCGTTCGCAGCCGGCCTCGGTGAACAGCGCCGACTGGACGGCGACCTCGCTGCCAGGGCCGCGCGCGGAGAGGTTGCGGCCGCCAAGACCGGCGTACTCGCCCTCGCTGTTCTCACGCACGACGACCCAGTCGAGTTCGGTGTCGTCGGCCTTCCGCAGCGGGCTCCGCACGCCCGGCAGGAAACGCACCGGGCGGACGTTGGCCCATTGATCGAAGTTCTGGCAGATGGCCAGCCGCAGGCCCCACAGGCTGATGTGGTCGGGCACGCCGGGCCAGCCGACCGCGCCGAAGTAGATGGCGTCGAACTCCTTCAGGACCGTCAGGCCATCGTCGGCCATCATCCGCCCGGTGCGCGTGTAGTACTCGCAGCCCCAGCCGAATTCCTGCCAGTCGAACGCGAACGCCCCGTCGCTGCCGGCGGCCAGCGCGTCGAGCACCTCCCGCCCGGCGGCCACCACCTCCCGGCCGACGCCGTCCGCGGGAATCGCCGCGATCCGGAACCTGCGGGCCGCGCTCATCGTGCTGGCTCGAGCAAGCGGCGCGGGTTGGCGGTCAGCATGATGGCGATCTGCTCCTCGGTCACCCCGTGCTCGCGCGCGTACGGCAGCACCTCGTCCTGGATGTGCAGGTAGTGCCATTGAGGCAGGAACGGCAGCACGTTCGGGTCGATCCAGTCGATATAGCAGGCCGCGTCCTGGGAGAGCACCATGCGCTCGGCGTAGCCGCGCCGGCACATCTCCACCAGCGTGTTCGCCCGCGTTTCGAACGTGATCTCCAGGTTGATCCCGAACCGGTCCATGCCCAGCATGAACCCGGCGTCGGCCAGTTCCGCGAGATGGTCGCAGTCGGCGGTATCGCCGCTGTGGCCGAGTATCACCCGGCCGGGGTCGACCCCGGCGGAGTCGCACAGCACCCGCTTGACCTCCAGCCCGGTCCGCGACCCGGGATGGGTGTGCACGGTGATGGGCACGCCCGTCTGGTGGTGGGCCGCGGCGACCGCGCGCATCACGCGTTCGACGCCCTGGGTCATGCCATGCTCGTCGATGGCGCACTTGAGCATGCCCGCCTTGACCCCCGTGCCGGTGATGCCCTCCGTGATGTCGCCCACGAACATGTCCACCATGGGGTCGGGCACCTCGGTGCCGAGCGCCTCGTTCAGCGCGGGGCCGCGGTGGTAGAAGAAGAACGGCACGCTGTCGTAGGTGTACAGGCCGGTGGCGACGATGATGTTGAGCTCGGGCACCTGCTCGGCGACCCGCTGGATCCGCGGCAGGTTACGGCCCAGGCCGACCACGGTCGGGTCGACGATCGTGCGGACGCCCTGGGCGGCCAGCGCGCCCAGCTTGGTCACCGCGTCCGTGATCCGGGCGTCCTCGCTGCCCCATTCGCCGGGGTAGTTCTGCTGCACATCGGCGGTGAGCACGAAGATGTGCTCATGCATGTAGGTCGGCCCGAGGTCGGCGACATCCACCGGGCCGCGGACAGTAGAGACCTGGCTCATCCGGCCCGCAACTCCCTCTTGGTATCGAACCATGCGTGAAGCCCTATCCGCCGCATTCGTACCATCAGGGTAGACATCTACGCCAGGGAGGACCGGAATGGCCCGCGGATCGCTGGTGGCGGTCAGCTACCCGGTGGATGGCGAATTCGTCCAGATCACCACCAGTGTCCTGGACGGCCTGGCCGAAGTCGCCTTCCTGGACGGCCGCCCGGACGCTGAGTTCCGGGACACCCTGCGCCAGGCCGACGTGCTGATCGGGTGGCACCTGGGCCAGGAACTGCCGGCCGGTGTCCTGCAGGCCTCGCCCGGTCTCCGGCTGATCCAGCTCTTGTCGGCCGGTGCCGATTCCGTGGACTTCGCGGCCATCCCGGAACGGCTGACGCTGGCCAGCAACGTGGGCGCCTACGCCGAGCCGATGGCCGAGTACGTCATGGCGATGGCGCTGGCCCTGGCCAGGCGGCTGCCGCAGCGTCACGCCGATCTGGCCAAGGGCGAATTCAAGATGTGGGAACGCGTGCTCACCCTGGACGGCGCCGTGTGCGCGATCCTGGGCTTCGGCGGCATCGGCCGGGCCACCGCCCGGCTGATGCGTGCCTTCGGCGCACGCATCCACGCTGTCAACTCCTCGGGCCGGACCAGCGAGCCGGTCGAGTTCATCGGCACGCTGTCCGACCTGGACCGGGTGCTCGCCGCCGCGGACGTGCTCGTCATAGCCCTGCCGCTGATCAACGCCACCCGCGACCTGATCGGCGCGCGGGAATTGAGCCTGATGAAGCCCGATGCGATCCTGGTGAACGTCGGCCGGGCCGCCATCGTGGACGAGCGGGCCCTCTACGAGCACCTGCGGAGTCATTCCGACTTCTGCGCCGGGATCGACGCCTGGTGGCACGAGCCGGGCCCAGAATCGGGATTCAGCACCAGGTACCCGTTCTTCGAGCTGCCCAACCTGCTCGGGTCCCCGCACAATTCGGGCGTCACGGACAACGCCCTTCACGTCGGGGTGCGCAGGGCGGCCGAGAACGTCAGGCGGTTCCTGACCGGCGAGACGATCCTCGGGGTGGCCCGCCCGGGGGACTACCTCTAACCCGACGCGGGCGGGAAGGCCGTGGTCCAGAACTGCGCGACGTCGATGCGGCTCATGAAACGCACGCCGTCCTGGCCCAGCGCATACTCGATGAAATCCCGGACCGCGGCGGCCCGCCCCGGCTGCCCGCTCCAGCGGGCGTGGACGCCGACCGTCATCAGCCGCGCGCCGTAGCCGTGCCTCGCCTCGTCGAGCAGGTAGTCGAGGCTGCCCCTGAGGCTCTCGAAGAAGTGGCGCGGCGTGGCGTAGGTCGGGGCGATCAGGTACCGGACGTCGTTGTGCACCTTGCTGTACGGCACCACCAGGAACGGCGTGCCCAGCGTGTCGGTGTAGTAAGGCAACTCGTCGTTGTTGGCGTCGGAGTCGTACAGGAAGCCGCCGTGCTCGACCAGCAGTTCCCTGGTGTGGGCGGTGGGGAAGGACCGGACCATCCAGCCGCGCGGCCGCCGGCCCGTGGTCCGCAGCAGCGAATCGACCGCCCGGCGGATCTCGTCGCGCTCCTGGTCGCGGTCCATGCCGACCGCGTCCGGGCCGTACCAGTGGTAGCCGTGGGCGAGCACGTCGTGGTCCCGGGCCCGCAGCCACTCGCCCAGCGGCGGGTTCCGTTCCACGGCCAGCGCGCAGGCGGAAAACGTCACCGGGATCTGGTACCGGTCGATCAGGCGGCACAGCCGCCAGATTCCCACCCGGCTCCCGTACTCCATGTGCGTTTCGGTGCCGATATCCCGGATGTCGGGCCCGTACTGGAACGAGTACTCACCCCAGGTGTCGTTGACGCCGTCCTCGTTGAGCGAGTACTCGCCCCCTTCCTCGTAGTTGACCACGAGGTTGATCGCGATCCGGGCGCCGCCGGGCCAGTCGAAGTCGGGCGGCTCCGGGCCGTACCCGACGAAGTCGCGCGCGGGGCCGGGGTGATCGGGGCGGGGCATGGCTCAGTATGCCATCCAGCCGCCGTCGACCATCAGGGTCGCGCCGCTGATGTACGTGGCCTCGTCCGAGGCAAGGAAGCCGACCGCCGCGGCGACGTCCTCCGGCTCGCCGAACCGGGCGAACGGCGTCCGTGACCGGACGTAGGCCGCCGTCGTCTCGCTCTGGCTCAGGTCGCCCGGCGTGCCGGTGACGACCTTGCCGGGGGCGACGCCGTTGCAGATGATGCCGTCGCGGCCGTACTCGACCGCGATCTGGCGGGTCAGCTGGATGAGCCCGGCCTTGCTCACGGCATAGGCGGCGTGGCCCGGCGCGCCGACCATGCCGTGCTGGGAGGTGATGTTCACGATCCGGCCGCGGGCCGGGCCGCGAGCAGGGCCGCGGGGCTCCTGGGTCAGCATCTGGCGGACGGCCGCCCGGCAGAGCATGAACGGGCCCCGGAGGTTGACGGCCATGATCGCGTCGAAGTCGCCGTCCTCGGTGCCGAGCAGCGGCTTGGAGTGCCGCCCGGCCAGCGCGGCGTTGTTGACCAGCACGTCCAGCCGCCCGGCCTTTGCCGCGGCCCGGTCGACCAGCCCGTCGCAGTCCTGCCGGTCCGACACATCGGCGGCCAGGTACTCGCAGGCGCCGCCGCTGGCCCGGATGAGATCGTCGGTGGGCTCGCCGCCGGTGATCGGATCACGGCGGACGTCGGCGAGCAGCACCCAGAAGCCGTCCGCGGCCAGCCGGACGGCGATCGCCCGCCCGATCCCTGAGGACGAGCCGGTCACGACGGCGGAACGGGCCATCCGCTGAGCGTACCGCCGGCCGTATGCTCGCCTCATGGGTGTCGCATTCGTGGCGCATTGCCTGCTGAACCAGAACTCCAAGGTCCTCGACGGCGCGCACTGCGCGGGCGTCTACTCCCCGATAATCGACGTCCTGCGCGAGCGGGGCTGGCGGATCGAGCAGATGCCCTGCCCCGAGCTCGCCTTCGCCGGGCTGGGCCGGTTCTGGGCGGTGCGGGAGCAGTACGACACCGCGGCGTTCCGCCGGCACTGCCAGCGGCTGGCCACCGCCGTGGCCGGCGCGATCGAGGCCCGCGTCCAGCAGGGCGAGGAGATCGTCCTGGTCGGCGTGGAGGGAAGCCCGTCGATGGGCGTGACCATCACCAGTTCTGATCCGCAGCGCGGTGGCCGGCCGGCCTGGCCGGACGGCTCGCCGGAGCTGACCGGCGGAGAAGGCATCTTCGTGGAGGAATTGCACGCCGAACTCGGCCGGCGCGGCATCACCGTCCGGGTGGCCGGCGAGACACACGCGATTCCTGGGCACGATGAAGCCGTCCAGCGGGCCCGCCTGGAGTCGGTCCTGGAGCACCGCGATGCGTGACGAGCGCTCCTACCGCGTGGCCCTGGTGGCCGACCGCTACGTCAACCCGGAGCCGGGCGAGGTCGACGGGCTGGCGGTGCTGGCCGCGGCGGGCTGGGGGGTGATGCAGCTACCCGACGCCAGCTACCCGGCCGAGGTCGCACGCCCGCTGCTGGCCGAGGTGGCCGAGCAGGTGGAGGAGTTCTCCCGGCGCGGCTACGGCTTCGTCCTCGTCGGTGAGCGCGACGGGCTCGCCGAGGCCCTGGCGCACGTCGGCGTCGGCGTCCCGGACGGCATCGCGCCGGCCAGCGCGGCCGAACTCCGCGAGTTCCTGGCCGCCCAGCCGGCGCCGCCCGCTACAGCCGCCCCGGGATGAGCTCCAGGCCGCCGTCGGCATCGGTGTCCACCCGCCAGAAGGTGCCGGTGCGCTCCGAGGCCTCGATGTCGGCCGTCCCGGTGGCGGTCACGTAGAGCGCGGGGCCGTCGAAGGCGCAGTTCGTGGCGTGCTCGCCGAGGGTGATCTCGGCCAGGACCTGCCCGTCGGGTGAGATCACGGTGACGCCCTGCGAGACGGTGGTGGCCACGAACAGCCGCCCGTCGGCGGCGAACGCCATGCCGTCCGGAACGTGATCGTCGGATAGCTGGCAGAACGTCACCGGCTTGCCGTCCTCCAATCGGCGGACGCGGTGCGCCATCGACTCGGTCCAGTAGAGCCGCTGGTCGCGATCGAAGGCGATTCCGTTCGGGTAGACCCCCGGCAGTTCCAGCAGCATCTCGCCGTCGCCCGACCGGTCGACCGCGAACAGCCGGCCGGGGGAGCGCACGTCGAACCGGAAGTCCTGCTCCGATCCGGACTCGGTGAAGTACAGCCGGCCGTCAGGCCCGAAGGCCAGGTCGTTCGGCCCGTACAGCTGGTACCCCGCCACCTGCGAGCACAGCAGTTCGACCGTCCCGTCCGGGTTCACCCGCTGGATCCCGGAGACGGCGCTGACGTCCCCGCTGCCCGGCACGTTGCCGCCCTGGGTCACGTAGATGGCCCCGTCCGAGCCGGGCACCGTGCCCCAGGGCGAGCCGCCGGTACGCGCGTAGGCGGAGACGGCGCCGTTGTCATAGACCAGCAGTTCACCGGTGTTGCCGTCACACAACACGACCCGCCCATCGTCCAGGATGGTCGGGCCCTCGGGGAACCCGAGGCCGGACGCGAGCAACGTGGATTGCACTGTCAGGTCCTTCCGCCGGTCAGATACGGTCAGGCAAACGAGAACTGCTCGAAGTTGAAGTCGGACAGCGGCTGGCCCACCTTGGCGGCCGCGTATCCGGTGATCTTGGTGCTGTAGGCATCGAGCGCGTCGATGAAGGCCGGGATGATGTACCCGCCCTGAGTGAAGTCGATCTGCTGCATCTCGTGCTCGATCTCCTTGCGCACCGAAGCGTCGGCGGTCGCGTTCGCCTGCCGGTACAGGTCGCCGTAGTGGGGCAGGCTCCAGTGCGTCTCGTTGAACGGAGAGGTCGGCAGCAGCGACTGGGCCACCTGGCCGAGGTAGGGCGAGTAGTTGTAGAAGTCCTGCGAGAAGGTCCAGCGCAGGTAGTTGGGGCCGAAGAAGGTGGCCGGATCGACCGTCTTCAGGCTGATCGTCACCCCGGCCGCCTGCGCCTGCTGCGCGAGCACGGTCGCCATCGCGACGGTGCCGGTGGCCACCGCCGAGGTCACCAGCTGGACCTTGAGGTTCTCCTGGCCCGCCTTCTTCAGCAGGCTCTTGGCCTGAGCGATGTCCTGCGCCCGGTGCAGCGAGGTGTCGTAGTTCGGGTCGTACGGGGACGAGACGTCGGCCCCGACGGTCCCGGACCCGTCCAGGGCCGAGTTGATGAGCTGCTGGCGGTCCACCAGGAGCCGCATCGCCTGCCGGACGTTGACGTCGTTGAACGGGGCCTGGTCCACGCGCATGGTAAACGGGGTGATCGCCCCGGTGTGGGACTTGACCGTCCGCACGCTCCCGTCGGCGGCGAGCGCCGCTAGCTGCGGGCCCTCCAGCGCGCCCGCCCCGTGGATGACGCCGGTTGACAGCGCGTTCTGCAGGGAGGCGCTGTCGCTGAAGTCGATGATCGTCACGCTGTCTACGTACGGCAGGCCCGACTTCCAGTAGTTCGTGTTCCTGGTGAAGACGCTGCGCTGACCCGGGGTGAAGGACTGGTACTTGAAGGCGCCGGTTCCGTTCGGTTTGGCCGGGTTGAACCCGGTCGGCACGATGTACAGGTAGTACCAGTAGGCCAGCTGGTCGGTGAAGCTGCCGTAGGGGCTGGTCATGGGCACCTGCACGGTGAGCTTGTCGAGCGCCTTGAGTCCCTTGAGGTCGATCGGCCCGAGCGGCGTCGCGCCGGTCAGCTTCCCGCTGACGATCCGCCGGATCGTGAAGATGACGTCGTCGGCGGTGAGCGGCTTCCCGTCGTGGAAGGTGATGCCCTTGCGGAGACTGATGACCCAGTTGGACGTCGAGCCGTGCGGGCTGATGTCCTCGGCCAGGACGAATTCCGTCTGGGCCGCGGTGTTCAGCTGGAGCAGCGGCTGGTACAGCGATTGAGCGCGGGCCGTGTCGAGATAGGTCAGGCCCTTGTGCGGGTCGAGAGTGTCCGTACCGGATCCGCCGGTCAGCCCCACCTTCAGGGCGCCGCCCCGGCGCTTGACCGTGCTGGTCGGGGAGGCCGCCGCCTGGCCCGACGACGACGAGGAAGAGCAGGCGCCGAGCAGGCCCCCGGCGCCGACCACCGCCCCGGCCGCGGCGATTCCCCGCAGGACCTGCCGACGGTCCAGCGCGTTTCCTGGTTTCCCGTGATCCGGTCTTTCCACGAGATCCTCCTTAGCCTGGCGCGCGGGGCACGCTACTCATGTAAAGCCGAGAACAGCACCTAGCGGGTGGAAACGGGGTAACGGTTTACTCTCTTTTGTCCCGTAACTTCACCCTCTGGCCGTGACGACAGCCGCACGCTAACCTCGTCACAAGGTGAGGAGGGACCACCGTGGCGACAGCCACCGCCCCCGCGGATCAGGCCGTTTCGGGCCGGAACGAGCATCCCCTGCTCGTGCTCACCGCACGCCGGCTGGCCATCGGCGTGCTCACCCTGTTCCTGGTTTCCGTCATCGTGTTCCTGGCCACGGAGGTCCTGCCCGGGAACGCGGCCTTCGCCGTCCTGGGCCGGTCCGCGAATCCGGCCCGGCTGCATGCGCTCGAGCATCAGCTGCATCTGGACCAGGGCGTGCTGGCGCAGTACTGGAGCTGGCTCTCCGGCCTGTTCACCGGCAGGCTGGGCACCTCGCTCGCGAACGGCGAGCCGGTGTGGGGCCTGGTCGAGCCGCGGCTCGTCAATTCGGCCGTGCTCGTATTCGCCGCCGGCGTGATCGGTGCCGTGACCGGAGTGGCGCTAGGGGCCATCGCCGCGCTGCGCAAGGACAGCCTGTTCGACCATGTCTGCTCGGTCGTCGCGCTCACGGTGACGTCGCTGCCGGAGTTCGTCGTCGCGATCACCCTGATCATCGTGTTCTCCACGGTGGTCTCGCACCTGCTGCCCGCGGTCTCGCTGCTGCCGCCGGGCACGTACGCGTGGAGCCAGCCGGAATTGCTCATCCTGCCGGTGGCGACGCTGGTGATCGTGATCGTCCCGTACATCTTCCGGATGATGCGCGCGGCCATGATCGAGGCGCTGGAATCGGACTACGTCGAGATGGCGCGGCTGAAGGGCGTCCCCGAATGGCAGATCGTCCTCGTCCATGCGCTGCCGAACGCGATCGCCCCCACGATCCAGGTGATCGGCCTGAACTTCCTGTACCTGGCGGGCGGCGTGGTGGTGGTCGAGTACGTGTTCAACTTCCCCGGCATCGGCCAGGGGCTGGTGTTCGCCGTCGATAACCGTGACATCCCGGTTATCCAGCTGATCGTGGTGGTGCTCGCCGCCTTCTACGTCTGCGTGAACATCGTGTCGGACGTCATCGCGCTGCTGGCCTCGCCGCGACGCAGGATCCCCCGGTAGCCATGGCGGCCACGGCTCCCCCTACCCAGACCGGCGCCGTCCCGGCCGGCCGCGCCGGGCGGCATCCCTGGCTGTCCGTGCTGTGGACGGCGGCCCGCACGCCGAGGGGCACCGCGGGCCTGGTGATGGCGGCTCTGGTCGTGCTCGTGGCCCTGGTCGGCCCGGCGTTCGCCCCGCATTCGCCGAACGCGCTGCTGACGCTGACCTTCGCCAAGCCGTCCGCGCAGTTCCCCCTGGGCGGTGACGAACTGGGCCGGGACGTTCTCTCCCGGGTGCTGGTCGGAGGGCGCCTGCTGCTGCTCATGGCCGTGGCCGCGACGGCGATCGGCATCGTGCTCGGCGCCGCGGCGGGCATCTCGGCCGCCTACCTGCGCGGAGCGCCGGACGGGATCATCATGCGCAGCGTGGATGTGATCCTGTCCTTTCCGCAGCTGGTGTTCGCGCTGTTGCTGCTGAGCCTGCTCGGCCCCAAGTCCTGGCTGATCGTGGTCGCGGTCGGCGTGTCCCACGCCCCCGCGGTCGCCCGGGTGATCCGTTCGGCCACCCTCGACGTCGCCGAACGGGACTACGTCAAGGTGGCCGAACTGCAGGGGATGCGGCCGGCCAAGGTCATGGCCAGGGAGATACTGCCCAACCTCATCTCCCCGCTCATGGTGGAGGCGGGACTCCGGCTCACCTACTCCATCGTGATCATGGCCGGGCTGGCCTTCCTCGGATTCGGCCAGCCACCTCCCACGGCGAACTGGGGCACGATGATCAACGAGAACCGGGTCGGCCTGCCGCTCAACCCCTGGGCGGTGATCGCTCCCGCGATCCTGATCGCCCTGCTCACCATCGGCACGAACACGTTCACCGATGCGGTGGCCCGGGTAGCGATCGGCGTGGACCGCCGGCCGGAAGAGGCGGCGCTGGTAGACGAGCTCGGCCCGGAGCAGGCGTAGTGTCCGGCCCCGGCCCGGTAGCCAGCGGCGTGCGGCTGGACGTCAGCAACCTCGAGGTCTGCCTCGGCCGGACGGGCGCCGATGTGGTCGGTGATGTTTCGTTCGCCGTCCGGGCCGGCGAGGTGCTCGGCCTGGTCGGCGAGTCCGGGTCGGGAAAGACGACCGTCGTCCTCGCGCTGCTCGGCCATTCCCGCCGCGGGCTGCGCATCAGCGCGGGCCAGGTCCACGTGGACGGCGTCGACCTGCTGCGCTTGCCCCCCGCCGAGCTCCGGGCGTTCCGGGGCGCGCGGGTCGCCTACGTGCCCCAGGATCCGTCCGCCGCGCTCAACCCCGCCCTGCGTGTCGGGACGCAGCTGAAAGAGGCCATGCGGGTGCACCCGGGTGTCGTCGACGATCCCGAAGACCGCATCGGCGAGGTCCTGCGCGAGGTCCATCTGGAGGCTTCGCCCGACTTGCTCCGCCGCTACCCGCACCAGCTCTCCGGCGGCCAGCAGCAGCGCGTCGGGCTCGCCATGGCCTTCGCCTGCCGGCCTTCGCTGATCGTGCTCGACGAGCCGACCACCGGCCTCGACGTATCCACCCAGCGCCACGTGCTGGACACCATCCGCAGCCTGTGCCGGGCCTACGGGGTGGCGGCCGTCTACGTCAGCCACGACCTCGCGGTCGTGGGCGGCCTGGTCAGCGAGGTCGCCGTCATGTACTCAGGCCGGATCATCGAGATCGGGCCGACGGCCAGGGTGTTCGGCGACCCGCTGCACCCCTACACGCGCGGGCTGCTCGGCGCCGTGCCCTCGCCGCTCATGGCCGCCAGGCTGACCGGGATCGACGGTCAGCCACCGCGGCCCGGCCGCCGCCCCGCTGGCTGTTCGTTCGCTCCTCGCTGCGGCTTCGCGACCGACGAGTGCCGGTCCGATCAGCCCGCGCCCGTCCCGGTCGACTCCCGTGCCGTCCGGTGCGTTCGGGTGACACAGATCAGGGCGTCCGCCGGCCGCGTGTCCGCCGCCCTCAGCCCGCGCGCCGCATCCGACGCCGAGGTGCCGGTCCTGTCGGTGCGAGGCGTATCGGCCGGCTACGCGCGCAAGGCCGTACTCTCCGGCATCGACCTTGACGTGCCCGCGGAGTCATGCGTGGCCGTGGTGGGCGAATCCGGCTCGGGAAAGACCACGCTCGCCCGCTGCATCGTCGGCCTGCACGGTAACTGGACCGGCGACATCACGTTCGAGGGCGCTCCGCTGGCCGCTGCCGCGCGTGACCGGCCGCGGCAGGTCCTGCGGCGGGTGCAGTACGTGTTCCAGAACCCGTACACCTCGCTCAACCCGCGCAAGACCGTGGGCCAGATCGTGGCCCAGCCGCTGGAGCAGTACCTGAGGCTGGGCTACCGGGAACGATCCGAGCGCGCCGCCCAGGCCCTGGCGGATGTGTCGCTGGGCGCCGACTTCCTCTCCCGGTACCCCGACCAGCTATCCGGCGGGGAACGGCAGCGCGTCGCCATCGCCCGCGCCCTGGTCGTCCAGCCGGACCTGCTCATCTGCGATGAGGTGACCTCAGCGCTGGATGTCTCGGTGCAGGCTGTCATCGTGGAACTGCTCCGCGCCCGTCAGGCCGAACGGCGCATCGCGATGATCTTCATCACCCACAATCTCGCGCTCATGCGCAGCATCGCCCAGTCTGTCGTGGTGCTCCGGGCCGGCGCGGTGGTGGAGTCCGGCCCGGTCGAGCAGGTCCTCGAGCATCCCGCCGACCCCTACACCATCCGGTTGATGGAGGACGTGCCCAAGCTCGCGTTCCCGGGGACGAGGTAGGCCCCGGCCGCGCCGCCGGCCACGAAATGGCCCTGGCGAACCAGCGGCCTTCCGCCGCGCAGTACGTCCCGCACCTGTCCGTCCAGCTGTTCGCCGAGGTAGACGCTGTCGCCCGTGCCGTCGTCGAAGGTGTCCGCCGCGATGGTGGTGGCGGCGGCCGGATCCCAGACCAGTACGTCCGCGTCGGAGCCAGGCGCCAGGACTCCCTTGCGCGGGTAGAGGCCGAACGCCCGGGCCGGATTCGCGCACCCGGCCTCCGCGAGCCGCTCGATCGGCAGGCCCCGGGCCAGGCCACGCGACAGGAGCAGCGGGAGGCGCGCCCCGATGCCCGCGATCCCATAGCGGTAGCCCTGCCCGTCCGGGGCAAGCTCTCCGGCGGTCCGGGAGCGCTCCTGGCAGTGGTCGGAGCCGACCGTGTCGAGGGTCCCATCCGCGAGT
>Ga0207675_100003232_pt1 | contig 15985 bp, 11 predicted proteins | sample KBSSwiS42_FD_184305 | JGI IMG/M metagenome (GOLD analysis project Ga0207675, IMG submission 184305) | Switchgrass rhizosphere microbial communities from Kellogg Biological Station, Michigan, USA - KBS Switchgrass S4-2 (SPAdes) (version 2) | ecosystem: Host-associated > Plants > Roots >... | reverse complement strand
CCGGCACGTCGCCGGTCACGATGCGTTGCGCGATGCCCTCGGCGATCGCCGTCTTGCCGACGCCGGGTTCGCCGATCAACACCGGGTTGTTCTTGGTACGGCGGCTGAGCACCTGCATCACGCGGCGGATCTCCTCGTCGCGGCCGATCACGGGATCGATCTTGTTCTCGCGCGCCAGCCGGGTCAGGTCGCGCGTGTACTTCTCCAGCGCCTGGAACTTCCCTTCCGGGTCCTGATCCGCCACCCGATGCGCGCCGCGGATCTGGGTCATCGCCGCCAGCAGCTTTTCGTACGACAGCCCGTGCCGGTCGAAGACCGCCTGCACATCCCTGTCCTGGGACGCCGCGGCCAGCAGGAAGTGCTCGACGGAGACGAAGTCGTCCTTCAAGCGCTTGGCTTCGTCCTCGGCCTTGGTCAGCAGCTGCATGGTCCGGCGGTGCAGGCTGGGCGCAGCGCCGCCCGACACCTTCGGCAAGCCTTCCAGCTGCTGTCGGAATTCATTCTCCAGCGCCCGCACGGAAGCGCCGGTGCGCTCCACGAGCGCCGGACCTACGCCGTCGCGCTGGCCGAGAATGGCGAGCAGCAGATGGGCGGGAAAGAGCTCGGGATGCCCCTGACGAACGGCGGCATCCATCGCCGCGCTGAGAGCCTCGCGGCTCTTCGTGGTCATCTGATCCATTTGCATGTGACTACCCTTGCGAACGCAGCACCGCGACCGCACCCCTTCGTTCGGCTCGCTTACTGCCGCTCCCGGCGTAACTTGTGTCGCCAGCGCAATTTGTCGAGGGCCGGCCGGGAGCTGACCGTGAATCGGCGCAGCAGCCTGCGGACGGCTTCCGGGTTCGAGGGCCGGGCGCGCTCAGATGTCGAGGTTCTTGACGTTCAGTGCGTTCTTCTCGATGAAGGCACGGCGCGGCTCGACCTGGTCACCCATGAGCACGCTGAACAGCTCGTCAGCACCCACTTGATCCTCGATGCGCACGCCGAGCAGCGTCCGGGCGTCGGGGTTCATGGTCGTCTCCCAGAGCTCGCCGGCGTTCATCTCACCGAGGCCCTTGTAGCGCGACAGCACGATACCCTTGCGGCCGCGCTCCTGAATGTACGCCTCGAGCGCCGAGCTGTCGGCGAGCTGCACATCCGGCGAGCTCTCTACGTGCGCCACGTAGGGCGCGGGACCGATCGAACGCACATCTTCCTCGATCGAGAGCAGCTCGAGAAAACGCGGACTGTCGATCAGCTCTTGGTTGATCTGCACCAGCCGCGCCGCGGCGCCCGGCCGAAATTTTACTTCGATGGCGCCCGGCCGCAGGTCGGTCTGCGCGATCACATTGACCTTGAGCGGGCACAGCTCCGGGTGCCGCTCGCTGAGCCGCGCCTGCATGGCGCGTGCGATGGGCGCGAGCGTGTCGGGCAGGTCGAACTTCACGCTGGCGGGGTCCGCAGAGTGCAGGAACGCCACGACGGCGCGCGGATCGCAGCGGCGCGACAGGGCGTCCAGGCTGGCTCGAAAGCGAGTCAGGCGCTGCGCCAGGTGGAGCAGCGGCACGCCGGTGAGCAGCGGACCTCGCTGCGACTGCACGCTCAACTTGGCGATACCGTTTTCGGTCAGATGCCGGTCGAGCCCGGCCAGATCTTTGAGGTACAGGTCGCGCTTGCCCTTGCGCACGCGAAACAGCGGCGGCTGTGCGATGAACAAGTGGCCCTGCTCGATCAACTGCGGCATCTGGCGGTAAAAGAACGTGAGCAAGAGCGTGCGAATATGCGAGCCGTCGACGTCCGCATCCGTCATCAAGATGATCTTGTGGTAGCGCAACTTCGAGACGTCGAAGCTGCCCGATTCGTCGATGCCGCAGCCCAGCGCCGAGATCAGCGTGGTGACGGCAGCAGAGGAGAGCATGCGATCGATGCGCGCGCGCTCCACGTTCAAGATCTTGCCGGTCAGCGGCAAGATGGCTTGAAAGCGCCGGTCACGGCCCTGCTTGGCGCTGCCGCCGGCGCTCTCGCCCTCGACGATGTAGATCTCGCACTGGCTCGGGTCCTTGCTCTGGCAGTCAGAGAGCTTGCCCGACAGGCTGGTCGTGTCGAGCACACCCTTGCGCACCACCTCGCGCGCCTTGCGGGCAGCCTCGCGCGCCTTGGCGGCGATCACGACCTTGTCCACGATCTTGCGCGCTACCTGCGGGTGCTCTTCGAGGAAGCGGCCCAGGTGCTCGCTCACCGCGTTTTCCACGATGCCCTTGACCTCGCTCGACACCAACTTGCTCTTGGTCTGCGAGTCGAAGGACGGATCGGGGTGCTTGACGTGCAACACGCAGATCAGCCCCTCGCGAGCGTCGTCCCCGGTGAGCCCGTTCTTGACCTCTTTGAGCAGATTCTGCGCCGTACCGTAGGTGTTGAGCGTGCGCGTGAGCGCAGAGCGCAGACCCGTCAGATGCGTGCCGCCGTCCCTGTTGTGGACGTTGTTCGTGTAGCAGCTGATCTGCTCGGTGTAGCTGCTCGTCCACTGCATCGCCACGTCGAGAGCCAGCGCGTCCTTCCGGCCTGTCTGCAACGGCACTTCCGTGGCAAACGCCACCACTTCCTCGTGTACGGGCTCCTTGCTCTGGCTGAGCAGCGCCACGAACTCGCGAATGCCGCCCTTGTACTCGTACAGGTCCTCCACCAGCTCGTTGCGCTCGTCGCGCAGCCGAATCACGAGGCCCGAGTTCAAGAACGACAGCTCGCGCAGCCGGCTCGCCAGCAGATCGTGCCGAAACGTTACCTCGCCGGTGAAGATCTCCATGTCGGGTACGAACGTGATGGTGGTCCCGGTCGCCTTCGTCTCGCCCACGGGGACGATCGGCCCCTGCGGGACGCCGCAGCGGTAGTGCTGAACCCAGGCCCGGCCCTGGCGGCGGATCTCGAGCTTCAGGCGCGACGAGACGGCGTTGACCGCGCTCACGCCCACGCCGTGCAGGCCGGCGCTGACCTTGTAGCTCGAGTGGTCGAACTTGCCGCCAGCGTGCAGCATGGTCATGACCACTTCCGCGGCGCTCACCCCGCGCTCGTGCATGTCGACCGGAATGCCGCGACCGTCGTCCTCGACGGAGCAGCTGCCGTCCGCCAGCAGCTTCACCATGATGTGTTTGCAGTAGCCGGCGAGGTGCTCGTCCACCGCGTTGTCCACGCACTCCCACACCAGGTGGTGCAGTGCGGAGCCGTCGTGCACGTCCCCGATGTACATGCCGGGGCGCTTGCGCACGGCCTCGAGCCCTTCGAGCACGGTGATGTTTTCGGAACCATAGCTGTCACCGGGAGCCGAGCTCAGCGCGGCCACCAAGCTGTCCGTCGAGGCTGCTTCAGCAGCTTGCAGATCCGTCGTCAAAGTCCTGACTTTCCTACCCCCCACGCTCGGGGATCGCGGGTGCGTCGAGCACGACCGGCCAAAAAGCCGTAGGTCTCCTCGAGGGGGTCCCGGAGTATAGCCCTCAACGCGCTGCCAGGCAAGTGAGACAGGCGTTAGAAGTGTTGGAGATCACGGCTGATTTTTTGCCCCGTCAGACAGCCGATCAAGGCCCTGCGACGGGCTGCTCAGGGGGGTTCGAACAGACCGCCTCGAAGCCGGTAATCGCGCCGTTCGGAGCTCGTGGCGCCCGGGGTCTGAAACAGCTCCGAGCGCGTCGTCGTCACGAACACCTGGCTCTGGCTGTCGTGCAAAAACCCCTGAACGGCGCCAATTCGCGCGGGATCGAGCTCGCTCGAAACGTCGTCCAACAAGAGCAGCGGGTGCGCCCCCCGGGCGCGTTCGATGGCGTGCAGCTCCCCGAGCTTGAGGCTGAGCGCGAGGATGCGGTGCTGGCCCTGAGAGGCGGTCTTGCGCGCCAGTCGCCCACCCACACTGAGCGTGAGGTCGTCCTTGTGTGGGCCAAAGCTGGCCGCATGGCGCCGGCGATCCGTGGCGCGGCGCGCTGCCAGCTCCGAGCGAAACTCCTCCTCGGCACAGGAGCCGCCGGCCTTGTACGCCATCTCGAGCGTCAGATCCGCGGCCGCCAGGCGGCGAAAGCCCGGCTGGGCTGCGCGCGCCAGCTCCTCTGCGGCCCGCGCTCGGCTCTGCGACAGCCGCGCTCCGTGCAGCGCCACCAAGGTCTCGTACGCGTCCAGCTCCGGGGCACGTTCGCCACGCAGCTCCAGCGCCTTCTGTCGCTCGCGCAGGGCCTGGCGGTAACGCCGGCGATCGTCGAGCAGCGCGGGGTCGCTGAACAGGCCGACCCGGTCGAGCAGGTCGCGACGCGCGCCGGCGCCGCCCATGGTCAGCTCCAGATCCCCGGGGTGGAAGACCACGACCGGAGTGCGGATCGCGTATTCGGACAGGCGTGCGACGCGCTGTTCGTCGAGGTAAACGCCGCGTCCCTCAGCGCTCAGCGTGAGCCGCTGACGGCGCTGTTGATCGCCATCGTGCAGCTCGGCGTCCACCCGAGCAAACGGCGCGCCATCCCGGCGCAGCTCCTTCAGCTGGTCAGTGCGGAAGCTGCGCGTGGTGGCGAGACAGTAGATCGCCTCGAGCAAGCTGGTCTTGCCCTGACCGTTGTCACCGGAGATGACATTGAAACGGGGCGCCGGCTCGAAGGCGAGGTCGGCGATGTTGCGGAAGTCCTTGAGCCGCAGCCGCGCGACCAGCAGCGCGACACTGTCTCGACCGGGGCTCTCGCAGCTACCGGAGCGCTCTCGGAAATCGCTGTCCGGGGGCGGCGCCACTCAGATGCGCATGGGCATGATCACGGCGAGGTAGTCGACGCCCTCGGGCGCCTTCTCGGGCTGGAGCGTAGCCGGATCCAGCTCGCCGCTCACTCCCAGCACCACGTCCGTTTGCTCGATCGAGCTCAGCACCTGCAACAGGTACTGCGCGTTGAAGCCGACCGTGAGCGCGGGACCGGTATACTCCACCGGTACCTCGTCGAAGCCTTCCCCGCTCTCGGGGCTCTCACTCGCGAAGGTCATCACGTTCGCGTTCAGGCTCAGCTTGATGCCGCCCGTGCGCTCGCTGGCGGCCAGCGACACGGCCTTGAGGGCGTCCGCCAACAAGGCCCGCGGAGCGACCACGCGGTGTTGAGTGCTCTGCGGAATCACCTGGGCGTAAGGCGGAAACTGGACCTCCACCAACTTCACGCTGAGCTGCAGGTTGGGCACGCGAAAGAACGCGCTGGTGCCGCTCTGCAGCACCGTGATCGATGAGACACCCTCGCTCGCTGCCTCGTCACACAAGCGCTTGAGCTCATGGATGCCCTTCAATGGAATCAGCATCGACGCGCTGCCCTGACGCTCGGGGACCACGACCTCCAGCTTGGACAGGCGGTGACCATCGGTGGTCACCATGCGCACTCGCTCCCCCTCCCACTGAAACAGCGCGCTGTTCAGGTGCGGCCGCGTGTCGTCGGTCGCGATCGAGAAGTGCGTCTTGGCAATCAACTCGCTGACGGTCTGCGTGCTCAGGCTCATCGGCACCGAGCCCTCACCGGGTTGCGGCACCGTCGGGAACTCACTGCCGGGCAGACCCTTGAGCGTGTAACGCCGCGGCTGGCCTTGCGCACGCATGGTGACGGCGCCGTCGCCTTGCATGATCAGTGTGATGTTGCCCTCGGGCATCATCTTGACGCGCTCGAAGAAGTCTCGCGCTCCCACCGCCACCGAGCCCACGCGATCCACCTGACCCGGGATGCTGCCGCTCACTGCGAGATACAGATCCGTCGCGGCCAGCCCGACCTCTCCAGTCTTGCGGGCCTCCACGAGCACATTTCCCAGCACGGGCATCGTGCTCTTCTTGTCGGCGACTCCCTGGCATCGGGCCAGAACCCGCACCAGGTCCCGCTTGCTGACTACCGCGTGCATCGTCTCTTCCTCTAGCCAAGCGGAGCCAACACTTCCAGCCACTTCCAGTCTTCACCCGCAGGAGGGCAGGTGGGCGCTGCCACTACCCCGAGCGGGCGCCTGCCCCTGGCGTGCTCTCGATGGCTCTCGAACGCCGAGAAACCCGCTGGCTCGAACAGCTCGAGCGCTGGGTAGGGCACAGGCTCCAAGAACACTACTTGGGGATTTTTAAATTCTAGAGGGTAGACGTAGTAGGCCCTGTGGAGACTGGGGACAGATCTATAATCATCGGTAATAATTGATAAAATGATGGGTTTGCGCTGAGGAGAAGCAGCGCACGAAGGCTGCTGGTTGGCTGTGGAGATCGGCGGCTGACCGCGCGGCTGTGGACATCCCAGCCAGCGGCGCCCAGCGTTTCCTGGTGTTGTCCACAAGTGTGGTGGGGGGAAAAGAGGACTTGTCCACAGCTGTGGATTACCTGTGGTGCGTAACTGGCGCCATTGTCGGCCAATTGACCAAGCGCGCTGCGGCGCCGATGAATTTGTCGCTCGGCTACGGGGGCAGGCGGGTCCTCGCCGACGCGCGGACCGTGCACGAGGGTGAAGTGAGAAGGCGGCAGCTCGGCCGACTTCACCCTCGGCTCAGCCCAGGACCGGCTGGCCATCGATGACACGCTCGATGCAACAGCGGATGCGCGGCTGCGCCGGCCCGGCGTCGCTGCCGGGCGATTATGCCGGCTGAAGGCCGCCGTCTACGCCGAGGCGGGCGTAGGCCTCGAGCAGCTGACGTCTGGCTGCCTCGTGCGTCTTGCGACCGATCTCGCCATGCTTGAAAGCTCGTTCGAGCCGGATCAGCTCATCGAGCAACAGCTCCCCGGCGCGGTCGCGGTCCTCCTTGGACAGCTGCGGGCGCGCGGCGGTGCGCGATCGGAAGCGGCCCATGGAGAGAGCCAAGCCGCCGAGCGCGATCGCACCCGCGAGCGAGACCGCGTAGGTGCGCCCGGCAGCCGGCGTGGGGATGCCGGTGATGTGCACCTCGATCTTGTCCGGTGCCCGCACCTTCTCACCCAGGAAGTCGCGCGAGGAGATCAGGCGGCGCTGGCCGTCCGCGTTGCGGGTCTCGTTGGGATCCGAAAAACCCTCCACCCGCAAGGCCATGCCCGGAGCACTGTCCAGCAGCACCCGCATGGAGCCGAGATGGATGCCCGAGGGAAAGGTGAAGTTTCTGTTGGCTTCCCCGTTGGTGTCCAGATGGAAGCGCAGCATCAGGTCGTGCTGGCCTGGCGCAAAGGTGCCCGCCAGGCGGACCGCGTCGTCGCCGTCCGCCTGGAACTTGGCGTCGCCGGGCTCCTCGCGAATGTTGATTGCCTTGGCGCCTTGCGGCAGGACAAAGCGCAGCGTCTTGTCGGCGGGATCAGGCACCCAGGCGACATCGCTGTAGTTCTCGATGCGCCACAGCATGTCGACGGCGAACAGGTTGTCCTGCGGAATGATCGCGTAGAGCGCGCGCGATAGGATCAAGATCCCGTTCACGTCGGTGCTCGTCTTGTAGACGGGCAAGAGCACACGCATCCCCGCGCCACCCGCGCGGAACTGAAACTGCGGGCTCGAAAACTGTGCGCCGTTCACCTCGGCGACCACGGTGTAGAGGTAGTCCGTGCCCGTGGCTTGGTTCTGGAAGCGGAGCACGCCACCGAGGTTGGTCTTGTCCTTCACCTCGCTGCTGGTGTTGCCCTGCGCGATGCTCTGCTTGCTGATGACGAGCTTGACCTCCTTGTCATCGATCAGCTCCGGTTCGTTGGAGCTCAGCCGGACTTCGATCTCGCCTGGGGAGAGGTCGGGAGCGGGCACGATGCGCGCCATCGTCTGCCGGTTACCGTGAGGATTGATCAGGTGCTGCGCCGAGGCGCCCGCCGCAGCCGATGGCTTTCCGAGCATGGGTGCGCCGCGAGCCACGGTGGGCGCGGCCGGCGCCGTCGCGGGGGCGGCGGCCGTGCCTGCTGCTGGTGCCGAGGGCGCCGGGGCCTGGGCGCCGGCTGGCACGGTCAGCGAGATCAGCGCGCCGAGCAGCGCACCTCGCGCGAGGCTTCTGCCCGACAGGAAACGGCGTTGCAAAATGGGGTGGGTCACGCAGGGTCCTCGCTGGTCCAGGATCACGGAGCCTCGATCACGAAATGCGGGCGACGCGCTCAGGGGGCGGCGCCGGAAGACGGCCTCTTGGCGACCGCAGGTTCCGAGCTCTCGTCCGGGTCGGCGCCATTGGCGCGACTCCCGGCGCGGTTCGAGTCCTCGGCGCTGTCGGTCGATGCGCCCGTGCCCTCCGGTGCCTCGGCAGCATCTCGGGCCGCGAGGCGTTCGGCCAGAATCTGCTCGGCGCGCTCGCGCTCGGGAGCGAGCGTTTCGTCCACGGCCCGCAGCAGCCGCTTGGCTTCGCTGCGATAGTGCTCGGCGAGGTTCGCGTAGTCAGCTTCATTGATCTTGCCGACTGCGCGCTCGTACTCGAGGTCCTTCAGGGCGCGCAACACGGCGCGCTTCTGCTCCTCCTCCGAGCTCGGGGCGCCCATGCTGATCGCTTCTTCCAGGGTGAGGGGAGCGTCGCCCGATAGACCCTGGAGACTGGACCAGATGAGCCAGATGCTGCCGCACAGCACACCCCCCGCGATCGTGAGCAGGCCGAGGCCGAGACCAAAGTGGTTCCCGAGCACGCTGGCCAGGACGACGACCCCGAGGGGCGCCGCCCAGCGCAGGTGGGGGACGAGGTTTTGTACTGAAAAGGGAACCCGTAACGCCATCGTGTTCACGATCTCGCAAGCTTCAGCCGTGATCGCTGCGCGGGCCCGAGCCCTCGCGACGCGAACCAGACCAGGCGACAGCGGCTCCGATCAGCAGCCCGCCGAGGATCGAAACCCCGCTGCCCGACCAATCTCCCGGCGGAACCGAGGCAAAGGCGGCCGCCGCGAGTGGGCGTTCCGGCGCCCGCAACGTCGCCGCCTCACGCTTCAGGTGATCGCGAGCGCTTTCGACGGCTGCGGCCGGGGAGCTGGCCATGATCAGAGCAAACATCACACCGCTGGTGACCCCGGCGGCGGCGCGTGCATAGCTCCACGCCCCCACTTCGCGCAAGCTGACATCCGGCCAGAGTGACACCGCCGCGCCACTGAGCAGGATCATGACCCCGATCCAGATGAAGGCCACGAGCGGATTGACGTGGATGCGGAAGGTGGCCCGCTTGCTCTCCACGTCGATGGTGCCGACCACCACGTACAGGTCATCGCGCAGGGTATTCAGCTGCGAGACCTCGGTCGTGGGTCCCATGTTCGACTCGTTGTAGATGAACTTGGCGGGGTGCACTTGCGGCAGTGTGCGGCCGCCCTTCTCCACGTCCATGTCCGCGAAGATCATCTGTTTTTCTTGGTCGACCTCGCGCCGCGAGCCCTTGTAGGTCAGCTTGTAGCCGCCCACCTCGGCGCTCTCCTGAGGCAGCAGGCTGGCTTCTTTCTCGAGCTCCCAGGCCTTGCCGCAGAAGCCCAGGTACATGAGCCCGATGCCGACGTGCACGATGTAGCCGCCGTAGCGGCGGCGACTCTTTCGCACCAGCGTGAACAGGGCTTCGACGAGGCCCTCCGAGCTGTTCCGCCGCCGGGCGCTCACGCCGCGCTGGAACTCCTGGAAGACCACCGCAAAGTTGAAGCTGACGAGCGCCACCGTGATCAGGGGAGCGATGGCAGCCAGCCGTTGCACCACCCAGCCCACCGCACCGTTGTACGTCGGCGGATCGAGCACGACCGCCGGGAAGCCGAGCGACGTGCCGAAGATCAGGTGCAGGATCAGCACACCCAGCATCACCAGGGTGGGATTGCGGAAGGCGCGCTTGAGAGACAGGTTGCTGGTCTTCCGCCAACCAAACAGAGGCGCTGCCCCCATCAGAGCCAGAATGCAGATGCCGATCGGCGTCATCCAGCGGTTGTAGAAGGGCGGACCGACGGTCGCCTGTTGACCCTGGAAGAACTCTGTCACCAGCGGCCAGGTGGTGGCGAGCGCGATGAAGGTACAGCCTCCGAGCAGTGCCCAGTTGTTGACCACGAAGGCGGCCTCACGACTCAGCACCGCCTCGATCCGACCCTGCGACTTGAGCAGCGGCAGGCGCCAGACGATGAGCCCGCCGCAGACCGCGACGATGAAGCCCATGAAGCCCGCGAAATAGGTGCCGATGTCGCTCTGGGCGAAGCTGTGCACGCTGCTGATCATGCCGGAGCGGGTGAGGAACGTGCCGAAGATGGTGAGGAAGAACGTCATGCAGATGAGGAACACGTTCCACACCTTGAGTGTGTTGCGGCGCTCCTGAATCATCGTCGAATGCACGTACGCGGTCGCCGTGAACCAGGGCAAACAGGCGGCGTTTTCCACGGGATCCCAGGCCCAGTAGCCACCCCAGCCGAGCTCCTCATAGGCCCATTTCATGCCCAGGACGTTGCCGAGGGAGAGGAACATCCAGGCAAACAGCATCCACTTGCGAACGGCGACGATCCATTCCGAATCGAGCCGCCCCGTGACCAGCGCGGCGATGGCGAAGGCAAACGGGATCGAGCAGCCGACGAAGCCCGTGTACAGGCTCGGCGGGTGGATGATCATGTAGTAATTGCGCAGCAGTGGATTGAGCCCGTCGCCGTCCACGCGAGCGCCCGCCATGCTGGTCTCGAAGGGGTTGGCCGAGTACAGCATCAGCACCGCGAAGAACCCGACGATCACCATCAAGGTCGCGATCACGTAGGGCTGCAGCAGGCGGTACTTGCCCTCCAGCCAGCGCACGCAGGCCGCGATGTACAGGCTGAGCAGGAACAACCACCAGAGCAGCGAACCGTCCTGCCCACCCCAGAGCGAGGTGAACAGGTACGTGGTCGTCATCGAGCGGTCGCTGTAGCGAGCCACGTAGCGGATGCGGAAGTCGTGCGTGATGAACGCGTACGCGAGCAGCAGCACACCGAGCAGTACCAGCGCCGTCGTGCCGTAGGCGCCGAGCCGCGCGGACTGCAGCAGGCGCGGCCGTCCACGGCCGGCGGCGACCGACACGGCGAAGGTGTACGCGGCGGCGACCAGGACTGCGTAGAGCACCCCGGTTCCAAACTCAGGCAGTGACTCCCACAAGACAGGTACTGATCCCAACATGGCACTCCTAAACTCGGCAGAGCGGTCCCGAGCACGACACCGGCACCACCTCGAGGGCAACTCTTAGAGTTGTCGGCTCATTCCCGCAAGAACTCAGGAGCAGGCATTTTGCCCTGTCCACTGGAGCCCTAACGGCCCACCTTTCGCCCCACAGAAGAAGACTTCAGGCGAGACGGCAAGGGAGCGAATTTGCGGCAGGTTTTAGCTCCTGTGGAGGCTACTGCGTCCGTCGCGTCCCGTCCAGTGCCGGGGAATCAGCGGGCTGAGCCCAGGACCCTGTCTCGAGGCAGCCACTGGCTTCGGGGCAGCCACTGGTTTCGGGGCGGCCAGTGCGTGCCCTCGCTTGGTCGGGGCCGGAAGACCGTGCCCCGCCGGAGCCCGCCTGCCGAAAGCGTTCGGGATCCTCGAGCTCCGGATTGCTGAGCGACGTCAGCAGGTGATCCCGCAGCTGGCCATTGATGAACAGGTACTTGCGCGCGTAGCCCTCGACCACGAAGCCCATTCGTTCGAGCACCCGCACGCTGCGTTCGTTGGTCGGGATGACGCTGGCCTCGAGACGATGCAGCCGCAGCGACTCGAAGGCATGCCGAACCACGGCGCGCAGCGCCTCCGTCATCAAGCCTTGGCCCTGGCAGGCGTGGTCGAGGCTATAGCCGACCCTGGCGCAGCGAAACGCGCCGAGCTCGATCGCGGAGAGCGTGATGGCGCCGACGAACAGGCCCTTTGGGTCGTGCCGCCAGCGCAGCCAGAAGCGCATGTGCGAACCCGCTTCGAACTGTCGGCGAGCGTCGCGGATCCTGCGCACTGCGCTGGCCAGCGTGAGCGCATCGGGCGCTGGCGGGGGCGACCAGTCTCGATGCGCGGCCTCGTTTCGCTGCGCGTACGCCTGCAGCGCCTCGGCATCCGCCTCTTCCGGCACGGTCAGGATCAGCCGTGCGGTGAGGAGCCTCGGCACACACCCCGCCTCCGCCTGCTCTCGCATGCGCGCAACCTAGCGGAGAACGGCCGCTGGCGGGGGAGGTCACGGTGAGCCCCGGGGCCGGCGCGAAAAAGGAAAAAGAAAGTGCCGCGGAGCAACAGCGTGGCCGGTGGCCAAAGTTGTGGCGAGCGGCGCACGTGGTGGCTGCAGACTGGGCTCTCGACTAAGCTCGGCACGTGTCCCCGACGGAGCAGCTCCGAGAGCGCGCGATCGCGGCCTTCCAGACCGAGAATGCACGCGATCCGCGCACGGTACCCGACGAGCGCGGCCAGCAGCGCCCGCGCGAGTTGCTGGACGCGGAGCGGCTGGCGGCCTGGGTGGAGCGGCTCGAGCCGCAGGCCTCCGAGGCGCTACGCCTCGCCAGCCACTGCCAGCATCTGCGACGCTGGGAGCTGCCGCGCTCCGAGTACGAGCCGGGGCGTATCGGCTATCTGAAGTGGCGCAAGGCGCTGGCGCGCTTTCACGCCGACGAGGCGGCGAAGATTCTGCAGCAGCTCGGCTACGGGGAGGACGTGCTGCGCCCGGTCCGCCAGATTCAGCTGAAGCAGGGCCTGCTGAGCGAGCCCGACGTGCAGACGATGGAGGACGCGCTGTGCTTGGCGTTTCTCGAGCACGAGCTCGCCGAGTTTGCTCTCCAGCATCCGGATGAGAAGGTGATCGACATCATCGCCAAGACCTGGCGCAAGATGAGCAGCCGCGCGCATGACTGGGCGCTGCGCTTGCCGCTCGGAGCGCGCGAGCTCGGCCTGGTGAAGGCGGCGCTCGCGGCCCCTCCCGTCGAATCAGCTGCGCCCGAATAGGAGCAGAGCGACGGGCGCTACCAGGAGAGGTGAGCCGCCGAGACTCCGAGATATCAGCTGACGATCGTGCCCAATTTGTCACCCAGGCAGACGCGCCGGATGTTGCCCGGTGCCATCTTGAAGACGTGAATGGGCAGGTGATTTTCGCGGCAGAGCGTGACCGCCGTCGAGTCCATGACACCCAGGTGCGCGGCCAGGAACTGATCGTAGCTCACGTCTTCGAACATGCGCGCCTCGGCGTTGCGCCGCGGATCGCAGTCGTAGATGCCGTCCACCTTGGTCGCCTTCAGCAGCGCCTCGGCGCGGATCTCCATGGCGCGCAGCGCGGCCGCGGTGTCCGTGGAGAAGTAGGGATTGCCGGTACCGGCCGCGAAGATCACGACGTGTTTGCGCTCCAGGTGGCGCATGGCGCGGCGCCGGATGTACGGCTCAGCGAGCTGCTTTAGCTCGATCGCCGTCATGACCCGGGTGGCCACGCCGCGGCGCTCGAGCGCGTCTTGCAGGGCCAGGCCATTGATCACGGTGGCCAGCATGCCCATCGAGTCGCTCTGCGCTCGATCCATGCCCTCGCTCGCGCCACGCAGGCCGCGAAAAATATTACCGCCGCCCACCACCACGCCGACCTGCACGCCCGTCTCGTGCAGCTCGCCGAGCTCGGAGGCAGTGTTCTTGAGCGTCTCGGTGTCGATGCCGAAGCCGCCCTCCTTACCGCACAGCGCTTCGCCGCTCAGTTTGATGATGACGCGGTGGTAGCGCAGCTTCGGCTTGCCCTCTTGCACGACGCACTCCTTACTCCTGCGAGCATGCGGCCGCAACGCGCGGAATCTGTTGTCACGAGGCCGTTTGGCCGGGTAGGGTCTCGCCCGTGATGTGGCCGCGCGGCGTGATACTCGCGCTTTCTCTTTCTCTGTGCGCCCCGGAGCTCGTCGGCTGTGAGGCGTGCTCCCATTCTGGAGCAGTTTCCGAGCAAGCGGGCCATCCCGATGCCGGTCAGGCCGGGCTGAGCCCCGAGCGAGCGAGCCAGGTGCTGGCGCGCGTCGGAGCTCGTACCATCACGCTCGGCGACTACGCCGCGGCGCTCGAACGCATGGACCCGTTCGAACGCATGCGCTACCAGACCGACGACCGGCGCCAGGCGCTGCTCGACGAAATGATCAACGTGGAACTCCTGGCTCGAGAAGCCGAACGCCGCGGCCTCGACCGGAAGCCGGAGACCCAGGAGCTGGTGCGTCAGTATCAGCGCGACGAGCTGCTGCGCAGGTTACGCGCCGGGGTGCCCGGTCCGAACCAGGTGTCGAGCGCGGCGGTGTACAGCTACTACCAGGAGCACAAGGCGGATTTCTTCGACCCCGAGCGGCGCCGAGCGGCGCAGATCGTGCTGGGCGACGCCGCCGTCGCGGCTCGCGTGCTGGCAGAGGCAGCCGGGGCGGACGCCGATCGCTGGCGCGCCCTGGTGCGACAATACAACCCCGCCGCGGCGGGCCCCGAAGGCGACAAGACCGGCGCGCGACCCGCGCTGGAAGTGGCCGGAGATCTGGGGATGCTGACCGCCCCCGGCACGAGCTCGGCGAACGTCGCCAGCCGCGTGCCCGCCAGCCGCGCCGCCGCTTCCCCCGCCGCCAGTGCCCCCGCCGGCGAGGTTTCGGACGCGGTGCGGCGCGCCGTGTTCGAGATCGCCGAGGTCGGGCAGGTGTATCCGCAGCCGATCGCGGAGGGCGGGCGCTTTGTCGTCGTGCGCTTGGTCTCCAAGCTGGAAGCGCGCCAGCGCTCGCTCGAAGAGGTCGACGCAGCGGTCCGCACGCGGCTGGTGCGCGGGCTGCAGGAGCAAGCCGAGGAGGAGCTGGTGAAACGCTTGCGGCAGAGCATCCCCGTCAGTATCGACGAGGCCGCGCTCGAGCGAGTGCCGGAGCCCGACTCGCGACAGAATCTGGCGCCACGTTCCCAGCCCTGAAACGCATTTCATGGACGAATCTCCGACTTCCAGAGGCCGCTCGCTGCGCCTGCTCGCCGGCGAGCCCGCGGCGGACTGGCGCTGGCAGCTGCAACACTCGCTGACCAGACCCGACGAGCTGGCGCGGGCGCTGCCGCTCTCGGACAGCGAGCAACGGGCTCTCGCGGCGCTCGCTGAGCGCGGCTTCCCGATGGCGATCACGCCCTATTATTTCGGGCTGATCGATGCGAGCGACGAAAATTGCCCGATCCGTCGCCAGGTGGTGCCGCGCGTGGAAGAGCTGACGCTCGTCCCTGGGGATCTGGCTGACCCGCTCGGCGAAGCCGTGCACGAGGTGGCTCCGAATCTGATCGTCCGCTACCCGGACCGCGCCCTGTTGTTTGCCACCGATCGTTGCGCCGTCTACTGCCGCTTTTGCACGCGCAGCCGGCTGGTGGGAGCAGGCGGCGGGGTTCGCTCGCTCTCGCGCCTCGAACCGGCGTTCGAGTACCTGCGTGCGCATCCCGAAATTGCGGACGTGATCGTCAGCGGCGGGGACCCGCTGGTGATGGTGACGGAACGGCTCGCGCAACTGCTGGCGACGTTGCGCGCGATCCCGAGCGTCGAGACCATTCGCCTCGCCACGCGCGTGCCGGTGGTCCTGCCGCAGCGCGTGACGGAGGAGCTGGTGGCGGCGTTGCGCCCCCACCATCCCATCTGGGTCATGACCCATTTCAATCATCCACGCGAGCTCACGCCCGAGGCAGCGGTGGCCTGCAATCGCCTCGCGGACGCCGGTTTTCCGGTGCTGAATCACACCGTGCTGTTGCGCGGCGTGAACGACGACGCCGAGCTCCTGGGGCGGCTGTTTCGCGGCCTGGTCCGGCTGCGCGTGCGCCCCTACTACTTATTGCAGGCCGACCCCGTGCAAGGCACCGGCCATTTGCGCACGCCGCTGCAAACGGGCATCGACATCCTGGAACGCCTGCAGGGCCGCCTGAGCGGCATCGCACTGCCCAAGCTGATCGTCGACACGCCCGGCGGGCAGGGTAAAGTGCCGCTGGGTCCCGACTACATCGTCCGGCGCGAACCCGGAAAAACCCGCCTGCGCACCCACCGTGGCGTCGAGGTCGACTATCTGGATCCTCCGGAGGAGCTCTAGCAATGAGTCGACGGCTCGAGGAGCTGGACGCCGCTGCGCTCGCGGGTGGCGGCGCGGAGCGGGTGGAAAAGCAGCACGCCGCGGGCAAGCTGACGGCGCGCGAAC
>Ga0207675_100003230_pt1 | contig 15989 bp, 21 predicted proteins | sample KBSSwiS42_FD_184305 | JGI IMG/M metagenome (GOLD analysis project Ga0207675, IMG submission 184305) | Switchgrass rhizosphere microbial communities from Kellogg Biological Station, Michigan, USA - KBS Switchgrass S4-2 (SPAdes) (version 2) | ecosystem: Host-associated > Plants > Roots >... | reverse complement strand
GCCGAAACCATCAGCAGCAACGTGCAGATGAGGATGATCGCGCTCGTCGACCTCGCGACGATCGGATCGCGCGCAGGTTCGGTTTCTTTTTTGATTAATGAAGTCGCTTCGTTCGGTTCCGCCACGATTGGTCCTGTCCGACAAACTTCAGTTTGTCGCGTTACTCACTGGATTCGGCTTCGACAAACTAAAGTTTGTCGGACAATCACTCAGACATTGAAAAAGGGAGTCACCCAAACGTACTTAATAGTAAACACGAGCCTTAAAAACAGTTTCACCGGCATCGCCAACAACACGGTTATCGCAAAGAACTGGAACGTCCAATACTGCAGCAGACTGGTATTTGCGAGTAGCTTCCTCTCGAATTCGCCCGACACCGTTGCCCAGGTTTTAAAGTCGGTCCACGACTTCAGATAACGAAGTTTGAACGGAGCGCGCATCATGAGCCAATGGAAAAACAGCGCGCCCACCACGAAAAACGCGGCCACAAGAATGAAGCCGAACAGCGGGATGACAAACCATTTCATTAGGCCGGGATAGTTCGGAAAGTTCGCCACCGTCAGTCCGACAATTTCATGCACATCGCGATTGCGGTCGAACACGACTGTGTTGTGGTCCCAGGTTTCTCCCGGCCAGAACCAAATCCAGCCCGGACCGCGGATGAAGGTGCCAATGAAGATCAGCAGAATCCACATCAAAAAGCCCCAGCCGAACATGTTCACCGCGAAGCGTCTCTGGCGATAGGTGTAGTAACCATTACCGAGCGGATTCGAATCGACGTACGGAAACACCATCAATCCGATCATAATGAGCGTCGGCATCACGACCCCGGCAATCCACGGATCGAAATAAACCAGCATCTCCTGCAGACCGAGGAAGTACCACGGCGCTTTCGATGGATTCATCGTGAGGTTTGGATTCGACGGTTCTTCCAGCGGCGCATTCAGTGTCAGCGACCAAACGTAGAGAACTACCGTGACGATAACCGCGGCCAGAAACTCGATGCGCACGAGGTAAGGCCAAACGTGCAGTTCTTTCGCCCAACCCGGACGCCAGGGTTCAGCTTTGCGGTGATGCGTCTTTGCGAGTTTTGGATCAGCCTCTAACGTTTCGACCAGTTGATCGTTCGCGCGGGCCTGCTTGACTCCGAGCCAAGTGAAGAACGGCACCAGGAAAAGCATCGCAACGATCGGAATATTGTCTGGGGCAGAAACAATCTTCCAAAGTTGGTGCCAATCCTGAACGACAAAAAGGATGTACAGACCAAGCAGCACCACGACCACGGCCAGGCCGATGATCATGTTCCGTCGCGATGCCTTTGGTTTGATGTTTACAGCGTCTTCCATTGCCACTCAGTCTCTGTGTCTCTGCGCGATCTCTGTGTCTCTGTGGTGAATTAATCGCGGCAGGAACTCACCACAGAGGCACAGAGATCCACGGAGACACGGAGATCACTTCTTCTTCACTTTCATTTCCGACTCAAGCATCATCGGCGCCGGTCCGCTGATGCCGCCATCTTTGCGTATGCGCCAGAAATGCACCGCCATAAATATTGACGCAACCAGCGGAATGCCGATGCAGTGCCAGATGTACGCGCGCAATAACGCATTCGAATCCACGATCGAACCACCGAGTAATCCGAATCGGACGTCGTTATAAGGGGTAAGCCCAAGCTGCGGGCCTAATGGTCCCTCGTTCCCAAGCATCGGTGTGGCCCGTGCCATATTCGTGCCCACAGTCACCGCCCAGAATCCAAGCTGATCGTCCGGCAGAAGATATCCGGTAAACGAAAGCAGCAGCGTCAGCACGAGCAGGACGACACCGACACACCAATTGAACTCGCGCGGCTTTTTATATGAGCCCGTTAAGACCACCCGAAACATGTGCAGCCATGTCGTGATCACCATCAAGTGCGCCGCCCAGCGATGCATGTTGCGCAACAAGCGCCCGAACGGCACGTCGTGCTCGAGATACAGAATGTCCTGAAACGCCTGAATCTTTTGCGGATGGTAATAGAACATCAGCAAAACGCCGGTGAACGTCAGCACAATGAACAGGTAGAACGTGATGCCGCCCATGCCCCACGTGTACTGATACCGCACCGCGTCGCGATTAATCTTCGCAGGGTGCAGATGCAGAAAGACGTTCGAAAGGATCGCGAGTGAGCGATTACGGGGATCGGAACGCTCGTGCGAAACGCGAAAGATTGATTTCCAAACCTGAGTTTGTTGGGGGTCTTTGTATTCTTTTGCTTCTTCGAGCGCGCGATCCTTCAAAGCCGCGGCCGACTCCTTCGCGCGCGTCACCAAACCAACGTCCGGCTTCTCGCCGGTTAGTTGCTTCGTCTCCTGATCTTTCGGTTCTGCCATTTTGCTGAAACTGCACCCTCCCTGATGGTCGGGTTTCTGTCGCGCCCTCACTCACGGTAGGGCGACTCTCCGCATTAGAGCGGGATGTAGGCGCCCGGATCGTTGAATTCGCCTGGCGCGGGGACGCCTTTTTCCCATTTGTAAAGCTTGGCTATGTTCACGACGATTTGACCTTCGGCATCCAGCTCGACGTGCGCGCGATCCATCGGCCGCGGCGCCGGACCTTCAAAGTTGATCGCCTCGCTGTCGTAACCGCTGCCATGACATGGGCACTTGAACTTGTTTTCGCTCGGCTTCCAGTCAGGCGTGCAGCCCAGATGCGTGCAGCGCGCGTACACGACGAACAAACGATCTGAAGTCTTATCGACCCAGATGCGGTACTGCTGCTGATACTTGGTATCGACCCCCAAAGCGTAGTCGCCGGGGAACCCAATCTTGAATGTGCTTGATGGCTCGGTGATCGAACGCGGCAGGAAGAAGCGCACGAACATCAGGAAACACGTGGTCATAAATCCGGTGATGCTCCACCAGACGATGCGACGACGTGTCTTGTTGACTGGAGGTTCAGGAACCGATTCAACGACGACTGGGGGTTTGGCCGCCGCTTTCGGAACGGGCGTCGCAACGCCTCGTGCCGGCGGCGCCACTGGGGGCCCGGCTGGCTTCTCGGTAGTTGTTACAGATGTTCCGGCGTCTGGATTTTGATCCAACTCCGCTGACCTCCCCTGAAAGTCGCGAACACCAAACTGCGTTTACACTAGTGCGTTGGGAATCTTTCGATAATTACAGAATCCCCTGCTCCGAGGCGTAAAAATGTCTCTGCGAAACGAACTTAAATATGGCCACTAGAAGTGCGCCGGACCTGAAAAAAAGTAATAAACTGGCCGCGGCAGCCAAAACTTATACCTCGATTATGACGAAATTGGCAAGAGAAAGTTAGCTTTCTGCATATGACAACAAGAGCGCAAGTCACACTCTACAGCAAGCCGGGTTGTCACTTGTGTGAAGAGATGAAGTCAGAGATTGTGCGCGCTGATTGCGCCGCTGCGTATGACTTGCAAGAGGTAAACATTGAAACTGACGCAGAGTTGTTAACCCGCTATCGTTTCGAGATTCCGGTGCTGCTGATTGATGGAGTCGAGATGTTTCGCCATCGACTCACCGCAGCCGCGTTTCGCGAACGGATTTCGAGAGCCAGGATTGTAGACCGCGGCTAACTTTGGCACGAACACGTAGTGTTCTGGTCGATCAAACAACGCAACCAGTCGCACGTTGTTCTCGCGATACTCCTCACGCGTAAACTCGTACGAAATAAAACCTCGAAATCGGCGCGAGCATGCAAAAATTTGTATTGACATAAACTAAAAGCCGTATTAGAGTTCGCCCCGCTTGCACCAAACGTGCGTAAGGCTTTTCGAGATCGCTGTTATCCCTTCAGAGCGTCTCTCAAAAGCTGCTAGCCGGTACCCCCGTCTCGGCCAGCTTTCGATCAAAGGGTCAACTTAACCAAACCCGGAACGAGCCAACGTTCAATGCAAAGTTGCTGCTCGCTTCGCCCATCCGGTGTGCTTAAACAACTAGCGAGGCCGAACAAAATCGGCAACTCAGTCATCTAGGTCGTTTTGCCGCCCGGCAAGATCCCGACACCTATATGTCCCTTTCAACTGATTACTGCCTTCTGAGGAGGTGAGTTCGTTATGTCAAAGCTCTTCAAAGTACTCGCCCTCACCCTGTTTGCAGCCTTGGCTTTGTCGTTGTGGCTATCCCCCGCGACGACTGGTCAAAAAAACAAGAACCAGGTAGATCCCGAAGCCCCACCTGACGGAGCCGTCGCCCTGGCGGCCCCTACTGAGGCCCTCACAACTGACATGGACGCCAAAACAGACGACCTGTTTAATAACTTCGGCGCCAGGGGAACGCCAGTCAATGAGTGTGTTGCTGACGCTGTTCCGCCAACAGCCCGCGGCAATGGAAGATTCGAAGATAACAAGTTCATCTTCGAAGAAGAAGAAACCGTGGATGATGGACTCGGACCAACCTACAACGACGTGGGATGCGTCACCTGCCATCAGGCGGTCGATACTGGCGCGTTTGGCCAGCAGATGGAATTTCGTGCCGGGCACCTTTCCGGCGGGAATTTCGTCGACGCTCCCGGCGGTCAGTTGATTCACGCTCGTGGTACGGATTCTGACGTGGTCGAGCACATCACGACTGGCGAGAACGTGAGAGCTTTCCGCGTGGTCACGCAGGCCCTCGGCGATGGATTTGTCGAATGCATCGCCAACCAGGATCTGCAAGCCAACGTCAACGCCGAACCGGCTGCGCAACGCGGCACGCTGACGGCGGTTCCGGTAACCGAAGCGAACAATACTTTGCGGTTTGGCCGTTTCGGCTGGAAGGCCCAGCACGGTAGTCTCCTGTCTTTCGCGGGCGATGCGTATCTGAACGAGATGGGCATAACCAGCAAGTTCGACGGGTTTGGCGGCAGGAGCTCTTCAGCAGCCGATGCCGGCACGCACGAAAATCCGGCGACCACGGCTGAAGGTGTAGTCGACGTCACCGGACCGCCGTTCGATCCGGTCGTCGATCCGGAAGATGACGGTGGGGATGTTCTCGCGTTTGCGGACTTCATGGCGGCGACGCGTGCTCCGGGCCGGCAGAATCCAATACCGGCGGCCGCAGTTCGTGGCGACCCGCTTTTCAATCAGGTCGGCTGTGCTGTTTGTCACACGCGCACCTTAACGACCGCTCCGGCCGGAACTGTAATCAACGGCGGGGCCTTCACCGTCCCGGCCGCTTTAGGCGACAAGATCATTCACCCGTTCAGCGACTTCGCTCTGCATGATATCGGAACCGGAGATGGGATTGTCCAAAACGCCGGTCAATCAACGGCCAACCAAATGCGAACAGCTCCGCTGTGGGGGATTCGCGCTCGTAACCGCTTCATGCACGATGGCCTGAGCGTCAACGTGTCTGAAACAATTCAACGACACGCAGGACAGGCAACTGGGGCGCGTAACGCCTTCAATGCTTTGACGGCAGGGCAGCGGGCCGATCTGTTGGCATTCGTCTTGTCGTTATGAAGCCGGTGACTCACCACACCGGACAATCGGAGCTCGCCGAATGTTAGTGTTCGGCGAGCTCCCCTATCATTTTATTCATACCTTCTGACGGAGGTTGTCATGCACCATCTCAACATTATTCCGAAGCGGTTCCGCGCGCTCATGCTGTTGCTCTTGTCAATGGCGATCTCTGGTTGTAGCAGAAATGAGCCGGCGAACATCCAGGCGGCAAACTCCCAACCGACCGAGCAAGCGGCACCTAACGCTGCCCCACAGTCCCCACCGGCAGTGACCGACGTTAACGAAGCTGTTACTCGTATCTTTAAGCAGGCCGCCAGGGTCGATTCCGCAAGCTCACCCAATTTCTTTGCTGGGGATTTTAACGGCGACAAGTCAACTGACATCGCCGTGATCTTGAAACCCGTCGCGGGCAAACTTGGTGAAATGAACCAGCAATTTCCGCCATGGATTCTTAGAGATCCTTTCGTCCTACCGAAGCCGGGTACCCCGCCAATGCGGATTGCGGAGAATGAGGTGCTGCTGGCTGTGATTCATGGCTACGGTCCAAAGGGTTGGCGCGATCCCGAGGCGACCCAAACTTATCTTCTGAAAAACTCCGTCGGCCAGGATTTAAAAGCCCAGACCAAAACCGACGTCGCGAATGCCAATAAAGGAAATTCATCGCCGCGACTCACCGGCGATCTCATCGGCGAAACACTGCAGGGCAAAAGCGGCTACCTATATTTTGACGGCGCGCAATATTCCTGGTACGACCCGAAGACCTTCAAGGGCGAAGTTGATGCGCGCGTCGTTCACCCGGGCATGAAACCAAACAAATTCGATCTGTTGCATCCCAAATTCGTGCGCGCAGAAAAGTAACCGACGTTACTTCAAACAAGACGAGCGTCGGCTTACTTAGTTCTGTGATTTGCATCAAGGAGGTTTCTAAAATGTGCCGCAAAAAACTATTCCTCAATATGATTCTTGCTATCTCCTGTGCAGCGCTGCTGGTTTGTCTGCTTGGCTTCAGACCGGTTGTAACTGAGGCCGGACAGAACAGTGCCGCCCCGCCCGAATTCATAACTGCGCAACAATTGAAGGAAAAACTCGCCGGCGACCAGGCTATTACTGTCATCGACGTGCGTGACACAAAGACATATATAAGCAGCCCAAAAATCAAAGGGTCTCTCTACTTCAAACTTCGAAGGCTATCCTATCGATTGACCATGCCACCGTTGAAAGACCTGCCGCGTGATCGCGAGGTAGTCACATATTGTTCTTGCCCACATGATGAAGCCAGCATTCACGCAGCCCAGATCTTTTTGGAAGCCGGATTCAAACACGTGCGCGTGCTGCAGGGCGGATGGCAAATGTGGCTTAAGGTGGATGGCCCAACCGAATCGCGCCCAAGAGCGTGAAGAGGAGTCTTAACTCTTTACTGAGTAGTTCGCCGTCAAGTTTCTCTATCAATTTGCTGAAAGTACAATCACCATGGCAACTTCAGCGGATGTCAGTTATCATCCCCGTCCGGTCAAGATTCTGCATTTTCTGATCTATCACTCAACCCTGAGCGAGCTGGATGCTGGAAGTAACAAACCTCAGTTGTGTGCGCGGGACTCGCCGGCTGTTCCGCGATTTGAATTTCTCAGCCGCCGCCGGAGAGTTAGTCGAACTGCGCGGACCAAACGGAAGCGGCAAGACCAGCCTCTTACGAATTGTCTGCGGTCTCGCCGCACCGGCATCAGGTGAGGTTTGTTGGAAGGGAAAGAACATCCGGACACTGGCCGAGCAATACTTTCGCGATGTGGCGTATTTGGCACATCAAAACGGAGTCAAGGACGAACTAAGTGCTTACGAGAATTTACGAGTATCCAGCGGCATTGCGGGCCGCTCGTTGGCGAAATCTGAAGTGATAGATTCGCTGACTCGCGTCGGCCTGGCGGATCGACTTCACTTGCCCGCCCGCGTTCTGTCGGCTGGTCAGCGGCGCCGTCTGGCCTTGGCGCGATTATTGAGTTTGAAATGCAGACTTTGGGTCCTCGATGAAGTGCTGACTTCTCTGGATGATGCGGCGATGCAACTCGCGCGTGAGTTCATCAACCAACATTTGAAAGAAGACGGCATCGCGATCATAGCAACCCATCAAGATCTGAACCTGTCAGCTAATCGGGTTAAGCGAGTTCAACTCGCGGGCGTCTAGAAACATTTTGGAAGCCGCTTACTCACTTCAATCGATGTTTGCGTGGGTCATCTGGCGCGATCTGATTCTCGCGTGGCGACGACGCACTGACGTACTCGCAACACTGTTCTTTTTTATCATCGTTGTCAGCCTTTTCCCGCTTGGTGTCGGGCCTGAGCCGCAAATGCTCCGCACGATTGCTCCGGGAGTTGTGTGGGTGGCGGCTTTGTTGGCGTCGATGCTCGCCCTCGGCCGAACTTTCGGCAACGATTATCAGGACGGAACACTCGAACAATTGCTGCTGACGCCGCAGCCTCTCTTCTTAATAGTGCTCGCAAAAGTGCTGGCGCAATGGATAGTTTCCGAGCTTCCGCTGGTTTTGGTCGCGCCGGTGCTTGGAATGCAATTCGGACTGTCGCAGAATACGCTTTGGATAATGACGGTGTCCTTGCTGTTGGGAACGCCGGTATTGAGCCTGATTGGTTCAATCGGCGCCGCATTAACCCTGGGCTTGCGCGCGGCGAATGTATTGGTCGCTTTGCTCGTGCTACCACTTTACATTCCGGTTTTGATTTTTGGCGCGGGAGCAATCGAAGCGACGGTCAATGGCCTGGAGCCGCAAGCGTACCTATTATTATTAGGAGCGACACTCGTTTTAGCGTTGGCGTTTGCTCCATGGGCAACCAGTGCGGCGCTTCGGATATCTGTGGAATAGAACTTGTTGATTGCTGTCGCTCTGTGAACGAGGAACAAGAAACGCGGAATTCATGAGCAAATCGAAAATCCACTGGTACAAGTACGCCGCACCTGTGAATTTTTACCCACTCGCTGGGAAGATGATTCCCTTCTTCACTGGTCTCACGATCATTCTTTTCGCGATCGGGCTTTACATGAGTTTCTTCGTCGCCCCAGTAGACTTTCAACAAGGACATTCGTATCGAATCATCTTCATTCACGTCCCGGCCGCATGGATGGGAATGTTTCTCTACGTGTTGATGGCTATTTATGCGGGCATCGGCTGGGCGTTCAATGCCCGCCTTGCATCGATGATGGCGACGGCCATCGCGCCAACCGGAGCCATCTTTACCTTCATCTCATTGGTGACCGGATCGTTGTGGGGGAAACCCGCATGGGGCGTGTTCTGGGTTTGGGACGCGCGCATGACGTCGACGTTGATTCTGATGTTTCTGTATATCGGATTCATCTCGTTGCAATCGTCAATCGATGACACGCGTCGCGCCGATCGCGCCGGCGCGGTCCTGGCGCTGGTTGGAGTCATCAACGTTCCGATCATTTATTTTTCAGTTCAATGGTGGAACACTCTGCATCAGGGCGCGACATTGACGGCTCGCAGTTTCAAGATGGCGCCGTCGATGCTTTCCGCGATGTTTGTTTTGATGGGAGCATGCTGGATGTATTCGATCGCGATCGTGCTCGCGCGCGTGCGTTTGATCATCAAAGAAAGAGAGCGAGAGGCGCCGTGGCTGGTTGAAACCCATCCGTTCGAAGGCGAGATCGGAATCCGAAAGAGCGTGAGCGAAGGCGCGCAGTAAAACAGCGGAACACTATGCATTGGAATAGTCTTTCAGAATTCATCAACATGGGCGGCTATGGCAGGTACGTCTGGGGCTCATACATCGTCACGTTCGTGCTGCTTACCGCCGAAATCATCGCGCTTCGTGCACGCAAGCGAAGGCTTGAAAGAACTGGGCCCGTGCGCAGCAGCCTCGAAACCCGAGACCAGGAACTCTAAACTGTTTATGAATCTCAAGCGACGTCATAAAAGAATTGTTTTCATCTGTGTCAGTCTGGCCGCGCTTGGTTTAGCAGCCTGGCTCGTGCTTGGTGCGTTTCGGAATAATCTTGTCTTCTTCTTCAGCCCGACCCAGGTCGCTGCGAAAGAAGCGCCTATTAACAAGACATTTCGGATCGGCGGTCTCGTTGAGAATGGAACTCTGAAGAAAGATCCTGATGGTCTAACGATCCGATTCACGGTCACCGATACCGCCAACAGCATTCCGGTTGTTTACAAAGGAATTCTCCCCGACTTGTTCAAAGAAGGCCGCGGTTGCGTCGCCCAGGGACGCATGAATTCAGATGGCGTGTTCAATGCCGATCAGATCATGGCGAAGCATGACGAGAACTATATGCCACCCGAAGCCGCGCAAGCGCTCGACAAAGCCAAGAACATGGACAAGATTAAAAACTCTGCCAACGAAGCCGCCAAGACGTTGAGCAAGTAACGAGCCGGCAGCAGGCCGGCGCTCCGCACGCCGGATGCGTGCGTTCGTATAATGATTCCTGAAATAGGCCAGTTTGCTCTGATTCTCGCGTTGATGGTGGCGATTACGCTCGCCGTCCTTCCACAGATTGGAGCGGCGCGCGGCATTCCTCAACTGATTGCCCTGGCGCGGCCGGCAGCACACGCGCAGTTTTTCTTTGTGTTAATCGCCTTCGGTTGTTTGGGATATTCGTTCATCACGAATGACTTTTCAGTTCTGAACGTAGCAAGCAATTCGAATTCGCAACTGCCGCTGCACTATCGCCTGGCCGCGACCTGGGGATCGCACGAAGGTTCGCTCTTGCTTTGGACTTTCATGCTGAGCATATGGATGGTCGCCGTAACGTTGTTCAGCAGACAGTTGCCGGACGAAATCGTCGCGCGCGTTCTCGCCGTAATGGCGTCGATCAGCATCGGCTTCCTGCTATTCATGCTCCTGACATCGAATCCGTTCACGCGGCTGGTTCCCGCCGCGCCGGATGGACGCGATCTCAATCCACTGCTGCAAGACCCGGCGATGGTCGCGCACCCGCCGATGCTCTACATGGGCTACGTCGGAATGTCTGTCGTGTTCGCGTTCGCAATTTCTGCGTTGATTAGCGGACGACTCGATGCTACATGGGCGCGCTGGTCACGGCCTTGGACGACAGTCGCCTGGATGTTTCTTACTTGCGGAATCGCGCTTGGGAGTTTTTGGGCGTACTACGAACTCGGCTGGGGCGGCTGGTGGTTTTGGGATCCGGTTGAGAACGCTTCCTTCATGCCGTGGTTGGTCGGCACCGCACTGATCCATTCGCTTGCAGTCACTGAGAAACGTGGCGGCTTCAAGAGTTGGACTGTGCTGATGGCGATCGCGGCTTTTTCATTGAGTTTGCTCGGTACGTTTCTCGTGCGTTCAGGTGTGCTCACCTCCGTCCATGCGTTTGCGAGCGATCCGAAACGCGGGATCTTCATTCTGGTTTTCCTGGTGGTCGTAATCGGTGGGTCGCTCACGCTTTACGCTTGGCGCGCGAAACAAGTTGGCCTCGGATCGAAATTCGAGCTGCTGTCGCGCGAGTCTCTGCTGCTCACAAACAATGTCCTGCTCACAGTCGCCGCATCTTCCGTACTACTCGGCACTTTGTATCCGCTGTTCATGGACGCTTTGAATCTAGGCAAGCTTTCGGTCGGACCGCCATACTTCAACGCCGTGTTCGTGCCCTTGATGGCGCCTGCGATGTTTCTGATTGGCGTTGGTCCAATCGCGCGTTGGAAGCAAGCGAAATTGCCTGAACTCGCCGTTCGCCTGCGTTGGGCGTTTGTGATCAGCCTGATTTCTGGTGTGGCAATTCCCTTCTTCATTGGCGGCTGGCAATGGCGCGCTAGTCTTGGCATCCTGCTGTCAATTTGGATCGTCGTAACAGTCCTGCAAAACATTTGGGCTCGTCTGCGAATTGGGTCCGGCGAGATGAATCTCTTCGAAAGAATCAAAGCGCCGTCACGCGGATTTTATGGAATGCACCTGGCGCATGTGGGCGTCGCCGCGTTCGTCGCGGGCATTACTGTAGTAACGAGCTATCAAACGGAAAAAGACGTGCGCATGAATATCGGCGAAACGGTGAATGCCGGCGGCTACGAATTTCGCCTCGAGAATCTCGCGCGTGTGACCGGTCCGAATTACGAAGCAATGCGCGCTGACATTCAAGTAACGAAGGACGGCGCGTTCGTCACGATGCTGAATCCGGAAAAGCGGGCGTTCACGGCCGCGCAAAACGTCACTTCTGAAACAGCAATCGATCGCAGCATCTTTCGCGACCTTTACGTTTCGCTGGGCGATCAAGCTGAAGGTGGTGGATGGACGGTGCGCGTCTACCACAAGCCACTCGTGAACTGGATTTGGTTGGGCGCGCTGCTGATGGCAATCGGTGGCGGCATTGCCGTAACAGACAAACGGTACGCGCTGCAAGCCGCGAAACAACGCGAGTCCAAAAAGACGACCAAGCCCGCGAAGGTTGCGGCCGCGGCAGCAACCGGAACGGAATAAGCGATGAAGAAGCTTCTGTTCGTGCCGCTTGGACTGTTCCTTCTGCTCGCAATAGCGATCGCGGTGGTGCTGATTCGTGGACGCGACCCGCATGAAATTCCTTCGCCTCTCATCAACAAAGCGGCACCTGCGTTTCAGTTACCCCAACTGCATGAACCAAGAAAGACCCTTTCCGCGCAAGACATGCGCGGCAAAGTATGGCTGCTGAATTTTTGGGGCACATGGTGCATCGCCTGTCGCGAAGAGCATCCCTTGCTGCTCGACTATGCGAAGGAGAACGCGCTGCCGATCGTCGGGGTTGATTACAAGTATTCGAGTGACAACAGCGACGAGCGAGCGGCTGCTGTACAGCTGCTGGCGCAGCTTGGCAATCCTTATTCGCTGACGGTTTACGATGATAACGGGCGCGTCTCGATCGATTACGGCGTGTACGGTGCCCCCGAAAGTTTTCTGATCGACAAGCAAGGTGTGATTCGGTTCAAACAGATTGGGCCAATCACAGAAGAGGTCTGGCGTAAGAGCATCGTGCCGCTGGCAAGGCAACTAAACAATGAGTAAGCGCTCTGTATTAGCAGTATTGGCAGCTCTGTGGTTTGCCGCGGCGATTGGCGCGCAAGTCGCGCAGCCGATCGAAGACCCCGCGATCGAAGCGCGCATGAAGAACCTCACGAAGCAACTGCGCTGCCTCGTTTGCCAGAACGAAACGCTCGCTGATTCGCAAGCGCAACTTGCTGAAGACTTGCGCCGCGAGATTCGCGAACAAATAAAAGCAGGAAAATCAGATCAGGAAATTTTGGCGTACGCGACGCAGCGATATGGCGACTTCATTCTTTATAACCCACCTGTTAAAGCGACCACTTATCTACTCTGGTTCGGACCATTCTTGCTGTTAGTGATCGGCACTATCTTGCTCTTTCGGTTTCTGAAGCAGCGGCGCACGATGATTGAAGCAAAACCGCTGACGGCTGAGGAACACCGGCGCGCGGAAAAGCTTTTGAGGGAAATGTGATGGTACCTTTCTTTTTTATATGCGCACTCATGGTGCTGCTGGCGCTGTGGTTAATCCTGCCGCCGCTCTGGCAGTCGGAGAGAGATGCGAAAGTTGATGACGCGCGCGCCGCAAACCTGCTGGTTTATCAGGATCAACTTCGAGAGTTGCAGGCAGATCTGAAAACTGGTTTGCTGACACAAACACAATACGATCAGGACAAGGAAGAAATCGAACGAAGATTGCTGGAAGACGTCGGCGATGAGAAGCGGTCAGCCTCGCCGATGATGTCGGCAAATCGACGCCTCGCGTACGCTGTCGCGGTTTTCATTCCCGTAGCTGCAATTCTTTTTTATATATTCGTTGGAAGTCCGCGATTGATCGACGCGACGCCAACTCCGCCATCCACGCTCCAGCGTCGTTAGTGGCTGCGGGGTTGTGGCGCACGCACGCAATTCGCGATAGACTCCGCGCGCATTCAAATCAGGGAGGACAACATCATGTCAAATGGACAAAGAAAATGTATCGACTGTCGCGATTACCCCAGCGAGAGTGGTTGCACTTTGAAGATGGAAGGCACCGAAGAAGAACTACTAGAGGCGGCGGTGAATCACGCGGTCTCGCATCATGGTCATGCGGACAGTCCGGAATTTCGCGAAGAAATTCGGGGGCTGCTAAAGGACGCTTAGCAGGAGCTTGGATTGACCAGAGACAATTTTCTTTTCGCAATTATCGGCATCCTACTTGGTTTCATCGTCGGCTTCATGTTGCACGGAGTCATGAGCGAGCGCGATGCCGAACGTGCGGCAGCTTCAACCACGCAACGCCAACAACAATTGCCGCCGGATCACCCACCGATTGGCACCGATGGGTCGACCGAGAGCTCCGCGAATTCGCAACAATCGATGGAGCAGGTACAGCAGACGATTGGCCGTGCGCGCAGTAATCCAAAAGACTTTGACGCGCAGGTCGCCGCTGCCAGCCTCGAATATCAAATTGGGCAATTCGATGAAGCGATAAAGTTTCTGCTCACGGCGAATCAACTTAAACCGGACAACTACGACGTGCTGGTTTCACTGGGTACGGCCAACATGGATGCCGAGCACTGGGACGCTGCCGAGAAGTGGTTCAAAGCTGCCCAGGTGAAGAATCCAAAAGACGTGCGTGTGGCCGCCAGCATGGCTTTCGTAAGTCTACAAAAGGGCGATGTGAAGAATGCGGAAAGAAACATTGCCGCTTTCGAAAAGCTCGCACCCGACAGCGCTGATTTAGCAAACTTCAAGAAGAAACTCGACGAACTGAAATCCGGTCAGTCAAAGTAGCTAAATGACCACCCCTAAAATCTTCAAACCGATTCTCATCGGCGGATTAATTGCCGGCACGTTCGACATTACTTACGCGTGCGTGTTTTTCGGAATTCGAAATCACGTCAGACCAACGCGGATCCTGCAATCGGTTGCGCGCGGCGCCCTGGGCCAGCAAGCCTTTCAAGGCGGACTGAAAACTGCGGCCCTCGGTCTTTTCTTTCACTTTCTGATTGCGCTGACGGCTGCAGCCGTTTACGTTTTCGCGAGCCGCGTCCTTCGCTTCATGATCACTCACGCCGTCGTGTGCGGAATTCTTTATGGCGCGTGCGTGTATTTTTTCATGTACGGAATCGTGATGCGCTTCTCTGCGATTCATTCGACGACCTTGCCCTGGGTCTATCCCTGGGCCGTGCTAATTCCAAACCTGCTGATTCACATGTTCGGCATCGGCTTACCGATTGCGCTTGTCGCGCGTCGCTATTCGAAGTAAAACTCCACACATGGAAATGAATGAAGTTCGGCTTGAAACCGAGCGGCTAATTCTGCGCTGGTTTCGCGAAACGGATCTTGCCGATTTGTACAAGATGACAAGCGATCCGGAAGTCATGCGCTTTCTCGGCGACGGAAGACCGTGCGATGAGATGTTCACTTGGCGGCAGATGGCCACGTACATGGGCCACTGGTACTACCGCGGCTTTGGGGTCTGGGCTGTTGAAGATAAAAGCAGCGGAAGAGTTGTCGGCCGGATTGGCTTCATGGATCCGTTCGGGTGGCCCGGTTTTGAGTTAGGTTGGACGCTGGCGCGAGACTGTTGGGGCAAAGGCTACGCGACCGAGGGAGCGCGTCGCGCGTTGGAATACGCGTTCACCGAAATGGATCGCGATCACGTCATCAGCCTGATTGCACCGGACAATGTCGCATCGATCAAAGTTGCGGAGCGGCTCGGCGAAAAAGTCGAAGGCAACACGAACATCATGGATCGCGATGTCTTCATTTACGGAATTGATCGGAAAGATTGGTTGAAAGCGCGCGAAGCATCCCCGCGTTAGTTGTGTTACGGCTCGATCGACATACGCGCAACCGCGGACATTGGGACCCGCTCGATTTTTCCTGTCTTCAGCACAACAACAATCGTCCCACCTTCCACAATCACACGACGCACCGTAGACATCGGTCTGTCTATACGCGTGCCATCCAGTTGTTCGATGATTAAGTGCGGCCCGAGCGGTTCTTGAGGCGGAGCGGCCGGCTGCGTATCACCTGACTTCTCTTCCCCTTCCACGGGTTTCGGTTCGACTTTCGGTTTTGTAGTCCTGGACTTCGCGCTTCTTGGTTTCCCTGTCTTCGGCGTTTCGGTCGGCGGCGTCTCTGTCTTGGCTGATTCGGCCGTTGGTTTTTCAGTCTCTGTTGGTTTCGGTCGAGGGGTTCGCGACCCGCGATTGCGCGCACTGCCGCGCGTTGTAGTTCTCGCCGGTTTCGGTTTGGGTTCGGGCTTCGCCTCGGTTTCTTTGGGCGGCTCGGTATCCGTGACCTTTTCTTCTGTCTTGGCTTCTTCGGTTTTCTCCTCGGCTGTTTGCGGCAGCGTCGCGCCAACGGACGATAGTCGTTTTGTGCCGCGACTCGCCGTCCCAGTTTCTGAAGGCGATTCGGAGTTCTCTGCTACGGGAATTCCACCGCTGAACGGCTGGAACGATCCGCCGAACGTGATGCGATACTGGCCGGGATCGTCGTCAGGGCTACGCGCTTCGACGCGCAGAATCAGTATCTGACGCGAGCGGAA
>Ga0207675_100003226_pt1 | contig 15993 bp, 9 predicted proteins | sample KBSSwiS42_FD_184305 | JGI IMG/M metagenome (GOLD analysis project Ga0207675, IMG submission 184305) | Switchgrass rhizosphere microbial communities from Kellogg Biological Station, Michigan, USA - KBS Switchgrass S4-2 (SPAdes) (version 2) | ecosystem: Host-associated > Plants > Roots >... | reverse complement strand
GAGCCCTTTTGTTTCAGGCGGTTGAAACACTTCCCGAAGATCAACGTCGCGTGATCGTGTTGCGCTTTGCAGAAGAAAAGAGCATCCGTGAGATCGCTGGCGAGTTGCAACGAAGCGAAGGAGCGATAAAGCAACTTCAGTTTCGCGGACTGGAGAATTTACGTAACCGGCTGAGTGAGAATTAACTACTGAGTAAGACAAATGGCTGAACGCTCAATCATTGACCAACTCGACGACGCTGTCTCCGCGTTACTGGCGAAGCCGGCAGTAGAGTGGCCTGTCGAAGACCCCGTCGTCGCGAGTCTGGTCGGCGTAGCTGAGGAATTACGAGGTCTACCGCGAGAAGACTTCCGGGCACAGCTGCGATCAGCGTTCGCAGAAAGGGACACAATGAGCACACCTAAGATGAAAGTGGATCGGATTCCGCAAAACTTTCCGGCGGTTTCCGCACGTCTAGTTTTCGACGATGCGCCTGCGGCTATCGAGTTTTACAAGCAAGCTTTTGGCGCCGAGGAAATCATGAGACTCACTGAGCGAAGCGGCAAGATCGGACACGCTGAAATTCGTATCGCAGATTCCGTCATCATGCTTTCAGATGAGTACCCGGAACATGGTGCGGTCAGTCCGAAGACGCTTGGCGGATCTCCACTAAAGATGCACTTGTACGTCGATGATGTAGATCAGCTTGCCGAGCGTGCAGTCGCTGCGGGAGCGAGTATCGTGCGACCGATAGCTGATCAGTTTTACGGTGACCGCTCGGGACAAATTTCAGATCCGTTCGGCTACACATGGATCATTGCATCGCACAAGGAGGAAGTTTCTCAGGAAGAAATGCAACGGCGCCTGTGGGCTTGGGAGGAAAAGCAGCCACAAGAAAAAGATCCTCACAACCATGGTCGACCTGAGGGTTTTCACAGCGTGACTCCATACATCACCGTTCAGCAACCAGGTGAATTGATCGACTTCCTGACGAAAGCGTTTGGCGCCGAAGAAAAATTCCGCACGACGGGTTCGGCAGGAGGTATGCATGCTGAAGTTAAGATTGGAGATTCAATGGTGATGGTGGGAGGTGCACCACATATTCCCGCTATGCCGACGGCGGTCCGTCTGTATGTGCCAGACGCTGATGATACCTACCGTCGCGCGCTCGATGCCGGTGCCACTTCGTTGATGGAACCAGCGGACCAACCTTATGGTGAGCGCAGTGGAGGGGTTGAGGATCTCGCCGGTAATCGTTGGTATATCGCAACACCATTTGTGCCTTTGACGGAAATCGCGAGCGATCTACGCACGGTCACGGTTTACTTCCACCCAATCGGGGCTCAACGATTCATCGATTTTCTGACCAACGCCTTTGGTGCATCCGAACTCATGCGTCATGAGGGGAACGAAATGATCATGCATGCGAAGGTTCAGATTGGTGACTCAGTCATCGAACTTGGTGAGGCACGCTTTCCCTCGCAACCGTTGCCGACAGCAATTTATTTGTTCGTTGACGATGTCGACGCGAGGTACGAACAGGCATTGAAGGCGGGTGGAATCTCAATGCAGCCGCCGACCGATCAGGACTACGGCGATCGGAATGCGTGGATAAAAGATCCGTTTGATAACGTTTGGTATATAGCGGCGCCGAAGGCGGTGCAGTAGCCCGACTGTCAAGGAGGGCTCAGACCCTCTGCTCCATAAACGATGAGCCCTCCCTGACGTGTGGCTACTGCACCGGACGACCGGCACCGCACGTATTAACGAGCGTAGCTCTTAGCGTACTCCGGCGCTTCGATAGTTTCCGGTAGTCGTGGATCGCTAACTGGTTCTCCGGCAATCAGCCTTAACGGAATCACACCAGCCCACATCCCAAGCGCATAGTCTTCTTCGTCATCTATTGGCGGGCCAGTTCGCACCTTCGCAGAAGCTTCTAATAGAGGCAGACAGAGAACAGTCGTTTGTTTCAGTTCGGCTTCTGTAGGTTCACGGACATCGTTCCATCTGCCACGAACGACCTGCTCGGAAAACGCGAACAGCGCGGAATTCTTTTCTTCGCGGTCAGTAACCAACGTCGCGTTGCCAAACACAACTACTGAACGATAGTTGATCGAGTGATGAAATGCTGAACGTGCCAACACCAGGCCATCAACGAGCGTAACTGTCACGCAAGCGTCAATGCCATTCGCCAGCGTGCGCAACATTCGACTCGCTTGAGATCCATGAATGTATAACTTGTCGTCAACACGTGCGTAGCCAGTCGGAATAACAAAAGGCTGGCCGTCTACAACAAAACCAACATGACAGATGAAGCCTTCATCGAGGATGCTATAGACAGTGTCGTGATCGAAGTGCCCTCGCTTAGCCAGGCGCTTAAGATTTGTGCGATTCGTTTGAGGGAATGTCATGACATGAATAGTAAAGATTCCGAAGCCTGTTAGTAAACGTAAGCGGCTCCCTTTAGTGACGCCTTCAGAACCTATGGGCGTCCTCTTCTGGGACCACAGGCGTCCTCGCCTGCACTTTCTCACGATTCGGGCGCTCTAAATGTAGCGAATGCAGGCGAGGACGCTTGCCCCTTCTCACGATTCGGGCGCGCTAAACGTAGCGAAGGCAGGCGAGGACGCCTGCGGTCCCAGAAGAGCTTGCTCGTTAAAGCGAATGTTGTTACTAAAGGGCGACGAACAAAACTTTACTCGGATCACTCTCGGTTTGTTCGTGTCTAACTAAAGAAAAAGCGACCGCCATCATTTAACTGAAGACAGTCGCTTCGCTCCTCGTGCGGTAAGTCCTTACTCTTTGCTCTTCTCACTCGAAACTGAGTCTTTACTAGTCGTCTCCGCAGCGGCATCAGAACTCGATCGCGTAAACCGAATGTTTCCGTTGATTCCCTTTGCATTGATCGGCGAGCCTCCGCTGCCAATCCGTCCCGTGTACTTGCCGTGCTTGCTTCTGTCGAGCATTACATCCGACAAATCGGCGATAACTGAACCATTGATTCCGTGAACGTCGACATCTGCATTTAACTTATCAGCAAGTCGCAACTCGATGTTCCCATTAATCCCGCCGAGTTCGAGACCCTGCGAACTGACTTGCTTCACACCAACGACCATATTGCCATTGATCCCTTTGAACTCCCCGCTACCGCTGAAGCTGGCGATCTGAACTCGACCGTTTACCCCGTGCACGTCCACAGGACCATCTATGTCGCCAACAACGACCGCACCGTTCACACCTTTTAGATGCAGCGCTATCTGGCGGGGCAGTTTCAATGTTATTTGTTCGGTCGGACTTGAACCGAAGAGCCGTTCAAAGAAACCGACTTCACCCTTTTCACCGCGGACGCGGAGGCTGCTCGAGTCAGCCTCAATCGTAACCTTGCGACGACTCAAGGCTTCCTGGCTGGCGGCCAGTCGTTCGACAACAACCTCGGCGGTACTTGTATCGGAAGTCTCGATCTTAATTCCACCATTTATGTTTGAGAGTTCCACCGAAGCACCCGGCAAAAGCTCGTAAGTCTGTCGTATTTGCTGACGCGCTTCTTCAGTCGCATTGCGAGAGACGAATTTGTCAAAGTCGCTGCTTTTCGCTCGTGATCGAACGAGTCCAGCAACGCCAGCAACAATTACCAGAACGACGAGAATCAGTATTCGCTTCATTGGGTGTTCCTCAAATTTGGGTTGAAAAAGTGACTGCCCGAATGTGTAACGAAGGAACCCGCAGATTTGTTTCTGGGAAAGTTCAGCGGGTTTCTGGGAAAGTCCAGCGGCATGGTTATGCGGCTTAGCCGCCTCCCTTGCGGAAAGCCTCTGGCTTTCCGTCATGCCTAGCGACTCCTTTTACGGCTACGCCGCCCGAGGCAAAGCCTCTGATTCGTTTAAATGACGTGCGGAAAGCCAGAGGCTTTCCGCACGGGAGGCGGCAAAGCCGCTTAACCATTCCTCTTGACATCGTTTTAGGCGGACCATAGAGTCAAGCAAACACAATCGGTCAACCATTCGCAGTACATCTGAACACTCCCCCCGACGAACCGACACAACTACACGTCATGACAGAACACGATCTGAAAGATCTAAAAGTATTGCTGGTCGAGGACGTCGAGGACACGAGACTCTTTATGCGTCTTGAACTCGAGCACCACGGATTCATTGTCATCGAAGCTGCGGATGGTAAAACTGCCGTGGAACTCGCCGAGCGCGAAAAGCCGGAAGTGATACTGATGGACCTCACACTGCCGGTGATGGATGGCTTCGACGCAACCAAGTTGATTAGACAAAGTGACCAACTGAAGAACGTACCTATCATCGCCATTACAGCTCACTCGGAGACAAACTTTCGGGATGGCGCAAAAGACTCGGGCTTTGATGCCTACGTTACCAAGCCTATCGATATCAACTGGCTCAAAGAATTGATTACCGGACTGCTGTGATCCCGCGCGATGAGTGCCGCTCAAAAAGCAATTTTTGTCCGTGAAGTTCAGAACCTCTCAGAGATGATGGAGGTGGAGCTACTTCAAAAGGAGGTTTGGGGCGTTGAAGACCGCGAGATACTGCCTGCTCTCGCAATGGTTCCCATGAGAGAAGTCGGCGCGCTCTTACTTGGCGCATTTGACGCTGAGCAATTGATCGGCTTTTCTTTCGCTTTCCCCGGTTTGGAAAATGGCCACCTCATTTTGCACTCCGATATGCTGGCAGTGAAACCAGCATATCGCTCACTTGGACTTGGTCTGCAGTTAAAATTGGCGCAACGCCTTTACGCGTTAGAAAAAGGAATCAATACGATCACCTGGACATTCGATCCGATTCAGGCATTGAACGCTAATCTTAATTTCGCAAAGCTAGGTGTCGTCTCAGACCGCTATTTAGTCAATTACTACGGAGAAACAACTAGCTTTTTACACAGCACCGGCACGGATCGGCTGTGGGTCACATGGAAACTCAGAAGCAAGTGGGTAACTGATCGACTTAATGGTAAAGCAGCTGATTTTCAAGACAACATTCCGAATATTCTCCAGGTTGGACTCACACTCGAGCCGATCGTGTTGGACAGGCGTGACTCACACAGCCTCTTCATTGATGTGCCAATAGATTTCAATTCACTCGTCAAGAACAATCGAGAGCTTGCTATTTTGTGGCGTGAAGCAACGCGGCAGACTTTTACGAATGCTCTTGCGGACGGATTTTTGGTGCAGGATTTCCGACTGAATAAGAGAGAGCAGCCACACTCGGGACGTTATTTGTTGGTGAGGAAAACCTGAGGGGTGCTTTCGGTGCAGTAGCCCGACCGTCAGGGAGGGCTCAGCGCCTGACTGGCAGATGTTGCGTGTGTATGAGCCCTCCCTGACGGTCGGGCTACTGCACCGAGTCGGAACACAGAGAATTCAAATTCATCGAACAGTGGTTGGCGCCTGGTGTCGCAAAACCCAACCCGGTTTATTGCCTGTTACTTTTTCACCATCCCAAACTTCCTGGCCGTTCACAAACACTTTCTTAATACCTGTGGAGATCAACTGCGGCTGTTCGAACGTTGCCCTATCAATAACGGTCGACGGATCAAAAAGAACTAAATCGGCCCTATATCCAGCCTTCACTAATCCTCTGTCCTTGAGACCAAGTCTCTTAGCCGGTAGCGACGTCATTTTCCGAATTGCTTCCTGCAGTGAAAACCAGTGTCGCTCTCGTGCAAACAGACCCAACACTCGAGTAAAGGTTCCCGCACCTCGAGGATGTCTTGAACCTACACCACCATCGCTACTAACCATCACCCATGGTTGCTGATAAAAGGTTTGAATGTCGGAGTCCTTCATTGAGTGACAAACGACTCCTGCGCCTCCGTCTTTCACAATCCGCATGTACAATTCGACCGGAGTTATGTTCTGACTCTTCGCGATAGTCTCCATTGTCTTAAACTCGTAGTCCGGATGGGCACGACAACTCACTATCGTAATGTTGGTTGCACCACCGACGTCTGCGATCGCCCGCGCTACATCAACCGGATCGTCATGTCGTCCGCTGGGAACCAGCACTCGTATTGTCGAACTCCAGGCATCATACGGGTAACAGTCAGCCGTAATATCGAGACCACTCTTTCGTGCGTTTTCGATCAATCTCACTGCTTTGCGCGACTGTCCCCAAACACCAACTGTTCCCAACTTGATGTGTGAGACTTGTGCAGGCAACCTGGCCTCACGACTAATCCGAATCAACTCTGCAAACGATTCAAAAGACTTGTCCGCTTCGTCGCGCATGTGGCTGATGTAAATGCCTCCAAAGCTACCGGCTACACGCGCGAGTTCAATGATTTCTTCAGTTGTGGCAGGTTTGCCGACTTCATATTCAAGTCCAGTCGATAAGCCAAAAGCGCCGTCGCGCATGCCTTGTTCGACTAGCGCCTTCATCTTCACAATCTCAGTGGGAGTAGCATGACGATTGGTGTCGTCGCCCATCACCTTGGCGCGCACCGTGGCGTGTCCCACAAACGTCAGGACATTGAGCGCGACTCGATTACGTTCCAGATTTGCGAAGTACTCACCAATTGGAAATGGCGAACCACCGTCCTGGCCGATGGAAATGGTGGTTATTCCCTGTGAGACTTGAGTTACGGCGGTTGGTTCTTCTGACAAACCGCGATCGGAGTGATTGTGCGTATCGATAAAACCAGGAGCGATCACTAATTCTTTAGCGTCGATGATTTTCGCGTCTTCCGGAATCTTTAAGGCGCCGCGACGACCGACCACCGCAATGAGGTCGCCTCTAATAACAACGACGGAGTCTTTCATTGCTGCTCGACCTGAGCCGTCGACCAGTGTTGCGCCGGTAATCGCGATGTATTCAGGATTCTGTGGCGCAATCGATTCGGCCCTCCACGGCAAACACGTGGCGGCCAACAGCAGAACCACTCCTAAAAGAAGCAGACGCACTTTGAGCATGGAATGAACCCCGATGAAACGTTGAAGATAGGAGAGCGTGGTTAGCGGTAAGAAACGAGCACTATGGCTTCTTGTTCGCAGTGATGTACTCCTCGAGCTTCTTCTTGTCCTGGTAGTCAGGGACTACTTTTAGAAACTGCTCGTATTCATTTGCTGCTTTGTCTTTCATACCAACTGCATTGTAGAGGGTTGCCAGTCGCAGGTGAGCGTCAGCCATGCCAACCGGATCGAGCTTGATGGCCTCGTTCAGATACCCAACTGCGGCAGAGCCTTTTTTGTTTTGCAGGTAGGCTTCACCGAGAAAGTAGTTGGCCTGCGCGGAATCAGGTTGGGCCTTCACAGCTTGCGTAAGACTTTCGATCGCACCCTCGAGATTTTTCTGTACCAGGCGCAACCTGCCAAGACTAATCAACGCGGAAACATAGTCTGGATGTTTTGCGATCGCCTGTGTGAAAGCCTTTTCAGCTTCGCCATAATTCTTTTGCGCGAAGTAAACCGTACCTAATTCTAACCAGGCTGGAAAATCTGCGGCATCAGCTTCAACCACCTGCTTGAACAACGTGGCCGCCTCGTCGTACTTCTTATTTTTTTCCGCCTCTCGTGCTTTTGAAAAGATTGAAGAGGTCTTTGATCCTCGATCATACCTGTCGGCCGCTGAGATAACGGCAGTCTTGGTTGCTTTTGTCACGGCCTGAGCCTGAAGTTCGATGTCCTTCTGCATGTCGCTCTTGTACTGTGAAGAGAAATCAACCGGAAAGCGATCGAGTTCCTGCCCTTCGTATTGGATTACGATGTAGTAGCGGCCGTCATTAATATCGATGAAACGATATCGACCGTTGCTCTGAATCCGTTGATTCGCTATCTGATTGCCGTATTCGTTAAAGAGCAATATGTCCAGCGACAGCGGTTTATTGTCAGCACCCGGCGCTTGTGCGACTTTGATATCGCCGTAAACGATGTGCTTGACATTTGACGCACCGGATCCGCGGCCCCCTTGCGCTACGACTGAAACATGAAACAAAAGAACTAATGCGACAGAGATCACAATGGCTTTTGCCTGCATAAATGTTTTCCTCAAATGTTCACTCTTGTACTACCGACGCGTTGAAGGTTTTCCTGTGAAGCATATCAGTTGGGTGACTTGTTTGCGGCAATGAATGCTTCAAGTTTTTTTCTTTCCGGATAGTTCGGTACCTGTTTCAGGAATGCGGAGTATTCAGCTGCGGCTTTATCCTTGAATCCCCCGGCGTTGTAAAGCGCAGCGAGAAGCAAATGAGCCTCGGCCATCGCGACCGGATCCAATCGAATTGCCTCATTCAAATACTGCACCGCTCGTGAACCAAGCTTGGCTTCGATCAGCGCTTCCCCGAGAAAATAATTTGCTTGTGGAGACAATGGTTCGAGCTTCACCGCTCGCTCTAGAGCTTCTATGGCCCCGGTGAGATTCTTTTCAACAATCCTCACCCGTCCGAGATTAATAAGTGCTGGTAAATAACCCGGTCGAAGTTGAAGAACTTTGAAGTAACACGAGTCGGCCTCAAAGAGACTTTTCTGAATAAAAAAATACGTACCTAACTCTTCCCATGCACCAAAGTCACGGTCGTCGTTATCAACGATCTGCCGGAGCAGAGTAATTGCCTGATCGTAGTGTTTCTTGTCTGCGGCCTCTTTGGCTTGCCGAAAAAGAGTTTTGTTGGCCGGCGACCTCTCGTAGTAATCCGCAACCGAAATAATGCTGGCCTTGGTTGGAGCGGATGTGCTCTTCCATTGCAATTCTATATCTTCACGAAAATCAGTCTTGAAGGGAGAGCTAACTGTAACCAGCACTCGGGCAATTTCTCTATTTTCATACTCAACAACAACTTCATATCTACCATTGCGCAAATCCAGAAACCGATACCTTCCATTACTCGGAACTGTTTGACGCATGAGAAGTCCGCCCGACTCTCCGTAAAGCATTACCACGAAGGTGGCGATTGCTCTTGAATCCTTGACCTCCCTTTCATCTACCTTCAGGTCGCCAAAGAGAACATGGCCACCGCTTTGAGCCGAAACGGTGAGTGCTAGAACAACCACTAGCGATAAGGCAAAAACGCTAACCTTCACACGATACATATAGCAGATAAGCGACTAACAATTGCAAAGAAGCGGGCTGGAGGCCTTAGGCTCCAGCCCGCAACTAGAAAACTCAGGTAAGACCTAGCTAGAGCAGTTTAGAATTCATACCTGAAGCCAAATTGCATAACGCGCGGCGTTCCCTGAATCGCCGTAAAGTTTGACCAGTTGGTCGGCGGGGATGCGGTTTGTGGATCAAGCACCACACCGAATCCAGTTCGACTCGTATCGTACTGGCCAAGGCGTTGAGTGTTGGTAATGTTGAAGGTCTCAACACGAACCTGGAGTTTATGGTTTTCACTCCATGGCATCGTGAAGCTCTTGCCCAGGCCGATGTCGAGATCAACATAGCCAGGAACGCGGAAGACATTTCGATCACCAGCTTCACCCGGCTTGGCGTTCCTGAAGCTTTGATAGACAGCCTTAGGATCGCAACCAAAAAGCTTAGCCGGCGCAAGACCACCACGTGTCGCGCAGCTATCGACTGGACGAGTTCGTGTCACGTTACTTTGAACGTTCCAGTTTGTCGCCCAGCGAGCATCGTCAAACACACCGCTATCACCGTAGAAACCAGTTGGAAGACCGGAGTTCCAGCGATAGATTCCTGACAATTGCCAGCCACCAATCACGGCATCGACAACACTATTTGCGTTACCAAATAGCATCTGACCTTTGCCAATAGGCAATTGCCAAACTGCATTCACGTTAATGATGTGTCGAATATCGAAATCCGAGTTTGCATAACTAAGGTGCTGGAGGATGGGATTGTGGATGAACGCGCCTCCGAATGCACCGCTTGTTGCCAGGCCTGATGCATCATCCAAAGAGTGTGACAACGTGTAGTTGAAGTCCATTGTCAGCTTGGTTCCCATTCGTTCTCGAAGCGAGATTGTTCCAGCATGGTAGTTTGAGGCTGCAATGCTGCTGAACGACGACAGAGCGCCGTACTGGGGTTGGAAGAACAGGTTGTTTTGCGTCGAGATGCCATCATTCATGGCTTGGTCGATCACATCCTGAATGTCCGTCCAGTCGTTGCCATAAAAGTCAGGGCGGGCATTAAAGTAAACAGCCTGGGTTTGGTTTAGGTTGGTTGGAACCGTTCCGGGCCCCCAGTAATTGTCATTCATTAGCTGGGCCAGGTTCGCGGGAAACAGGTTCGCAAAATAGGGTATGTTCGGAATCTGCGAGATTGGCACGCCATTCCGTCGATAGTCTTCAAGAAGACCTGCGGCTGTGTACCAGTCCATTCCCGACTTCGGATCGACCAGATTGTTCAGCGCCATAACGTCGCGAGAAGCGATGAGTTTTCGTGCTGAGCGACCGATGTACGAAGTTTGGAGCACGAGGCCTTTCGGCAACTCGCGTTCATAAGTAAAGTTCCAGCTGTAGTTGATGGGTGCCACCAGCGCGCTATCCAACGAGCTTTGAATAGGTCTGGCAAAAGTCATCGGCGCCGTTTGCGGGAACTTCAAATTACCCGGAACCGTGATGTTTGGTAACGAGCGAATTCCCTGACTGTAGCTAGTAAAAAGCGGTGCCAGCGGACGGTTAGTACCGGTAACGCTGTAAGTGTTGGCGTTGATATTTTGACTCGATGAGAATCCCAGTGCGTTATTCAGGTCAAACGAAACAGCAAGTTGTTGACCGTAATAATCGTTGGTGATTCCGAACCCACCACGAAACACTGACTCCTGGTTAGAGCCAAAGAATTTACCCATGAAGCCGCCGTTAAACTTCGGCGAGTAGGCGAAAGCTACGCGCGGCTGGAAGTTGTTCTTGTCATAGTTGTAGAGAGGCGGTTTGCCGTTCGCCTTGCCTGACAACTGGATTGAGATCAGGTCGTTGAAAGGCTTGCCAATTGCGGCGCCCGCCACGCGCTTCTCGAAGTAGTCGGTCAGCGGAATGCTGGTGGTTGTCTCAAATCCTTTCTCTTCCCAGATCGGCGTGCTGATGCTATAGCGCAAGCCGAGAGTGAAGGTGAGATTCGGGGTAACCTTAAATACATCCTGGCCATAGACGTCGTACTCATTCGCACGGAAATCACGATCTGCCGGCGAGCCTGATGGCAAAATCGTTCCGTCCTGGTTGTAAGTAAACAACGCTGAGTACTGAGAGAATCTGCCAATGAGTGCAGTAGCAGAGTTCTGCACTGCCGAAGCAAATCCTGACCCGATTGGCGAGAACGCACTCACCAGGTTTGAAATAGTTGCGCCGCCACCAATATAGAATGAGGGGTTGGTGATTGCGTTATCGTAGGCGTTAGCAAACGTAGATCGCACGTTGCTAATCATCCTGATGTTCGTTCCGAACTGGAGTGAGTGATTGCCCGTGGTCCAGGAGAAATCGTCAGTGATGTTCTTAACCGGAGTCTTGCGACTTAGAGTTCGGCTAAAGGCGAGCGGCGAAAACACAAAACGGAAACTAATGGCATTTGCGCCTGAGTCACCTTGCTGACTAAATGCTTCACGCGTCTCGCCGTAGCGGAAGTTGTTAACGAACCTGTCATTGATGGCCCACGTGTGACCAGCTACGAAACCCCACGGATGCGACCATAGATTTGGCGCTGGGGTATCAGGAAACTGGGGTACACCACCTGTCAGGTCATAGATAACGTTCGTTCGCAGGAAGATCACCTGCTTGCTGGTGAGATTGTAATCGAAACGACCCGAATGTGAGTTCAACTTCACCGGAGTCGGAGCGTTGAATCTGAAGCCTGCGGTATTCAACTGTCGATTGGCGGAACTATCGCCCGTGGTGAAGTCGTTTGCCGGATACTTCGCGGCGGCACTAGCCAGTGCCGATACCGCAATAGGATTGATACCGGCTGCCGGAAAGATAGTATTCAATTGAGCGGTGGTCAGTGTTGTGATACCACCGGAGGGATTCACGTAGCGCAATTCGCCACGTCCCAAGCTTGCTAAGGGCACCGTACGGGTCACGCCTGTTTGACTGACGTCGTGTCGGCCTTCGTAACTATAAAAGAAGAAGAGCTTGTCTTTCACAATCGGTCCGCCGATAGCGCCGCCGTAGGTGTTGCGAATAAGTTTCGGACGAGCGACACCGGCACGATTGTTGAAGAAATCATTCGCGGTAGTGCTGGTGTTTCTATTGGCCAGGAAAAATGCACCATGCCAATCGTTGCTGCCACTCTTGCTGATTAGTGATATCTGTGCGCCCGAAGAGCGTCCGGCGCCAGCGTTCGAGTTGACAGTCGTTACGCGGAATTCCTCGATAGCCTCAGCGTTCAACCGGATTACTGGCTGTGAGACTGAGTTCGTCTGGGCTTCGTTGATGTCAACACCGTCGAGCGTGATGTTCGACTGATCGCTTCGTGCTCCTGCCACATAACCTTCTCTCGTTACTGCAGGTTGCAGAGTTACCAGGGCAAGAGGACTGCGGGCTTCGAGCGGCAACTGGGTGATTTGTTGATTTACGAAGTTATTGCCTAGAGTGCCGTCCTGTTTGTTAACCAGGACCTCGCCCGCACCTGATGAAACAGTCACTACCTCTTCCACGCTTCCGATTTCAAGCTGGACGGTCAAGGTAGTTGCCTTGGCAACTTGTGCGCTCACGTCAGAAAGCACAGCCTTCTTAAACCCCTTCGCCTCAGTCTCAACCTTATATTGACCGGGAGGGATAAGACTGAAAGCAAAGTTGCCTGCTTCTGTAGTAGTTTGGGTTCGAGTGAAATTCTTCTGATCGTTGCTCAGTGTTACCGTCGCTCCCGCAACCACATTTCCTTGCGGGTCAACGACATTACCGTTCACCGAGGAAGTACTATTCTGCGCCATGACGTTGCCGCAGCACACGATCAAAAGAAGAACACCGCACCACAATGAGATCATCCCGCTTGTTTTAAAGCTTAGTCTTTTCATGTGGTCCTCCGAGAAACTTGTTTGCAGAATTCGAGGCGAAGGCAGGAAGGTCTGACAAACCTGCCTGCTCGTCGTCACAAAGGCTAGACCTGTCATTGCTAGATAGAAGTGGATCACTCTACCTCGTCAGAAAGTCTGACTTGAAATTCAATGTATTCGAATCTCTAGAAATCTTGGGCAGAGGTTCGACAAAACTCGTATCCAGTCTGTCGTTTCAGTGTTCAAGTTCTTGCAGATACTATTCCGCGCATAACTCGTAAATTAAAACGTCTCAAAGTCCTGAGTTTTTAGCGGAAACGTGGTGCAGTAACTTGGCTGTGAGGCAGAGTATATCCAAATTTCTGGCAGAGTCTATATAAATTCGGACAGCAAAAGGCGTAGTACTACCTCAACACTCCGAGCAGGAAAGCGTCGGGAGTCGCCTGAGACATTCCTTCATTGCGCTCAAAAGACAGCGAGCCGAGGACAATGCCCCGGCTCGCAGATTTACTACAAGTTTGTAGTTAGTTAGAAGGAGTAGCGAAGTGCGAATTGCATAATGCGTCCTGCCTTCGTTTCTCCGAGCGGTGCCTGCGTCGCAGTCATATTGCCGAAACCGACTGGAGCCTGACCGCCGATGATGAATGGATCCACCGTAAGACCGGTGGCGTTGAATCCGGTCAACCTCTGGGTGTTGGTTACGTTGAAAACTTCCCAACGGAACGTTAGTGCATGTCCTTCCCAGGGCATTCTAAATGTCTTGTGCAAACCCGCATCGAGTGTGAAGTAACCTGGAGCACGTAGAACATTTCGATCACCAGCTTCACCTGGCATCGGATCTCGATAACTCAAGAACGTAGCCTGCGGATCGGCGAATAGATTTGGTTCGCCATTAAAGTCACCCGGAGAGGTGCTAACTGGACGAACTGAAACCATTCCAGAAGACGACTGCCAGTTGGTAGCCCAACGCTGATTCGCGAACGGACGACCCGCTGGTAAACCAGAGTTCCAACGGAAAATACCAGTCAGATCCCAACCGCCGATTACTCCATTTACCCACTTTCCAGCATCGCTAAAAATCTTCTTGCCTCTGCCAAATGGCAAGCCAACGAGCCAGTTCGAGGTGATGTTGTGACGAATGTCGAAATCTGAGTTCGCGTAGTTGAGCTCGGGATTGAGCGGGTTGTAGATCAACGATGCCGCTGCAAAGTTTCCAGCGTTCTGTAAACCAGATGCATCGTCGAGCGAGTGTGACAACGTGTAGTTGAAATCGAAAACTACATCGTTCGACAAACGTTGTCGCACGCTCACTTGTGCGGAGTTGTAGTTCGAATACCCAAACGTCGACCAGGTATTGAGCGCGGCGTATTGCGGGTTGACGAACGTGTTGTTGAAGATGGAAAACGGCTTGTCGTCCCAACGAGCATTCGACTGGAGGAACGTGTAGTCAGTTACGTTGGTTCCGCCAACGGAAGGCAAAGCGATACGACGATAAGCGCTTTGAGTTGCCGTCAGAGTTCGGTTCACACCCAGCACTGAAAAGGTGCCGGCGATTCCCGGAAGAACGTTTTCGAAGAATGGAATTGGCAATACAGAACCAACCGGCACGCCCTGATACCTGAGATCAATCAGCGCATGCATCGCTTCGTAGAAGGTTTGACCCGACTTTACGTCGCGAATGTTGTTGAAGTGCATGATGTCGCGTTGCGCCAAAAGGTTTCTTGCGAAGCGACCAACGTAGCTCACTTCAACCGAAAGTCCCTTACCGACTTCGCGTGCATACGATGCGTTCCAACTATAGTTGACCGGTGTGGTGATCGTATCGTCGAGCGATGTTTCGATTCGCTCGGCACCGTTGGGAAGTTGATTCAATGGAAAACTGATCGTGTTGCTGTAGAGACCAGCAACGCCTGGCAGCGTCCTGACATCTTGCGGACCACCGGTGAACAATGGCGCAAGCTTGGTGCTCACGTTGTAAGTGTTAACCGGAAGAGTAATTGCCGAGGCAAAACCAAGCTGGTTGTTGAGATCAAAATTAACAGCCAGCTGACTTCCGATTCGATCGTACGTGGTTCGGAAGCCACCTCGAATTACGGCCTTACCTTCGCGACCGATCAACTTGCCCCAGAAGTTGTCGGGCAACTCTGGTGACCAGGCAACGGCCAGCACCGGTGCGAAGTTGTTCCAATCCTGATGATAGAAACCAGGACGACCGTTCGCCTTCCCGGAACGGTCGAGAAGGATCGGATCGTTAAAGGGCACTCCGGCATCCGCACTACGTTTACGTTGTTCAAAGTAACCACCCAAACTTACGGTGGGCTGCGTCTGAAGACCATTAACTTCGTACACCGGAGTTGAAGTTCCCCAGCGCACGCCGTAGGTGATAGTTAGATTCGATCTCATTCGCCACTGATCCTGCCAGTAGACTTCATACTCTTCTGTGGCAAAGGTTCTGTCAGCGGAGGTACCTGCGGGAAGAATGTTGCCGTCCGCGTCGTACAGAAAGTTGGCCGTGTACTGCGAAAAACGTCCAATCACCGCAGACAGAATGTTTCTCAACGGAGTTAGTGAACCACTTGCAACATCAGGAAATATCGCCGGCCCTGATGCGTCCGCACCAGCCGATGTTAGGACAGCAGCTGAAGCGTTATAGCCGGAAGGATTAGTCGTCAATACGTCGAATGCGTTTTGGAACGATTGACGAGTGTTCCTGATCAACCGGACGTTCCCGCCAAACTGCAATGTGTGATTGCCTTTCACAAGAGTCAGGTCGTCGACGAAGTTGTGCACAGGCGTAACACGCGTCAGTGCGGTGGTAACCGCCGGATTGAAAATGAAACGAAACTGGATGTTGTTTCCCGTCTGATCGCCTTGACGAGTAAACGCCGCGCGAGTCAGACCGTAAGTAAATCGATTGATCAGGTTGTTCGACACGGTCCATGAATGACCAAGCCCGAGTCCTTTAGGGTGATACCAGATGGAAGGTGCGACGGCATCCGGAAAAGCAGGAGCCTGACCGATGTTATCGTCCTGATAGTTGCCACGCACAAACAACGTCTGACGATCCGTCAGGTTAAAATCAAACTTGGCGGTGTACGTGTCGTTGTTTGTTGG
>Ga0207675_100003223_pt1 | contig 16005 bp, 8 predicted proteins | sample KBSSwiS42_FD_184305 | JGI IMG/M metagenome (GOLD analysis project Ga0207675, IMG submission 184305) | Switchgrass rhizosphere microbial communities from Kellogg Biological Station, Michigan, USA - KBS Switchgrass S4-2 (SPAdes) (version 2) | ecosystem: Host-associated > Plants > Roots >... | reverse complement strand
GTTCACCCGGCGTACATACAAACCACAGGCATAGTCACCTTTGAATGGCGTGATCATTTTGTGCAGCGATGTAGCCGATAATAACTTCCCTCCGAACAGTCCCTCTTCCCAACGGAGCAAGTCCTCGGTTGTCGAATAGAGTGAGCCCGCCGAAAAGCCCATCCTGAAATCCGGACGTTCCGCATTCTCGATCCCATTGCGTCCCGGCCAATAACCAGATGCACGCCGGGGAATGACCGTCACATACGAGAACATTCCAGAGTCGTTCATCCCCAAAGGTTTGAAAAGATTCTCTTGAACGAAGCTTTCATAGCTCTGTCCCACGATTCTTTCAAGCAAATACCCGAGCACGATGTATCCGAGGTTGGTGTAGGACCATCGTTCGCCAGGCTGAAAGTCCAGAGGTTTGTCATTAAAAAGCAGCAGATCAGGCGGCCCGGGCTGATATTTAGCAGCATCATCAGAGATGCCGGATGTGTGCGTCAGTAGGTGATAAATAGTGATGTTGTCCCAGGAAGCGGGCGCGTCCGGAAGATATTTCTTAACTAGATCACTGGTCTTTAATTTTCCGCGATCCTCAAGCAACAAGATCGCGGCTGCGGTGAACTGCTTCGTCATCGAAGCGATATTGAATCGAGTCGTCGGCGAATTTGGAATGCTCCATTCCAGGTCGGCCATGCCATAGGCGTTGTTGAAAATGGTCTTTCCCTTACTGGCGACGAGCACGCTTCCCATGAACATCTTGGCATCAACGTAAGGCTGCATAACTTTTTGAAAAGCTTGGGCCGGTGCTTGAGCACTAGCTTCCTGGGCGAATCCTGCGAGTACAACCATGGCCAATGCCATTCGAAGAGGTTTGCCGGCGACAAACTGCCGTCCAGCGGGCAGTCGATAGATTCCTCGTTCTCTCAGCATAAAAGACGTGCGGCCCAACTACTAATTAGATGGTAAACAGTCGCGTTGTAACACGACCTTTTTGCAATATAACACGCACGAATGAGTAAAAATGCTCGAAAATTGATACTAGTGGCGTTGTTATGCGAAACACAGAGAAGTGTTCTTGGTTGGAGGTTGACCTTGTTAACCAATGCTTCCAGCCTTAGCCTCAGAGGCAGGTGCATGACGCCGGCGCCAGAACAATTCATGTGGCCATCGCTGCTCACGCAAGTATGCGTCGTGATGCATCAGCAAGTAATGCGCAAACGAACGATCGATGAGCCGCTCATAAACGCGCAGTGCATCACCTCGGCCACTGAGATAATCAATGATGCTCGAGGCCGCGTTAAATCCACTTCCCATCGCCATCGAGATGCCGTGCGACGCAAGCGGGTCATAAGCAACAGCACTATCGCCGGCGGCCAGCCAGCCATTGCCGGTTACTGTTGTTAGTCTGACTGTATGCGCGGGCAGGATGCGCGGTGGAGTGGGAGATCCGACGCCGTACTTACGTACGCGTTGCGCTGTGTACTTAGTTTTGTTCAGAAGTGCGAGCCAGCGATCAGTTTGGCGCAGCGCTGCGGGATCGAGCAGATCTCCGTCTGTCATATAAACTGCGATGAGTTTTCCACCCGGCAAGCGCGAGGAATACCACCACCCGGAAGAAACTGCCTCGACCAGAGTGGATGAGTCTTCTTCTGCCGGTGTGGCCGCGTCTCCATCAAAGAAACTGGCCACGCCGATCAAGCGGTCGTAGATGACGCGGCGCGCGCCCAGCGATCCTGCGAGACGCGCGCTGCGGCCCGTCGCATCGACTACAAAGTTTGATCGATACTCCTCCACCGCATCCAACCCTTTGACCGTAAGTTTGAAACGCGTGTCCCTCTCTCTCGAGCACGCCACCAGACGCCGGCCGTAATGCCAACGCGCACCCGCCTCCTTAGCCGCTTGCATTAACTCGTCTTCGAAGGTGGCCCGGTCCAGGCGCCATCCAGCGCCAGTCGGCCCGAGGATGAAGTCGCGCTCTTCAATGGAATTCGATCCCCAAACAAACCGGTTTCCGTACGAACGGAGATTTCCCCTTCGCCGGAGCCGCTCGGTGAGTCCGAAATGATCCAGCAGTGGATTAATGGTGGGAGGTAGACATTCTCCCACCTTCATTTGCGGAGCGGAGTGTGCTTCGAGGACGATTGGCGAGATGCCGCGTCTTGCCAGAGCGAGGGCAATCGCAGCCCCCGCTGGACCACCGCCGACTATGACCACATCCGCCGTAAACATAAGTCAGGATTTCTTACAGTTCGTCGCGGCCTACTATGCGTCGCCTTGCGCCCAAAGGAACTTCGTCGATTTCTGCTGCCAGTTTTCCAGCAGCGAGCAAGGGAACTTCGGCCATTTCTTCTGCGGGAGCCTTGATAAGCCTTTCCGCGATGCGAACCTGTTCCCATGTGGGATCGGATTTTGTGAACTCAGGGGCTAATCCGGTTTCGACCCAAAAGCGCGCAGGCAGTCCGTGTTCGGCATGGTCTGCTGATCCGTCGCGCGCGGTGATTATGCCGAGCTTGTCCCATTTAGCGACGTTGTCGTTAATGCGCGTTTTGTAATCCGGACCGAAGTAACGCAGCCAGTCAACACGATAGAACAGATGTTTCATTCGCTGCGTCAGAGGCAGGTTTTCGTCAAGCACGCGTCGATACGAGCGTTCGCTCAGGACCTGATTCGGAACCCGGGCCGCCCAGAAAGATGGGAGCGACAGAAACGTTCCAATCTCATAGCCTGATAAGCAACTCGCCTCGTCCGTTTGCCATGGAACACCCATCCACCACGTGAGCGTGCCCGGACCGCTCGACTCGACAACGCCCCCCGTGCCCATGGCCTCAACCGGCGAGAGACTTGGACCATAGTTCATGTTTGGTTCTTGATCTTCAGGTAACACGTTCAACCGGTAGGGTGCTTTCCACATGCTCGCCACGCGCAGCGGCCACGTCAACTCAATGCCTGGATGAAATGGACCACCAAGGCAGCTCTCAAGGTTTGCTTCGTCGAGTGCATGTGGCTGGTCTGCGATTGGGTACGCGTCAAGTGTGGCTGGACGATCTCGATGGGAGGGATCATCATCGAAATCGCCATCTGCCCAGTGTCGCAGCCACTCGTACTGAGTCGGAGTAACCGCCAGATCATCCATTCCGAGATCGTTGAAGTCTCCAAATGCATCGCCGTAAAACGGTGGCAACTTCTCAGGTTCCTGTGCTGCGGTTGCATCGGCGGGATTTCGGAACCAGTTGAAATAAGAAGTGCGAAACGGTTTGTTTTCTTCGGCAGAGCTCGACAACTTATAGAGCAGATCAGGGTCAGTCAGGTCAGATGGAGATCCGGAACCGAAGAGAAAACTAACACCGCTATTCACCCACTGGCTATCAACGAGCCGCTCGAAGATAGGGAAGATGTCGCGCCAGAAGGAGGGACGCCTCGGCCGCCCAAACTTCGCATCGCGGCTAAACAGATCGAACACGACGTCGTACATCGTGACGACGCCGTAGAGACCCTGGCCGTAACTGGGAGGAGTGACGGCCACCATTGCTGGCTCAGCTTCGAATTCCTTACCATCAATCTTCACGGTTGCACGCACGGGGCCGTCCGATGTGTCGTCGTGCCAACCATCGTTGTTCGCAAAAGTCGTTGCCGGTTTTTGGTCATATGAGGCTGAGTGGCCGAATCCTCCCAGGAAAATCAGACGTCCTGCGTCATCAGTGCGCAACTCTCCGAGTGGAACCTTAGTGCCCATGAATTCGCCCGTGTCGAAGTGATAAGCATTTCCCTGGGTGTTGCGGCCACTGATCGAGCGTGGGCCAGGATCGATAATCAGTTTCAGCCTATCGGAACCGGTGATTGTTTTGTTGCGCAAGGCTGTGGTCATGGCAAACTTCCCGAGATCCATTGCGTTCTGAAACTGGTACCAGGCGGCCTTGCGATTGGCGACGTGGACGCGCCATGTGATCTCGGCATCGTCCGCCGTAATTTCGCGTATCACCTCGCCTGCTTCGTTGAGGCCGTAGATGCGAAACCGTGCTGCCTGTCGTTTTATTCTGCCGGCCGAATCTTTGTAGCCGCCTTCAGGTTGTGGTACTTGTCCTGGAGCTTCCGGGCCGATGAAATACTCGTCGGGTGAATTACCAACGCGCGCGATTCCAATGCCCGGGTGGATCGCGTAGCGGACGATCGCATTTTGATCAGACATAACTATGTTGCTCCTAAGTCAGTGAGTTTTAAGACAAGGTATTGCTTTGGATGGCGTCCGGAGTTGCGAGGGCGCGATCAGCCGATGCTCAGAACGGCGCAGAGCATACACCAGTACTGACAGTCAGAAAAGGGTAAGGAGTAAGCACCGCAAGCTTGATAGAGGGCGAACACTCACTGATTTGGAGGTTCGTTCGTTTCATCAGCTTTGCGAGCGAGCGTTGCTGCATAAGTGATCGACTGTTGGGGATAGTGAACAAGGCGAAGAGTGCACTTTAGTTTTGCTGCGGAAGCGAGTATTCACGAAGAGCCCGGTGCGGGAAAACCGCCCGTCAAAGGAAAACCTATGCGAAAATTTTGTTCGATCGTTGCGTTGATCATCTCCACTACGTTGACTTCATCAGCGCAGCCTCCCACGCCTTCTCTTAGGTTGTCGGCCGAGATCGAGCGCCGGATCGAGTCGATCCTCAGCCAGATGACGCTCGAAGAAAAATTGGACCTACTCGGAGGCGTCGATGGCTTTTTCATTCGCGACATTCCCCGTCTTAACTTACCGCGACTAAAGATGGCGGACGGACCGATCGGCGTCCGCAACTTCGGACCGGCTACTGCATTTGCCGGAGGCGTTACGCTGGCCGCCACGTGGAATCCAGCGCTGGCCGAACTTGTCGGCATCGATCTCGGACGTGACGCTCGCGCCAAAGGCGTACACTTCCTCCTGGCGCCGGCAGTCAACATCTACCGCGCTCCAATGAACGGTCGAAACTTTGAGTACTTCGGCGAAGACCCCTTCCTCGCCTCGCGCATAGCGGTCGGTTACATCAAGGGAGTACAGAGCCAGGGACTGAGCGCGACCATCAAGCATTACCTGGGAAACAACTCGGAGTTCGATCGCCACAATACAGATTCAATCATTGACGAGCGAACCCTGCGCGAGATCTATCTACCCACCTTCGAGGCTGCCGTAAAAGAAGCCCACGTCGGGGCCGTCATGAGCTCGTACAACCTTACCAACGGTCTGCATATGTCGCAGAACAGATACCTGCTAACCGACGTGCTGAAGAAGGAATGGAACTTCGAGGGACTGATCATGTCAGACTGGTCTGGAACCTATGACGGTGTCGAGGCAGCAAACGCGGGTCAGGATCTCGAAATGCCTTCGGGCTTACACATGAACCAGCAGATCCTCAAGCCCGCGATCGAACAGGGCAAAGTTTCCGTCGCTACTATCGACGATAAAGTGCGGCGCATTCTTGGGACGGCGCTGCGCTTTGGCTGGCTCGATCGCGATCAGACCGCACTATCTATTCCCCGATATAACCTGCAAGGCCGCCAGGTGGCGCTCAATGCCGCGCGTGAGGGGATCACGCTGCTAAAGAATGATGGTGGTCTGTTGCCGCTTAGCAAGAGCAAGATCAAATCCATCCTGATCATTGGACCAGGTGCTTATCCGGCAGCATCCGTGGGTGGCGGCAGCGCAGAAGTGCAACCATTCGCGGCGATCAGTTATTTGGAGGGTCTGGCAAACTATGCGGGCAAGGATCTGTTTCAGGTGTACTACGACCGTGGCCTGCTCTCGTATAGCGATTTAGCCAACGCAACCAATTTCACTACTTCCCAGGCGGGTGGGGAACCGGGACTAAGAGCCGAATACTTCAACAACTTAGACTTAAAGGGAACTCCCGTGATTGTGCGCACCGAACCGCACCTCGACTATGGAACCGCTGCCCGGTTGCTGTTCCCAGAGCAGACGCTTTCGTCACGTTGGACCGGTTATCACACGCCGCAAGAGTCGGGCTCCTACGACATCTTCGTACAAACGCACAGAGAACGCGGCGGCTCTTATCGGCTTTACGTTGACGACAAGCTCGTCCTGGACAACTGGACCACGCTTACCGCGCTAGTTGACTACCGCACGCTTCGCCTCGATACCAAGCCGCACAAGATTGTATTGGAGCAGACCGGTCGCGGGGACAGACGGGCTGCGCGCCTCAGGATGGGAGTTGTTCGCTCAGGGCAATTGGTTAGCAGCAACGCCAAGAAACTTGCCGCCAGCAGTGACGTCGTGGTGGTGGGTGCGGGTTTCGACTCCGAGTCGGAAGCTGAAAGCGCGGACAGGACTTTTCGCCTTCCGCTCGGACAAGACGAGTTGATTCAGGAAATGGCCGCGGCCAACAAGAACACGATCGTTGTCATGACGTCGGGCGGCAGTGTGGATATGAACGCCTGGCTTGACCGCGTTCCGGCGCTGATCCAGGCGTGGTACCCGGGGCAGGAGGGCGGCACGGCGCTGGCTGAAATTCTGTTCGGTGATGTAAATCCTTCCGGTCGCTTGCCAGTCACCTTCGAGCGGCGCTGGAAAGATAACCCGGTCCACGACAGCTACTATCCCGAGGCGGGCACTAAACGCGTCGTCTATAAAGAAGGAGTGTTCGTTGGTTATCGTGGTTACGAGCAGCAGCACACGAAGCCACTGTTCCCATTCGGGTTTGGACTCTCGTACACAACGTTCGCGTACAGCAACTTGTCTATTAAGCCGATGTCGAACAGTGAATCAGGTCCGCGCTACGAGGTTTCGTTCGATGTTAAAAACACAGGGAGACGTGAGGGTGCCGACGTGGCCCAGGTGTATGTTGGCGACACGCATGCGAGTGTTCCGCGGCCAGCGAAGGAGTTGAAAGGATTTTTCAAAGTGAGACTTCGTCCCGGTGAGACAAGAAATGTGTCGATCATTCTCGACAGCCGTGCGCTCTCCTATTATGACGTCAACGCAAAACAATGGCGCGCGGAGCCAGGTGATTTCAATGTGCTCGTTGGTCGCTCCTCCGAACAGATTGAACTGCGTGGCAAGCTCACACTCACAACGTCCATAGGCGGAACCAGCAAGTGAGTCCGCTGGAAGAGTTGGGAAGATCGAGAACTTCACAGGCTGTGATGGTCGTCCTTCTCTTGCTGATTCTTGGGCTTCAATTGGCGCTGTCAATCCGCAGGGAATCGCAAACCTGGGACGAAGGCAATCACATCTTTGCGGGCTACATGTCCTGGAACAACGCGGACTTTGGGCTTAATCCAGAGCATCCGCCGATGTTGAAACTGCTCGCTACAGCACCACTCCTTTCCATGCCCCTGAAAGTGCCCACGTTGAGCGATCGCAATTTTAAAGAAGAGGCATTCATCAAGGGCAAGGACTTCCTTTATCAGAACGATGCGGACAAGATCCTCTTCGCCACGCGCATGGCGGCAGCCACACTGACGCTACTACTGGTGCTGCTCGTCTTTGTCGCGACCAGGGAGATGTTCGGAACCGGCGCCGCTTTTATTGCTCTGGCACTGCTGGTATTCGAGCCGAACTTGCTGGCCCATGGCGCGCTTGTAACGACCGACGCAGGGCTCTCGTGTTTCATGTTTGCCACGGTGTACGCGTTTTACCGCTACATGAAGGTCCCATCGATGTGGCGGATGATAATTGTCGGCGTGTCCGCCGGGCTTGCACTCGCAGTCAAACACACTGGCATCCTTGTGTTTCCAATGCTTGTACTGCTCGCGATTTGCGAAGTAGTGCGTCACATCGATGTAAAAGCGGGCAAGCAGGCGGCCATTGAATCCGGCAAGCGAGCACTCAAGTTTGTCGGTCCGCTGGTCGCTATCGCCGTCATCGCGGTGGTAGTGTTGTGGTCCTTCTATGGATTCCGTAATAAAGCTCGCCCGAACGGATTGCAATTGAATCCGCCCCTGATCGAGTACGTGCAGGCTTTGAAACCTCACGAGGCTTGGTTAGTTTCCGCGATGGCGCGATCTCACCTGCTGCCAGAGTCATATCTTTACGGCTTGACGGATGTGCTGTTGACTGCCGATTTTTACACTAGCTATATCTTTGGAAAGATTTATGCGCGTGGAGTGTGGTTCTATTTCCCTCTCGTTTTTGTAATTAAGTCAACTCTGGCTTTTCTTATCCTATTGCTCCTTGCTGTTGCAGCCGTAGTAACTCGCCGGCTGAACTGCTGGCGAGAGATTCTATTTTTGATCGTCCCAGCAGTCTTCTACCTGGTAGTGGCTATGAGTTCTGGACCGAACATCGGAGTACGCCATATCCTGCCGGTCTATGTATTCAGTTCGGTGCTCATTGCCGGAGCCGTATGGAGTTTGATCCGGCACAACAGAAAATGGATTTACGCGATTCTGGTGCTTCTGCTCTTTCATGCGGTGTCTTCCTTGAGAACGTTCCCCGTCTATTTAGCTTACTCAAATGAACTGTGGGGAGGACCATCGCAGACACACAAGTACCTGACCGACTCGAACGTCGACTGGGCACAACAACTCAAGTCGACCAAGCAGTATCTAAATAAGCGCGGAGTGAAAGATTGTTGGTTCGTATACTTTGCGGAAGGAGTAGCGGATCCGAGTTATTACGGAATACAGTGTAAGCCTCTACCAACGATTACTACATTATGGCTAAACGAACAGATTGACGTTCCCGCCTCGATAGATGGGCCGGTGCTGATCAGCGCAGGCAACCTCTCAGGTTTTGAGTTTGGCCCTGGCTCGCTTAATCCATATGAGCAGTTCAAGTGGCTTCGTCCGACGGATGTGATCGATCATGGAGTTTTCGTGTTCGATGGACATTTCGATATCCCGCTCGCGTCAGCGTTAAGTCATACCCAGAAGGCTCAGAACCTGCTCGCCGCAAAGCAGATCAAAGAAGCGTTAGTAGAGGCACAAGCGGCGGTGGCGCTTGCTCCGGAGGCCGTGCAGCCACGGATGGTGTTGGGAGATGTTCTGAAAGTAATGGGCCAACCGGAAGAGGCTCGCTCCGCGTATGAGAAAGCCCTTTTGCTGGCTAAGACAATCGAGTCTGAATTTCAGGTACGGTCAATTCCTGGCATCGAGCAGAGCCTGGCTGACAAATAGGATGTTTTGTGCTTTGTGTGACTCTTTGTGGCTTAATTCTGACTTCAACCCAAGCGCTTTCAGGTATCCGCTGTTGATCCGGCAGTTCGCGAGTTTAATGCGCTCAAGATAATCGCTCAGTGCCTTTTTTGCTTGTTCCAGTGGGGGCCGGTTCTTCCTTACCTCTTCGAACGTAGTGCGCGGGCCGTTTGCAAAAGCGACAATCGCCGCCCAATCGGCAGGTGGATTTATCGACGCGACACACGAAGTCGCGTCGAGCTTCTTGTAGGGCCAGAAGTACCAGCCGATGTTGTGCTGTTCCAGCAACGTCCTATAGGACGCGATCCACTGGTCAGTGTTTTCGCCTGACTCTCCCATCCAAACAGGCACATTATGTTTGTCGCGAAAATCAAGGTATTGCTGAATGGCGCCTTGATTTACCTCCATCCAGTATTGGTGAAAGGTGTAGGCGAGCTTATCGTCAAACGGTGGACCAAAAACTTTGAAGTTGCCGTTCCACTGCGCGCCGCCAAGAAATACCAGATGGTTTTTGTCGACCTCGCGTATACCGACGACGATTTTGCGATACAGCGGCTCGAGCTTTGGGTTGAGGTAGGCGGTGTCGAAGTAGGGGGCGATCGGCTCGTTAAGCAGATCGTAACCCAAAACCGCCGGTTCGTTTCGCAAACGCGCGGCGATCTTTCGCCAGATATTGACGGTCAACTCCTGACTCTCGGCGCTTTCAAACAGAAACGGATAGCCCCAACTGTCATCGATGTTATCTCCAGTCTGTCCGCCGGGTGCGCCATGCATGTCCAGAACAACCGAAAGACCTTCCTTCTTGCACCAGGCGACAACTTGGTCCAACAGTTCGTAACCCGGACCTTCAAGTTTTTGCTGTTCACCTTCGGAGACAAAAAGCCGGTAGCTGAAGGGCACACGAACGGAGTTGAATCCTGATTGTTTGATAAACCTGATGTCTTCTCTCGTAATGTAGTTCTCACGAAAGGCTTTCCAGAATCGTCGCGCCTCGTCTTCGCCGAGCAGTTCATTCACGACAGTCTTAATCAACCGCGGAGAATTGGCGGTCTTGAACTTGAACATGTAACCCTCGGGCAGCAGCCAGTTGCCCAGATTGATGCCTTTCAAGAGCAGCGGCTTGCCATCGGGCGACAACAGCTCTTTGCCTCGTCTCGTGACAAACTTTGACTGTCCATAGCTGATGAAGGGAAGGCCCAGGACCAATAAAATAACAGTCAGGAACCTGATAAGACTTGTTCTTGTGATTCTTGTCATCGGCATTTCCGCCTGCGAATGTGTGCCGGCAGCCATTATCGATGCTATTATCCGCACTAGATTCAGGACCTCCCAACGTTTGTTCTCACGTGACGCTAAGCCCAGCCTGGACTCTGGATTCCCCCGACCACATTCACCGTCCGATTCAAGAGGGCGCAGCACCCACTAGCAAACAGGAGGAAAATACTATGGCAGAGCCAAACGACAGTGACAGTCGATTTTTATCTCACGTGAGTAGGATCTTGTTTATAGCATTGACTACGGTGGTAGCGACAGTTACCACTCAGGCCGCCGCGCCTGTGGGCCAGACCATCTGGTTGCGGGCGACCGCAACAGGTCTCTTTGTATCGGCGGATCAGAATCGCGGAACGTGGGCTCCGCTTGTTGCTGACCGCTCATCAGTCGACGCCTGGGAGCAGTTCCAGGTGGTTGACGCTGGTGGCGGATTTATTGCGTTCAGGTCAGTTGGAACAGGTCTCTTTGTGTCGGCGGACCAAGCTCGTGGAACTTTCGCTCCGCTTGTCGCCGATCGCCCGGCCATTGGAACGTGGGAGCAATTTACCTGGGGAGACATTTCAGGTGGCGCCTTTACTCTTAAAGGAAGGGTGACCAACCGTTTCGTGTCGGCGGACTTGAACCGCGGTTCATTTGCTCCGCTGGTGTCCGACCGCGCGGCTGCAGGCGCCTGGGAACAGTTTACCTGGGGTGCGGTTGGCACACAGCCACCGCCAGGAGCGCCTCCCGGTTTTTCTCAATTGGTATGGTCCGATGAATTCAGTGGGACCTCAATCAACACCGGGAACTGGGGCTTCGATCTGGGCAACAGTGGCTTTGGCAATAACGAACTCCAGAACTACACTAACCGCTCACAGAATGCCCGGATTGAAAATGGAATGTTAGTCATCGAGGCGCGTCGCGAGAACTTAGGTGGCAGTGCATACACCTCGGCTCGAATGAAAACGCAGGGACATCAATCGTTCGGCATAAACACCTGGGTGGAGGCCCGCATCAACGCACCCGAAGGTCAGGGAATCTGGCCGGCATTTTGGATGCTCGGCAACAGCATCAGCTCTATTGGATGGCCTTCGTGCGGAGAGATCGACATCATGGAAATACAGGGCCAGAATCCATTTAGAAACTTTGGCACGATGCACTGGGCCGATGCGAACGGGGCGCACGCCTCGTTTGGAGGGATTTTTAATTCATCCAATTCGCTTGCAGCAGGGTTCCATACGTACGCGATTTCGCGCACGGGGAGTTCAATCAAGTGGTACGTTGATAGGGTTCAATACTTTGAGGGTAACATCTCGGGCGGAGTAAATAGCACGTCCGAGTTTCAGGGCCAATTCTTTATTCTGCTCAACGTCGCCGTTGGTGGTAACTTTGTCGGCAGTCCGGACGGCAGCACTGTATTTCCGCAGCAAATGCAGGTCGATTGGGTGAGGGTATGGGGAAACTGAAGCTTGGTTACTGAACAGGGTTACGTCACAAACCACGAGAGGCCACCTTCGCCGGTGGCCTCTTCGAATGCTAAGGATTAATGGCTCCGCAGGTAGGACTCGAACCTACAACCCTTCGGTTAACAGCCGAATGCTCTGCCATTGAGCTACTGCGGAATAAGCGCCCTCACATAGTCACCAAAACTATGTGCGGCGCGACGCGTTTTTATAGCAAATGGGTTTCTGAGCGTCAACCGCAGCACCGCGTCTCACTCAAATTCGCAAGCAAACCGGCACCAAACTTGCGCTCCGCAACGATCTGCGACAATATTTCCAGCCCCAATCCACTTTCGAAAAGGTCCCAATGCAACGACGCACCACATCCTGGTACAGCCGCAACCTAAACATGGACATGCCCCTCGTCTCCTACGGTCATGAGGGACCGCCGCTGTTGATGTTTCCAACCGCGGCCGCAGATTATCTCGAGTACGAAAGGTTTTATCTCGTCGACGCCATCAAGCCGTTCATCGAGGCCGGTAAACTCCGCGCGTATTCCATTAACAGTGTAAACCGTTACAGCCTGTTGAATGAGCAGATGCCGCCGCACCTCAAAGCTGAACTACTCACTCGCTACGATCACTACATAACCGACGAAGTGTTGCCCCTCATTCGTCAAGACTGCGGGGATGGTGAGAATCGGCCGTTAACGACGGGCGCCAGCTTGGGAGCGTTTCTCGCAGCGAACGAATACTTCAAGCATCCGGACGTGTTTCGAGGTGTGATTGCGATGAGCGGCAGTTACGATGTGCGTGCTTATCTGAAGGACTACTACGACGATAACGTCTACTTCAACAACCCCGTCGACTACCTGTCCAATCTCAACGACGATCATTACCTGCCGTTGTTGCGCAAGGCCGACGCGATCTTGATCATGTCAGGACAGGGAAATTACGAAGCTCCCGAACGAAGCCGCGCGCTGTCAGAGATTCTCAACGCTAAAGGCATCCCGAATAAACTCGATCTGTGGGGACCTGACGTCAATCACGACTGGCCGTGGTGGCGCAAGATGTTGCCTCACGCCTTAGGGGTGTTGCTCGCCTGATTATTCAAAACGTCGCTAACCAAGGGCGAGCGCGGAGCGCCGAAGGCGCGGGAAGAAGGTAGCTGCCAGGGCGAGCGCGAAGCGCGCTGCCCCTGGGATCGTAAGAAAAGAGATGCAGGCCTGAAAGGCCGACAGAGCGCGGCGCTTAGATTCGCTGCGGGTCGTTGCTACTACGGTTCGCCGTCGCCTTTCTTCCCTTTTTTCTTTGCGGGTTCGGCTTCGCGCGGACGCGTTGCGGGTGGTGGGGGCGCCTCAACCTTCGGTGTTGAAACCTCCGGCTTCGTTTGCGGAGTGGCCGGCCGCTCGTCATCCGCTTTCGGCGGCGGCGGTAAGGTCATCTGTTCAAGTTTCGGTTCCGTGGTTGCCGCCGGCAATGCGCCTTCTTCTTCAGTCTTCTCTGCTTCAGCAGCAAGTTCCGCGCGCTCGGCCGCGAGTTCTCGTTGACGCTGCCGGAAAAGCTCTCGCATGTCTTCCGGCATTTCAGGAGCCTTCGGAAACTCTTCCTTCTCCTTGTCTTTCAAAAACGTCTTCATGAACTCAACGAACATCGGCAAGGCGCCTTTAGCGCCAGTCATATCGTTGCCGAGTGGTCTTTTCTTTCCGGGATAACCCATCCACACGCCAGTGACATAGGTCGGCGTATAGCCGAGAAACCAAACGTCGGTGTGGTCGTTAACGGTGCCAGTCTTGCCGGCAACCGGATGAGGCAGAACGTTCGCTGCGGTCGCGGTACCACCGGTGACTACGCCGCGCATCATCGACACCATCGTTAGCGCAACGTACGTATTCATTACCTTGTACGTCGTTCTCTCCCACTGCTCGAGCGTTGCACCATCTCGATCGAGAACTTTGCGAACCAGGTGCGGCTCAACGCGAATACCTTTGTTCGGAAAGGCGGAGTAGGCGGAGACCATCTGGTCCAACGGAACTTCCGTCGCGCCCAGCGCTGACGGCAAGTAAGGCGCCATTGGCACTTTGATACCAAAGCGCCGGACCATCTGCGCACCTGTTTGAATACCAACCGTCTGAAGCAAGTGCACCGCCGGAATATTCATTGACTTCGCCAAAGCCATCCTCATTGGCATATCGGCACAACCAAGCGAACCGTCGTAATTGTGCGGCTGCCAGTCGCCAATGCTAATCGGCGCGCCGCTAACAGGCGTCTCCGGAGTCATGCCCCACTCGACCGCAGCGGTATAAACGAACGGTTTGAACGCCGAACCAGTTTGGCGATAAGCCTGGGTCGCATTGTTGAATTTGTTGGTGTAGAAGTCGTAACCGCCAATCATCGTGATGACTTCGCCGGTCTTCGCGTTGAGAGTCATCATCGAGCCCTGCACCGCCGGAATCTGTGAAAGTTCAACCTTCAAGCGGCGGTTCTTCTCGTCCACTTCCTTGATCTCAAACTCAGCAAGATTTCCGTTCTTGAATTCATCTCTCGGCTGGCGCTTGCCCCAACCCATATCTTCCGCAGTCAAGGTCGCGGTGAAGTTGCCGAAACGCACAGACGCTTCATTGCGGCTGCGATCCACTTTTGTGATCAAACCCATTAGGTAGCGGCCCGGCTCGTATTCGTTACCGTACCAGTCAGGATGTTTGTAGTTGTTGAGTTCGGTGGTGTTCGCAGGACCATCGCCGTTGTTTACCGACGTCGGAATCATCGCGTAATTCGTTCGCCAACTGGTATGCGTGCGATCGTACAGTCGCAGGCCCGCGCGAAGCACTTCGTACGCGCGTTTCTGTGCTTCGACATTGATCGTCGTGTAGACGGACAAGCCACCCTGCGCGACGCGAGTCGTGTACTTGTCTTCAAGCTCCTGACGAATGTACTCAACTGGATAATCAAACGCAGACGACTTTCGCTGTGACTGATAGTAAGCAGTGTCTGCTAGTTGAATCGGCTTTGCTTTAGCAGCGTCCGCTTCAGACTGAGAGACAAGGCCATTCTTCGCCATCAGATCCAACACCAGGTCACGACGTTCTTTAGCTTTGGCTGGGTTAGCGGTTGGCGAGTACTCGCTCGGTGCTTTTGGCACGCCGGCGAGTAATGCTGCTTCAGCGAGCGTTAGATCTTTTGCCTGCTTGCCGAAATAGGTTTCAGCGCCGGCTTCCATCCCGTAAGCGTTGGCGCCGAGAAACATGTGGTTCACGTACAACTCCATGATCTGGTTCTTCGTGTAATAACGTTCGATCTGGAGCGCGAGAACCCATTCGTTAAACTTGCGCGTGTAGGTCTGTTCTTTTGAAAGAAAAAGATTCTTTGTAAGTTGCTGAGTGAGAGTTGATCCGCCTTCGACTTTATCGGTGGTCAGGTTTTTCCACGCGGCGCCAAGAATACGAATCGGATCGATACCGATGTGATCATAAAAACGAACGTCTTCGACAGCGAGAATTGCATTCTTAAGGACCGGCGGAATCTCTTCGTACTTCAGCGGGATTCTCTTTTCGAGGGCAAACTCCCCAATGACAGTTTGACCGTCGTCAGCGTAAACACGCGTGACGACACTTGGCCGGTAAGTGGCCAGCGCAGCAACTTCGTTTGCGGCCCGCGAATAGTTCAGTTCGTAAGCCGCGATGATGCCGGTCAGACCGCCTGCAGCGAGTGCCAACAAGAGCACTGCCGGCAGCCATAGTCTTGAAAGCAGATGTCTGCGTTGTTCCGGTGGCGTATTGATGATTGCTGTTGGCGAATATTTAGAACGATTTGCAGCCATAGGATTGAATCTCCCCAAAGAACAACTTGCCTTTATACGAGTCCCGCGGCAACGTGGCTACCCACAGGCGAGCCGCAAAAGTATAGCGCAATCCGCGTTTTCACCCATAAAACACTCAGATGCAACACTTCAGATGCAACTCGGGGCCGCCGCTTTGCGTCTGTGCACCTTGCGGGCGATAATGCTCGTGCTTCGCAATGGGGGCGACAGGCTTCGACAGGAACCTGAACGATCGTCGCGATGCATGCCGGGCTCCCTTAGGCAGCTCGTTAAAACGCGTAGGGAAAAACAACTGCCAATAACAATGAATTGGCTCTCGCTGCCTAATTAAGCATCGAGCGTCTCACCGCAAGTTGCTCATGCGAGCGGAGGGAGATGTCACTTAGATGAGCTGGCC
>Ga0207675_100003221_pt1 | contig 16017 bp, 18 predicted proteins | sample KBSSwiS42_FD_184305 | JGI IMG/M metagenome (GOLD analysis project Ga0207675, IMG submission 184305) | Switchgrass rhizosphere microbial communities from Kellogg Biological Station, Michigan, USA - KBS Switchgrass S4-2 (SPAdes) (version 2) | ecosystem: Host-associated > Plants > Roots >... | reverse complement strand
ATCTCTACCGGCAGCATTTGCCGCCGTTGTCGTTTCTGCCGTCCTCGCCGCGTGCGGAGGAGGAGGCGGCGGAGGCACCAGCAACGCGCCGACGATCACAACGTTGTTGAACCGCGCCGACCTCGTCGCCGATTGCGTGCTGCTCGTCAACGCCTACCAGACGCCCGAGTGGCTGGCGCTGCAGCCGGGCTGACGCAGGCGCAGATCAACGCCAAGAAGGCGGCGATCAACGGCCACCTCGACCAGGTCGGCTGCCAGTCTTGGAACAACTCGTTCGGCTTCATCAACAAGCCCGGCAACTACGTGCCGTTGCTCGTCGTCGACCAGAGCACCGGCGCCCTCGCGCCGACCGGGGCGCCGCGCAACAACTGCCTGCTTCCGGCGTCGCAGGTCTACGACCCGGTGACGAACCCGAACGGCACGCGCTGCGGCCAACCCGACCTCGCCGTCGCCGTCTGGGGAACGACGGCGGGCATCCCCGCCGGCAGCACGCGCGCGGTGCAGCCGTTCGACAACGTCGGCATCCAGTACGGCCTGAAGGCGCTGCTCGCGGGCACGATCTCGCCCGAGGAGTTCGTGACGCTCAACGAGAAGATGGGCGGCATCGACGGCGATGCGAACCGGATGGCGGCGCGCTCGGTCGCCGACGCGCCGGCGCTCGACATCGCCTACCGCTCCGGCATCATCTCCAGCGGCAAGAACCTCGGCAAGGTCGCGATCATCGACTGGCGCGGCTACGACGAGCAGGGCATCCACTACATCTGGCGGAGCTTCTCCGAGCGCGCGCGCCTCGACGCGTCGAACGGCGACCACAACAACCAGGTGATGTGGCGCTTCGGGACCGGGCTGACGCCGCCGCTCGCATCGGGGATCATGCAGAACTCGCTCACGGTGATGGACACGTGGCTCTCCAGCCTCGTTGCGACCGCGCCGAAGGCGTTCCTCAACGACGAGCACAGCCACGACCAGGTCGTCGCCGCGAAGCCCGCCACGGCGTTCGACTTCTGCTACCTGACGAGCGACACGACGTTCTCGAACAAGGTCACCAACTTCGCGACGTGCGACACCGACCCGAAGCTGAAGGCCAACACGTCGCCGCGCCAGGTCGCCGGCGGCCCGATCGTCGAGAACATCATGAAGTGCCAGCTGAAGCCGCTCGTCTTCACCGACTACACCGGCATCACCTTCACCGCCGGGCAGCAGGCGCGCCTCAACACGCTGTTCCCGAACGGTGTCTGCGACTGGTCCAAGCCAGGCGTCAGCCAGCAGGATCCGACGTCGCCGCTGACGTTCGCGGCCGGCCCGGGCGGCGTTCCGCTGCCGCCGGCGCCGACCTCGGTCCCGCTCTGATCGTCGACCGACGAACGAACGAAGGCCCCGCACTGCGGGGCCTTTTTTCGCTCGCGGCGGCAGCGAGAGATCAGCCGCGGTAGGGATCGGGATAGACGAGCGCGCGCAGCCCCGAGCGATCGAACGGCCGCCATCCGCCTTCTGGCTGCGCGAGCCGCTCGGCAATCGCGTACAGCACTGCCGGATGCGCGCCGAGGCCGCAGTGGCTGCCGTCGACCTCGATGCTCTCGCTCGTCGCCGTCTTCGGCTCGACGCTGCATTGCCATGCGACGACGCCGTCGCTGCGGCTGAAGATCGCCGTCGTCGGCACCGGCGGCACCGCCGGATCGGGCAGCTGCAGCTTCGGATCGTCGACGCTCTGGCCGCTCGCGAGCTCGTAGATGCGCCAGGCGTTGGTCGAGCGCGGGTGGCCGTGGATCGGCGAGCCGAGCATGATGCAGTTGCGCACCGCGTCGGGCAGCTCGGCGGCGATGTCCCGCGCGTAGACGCCGCCGAGGCTCCAGCCGACCAGGCTGACCTTGCGGCCGGTCTCTTCGTGGAGTTCGCGCACCGAGGCGAGCATCTTGTCGCGCAGGCCTTCCTTCAGGCCCATGTTGCGGCCAAGGCCCCAGCCGCGGACGTTGTAGCCGCGCCCCGAGAGATACGAGCGCAGCAGCTGCGTCGAGACGTCGCTCGCGATCAGGCCGGGCAGGACGAGAACGGGATGGCCGTCTCCGCGCGGTGCGCGCTGCAGCAGCGGCATCAGCGCCAGCGAGGCGGAGAGCTCACCGAACGCGCGCAGCTCCAGCCACTGGAGGAGGCGCGATGGCGGACGGTGGAGCTTCGGGGCGGGGTGGCGTTGCAGGGTTGCGGTTGCGGAGGTCATGAGAGCGATCGGATGGCTTGAATCCGATCAGTTTCTCTCGCCGCTCGCTCGCCGACCATCGGTGCGGGCGCGGAAGCTGTGTAGCAGTTGTCCGACATCACGACTCGGCTCGAGAACAGATGCCATGCTGTCTCCCGCGCGACACACCACCGCAGCCACTCCGACATTGTCGATTGGCGCGCCCGGCAGGGATCGAACCTGCAACCCCTGCCTTCGGAGGGCAGTACTCTATCCATTGAGCTACGGGCGCAAGCGCGCTCGCAGTCTACCAGCGCGGTCGCGCGCAGGCGGCCACGCACATTCGCGCCCCTATAATTTCCGGCTCGACGCGAATCGGTTTCTTCAGACGCATGCCGTCTCGTCGCGTCGTCGACTTCCTTCGAGGACCGGATGAGCGCAGTGCACGAACCCGAAGAACTGGACGGCCCGCACGAAGGCCCGATCAAGACTCCCAAGCAGCTGATCCTCACCGTTCTCTTCGCCTTCCTGGTGCCGATCTTCGGCATCGTGCTGCTCGTCATGTTCGTGACTGCGGACAAGCGGCCCGCGGCAGGCAGCGGCGCGATGACCCCCGAAGCGATCGCCGAGCGGATCCGCCCGGTCGGTGTCGTCGAGATCAAGGACGCTTCCGACGTCGCATCGATGAAGACCGGCGAGCAGGTGTTCGGCGCGCAATGCACGGCCTGCCACGCGACCGGTGCGCTCGGCGCACCCAAGCTCGGCGACGTCGCCGCTTGGGGGCCGCGCATCAAATCCGGCTTCGACGCACTCCTGCATTCGGCGCTCGCCGGCAAGGGCCAGATGCCGCCGCAAGGCGGCGGCGACTTCAGCGATTTCGAGATCGCACGCGCCGTCGTCTACATGGCGGACAAGGCCGGCGGCACGTTCCCCGAGCCTGCGCTGCCGGCGGCGGCAGCGAGCGCCGCCGCCGCGACGACGACCGCGGCCGCCGCGCCCGCAACGCCGGCACCCGCAACGCCGGCACCCGCAGCCGCACCGCGCGCGGAGGCGACGACGACCGTGGCAGCAGCGACGAACGCGACGACGAACTCCGGTCCCCCCGCGCTCTACAACCAGGTCTGCAGCGCCTGCCACGCGACCGGCGTCGCCGGCGCGCCGAAGGTCGGCGACAAGGCGGCGTGGACGCCGCGCGCCGGGCAAGGCGTCGACGCGCTCACCGCGAGCGCGATCAAGGGCAAGGGCGCGATGCCGCCCAAGGGCGGCTCGAGCGCGAGCGACGCCGAGATCAAGGGCGTCGTCGCGTACATGGTGAGCGCGTCGAAGTAGCGTGCCTCGAAGTCGCAAGCGAAGCCGGCCTTGCGCCGGCTTCTTCGTTTCCGGCGTCTAGCCGCGATCGGCGGCCGGGCTCAGGCGAAAGCCGAAGCGCTCGACGAGCGCGTCGAACGCGACCTCCTGCGGTTGCCACAGCGCGCGTTCGATCGCGTCGCTCGCTGTCCCCATGTCGAGCGAGTGGACGATGCCCAGACCCAGATCGGTCGCCAGGAACAGCCGGCCGCTCTCGTCGACGAACGCTTCGCCACCGGGCGCTGCAGGTCGCCCGGTGTGGCTCGTGACGACGACGCACGCGGTCGGGTCTGGCTGGATGCGCCAGACCCACGGCGCCGCCTCAAGCTCGACATAGACACGCTGCGGGCCGTTCTGGAAGAACCATGCACCGTCGGAATCGGCTGCGTAGTTGCGGCCGATGAACTCGCGCAGCTTCTCGTGGTCGATGCGGCTGCCCTTGACGCGCGGAAACGGCCCGGCCGCCTGGATGCGGTCGTCGCGCATGTACCAGTCGCCGCGCGCGTCGAGCGCGAGCCAAGCGTAGCAATGTGGCACGTTCGGCCACTTCTTGAGCGCAGCGGCAACGATCTCGTCCATCGGGCACGATTCTGAGCGCTCATCCGAGGCGCTCGGCAAGCCACCCTGCGACCGCCTCGGGAAACCGCCGCAGGTTCCCCGGCCACGGCCCGCCGGCAAAGCCGACGTGGCCGCCGTGTGCCGGCTGCCAGAGCGTCACGCACGGCCCGACCTCGCCCGGGCGTGGCAGCGCCGAAGCCGGCAGGAACGGATCGTTGCGGGCGTTCAGCACCAGCGCCGGGATGCGGATGCGCGCCAGCCGGTCCTTCGCCGAGCTGCGCGCGTAGTAGTCGTCGGCGTTTGCGAAGCCGTGCAGCCGGCTCGTGAAGACGTCGTCGAAGTCGCGCAGGTCGCGCGCGCGGCGCATCGCGTTCGCATCGAACAGCCCGGGATGCTGGTGGAGCTTGAGCAGCGCCTTCTTCTTCATCGTGCGCAGGAACATGCGCGTGTAGACCTGGCGGCCGAAGCCGCGCCCGATCGCGCGGCCACCGGCGGCGAGGTCGAGCGGCGCCGACACCGCGGCGATCGCACAGACGCGCCCTGCCGCCCCCTCGCCGGCCTCTTCGGCGAAGCGCAAGAGCGCATTGCCGCCGAGCGAGATGCCGACCGCAACGATCGGGCCACCGTGCAGCGCGCGAAAGCGCGCGAGCATCCAGCCGATCTCCTCATGGTCGCCCGAGTGGTACGCGCGCGGCGCGAGGTTGAGCTCGCCCGAGCAACCGCGAAAGTGCGGCACTGCGTAACGCCAGCCGCGCCGCCGCGCATCCGCGGCGAACGCTTCGGCGTAGTGGCTGCGCGAAGAGCCCTCGAGACCATGAAAGAGCACGAGCAGCGGCACCGCCGCATCCTCGCCGAGCCAGTCGACGTCGACGAAGTCGCGGTCGGGAGTCGTCCAGCGCTCGCGCCGAAAGTGCGGGCGCTCGCCGTCGAAGCGGCGGCTGAAGAAGACCGGCCAGATCGTCTGCACGTGGCCGCCGGGAAGCCACCGCGGAGCGCGGAAGTCGTCCATCGACTGCGGAACGGTCTGTCGTCAGTGCAGCGTCGACGCCGGCTCGCCGGTGTCCTGCATCTCGACCGCGGTGCCCGGGCTGGCGTGGTGCGCGACGAGCTTCCAGCCGTCGGCCGACTTCAGATAGACGTTGGTCGCGACGACCCACGCGAACTGCTCGCCCTTTGCCGAGCGCACGCGGATCCGCTCGAGCACGCTGTGCACCGCGCTCGAATGCGACTCGAGACGGCGGACACGGTGCGGCTCGGCATCGATCGCACCGTTGCCGAAGATCGCCTCGAACGAGGCGCGGATCGCGGCCGCGCCGACGAGGCGCTTGCCGCCCGGATGGATGCAGCAGATCTCGTCGTCGTCGGACCACAGCGCCATCAGGCCGTCGAGGTCGCCGCGGCGCATCGCTTCGTACAGCGCGATCTCGATGTCGTCGGCGGATGCGGTCGTCGGTGCAGGAGGCTTCGGTCGCGCCATGGAGCTCTTCGGTTAACCTTCCGGGCGCTGGAATTGTAGGAAGGCACGCAGGCCTCGCGCCGGCACGCATGGTCAAAGCCACCGCCGATTGGTCCGAGCGCAGCCACGACTTGTCGCGCCTGCTTGCGCGCGCAGGGCTCGGCGATCGTGCGGCATTTGCCACGCTTTACGAGCGGACCAGCTCGCATCTGTTCGCGGTGGTGTTGCGTATCAACCGGGACCGGGCGCAGGCGGAAGACATCCTCCAGGAGGTGTACGTCAACGTCTGGCGCGCCGCCAGCAGCTTCGACGCGGCCCAGAGCCAGCCGCTTACCTGGCTCACGAGCATTGCCCGCAACCGCGCGATCGACAGCCTGCGGCGCCAGCAGACGCAGCCCCGGATGCGCGCCGCCAGCGCTTTCGCCGACGGCGGCGAGAGCGAGGACGATGACGTGTACGAGACCGTGGCCGACGATGCACCCGGGCCGCTCGAGCTGCTGAGCCGGGCCGCCGACGCACGCTCGCTCGCGGCGTGCATGGACCAGCTCGCGGCGACGCAGCGGCAAAGCCTCGCGCTCGCGTTCTTCCAGGGCCTCAGCCACGGCGAGGTCGCAGCACAGATGCGCCAGCCGCTGGGAACGATCAAGTCGTGGGTGCGCCGCGCGCTGGTCGCGCTGAAGAGCTGCCTCGACACCGCGGTGCAACGCGACTCGAGCGGGCGCTGAGCAAGCGACATGGACTACGGCAAGAGCGACCTCGCCGACGCGCTGGCTGCCGAGTACGTGCTCGGCACGATGCACGGCGGCGCGCGCCGCCGTTTCGAGGCGCTCCTTCCCGCGCACGTCGCGCTGCGCCGCGCGACGGCGGCGTGGCAGGAACGGCTGCTGCCGCTCACCGCGGCGATCGATCCGGTCGAGCCGCCCGGCGAAGTCTGGCGAAAGATCTCCGACCGGCTCGACCGCAGAAAGTCGGTCGTCACCGGCGCCTGGCAGCGGCTCTCGTTCTGGCGCGGCTTCGCCGCGCTCGCCAGCGTCGCCGCGATCGGTCTCGCCGTGCTGCTCGCGAGCCCGCGGCCGGGGGCGCCGCCGATCGTCGTCGTGCTCGCGCCGACCGGCGCGGCGGCGAGTGCGCCCGGGGCCGCACCGATCGTCGCGAGCATCAGCGGCGACGGCGCGACCCTCGTCACCCGTCCGATCGTTCCGGTCGCTGCGCAGCCCAACCTCGCGCTCGAGCTCTGGGCGGTGCCGACCGACGGCACCGGACCGCGCTCGCTCGGTGTGCTGCCGACGGGCGCGGGCGCGACCGTGGCGCTGCGCGGCAAGGTGCTGGCGGGAGTCGATACGCTCGCCGTCAGCGTCGAGCCACCCGGAGGCTCGCCGACCGGCAAACCCACGGGGCCGATCGTCTACGCCGGCAAGTTCTCGCTCTAGGAGTGCGCCGAGTCGAGCGCGGCCAGCGCTCGCTCGGGCGTCACCGCGGTCAGGCAGCGGTAGTGGCCGAAGCGGCAGGTGCGGTCGAAGCACGGCATGCAGTCGAGGTCGAGCTCGTCCTTCAGCCAGAGGACGCGCGCGCGCTCGTTGAGCGGCGGCGTGTGCAGCGGGCTCGTCGAGCCGAACACCGCGACTTGCGCGATGCCGAAGCCGGCGGCGACGTGCATCAGGCCCGAGTCGTTGCTGGCCAGGCCGCGCGAGCCGGCGATGAGCGCAATCGAATCGATCAGCGACGCGCGGCCCGCGACGACGCGGCACGCACCGTTCGATTGCGCGGCGATCTCTTCGCAGAGCGCGGCCTCGCCCGGCGAGCCGAGCAAGGCGATCGGTGCGCCGTCGCGCGCATGGAGCGCGCGTGCGAGCGCCGCCCAATGCTCCGCCGGCCAGCGCTTCGCCGGTCCGTATTCGGCGCCGGGTGCGAACGTCCAGTACGACGATGGCACGAGCGCCTGCGCCGACGTCGCGGCGTCGATCTGCGCTGGCGCCAGCGAAAGACGAGGACGCCGCGCGACGTCGAACGCCCCACCGCCGAGTGCGCCATAGAACGGCACCATCGGAGGCCGGCCGCGCGGACGCTCGAGCGCCTCGGTGAGCAGGGCGCCGCGCAACTCGCCGCGATAGCCGACCCGGCGGGGTATGCGCGCGAGCCACGGCACGAGCGCCGCCTTGAACGAGTTCGGCATCACGTAGGCGACATCGAAACGATCGCGCAGCTGCGCCGCGAGGCGACGCCGCGCGTCCCAGTCGAGCCTGCCGTGCGCGAACGGCAGCTCGATCGTCGCCTCGACCTCGGGGATCGCAGCGAACACCGGCGCGACCCAGGGCAGCGCGGCAACGGTGATCGACTCGCCGCGCTCGGCGAGCGTCGCGAGCAGCGGCTCGGCCATGACGGCGTCGCCAATCCATTGCGGCGCGACGACGAGCGAGCGCGTCGTGCCGCGCGCGCCCGGCGCGCCGTCGCTCAATGCGCGCGGACCGTCTCGCCCGGCTTCAGGCGGTACTCGGTCCCGCAGTACGGGCACTTGCCGACGCCGACCGTCGCGACGTCGATGAAGACGCGCGGATGGTTGCTCCAGAGCGGCATGCGCGGGTTCGGGCAGAAGACGACGCCAGGACCCTGCAGCTCCGCTGCGCTCAGCTCGACCGCCGGCCGCGATCCGTCGTGCGCCATTGTCAGACCTTGGCGAGCCACTCCGCGTACTTCGCGTTGCGGCCGTTGACGATGTCGAAGAACGCGCTCTGGATCTTTTCGGTGATCGGGCCGCGCGCGCCGCTGCCGATCTCGATCCGGTCGAGCTCGCGGATCGGCGTCACCTCGGCGGCGGTGCCGGTGAAGAACGCCTCGTCGGCGATGTAGAGCTCGTCGCGGGTGATGCGCTTCTCGACGAGCTTCAGGCCGAGGTCGGAGCAGATCGCGAGGATCGTGTTGCGCGTGATGCCGTCGAGCGCGCCGGCGGAGAGGTCGGGGGTGTAGACGACGCCCTTCTTGACCATGAACAGGTTCTCGCCCGCGCCTTCGCTCACGAAGCCACTCGCGTCGAGCAGCAAGGCCTCGTCGTAGCCGTCGTCGGTCGCTTCCATGTTGGCGAGGATCGAGTTGGTGTAGTTCGACACCGTCTTGGCCTGCGTCATCGTGATGTTGACGTGGTGGCGCGTGAAGCTCGAGGTCTTGACGCGGATGCCGCGCTTGAGGCCCTCCTCGCCGAGGTACGCGCCCCACGCCCAGGCCGCGACCATCAGGTGCACGGTGTTGCCCTTGGGCGAGACGCCGAGCTTCTCGGAGCCGATCCAGGTCAGCGGCCGCAGGTAGCACGACTCGAGCTTGTTGGCGCGAACGACCGCGCGCTGCGCCTCGACGACGTCGTCGAACGCGTACGGGATCTTCATGCGCAGGATCTTGGCGCTGTTGAAGAGCCGCTGGGTGTGCTCGTAGAGGCGAAAGATCGCCGTGCCCTGCGCGGTCTTGTACGCGCGCACGCCTTCGAACGCGCCGCAGCCGTAATGCAGGGTGTGCGTGAGGACGTGGATCTTCGCGTCGCGCCAGTCGACGAGCGCCCCGTCCATCCAGATCTTGCCGTCGCGGTCGGCCATCGACATGGCGCTCTCCATCCTTGCGGGAAAGGGATCGATTCTAGGTGGCGCCGTCGGGGCGCTCGAGCTGCCACGCCCGAAGCCGCCCGCGCTCGAAGTGGAGAACGACGCTCGCCCCGGCGTCGTCGCTCCAGCGCCAGTCGTCGACGCTGCCGTCGACCTTGCGGCCGAGGCACTTCGTCTTGGCGAGCACCTGCACCAGCGTCATGCCACGCGCGAGCCCGGCTTGGAACATGACCGCGTTCGGCACCCGGCCGACCGGCGCCTGGCCGGCGTTGCGCATCACCCGCATCGCGCGGCTGAACGTGAGGAGCAGCCAGAAGACGATCGCCGACGCCGCGAACGCGAGGCCGTGGATCCCGTACGCGAGCCACGCGACGAGCGTGAACAGCGCGGCGAGCCCCCAGCCGATGCGCGGGTCCACGAGCTTCGCGGGCTCTACAGCGTGCGCACGAGGTCGATTGCTTCCTCGATGCGCTCGACCGGATGGATCGTCAGCCCTTCGAACGCCTTGCCGGCGGCGCCGCGCGGCGCGTTCGCCTTCGGCACGATCGCGCTCGCGAAGCCGAGCTTGGCCGCCTCGCGCAACCGCTCCTGGCCGCGCGGCGCCGGCCGCACCTCGCCGGCGAGACCGACCTCGCCGAACGCAATGAAGCCCCGCGGCAGGGGCTTGCCCCGCAAGCTCGACTGGATCGCGAGCATCACCGCGAGGTCGGCGGCGGGCTCGCTGATGCGCACGCCGCCGACCGCGTTGACGAAGACGTCCTGGTCGAGCACGGCGACCTGCGCGTGGCGGTGCAGCACCGCGAGCATCATCGCGAGGCGATCGCGCTCGAGGCCGACCGAGAGCCGCCGCGGGCTCGGGCCGCCAGCGTCGACGAGCGCCTGCACCTCGACGAGAAGCGGCCGCGTGCCCTCGAGCGTGACGAGCACGCACGACCCCGGCACCGGCTCGCCGTGCGTGGAGAGAAAGATCGCGCTCGGGTTGCTGACGCCCTTCAGGCCCTTGTCGGTCATCGCGAAGACGCCGATCTCGTTGACCGCGCCGAACCGGTTCTTGATCGCGCGGACGAGACGGAAGCTCGAATGCGTGTCGCCTTCGAAGTAGAGGACGGTGTCGACAATGTGCTCGAGGACGCGCGGCCCGGCGAGCGCGCCGTCCTTGGTGACGTGGCCGACGAGAACGATCGTCGTTCCGCTCGCCTTGGCGAGACGCGTCAGCTGCGCAGCGCACTCGCGCACCTGCGCGACCGAGCCCGGCGCGGAGGTCAGCGCTTCGCTGTAGACGGTCTGGATCGAGTCGACGACCGCGATCTGCGGCCGCTCGCTTTCGATCGCGGCGAGGATCTTCTCGAGGCAGATCTCGGCGAGCACGCGCACCGCACTGGCACCGATGCCGAGCCGGCGCGAGCGCAGCGCCACCTGCGCGCCGCTCTCCTCGCCGGTGACGTAGAGCGCCTTCATGCGGCCGGCGAGCGCGTCGAGCGCTTGCAAGAGCAGCGTCGACTTGCCGATCCCGGGGTCGCCGCCGATCAGGACGACGCCGCCTTCGACGATGCCGCCGCCGAGCGCGCGGTCGAGCTCGTCGATCCCGGTCGGATGGCGCTCGGCGTCGCTGGCGTCGATCTCGGCGAGCGTCGCGACGCCTGCGGTTGGCAGGAGGCCGCGCGACGTTCCGGCATAGCGCCGCGTCGCCGGCTCGGCGATCGTCTCGACGAGCGTGTTCCAGGCGCCGCAGCCCGGGCATTTGCCGAGCCACTTCGGGCTCGTCGCGCCGCAGTCGCTGCAGCTGTAGATCGATCGTTCCTTCGCCATGGCCGATTGTCGGCGGCAGCGTCGATGGTCCTCCCTGCTAGGGTTAACCCAACCCAGACTTCGAGGTAGCGCGCCACCCGAATCCGCTCTAGCGACCCCCGGTGACGACCGGATACGCGTGAACAACGTGGAGGTCCCATGCTCAAGAGATGCCTTATCGCGGCCGCATTAGCCGCGGCTTCTGGCGCCGGCTTCGCGCAAACGGTCATCGGCGGCGCGACGCTGATGGACACCGCGACGGTGATCAACGGCACGGTCAACCCGACGACATTTCTCACCTACGTCAGCGGCGGCAACGGCGAGACCGGCAACGCGAACGGTTCGACCTTCACCATCCTCTCGCCCGGTCTCACGGTCGGCGCGGCGATGGCGACCGCCGACCACCAGTGGGCGCAGTTCGATCCCGTGATCATGATGAACAGCGCGGTCGCCCTCGCGGGCGTGATCGCGATCCCGGCGATCGACCATGGCTTTACGTTCGACAACCAAGGCGGCGGCACCGAGCCAGCCGAGCCGTTCGAGTTCCGGATCTGGGGCTGTACGACGTCGACGTTTTCCAGCACCAACTGCGAGTTGGGCCACATCACCAAGGTGTGGACCAAAGGCGTCGACGACGTCGGCGCGATGAAGAACGCCGACGACTGGACGACGCAGTGGGAGTTCGGGCACAGCTACAACTTCTTCGCGATCACGTCCGGAGACCGCCTCGTCGGAGGCGGAGTCCCGGGGTTCTCGCCGGGTGAAGGCGAGATCGACGCCCTCGCCGCGGCTCCGATTCCCGAGCCCGAGACGTACGCGCTCTTCGCAGCCGGACTCGGCGTGCTGGCATTCGTCGCCCGCCGCCAACGTCGCCGTCGCTGAAGCGCACCGAACGCAATCGAACATGGCCGCTCTGGCGGCCATGTTCTTTTTCGGGCCCGTCCCGGCCCACGCAGAGCGGCACAATCCCCGTCATGTCGTGGCAACTCTGGCTCGCGTTCTTCGCCGCCGCGTGGGCGATCAGCCTCTCGCCGGGGCCGGGCGCGGTCGCCGTGATGAGCGCGTCGTTGCAGCACGGCTTCGCGCGCGGCTGGTTCGCGGTCGTCGGCCTCGTGCTCGGGTTCTGGACCCAGCTCGTCGTCGTCGCCGCCGGTGTCGGAGCGATCATCGCGACGTCGGCGCTCGCGTTCGCGGTCGTCAAATGGCTCGGCGTCGCGTATCTGGTCTATCTCGGCATTCGCCAGTGGCGCGCACCGCCGCTCTCGCTCGCTGCGGCGACCGTCGGGCACGGCGCTCCGGCAACGCGGTCGCGCATCGTTGTCGAGGCGTGGCTGCTCAACGCCGTCAATCCCAAGGGCACCGTGTTCATGCTCGCGGTCGTGCCGCAGTTCCTCGTGCCGAGCGAGCCGCTCGTGCCGCAGTACCTCGCGATCGGCGCGACGCTGGCGTTCACCGATCTCGTCGTCAACACCGGTTATGCGGCGCTCGCGTCGCGGCTGCTCGGCGTGTTGCGCTCGCCGAATCGCGTCCGCGCCGTGCAACGCGTCTTCGGGAGCCTCTTCATCGCGCTCGGCGCGCTGCTCGCGACGTTCAAACGCGTCTGACGCGAGTGCAACGCTTCGCGATCGGGCCGACGGCTACTCGACGACCTTGGCTCGAGTCGCCTTGACCTGCGAGCGCGCGCTTTTGCTTTCGAGCCGGCGCTCGCGCGACGCCTTGGTCGGGCGCGTCTTCTTGCGCGGCACCGGCGGCTCGGCGGCGCGCGCGACGAGCGCGTTGAGACGCGCGAGCGCATCGCGGCGATTCAGGTCCTGGCTGCGATGCCGCTGCGCCTTGATGACGATCACGCCTTCGTCGCTCAAGCGGCGGTCGCTGCTCCCGAGCAGCCGCGCTTTGACATCGCCGGGCAGCGACGACGCCGCGACGTCGAAGCGCAGGTGGACGGCGCTCGAGACCTTGTTGACGTTCTGACCGCCGGCGCCTTGCGCGCGAACGGCGGTGAACTCGACCTCGCGCTCGTCGACGACCGGCAGCGGCTTCAACGGAAGACGTCCGCCATCGTCTCGGCGCCCGGCCGCAACAGCACGAGCGCCGTCGCAGCGGCGGCGGCGAGGACGAGCAGCCCGACGCCGCGGGGCCAGGTTTCGCCGACGATGGTCGCCAAGGACTCACGTCGCGGGCGCGGCGGCAGCGCGTCGCGACCGCCGAGAAACCGGCCGAAGACGAACTCGAGCGCGAGCTCGCCCATCAGCGTGGACGACGCCCACGCGGACGGCAACAAGGGTGTCGCGAGTCCGGCGATGGCGAGCACGGCGCCGGTCAGTATGACCCCGATCGCGAAGTCATCGTTCAGCCGCATCGAGATGTCGAGCGCGTACCCGAGGATGGTGAGCGCGGCCACGAACCCGGCAGCGAAGGCGAGCGTCCGTCGCGACATGCGAGGCTGCCATCCTCGCTCGTCCTCGGTCGCGACGCGCCATCGCGACGGCGCGCGCCGAACCGACCGCGCAAACACCGCGAGCCAGGCCCGGAGCGCCACGACCTCGCCGAGCGCGTACATCAGCAGCGCGGTGAGCGGGTAGCGCCAGAGCGGAGAACGCACTGCGCCGACACGATGCAGCAGCACCGTGGCGGCGAGTCCGACGGCCAGCCACCACACCATCAACAGCCATGCATCGCGATCGACGCGGCGCCGAGTCTCGGGACTCAGTGCCGCGAGCCCGATCGCGAAGCGGTCGTTCATGACACGGCGCGGACCGGAACGCGCGGTGCGCGCGCGCACATCAGCTCGTAGCCGACCGTGCCGGCGGCGAGCGCGACGTCGTCGATCGAGAGCACGGTTCCGATGCTGCTGCGGCCCCAGAGCACGACCTCGCTGCCGACGTCGGCGGCCGGGGCGGGGCCGAGGTCGACGCCGATCATGTCCATCGAGACGCGGCCGACGGTGCGCGTGCGCACGCCGTCGACGAGGACCGGCGTGCCGCGCTCGTTGCTGCCGGGCGCGAGCCGCGGATAGCCGTCGGCGTAGCCGCAGGCGGCGATGCCGATGCGCATCGGCTGCGTCGCAGTGAAGCTGCTGCCGTAGCCGACGCTGGCGCCGGCGGCGAGCTCCTGGACGGCGATCAGTAGCGTGCGCAGCGACATCGCCGGCGCGAGCTTCCAATCGTCGATGCCGTGCAGCGGCGCGTCCGGCGACGAGCCATAGAGCATGATCCCGGGCCGCACCCAGGCCGCCCCGCCGGCCGCCAGGCGCGCGCCGAAGCGCAGCGTCGCCGCGCTGTTGGCGACCGAGCGGTCGCCCGGCAGATCGCGCGTCGCAGCTTCGAACGCCGCGAGCGCGGCGTCGACCGAGACCTCGTCGGCAGCGTCGGCGTTGGCGAGGTGGGTCATCGTCGTGATCGCCTCGACCTGCGCGAGCGCATCGAGGCGCAACCATGCGGCGCGAAAGCGATCGGGCGAAAAGCCGAGCCGGTTCATGCCGCTGTTGAGCTTCAGGAAGACGTGGTGCGGCCGGTCGGTCTTCAGCGCGGCGAGCCGATCGATCTGCTCGGTGCAGTGGACGACGTGCCACAGCTTCAGCCGAGAGCAGGTCTCGAGGTCGCGCGCGTCGAAGCAACCCTCAAGCAGCAGGATCGGCCCGCGCCAGCCGAGCGCGCGCACCAGCTCGGCCTCGGCGATGTCGAGCATCGCGAATCCGTCGGCGCGCAGCAGCGCCGGGAAGACATTGGCGATGCCGTGGCCGTAGGCATCGGCCTTGACGACCGCCCAGACGCGCGCGCCGGCGGCGGCGCTTCGCGCGACCTCGAGATTGGCCGCGAGTGCGTCGCGATGAACGAGCGCTTCGATCGGTCGCGGCATGCGCTGCAATTCTGCCAGCCGTCCGTCGCGACATCCGACATCAGCGGGCAGCGAGTGAAAACCCGCGTGCTATAAACCGCGCCGCGAGGAGACAAGTCGGGCGCAGTTCCGACGCCGGCGCCGGGAAGCGGATGAAAAAAGGCTTCTACACCATCATGTCGGCGCAGTTCTTCAGCTCGCTGGCCGACAACGCGCTGCTCGTCGCGGCGATCGAGCTGCTTCGCACGGCCAGCGCGCCGACGTGGCACGTGCCGGCTCTGACGCCGATGTTCGCGCTCTTCTACGTCGTCCTCGCCCCGGGGGTGGGCGCCTTCGCGGATGCCTTACCGAAGGGCACGGTGATGCTGATCTCGAACACAATCAAGATCGGCGGCTGCGTGCTGATGCTGCTCGGGCTCGAGCCGCTGATCGCCTACGGCATCGTCGGCCTCGGCGCCGCTGCGTACTCGCCGGCCAAGTACGGCATCCTCACCGAGCTCTTGCCCAACTCGCAGCTGGTCAAGGCGAACGGCTGGATCGAAGGGCTGACGATCCTCTCGATCATCCTCGGCGTGCTCCTCGGCGGCCAGCTGCTCGGCCGCGTCGTCTCGCAGCACCTGCTCGCGTTCGACGTCCCGATCATCGACACCGGCATCACCACTGCGCCCGAAGCCGCGGTCGCGGTGATCGTCGCGCTCTACATCGTCGCCGCCCTCTTCAATCTGCGCATCCCGCGCACCGACGCGCCGCTGCAGCCGCTCGCGAGGAACGTCGCCGTCCTCGTCCGCGACTTCTCGAACTGCAACGCGCGCCTGTGGAACGACAAGCTCGGCCAGATCTCGCTGGCAACGACAACGCTCTTCTGGGGCGTCTCGGGGAACCTGCGCGTGATCGTCTTCGCGTGGGCGGCGGCAGCGCTCGGCTACTCGACGACGCAGGCGTCGGGGCTGGTCGGCGTCGTCGCGATCGGCACCGCCGCCGGCGCGATCATCGCATCGCTGCGCATGCGGCTCGACCAGGCGACGCGGGTGATCCCGTTCGGCATCGCGATGGGCGTCCTCGTCATCGGCCTCAACTTCATCACCAACGTCTGGGTCGCGGCGCCGTTCCTGATCCTGCTCGGCGCGATCGGCGGCTTTCTCGTCGTGCCGATGAACGCGCTGCTGCAGCACCGCGGCGCCAACCTGATGGGCGCCGGCCGCTCGATCGCGGTGCAGAACTTCAACGAGCAGGCGTGCATCCTCGGCCTCGGCGCGTTCTACACCGGCATG
>Ga0207675_100003219_pt1 | contig 16020 bp, 26 predicted proteins | sample KBSSwiS42_FD_184305 | JGI IMG/M metagenome (GOLD analysis project Ga0207675, IMG submission 184305) | Switchgrass rhizosphere microbial communities from Kellogg Biological Station, Michigan, USA - KBS Switchgrass S4-2 (SPAdes) (version 2) | ecosystem: Host-associated > Plants > Roots >... | reverse complement strand
GGGTGCTGCTCGTGACCGACGCCGGCATGCCGAGCGTCTCCGACCCCGGCTACCGGCTGGTCGCGGCGGCCGTCGAGCACGACGTGCTCGTGACGGCGGTGCCCGGCCCGTCGGCCGTGCTGACCGCGCTCGCCGTCAGCGGACTGCCGGTCGACCGGTTCTGCTTCGAGGGCTTCCTGCCGCGCAAGGCGGGGGAGCGGTCGAGGCGGCTCGTGTCGCTCGTGTCGCTGCTGTCTTCGGTGTCTCTCCTGTCTCCCGACCCCGGGAACGCCGACGGCCCCCCGGTCGCGTGTCGACGTGAGTCACGCGGCCGGGGGGCCGTGCCGAGCTGGTTGGGGTCGGCGGGTGTCGGACCGCGACTGGGCCAGCTCGGGCTAGGTGGGACCGCGGACGGGGGGACCGCGGGTGGGCTCCGCACCTGTGCCTGATCACGGTACCTCGCCGGCGCCGGCGCCGGCGGGTGGACGCGCGAGCTCGTCGGCCTGTCGGGATGCTCGGATCTGGTGACAGGCACCGTGGATCACGGGTAGCGTGCCCGAGCATGAGGTTTGGTGCGGGAATTCGTGACGAAATTCGTGATGCGGGTGACCGAGTCGAGCAGGTCGCGACCGATGCGCAGCTCGCGCTCGCTGCGATCACGGCGTGCGCGGTGGCCGCGCTGCTGCTGTCGGTGGTTGCGCTGCTGGTCTCCGGCCGGCGCCCGTGAGCGGTGAGGCGTTCCGCAATCCGTTGGTGACGGATCGCGGGAAACGCGCGGCGGACATCGTGAATCTGCACCTCGCGGTGGACTCGACCGAGCTGCTGCGGCAGCGATGGGTCGCGATTCGCCTGTCCGACGGCGGTAGCGACGGGCAGGTCTACGACACCCGCGCGGACGCGATCCGGCACCAGCTCCACGAGCTGTGGTGCGCGTACATGTTTCTCCCTCCTACGGGCACCACTCCCCAAAAGATGGAGAAATTCCTTCAATACGTGGAAGGGCTCTATTCCCGGGGGCTGCGGCCGGCGCAGAACCGCGACCCCAACCCGCACCTCTACGTGCCGAACCGTGAGGAGATCCGATGACGACACTCGAGAGCGAGTGGGCGGTGGGCGCCGGCGAGGCCACAGGCGCCGGCGAGAGCGCCCAGGACGGCACCGGCAAGCGCGAGGTGCCGGGCAAGGATGCTGAGGCCCCGTACGGGCGCACAGCGTCCGGCAACCCGCGTCGCAAGCCCGGCCCGAGGGGGCCGCGCAGCTCGTCGAGCAGCTCGACCCCGCGGCGGCCGGCGACCCCGCGCACGCCGCGGAAGCCGTCGATGCCGGACTACCGCCCGGGCATCGTCGGTATCGCGCAGCTCGTCGCGGCGCCCCTGGCGATCGCGGGGCAGCGCAGCCCGGTCGCGCTCGCGGACGCCGCGGCGATCACCGTGCACGCGGCGCCGATCGCCGAGGGGCTGCAGGCCGCGGCGCAGATGGACGCGCGGGTCGCGGCGATCCTCGACCGGGTGCTGCAGATTGGCCCCTACGCGATGGTGGTGGAGCCGATCGTGTCGCTGGTCGTGCAGCTCGCGGCCAACCACGAGGTGATCCCGATCACCGCGGCGCGCGGGCTCGGCGCGATGTCCCGGGACGAGCTGATCGAGCACGTGACCGGAATCCCGGCGCCGGCGCCGCCGGGCGACCAGGCCGCGGCGTGACCCAGCTCGCGCCCGAGCTGGACGTCACGGTGGTGATCCCGACCCACCCGGCGCGGGTGACCAACGGGATGCTGGCGCGGGCGCTGCTGTCGCTGCGCGAGCAGCTCCGGGCGCCGGCGGACGTCGTGATCCAAGTCGACCAGGACGGCGCCGGCGCCGCACGCACGCGCAACCGTGGCCTCTCGCGGGTGGGTACGCCGTGGGTCGCGTTCCTCGACAGTGACGATTGGTTCTATCCCGAGCACCTGGCGCTGCTCGTCGACCAGGCCGCGGAGACCGGCGCTGACTACCTGTTCAGCTACTACTCGGTGTACGACCAGTGGGAAGCGCTGCGCCCGGACGTCGACCCGCTCGGCACGTTCGGCCGGCCGTTCGATCCCGAGCACCCGCACCAGACGACGAGCACGATCCTGGTGCGGACCGCGCTCGCGCTGCAGCTCGGATTCACGGCGCAGCCGCGGGACCGCGTGATCGAGGGAACGAACCTGCGCTACGGCGAGGACTGGCAATTCACGCTCGACGCGGTGGCGGCCGGCGCCGACATCCGCCACGTGCCCGCGCGCACGTGGGCATGGCGGCACCACGGCCTCAACTCCGGCGGCCTCGCCGGCGAGGGGGACGCATGAGTCCCCCGTGGAAGGTCCGCGCGCAGCGGGCGATCGCGCAGCTCGCGGCGACCGGCGACGAATTCGCAGCCGATGACGTGCTCCTGGAGTGCAACCTGCGCCCGCCGCGCCGGCCGTCGCAGCTCAGTGCAGCGTTCCGCGTCGCGCAGCGTGCGGGAGTCATCCGGGCTGTAGGCGTACGGCGATCGGAGCGCCCGAGTCGGCGCGGTGGCAAGGTCCGCGTGTGGGTCGGCACCGGAACGGAGAGCTGACCCGTGCGCCGGCGCGAGCCCCTGCCGCACGTCGAGCGGTTCATGCGCGACGAATTCCTGCGCTCGCGCTGGTCGCATGAGCGTGGCGAGCACGTCGCGATTCTCGGGCCGACCGGATGGGGGAAAACGACTCTCGCGTTCGATCTCCTCGGGCCTACGTCTACGCCCGAGGAACCAACCATCGTGCTCGTGATGAAGGCGCGTGACCGCACGGTCGACCGGTTCGGCAAGGCGCACGATTTTCTCAAGGTGCGATCGTGGCCACCGCCGGCGCACCGGACGCACAAGTGGTCACCGCGCCGGCCGCCCGGATTCCTGCTGTGGCCGAAACACACCTACAACGTCGAGATTGACGAGGACCGCCTACGCAAGGAATTCCGGCTAGCGATGGTGTCCGCGATGAAACGCGGTCAAGGCGTCAAGGTGTTCGCTGACGAAATCTCCGACTTGAAAGACGTCCTGAAATTAGAGCGCGACGTCAACAATTTCGTCCGGCAGGCGCGATCGCTCGACGCGGCACTGTTCGCTGCAACTCAACGGCCGTTCAACGCACCGACCACGATCTACGGGCAGTCGGTCCACCTGTTCATCGGCAACGATCCCGACCGGAATTCGCAGAAGAGATACGAGGAAATCGGCGGAGTGGACCCGGACGTAATTACCGGAGTGACTCGGGAATTGCGCCGGTACGAATGGCTGTATATCCGCCGGCCGCGCGGCGAGACCGGTTACCGCATGTGCATCGTGGGGCCTTGACAGGCCCATATACTGCGCCAAAAGAAGGGCTCTCAGAAAGGTACGCCGATGCCCGGAACGGCCACCGCCGCCGCACCCGCTCCCGCTCCCGCGAACGCGAAGGCCGCGCCTGTCGCGTCGCGGCCCTTCGTCACCGGCTCGCGGTTCGCGGACGACTTCACCTTCGACCAGACGAAGACGCTGACGACGTCGACCCAGAAGCTGCCGACCTTCGAGCTGGACACCGACGGCTTCACCGGCGGTCTCTACATTCTCGTGGAGAACACCGGCGCGGGAAACGCCAGCGTGACGGCCTCCTTCAAGGAGGACGGCCCCCTTTCCGTGCTGGACACAATCCAGTTCTCGGACACCAACAACAAGGCCATTCTCGGGCCGATGAACGGTCACGACCTGGCGACGTGCGTGAAGTACGGCGGATACCATTTCCAGGACGACCCGCGGAACTCGCCGGTTTTCTCGGTCACGACCGGGACCGGCGCCACGCAGGGATCGTTCACGTTCATCCTCTATCTGCCGATCGAGATCGTGCACCGTGACGGCCTGGGCGCGATGCTCAACAAGTCCGCGAGCGCCGTTTTCCGGCTGGACCTCACCCTGTCCGCGAGCACGACGCCGTTCGCGACATCCGCGGCGCCGGCGACGAGCAGCTCGACCCGCGTGCGGATCGCTCAGTTCGGCTGGATGGATTCCGACGGCAGGGACATCAAGGGCAACCCGACTTCGGCGAACCCGCCGGCGCTCAACAGCGTCCAGTACTGGGACAAGCAGACGTTCACGTTCAGCTCGGGCCAGATGGCGCAGCGGCTCAACAGCTTCTCCGGCGGTCTGCGCACCATCATCTTCGAGCTGCGCGACTCCAACCTCACCCGCTCCGGAAACGAGGCGGACTGGCCGGACCCGTTCACGTTCCAGGTCGACAAGTACATCCTCGTGAACCGGCTCCGCACGGTCTGGCGTCACCTGATCGGCGAGGACTACGGCTACATCAACGCCGTCGACACGGCCGGCGGTCGCGATTCCGGGACCTACCCCATCACGTTCGCGAAGGACTTCGGCCTGAAGCCCGGCGCCGAAAACCGATTCACCTACCTGTGGGTCACCTCGGCGACCACGCTTCTTCTCAAGGGCTCGGTGGGCTCGGGCTCGGCGTCGCACACCTTCAACGTGTTCCTCAACTACGTCAACCCCGCGAACGGCGACCCCAAGGCGCTCACCGGCGGACGCTGAGAAAGCGTCCGGAAAACGGAAGGAAAGAGACCATGCCCGGAATTCTCAAGCCCGACATGAAGTCGGTTGTGTGGCTCGCGATCGGCTTTCTGGTGCTCCCGCGCATCGTGAAGGCGCTCTGAGCCGTGCCCACCATCCGCGAGGCGATCGAGGCGCTGCACGGCGCGGTGGACTACCGGGGCGACCACGCGGCGAGCGACACCGTCGCGGCCTACCTCGCCGAGTCCGCCGCCGAGCTGCTCGACGACCAGGGCGACGACGCCGGCGACCCGTACGCGGGCCTGACGCGCGCCGAGCTGGTCGCCGAGCTGCACGGGCGCGGGGTGAAGCCGACCGGCCGCAACCGCGGCGAGCTGCACGCGCAGCTCGTCGCGCTCGACGAGCTGGCCGGGTAGGACGTCGTGGCGGCCGGCGCGGGCATCCCTGGCGTTGCGGTGGGCATGGCCACCGCCGGCGGGCTGCTCGTGTACGCCGGTCTGCGCGACGTCACGCCGCTCGACGCGCTGCGCGACATCGCGGCGGGCCGCGTGACCGGAGTGAGCCGCTCGTCATCGCCTACGGCTGTCGCGCTCGCGCAGCAGTCGGGCGGGCCTGGCTCGCAAGCACCCTCCGTGATCGGCGCCGGCGCGTCCCTCGTGGCTGCCGCGCGCCGGTACGTCGGTGGGCGCTACAGGTTCGGGGGCACCGACCCCGCGACAGGGCTCGACTGCTCCGGTCTGGTGCAGCGGTCCTTCCGGGACATCGGAGTGCCCGGGTGCCCCCGGACCTCCGGCCAGCAGCTCGTGTGGCCGGCCCTGACGCGGGTGCCGCGGCAGCGCGACGCGCAGCCGGGTGACCTCGTGTTCTGGACAGGGCACGTGGCGATCGCGACCGCGCCCGGCGCGACCACGGTCGTCGGTGCCCTCAACAGCCGCGTAGGCGTCCGTGAGGGGCCGATCGGGGCCAACGGGGTACGTGGGCAGCCCCCGGTCGCGATCAGGCGCTACGCGGGCGCACAGAGCGCTGCGCCGGGCGGTTCCGCCGGCGGGGGGAGCTGGTGACCGATGGCAGGCAGCACTGGCCCGATCCTCGCGCTCGGCGGGATCACCATGGCGAACCAAACGATCTTCAACGGGCAGCCGCCGAACGTGCGCGTGGCTGTCGCTACCGGGCTCGCCGCGGGCGTGTTCGCCCTGCTCGAGAACGCCGGCGGTGGGCAGCTCGTCGTCGGCCTCGCGTGGCTCGCCCTGGTCGCAGTCGTCCTCACCCGCATCGATCCACACACACCCTCGCCGGCGGAGTCCGCACTGCGATGGTGGGAAGGGAAATGATCATGTCCACAGTCGAGAAGCTCGGTACCGCGATCATCGCGCTCGGCATGGTGACGACGCTCATCCTCCCGGGACGCCAGACGGTCCCGGTGATCAACGCGGTCAACCGCCTGACGACGCGGCTGCTCGGTACCGCGATGGGCACCGCGAAGCCCGCCTGACCCGCGACCAGCTCGACCAGCTCGACCAGCTCGGCGACGAGGGGAGGAACCCGTGGGCCGCTACTCGGGCAATCTGGTGCGCACGTGGGCGCGCCCCGACGACATCAAGAACCCGCTACCGGACACCCGGCACCAGACGCGCGGCCACGAGGCCGACGGAACCGACGAGTACCCCGAGCGGCACCAGGTCCCAGCCGACACGGGCTCGGAGTACTTCGGCACGACGTTCCCGGACGACGTCACGGCCGCGCCGGGTGTACGGCTCGCCGAGCCCGACTGGCGCACACACCAGGGCTCCGGCGGGTTCTGGCCGGTCTACTCCGACGACCAGTGGCAGCAGCAGCTCGCCGCGGCACACGGCGCGACCGCCGAGCGCAGCGACGTGGGCTCGCAGTACGCGGCCCCGCCCGTGCAGTCCGCCGGCGAGGTGTACGGCGAGGTGTGGGACGACGGGCAGCTCATCCCGGTCAACGCGAACACCGAGGGCTCTCCGGTGCTCTTGCGAGGCATCAACGCGTACCCGTTGAACAACCCCGAGCGGGTGGGCTACGTGCGCGGCGTCCGGCCGGGCCAGAACCGGCGGACGATGGCCGACGCGTTCCGCCGGCTCGGGCGCCGGCGCTACGTCTACGACATGCAGCCGCTGACGGCCCGCGGGTCGGACCTCAACGTCCCGCAGCCGGTACCGGCGCCCGGCAACGGCCGGCCGCCCTACTACGGCCCGGTGCTGCAGTCGGTGCTCCCGGACTGGATGCAGCCGCGCGAGGTGTTCCCGGCCATCTGGCGCGACCCGGGCAAGGTCGACGATTCGCAGCTCGCCGCGTCGCCGAGCTCGGGCGGGTACGAGCCCGTGGTGGGGGGTGACCTGTGACCGCGGGAACGATCGACATCCCGAAGGTCGGCCGGGTGAAGCGCACCTACGTCTACGCCGGCGGTGCGGTGGTCGGCACCTACGTGGCCTACCGGTACTGGTCGGCCTCGCGTGCGCCGTCGACCCCGGACGGCACCTACCAGCCGGAACTCGACACGTCGTCGATCACCGACGCTGGCGGGGGCTCGCTGACCAGTGACCGGACCGGCAACACCACCGACACGTCCGCCACGGACGGGCTGATCATGACCAACGATCAGTGGACGCAGAAGGCGGTCGACGTCCTGACGACCGTAGGCGGGTGGGAGCCGCGGGTGGTCCTCACCGCGCTCGGGAAGTTCCTGGCGCGTCAGGCGCTGACCGACTCCGAGGCGCTGATCGTGCAGGCCGCGAAAGCCGCGGTTGGCAACCCGCCCGTGGGCGGCCCATACAACGTGATCCACGTCGCCGGCGGGAACACCACACCGGCGAAGCCCGAGGTGCCGAAAGCCCCCGCCGGGCAAGGGATCAACACCACGCACGACGACAACGTCATCGCCGTGTGGGGGGCTGTCAGCGGCGCGACCGGTTACCAGGTCGATTGGAACCCGGGCGGCAGCCACACCCTCGGAAACGTGACCAGCTACCGGATCACGGGTCTCAAGCCCGCGCACAGGTACACGTTCCGCGTCCGCGCCCGAAACGCCAAGGGCTACGGCCCCTGGTCGCCCCCGCTCTCGTTCACCACCGGCAAGAAAGGCACGTGATCATGAAGCCCGAAGTGAGCATCGGTGTCGGCCTCGCGACCGCGACCGTGGTCTACGGCATCTACCAGGGCGCGCTGCCCCCCGTGGCGGACGTGCGCAGCCTCGACGCGCACAACGGCGACGTGGCAGCGTCCGAGCGACTCGCCGGCTGGACCGCCGCGGCGGTGGTCGCCGGTATCTCGCTGCTCTCGCGCGACGGAACCGTGTTCATCCTCGGCGGGTCGATGGTGATCGCGATGTCCCTGTGGCACCGGCACGCGAACGCCGTGAACCCCGCGGAGGGTCGCGCGGGCACCGCCGGCCGCGGCCTGGCGAACGCGACCCCGCAGGTCACCCAGGACGCGGCGCCCGAGCTGTACTCGGTGCCGATGTCGGACGACTACGCGTCCGTCATCTGAGCCGATCCCGTGACCACCCTGTCGCCCGCGCAGCTCGCCGGCGCTGCGCGCTCGGCAGGGTTCTCCGGCCCCGCGCTCGTGACCGCGGTCGCGGTCGCGCTCGCCGAGTCCGGCGGCCGGACCGACGCGGTCAACACGAACCGCAACGGCTCACGCGACCTCGGGCTGTGGCAGATCAACGACCGGGCGCACCCGTGGATCACGGGCCAGAGCTGGCAAGACCCGAAAGTGAACGCCGCCGCGGCCTACCGGGTCTACCGGGAAGCAAGCGGCAGCTTCCGGCCGTGGGTCGCGTTCACCTCCGGCAGCTCGTCGCGGTTCACGCTGCAGGCCGCACAGGGTGCACAGGCGCCGGCCGATCCCCCGTCCGGCGGTGGCGGCATCCTGTCCGGGCTGCCGGTCGACCTACCGGGGCTACCGGGCGTCGGTGACGCGGTCGACGCCGCGAAGTCGGCAGGCAACGCGGTGCGCCTGGTCGCGTCCGCCGGCGCGTGGATCAGTAACCCGCACAACTGGCTGCGGGTGGCCTACGTGATCGTGGGCGGCGCGATGGTGGTTGCAGGGCTGCAGCTCACCGTGTCCGGCCGCGTCCAGAAGATCGCAGCCCCGATCACGGGCGTCGCGAAAACCGTTGCTACGAAAGGGAAGGCGCCCGCATGACAACGGCAGAGTACGACGGCGAAGACTCGGCGTCGGAAGTCATGCAGGACGACGCGCCCGAGCGCGTTGTCGTCCCGGTCGCGATCGAGGGGCACGCGCACGTTCGGGAGCTGCCCGCGCTCGGCGCCGGCGCAACGGTGCTGACGCTGGACACGAACGGCGCCCGCGTCCTGGCGGCCGACCCCAAGCGGAAGTTCGTCACGCTGGTCTCGCGCGATCAGGACATCTACGTGGGCACGCGCTCGGCTCAGGTCGACATCCGCAACACCGCCGGCGCTGCGGGCACTCCCTCGGGCGCCTGGTGGCCGGCGAACGTGCCGCTGGTCATCGGCCACTGTGACGAGATCTGGGTGTCGTCCGCATCCTCGACGACGCGGCTGTCGGTGCTGCCCGAGCGTTGGACGCGCTGACCCGTGCACCGGCGCTGCTACATCCCGTTTGGTGGCACCGTAGGGACGACGTTGATCACGGGCACGCCGGTCAACCTCAACCTGGGCGCCACGTTCGTGGTGCCCGCGAGCGTCACCGCGGGCCTGCAGGCCGTGTTCCTGATGGCCACCGCGAGCGCCACCGCGGTGGCTGCAACGCTCACCGCGTCGGGGGTCACCTTCACCAAGGAGGATGAGCGCAGCGCGGGGAACATGCGCGTTGCCGTGTTCACCGCGACGGGCCTGGTCGCGGGTCAGGTGATCACGACCGGCGGCAGCTCGGCTGCTAACAGCCACTGGTCGCACATCTACACCGATCGGTGGCGGGTGACCTCGGGCAGCCTCTCGGCTGCGATCCGGGGCGGCAGCTCGGCGGTGTCGCTGACCGGGGCCGTCGCGCCGGCGAGCGGGCAGGGGGTGCTCGTCCTCGCCGCTGAGCGGACGGTCGCGACCCCAACGGTGGTCAACTCGGCGACGGTCGACGGCGGCGAGACGATCACGCAAGCAGCGTTCGACGAGGACAACACCACGTCCACAACCAACTACTTCGCGACCTACACAGCGAACGCGACGGCCTCGCGGACCGCGACGATCACCTACGACGACGCGTCGGGCAACGGCTACGGCGCTCAGATGCTGCTCGCCGCGTCGGCGGGCGCGCGCCGGATCTACGCGCCGCGGGCCGTCTGATGCCCGGGACCGGTCTGACCGCCACCTACACCGAGCGCATCGGCGCCGGCGGCACCGCAACGGTGCGGATCTCGCCGAACACCAAGCAGCGCACGTGGATCGTGACGCAGGTGAGCGTCGAGCTGGCGAGCGCGCCGCTCGGCGCGACCTGCGAGCTGCGCCGCAACGGGTTCCTCGTGGCGCCGCTGATCGCGACCGGCGACGTCGCGGCCGGCGAGCCCCCGGTGCGGGTCACAGGGTCGGATGTGCTCACGGTGACGTGGGCCGGCTGCACTGCCGGCACGACGGCCGCCGTGTTGATCATCTACGACGAGGTGACGTAGCCGTGCGATCGATCTTCGCAGCGCTGCGGTCGCTGGTGCTGCCCTACGGGGCGACGTCCGGGCAGCGGATCGTGCTCGACGGCGTGAACGGCCGGATCAGTGTCTACGACAGCGCGAGCCGGCTCCGGCTGCAGATCACGACGTCGAGCCCCGAGCTGGCCGTGTACGACGCGGCCGGCAACCTGCTGGCCGCGGTGAACGACACCCCGGGCTCGGGCTCGGGCATCGTGTCGGTGCTCATCCCTACCTCGAGCCCGACGTCGCTGGGGTTCTCTGTGCAGCAGCAGGGCGACACGGGGCTGCGGTTCAGCGTGGATGCCGCGGGCTCGCTGACCTTCGGCGACGGCACGAACACCCTCGGCACGACGGTAGGCATCACGCGCTCGACCTCGCCGCTGCGCCTGGTCGTGTCCAAGGGGCTCGGCGTCGCCGATGATCTCAACTGGGGCGGCGCCGCCTATACCGACTTCACTCCGGAATGGCGCAGCACGACCGGCACCGACCCGACACCAGGCAATTCCGTAATTGAGAGCTGCTATAAGGTGTTCGGCCGACTGGTGCATTACTACGGCTATATTCAGCGCGGTTCAACGGCGACGAATGGCACCGGAAACTACGCGATAGAGCTTCCGCTCGCCGGCATCGTGCGGTTCGCCAATCAGGAGCGGTGGCCCATCGGTAGCGCGTGGATACGCGACGACTCGGCGAGTGGCACGTGGCACGGGTTCCCGATTGTCGACGACGGTGACAGTACTCAATTCCAGATAACCGGCTTTCTCGGTCCGGGGGTTAGTGGCCTCTGGTCGGCAACGAGCCCTATGACACCCGCAACGAGCGACTTTGTCGGGTGGAACATTCTTTACGAACGGGCTAACTCGGTGATCACGCCATGAGAATCCACGCGCTTACTGTCGACCGTGGCGGGTGTTTCTACTACCGGGTGCGGCAGCCGTTGACCGCGCTACGGGATTTCGGGCACGTCACGAGCTGGGGCAGCGGCATCGATTACGAGACGTGGGCGGCAGCCGATGTGCTGGTGACCCAGTACATCAACACGCGCGAGTCGGTCGACCAGTGGCTGCGCTGGTGCGCAGCTCGGGAGCGACTGTGCGTGTGGGACGCCGATGACGACATCTTCCGCACCGAGCAGGTGATCGGCAGGGGCACGGCGTACGACGACGCGGGCACGCTCCCGAGGATGGCTGAGGCGATCGCCGCGGCGCACGTGGTCACGGTGACGACGCCGGCGCTCGCCGAGATCTACCGGGCCTACAATCCGAACGTCGTTATCCTGCCGAACGCCGTTCCCGATTGGTTGCTGTCGTGGGAGATACCCGATCCTGGCCCCCGGTTCTCCATAGCCTATTCCTGCGGTCCGAGTCACACAGTGGACGTGCAGGCGTTCGGGCCGACACTGCAACGGTTCATGTCCCGGTATCCGGGGACCGAGCTGCATTTCTTCGGGCCGGCTGCCCGCCCGGTAGGGGTGCCCGTCACGTGGCGAATACGGGCGACTGGTTGGAAAAAGCAGACCGACGAGTATCTCCGCTCCTTAAGCGGGCACGTTGGAATCGCGCCGCTCGCCGATATCCCGTTCAACCAGGGGAAGTCCGGTATCAAAGCGCAGGAATACCAGGCCCTCGGCATCGTTCCGGTCGTCGCCGATTTCCCACAATACCGGGACGTCGTGCAACACGGACGTACGGGTTTCCTGTGCTCGTCGCCGGCTCAGTGGATCGATTCGCTGCGCCGGCTGATCGAACGTCCGCAGCTCCGGGCGGAGATGGGTGCACGGGCCCGCGAACATGCGCGATCATTCGCACAGTCGACGCTGATCAATGCGTGGAACGAGACCTACGTGAAGGGGCTGAGTGGCTTATGACGGTCACCGTGTCGGACAACGGCGACGAGGCTGCGGGTGTCGCGGCCGGGCTGGCTGCGGGAGCTGCGGCGGTGGTGGCGCAGCAGGCCGACCAGCGCAGCGAAGAGGCTGAGCAGGCCGCGGCCGCGGCCGCGGACACCGCGACCGCGGCCGCGGCGGTCGCCGGCGACGCCGCGGGCGAGGCATACAGCGCACGCGAGGACGTCGCGGCGCTGCGGGCGGAAGTCACGCAGGGATTCGCGTCCGTGGGCGAGGCACTGCGGGGGCTGGCGACCGCGGCACCGCGCGAGGCCGCGGCGCCGGCGCCCGAGGCTCGGGAGTCGGCGCCGGCGAGCAGCTCGGGCGAGAGCAGCTCGGCGACGTCGTCGAGCACCAGGGCGCCGAGCAGCTCGGGCGAGAGCAGCTCGGGCGAGAGCAGCTCGGGCGACAGCTCGTCGAGCGGCTCGGGCCGCAAGCCGCGGGAGCTGGGTGAGTCGTGGTGGTTCCGTGGCCGATCCCGCGGGTGACACCGCCGGGGCGCTCTCGCGGCTGGACTCGACGTTGACCACGGTGCTGGTCCGGCTCACCGCGATCGAGCTGCAGCTCGCGGCCGGCGGGAACCTGGCCAGTGACCACGAGCAGCGCCTGCGCGGCGTCGAGCGGTGGACGCTGGCCGTACCGGCATCGGTGGTCGCGAGCGTCGTCGGCAGCCTCGCGTCGGTGGGGATGACCCTGATCCTGCGCTGAGCCGCTGTACGCCCCGTAGCGGGCACAGAAAGGCGATGCCCTCCCCCAGGGCCCGGGGGAGGGCATCGCGTCGATCCTAGGCCACGTCGCGCGGCCCCTGGGCTACGGCTCGCAGCCGTCGCAGACCATCACGAAGCCCATTCGTTGCATTCGGGTGGCGCGCTGCGCGGCGTCCGCGGACCGCGCCAGGAACACCCCCTGCCGGCCGCAGCGCCCACACGTCATGTCGACGAGCTGGTCACGGCCGGCGATGATCACTCCTACGCGAGCGTGCTCGACGAGGACCGCGCCGAGCGCCTGCAGGCCCGAGTGGATGAGCGCGGCGCACCCCGGGCAGGTGACGTAGGCGAGATCCCGGGTGGCGAGCCCGGGCGTCTGCCCGCACACGCCGTTGAGCTGCGACGGCAGGACGTAGTGCATCGGCTCGCCGGCGCCGGCGGTCACGATGCCTGCCCGAGCACGCGATCGCGGGCACGCCGGATCGTGTCCGCCGGCGCGTCCGGACGCTGCCGGCGGACGACCGCGGTCACGTCGTCGAGCGTCTCGGCACCGCCGGCGATGGCCGCCCGCACCAGTTCAGCCGTGCTGACCGGGCGTCCGCCGGCGCTGCCCTGGTCACTGCCGGACGTGTCCGCCGTGATCGCCGGCGCGCCGACGACCGCGGCGAGCACGGTGACCGGGTCGACGTCCCATGCTCGCCGGCGAGCCCGCGGGGTGCGGGTGTGGGCCGCGGCGATCATGCCGAGCTTGAACGCCGCGTCACTGGAGAGCCCCCGGTCGGCGATCGCCATCCGGAAGCCGAGCCACGCGGCGCGCGGGAACATCAACCACTGCCACAGCTCGAACGTCGCCCGCGGCTGCGCGACGATGCCGACCGCCCTGCCGCTGAGCCGAGCTGCGCGCCGTAGCGCACCCTCGTAGAGCGCGATCGTGGCGGCCGGGAAGGCGGCCATCACGGCGCCGGCGATCGGGGGGCCGCCGACGAGGCGAACGTGCGCGTACTGCGCTGCCGCGGACAGGGCCCCCACCGCGACCACAAGGCCGTTCCACACCACGGGGCTATCCCCGTCGCGGGCAAGGTCGATCGCGTGCTTCCCACAGGCGATCGCGAACACGTCGAGCCCGGCGATCGCCGCGGCGGCGAGCACGGGCGGCAGCGCGCCGCTCAGCGTCATCAACCCGTAGAGCCCGTAGGCGGACAGGACCGCCGTCACGGCCCCCAGCAGCAGCATCGGGGCGGACGGCCTCACCTGCAGCTCGGGCAGCTCGTCGTGCCCGTTCACGCGTCGTCCTCGGGCAGCTCGTCGTCGGCGCGCACACCCTCGGCGAACCACGGGTTATCGCCGGCCACGTACTTCCGCACCAGGTGCGCGGCGTACCCGAGCGACGCGGCCCGCTCGTCATCGGTCTCCGGCTCCGTGAGATCGATCTTGTCGAGCAGAGCGAACGGGGCGGTGTCGAGCAGCTCGTCGGGGCAACCCGACTGGTGCCCCTCGTCCTCGACGATGTGGACCGGGCAGCCACAGGGCAGCGTCGGACGGGCGGTGTGCGGGGCGAGGTTGCCCCCGGGGCGGCTCACAGCTCCCACCCGAGCGCGATAATCGCGAGCTGCATCACGGACCACTGCAGGTCGTACCGGTCAAGGCCGATCTCCACCGCGGCGTGCCGCGCCCGAGCGTTCCACGCGTCTTTGCGGCCCTGCTGGCACAGGGTGAGAACGGCGAGCGTCATGACCTTCAGGTCGTTGGGCGAGATGCGCTCCGACTCCTCGGGCACGAACCGCTCTGCGCCGTAGGCGCGCAGCCACAGGTCGTTCAGCAGGGTCAGCACCAGCTCGCGGGAGGCGCGGTTGCGCCCGTGCAGGCCGGCGCCGGCGCGTGCCAGCTCGACCGGCAGCAGGTGACCGGGCAGCTTGGCGAGCCGCTCGTCGAGCTCGCGCGCCGCAAGCTCATAGAGCTGCGCGTCGACGTCGCGTAGGGATGGGGGGGTGGTCATGGTCACTCCTCGGTGAGGCGATCCGCGTTGGTAGCGCGGTGTGTCGACCGTATCACTCGACAGTCCGGACGGTACGGTCTCGACATGCCTCGACCAGGGTTCACGGCGCTCACGCTTCCGGACGCCACAGCAGAGGCTGCGCGGTCGCTCGCGCGGCAGCTCGCGGCCGACCTTGACCGCGCGGTCTCGCCGGCGGTGGTGATCGCGTGCCTGATCGCCGCGCACAACCCTGACGACCTGCGCAGATGCGTAGGGGGCGGGGGCCTAGGATCACCTCAACCCGGCGCGCCCGCCGGGGACGACTGAGGGGCCGAAACGGTCGCCTCAACCGTCCGGCCCCTCGGCGCCTGTTACCAGCAGGCGCTTTCCGTCGCTCCGTGCCTTTGCCGTGGATCGGAGTACTGCCGATGGTAGCTGAAATCGCAGCCACCGCAGCCGTCGAGCTGCCCGCGCACCCGTTCCTGCGCGTTCACGAGCTGGTCGGCGACCGAGACGCGTTCTACTCCGACGCGGCCAACCGCGAGCGTGGCGACGAACCGCCCCCGGCATGGGTGATCGACGGACTTCTACCGGTCGGCCTGACACTGCTAATCGCCGATCCCGGCGCCGGTAAAAGCATGGTCGTTCAACAGCTCCTCCATCACCTGTGCTACGGCCGGCCGCTCGGCGACTGGGATTCTCCGGGGCTCGGTGGTCACCTGGGATGGGTGATTGATCTAGAGGGCGACGCGTCATTGACCCGCGAGCGCGGGTACGCCATTACCCCGTACGGGGAGCTGCCGCAGGACGGGCGCCCGGAACGTGACGATAACCACCTCTGGTATTCGACGTTCGTGGTGCCCCCGCCGGCGCGGGAAGAATGGTCGACATATCACGTCCAGGCGCAGCGGCACATCGCTTACGTGGCGTCAGTTCTGAGCGACGCCCGTGACGCGGGTATGCCTATCGGTGTCCTGGTAATCGACACCCTGACAAAGTTCATGGGTGCCCGGCCGCCGCGCACGAATGCCTATGAATGGGAAGCGGAAGTGGTCGGCCACCTTAACCGGCTCGGCCTGCAATACGAATGCGCGATCATCCTGATTCACCACACGAATAAGGCGGGCGACGTTTCCGGTTCTACCGGTCTGCTCGGTAGCTGCACAGTCGGCGCGAAATTGGAAATCACGCGCGACGAGGACGGGGAATGCACCTCGGGTGTCCTCCGTTCTCTTAAAGTGCGCTCGGCGTCGCATTTCGCCTATCCGGTGAAACAAGAGGACGACGGTACGTGGACATTCACGACCACGCT
>Ga0207675_100003218_pt1 | contig 16022 bp, 12 predicted proteins | sample KBSSwiS42_FD_184305 | JGI IMG/M metagenome (GOLD analysis project Ga0207675, IMG submission 184305) | Switchgrass rhizosphere microbial communities from Kellogg Biological Station, Michigan, USA - KBS Switchgrass S4-2 (SPAdes) (version 2) | ecosystem: Host-associated > Plants > Roots >... | reverse complement strand
CATCATTGACGCTGTCGTGATCATGCACCGAGACGCGCCCGGTCGTTGGTTGGACGAGTGTCGCGACGATCTTTGTCAACGTTGTCTTGCCCGCGCCGTTGCGACCGATCAATCCAAAGATCTCCCCGGTCTCAACTTCGAACGACACATCACGCAGCGCTTCGACGGGATCTTTCACGGGCCGGCGAAAGAACGCGCGCAGTCGCCGGAAGGGCACGGGATAAGTTTTCGACAGGTTGCGAATCGAGATTGCGCTCATCGAGCTCGTTGCCGGGGATCGAGGTACTCGCGCAGTCCATCGCCGATGAAGTTGAAAGCGAGCACCGTGAGTGCAATGGCGATACCGGGAAAGATGAGAGCGTGCGGCGCTGCCTGAAGTGTTGAGAGGTCGCGGGCTTCTTCGATCATCACGCCCCATGATGGCGCCGGCGGTGGCACACCAAGACCGAGAAACGATAGCGACGCTTCCGAGAGCACCGCACCCGCCATTCCCAGGCTGGCCTGCACGATCAGTGGCTGAATCGCGTTTGGCAAAATGTGAACCAGGAGTATGCGCGAGTCACTTGCGCCGAGCGCTCGTGCTGCTTGTACGAAGTCGTACTCGCGAACCTTCAGCACCTGGCCGCGAATCAGGCGTGCATAACCAACCCAACCGATAATGCAGAGCGCGAGGATCAGTTTGTTCAACCCGGCGCCGAGAAACGCAACCATCGCAATTGCTAACAGCAAACCGGGAAAAGCGAGAAACACGTTGAAGACGTAACCGGAAACGAAGCGATCGACCCAACCGCCGTAGTAACCGGCGATGGCGCCGAGGATTGTGCCGACAAAGGCGGAAACCGTGACGACAACGATTCCCACTTGTAGCGAGATGCGCGTCCCGAAAACCACGCGTGAAAAGATGTCGCGGCCCGTAGAGTCAGTGCCGAACCAGTGCGCTGCTGATGGCGGAAGATAGCGCATCGAGAGATTCGTGGCGCCGACGTCGTAAGGCGCAATCCACGGCGCGAACAGCGCCACAATCACCAGCACCACCACTATGACCAGACCAATAATTGTCAGACGGTTCATCTACGAGACTCTGATACGCGGGTCCAGCCAGCGATAGACCATGTCTGTGAGCAGGTTTGCGATGATGTAGGTCATGCTAATTACGAGCACGCATCCTTGCACCACGCGGTAATCGCGTTTTCCAATCCCATCTTCAACGAGCAACAAACCGAGACCCGGCCAGCCGAAGATCTTTTCCGTAATGATCGCGCCGGCGAGCAAAACGCCGAGCTGCAAACCCAGAATCGTAACAACGGGAATGAGTCCGTTCTTCAAAACGTGTTTGTAGACGACTGTTCTTTCGCTCAAACCCTTGGCACGTGCGGTGCGCACATAGTCTTCACCCAACTCTTCGATCACCGATGAGCGCACCATACGAGTGAGAATCGCGGAAAGCGCGGCGCCGAGCGTGAACGCGGGCAGAATGATGTCGCTCCAGTCGAAACGTCCTGACGGAGCGAGCCAGCGGAGTTTTACGGCGAAGACGTAAACGAGCATTGGTCCGATCACGAAACTCGGCAGACTGATGCCGAGCAATGCGATCACAGAAGCAAAGTTATCGACGAGTGTGCCGCGATGTGTGCCGGCGATTACGCCGAGCGGTATCGCGATCAGGACGGCTATGAGCATCGCGAAGATCGCGAGTTCGATCGTTGCGGGGTAACGTTCGAGAATCAAGCTAATGACCGGGCGATCGTTACGAAATGACAGGCCCATGTCGCCGTGAAGCAAAGCGCGCCAGTAATCGGTGTAACGGTTGTCAGCTCCGTGCCAGACGAAGTGGCGTTCACCGTTCGCGTCTTCTGGGAAAGAGAAGAAAAATGGAGGGCGATCGAGGCCGTGTTTCTCGCGAAACTGCGCGAATTGTTCGGGAGTGGCTTGTTCGCCCAGGACGGCGACTGCGGGATCACCGGGTACCAGTTCGATTAGGAGTGTTACGAGGGAGACGACGGTCCAAACAACTAACAGGAGGATTATCACCCGGCGCAAACCGCCGAGCAACCTATAGCGAAGCTTAGTGCGCACCGCGGCGAATCATGCATCACAAAGAGTCACAAGACAAGACTGCATCACAAAGAGGCACAAGACAGCATCACAAAGGGGCACAAGATATGACACAAAAGGCACAAGGAAAAGTTGGGCCGATTTCAGGCTGCCTCTTCCTTGTGCCTTTTTGCGATGCTTTCTCTTGTGCTTTTTCGCGGTACAAACGTAGCCCCGAGGTACGATTCGAATACTCGCACAGCCCCGACAACCGCGCGCTTACCAAACCATACCCCGTGACTACGTATCTGGTTGCAAAGTATGAAAACGCTGCAACCAATCTCAAAAACTCATTGCGGCCTGCGACCCATGTGCAGAGCCGCGACGCCACCCGTCAGGTTCTCAAACCCAACGTGATCAAAACCTGCCCGCTGCATCAGGAGCGAGAGTTGACGCTGATCTGGAAACTTCTGCACCGACACCGGAAGATAACTGTACGCGGTCGGCGAACCACTGATGAGACCACCCATCAACGGCAAGACCTTCGTGAAGTACACTCCAAAGATCGGCCGCAACATCGCGTTCGTCGGCTTCGAGAACTCCAGCACTATCACCCAACCGCCGGGTTTCAAAACCCTGCGTAGCTCTGCCAAGCCACCCTCGACACTCGCGAGATTGCGCAGGCCGAATGCGATAGTCACCACATCGAACGAACCTTCACGAAACGGCAACTGCAACGCATCGCCTTCTATTAACGGTATCCGTTTCGCTGTCTTGCCTGCTGCAATCTCCAGCATCGGCCGGCAGAAATCGGTACCAATTACTCTGGCTCCTGTGTTTTCAAACAGCACTACAGCTAAATCACCCGTACCACACGCAACATCGAGAACGGTCGCACTGCTCGACCCAAGTTTCTCGGCTACTCTCGTTGCAACAATCCGGCGCCATCGCCTATCGATGTTTCCGGAAAGCAGGTGGTTCAAAAAATCATACCGTTTCGCGATCCCCGAAAACATCTCGCGAACGCGGCCCGCATGTTCATTTGCGGCGTTCGTATTGTCAGGCACAGTTAAGCCAAATCTCGTTAGGGTTTGGTTGCAAGACGCTTGCAAACAATTTGTGATTACCTGGGATTCGCGTTGTTCGACGGCTTTGCCGGTGATTTGGGCGCAGGAGTTGGATTAGTAACTTCGCCGAGTACTTCGTATTGAACGCGTCCCTGTTGTAATGCGGCCTTGAGTTGAGCTGATTCACCGACGACGACTGAAGCAACAGGCGCCTCCTTAAACAATCTATTCGCAAGACGTTGAATGTCCAAGGGTGTTACAGCTCGCAGCAATGCGATCTGATCCTGCACTTCACTCAGCTTATAAGTATCCGCATCGAGCCACGGATCAGGTATCGCTTCCGACTTAGTGACAACCGTTGTCACTTCATTGACAACTTCTGTTCTTGCGCGGTCCAGCTCGGCGGGTGTGGCAAGTGTGGTGCGCAAGGATTCCAGCACTTTGCGGGCATTTGCGAGCGCGTCCGGAGCTTTCTCCGTGCTCACTGCGGCGCCCATTATGAAGACGCCCGGGAGTACATATGCATTACTTCGCGCGAACAGGGGTTGATTTGCGAGTTCCGCAGCCGTTGCTTGCCAGCGATGTTGCGCGACGCGCGCCAGTAACATCGAGACGTAAAAGTCCGCATCTGATCGCGCCACCCCACGCACTGCCAAACGAACTTCGCTGGTTGGTCCAGGAACATTAACGATCAGCGTGCGCGCGTCAACGGGCTTCGGCTGGATGAAAGTAGTCGGTATGATCTTCTCGCTTTTGCGCCAGGGACCAAGCAGTTGTCGCACTGTTCGAAATGCACGCGCTCTCGTGACGCCGCCCACGATTGCGAGCGTGGCGTTGTTTGAATTAAGGAAACGTTCACGTGCGAGCATCAGATCCGCGCGGTCTACGCGCGCGAGATCTTCGGGCGTGCCGCCTGCAAAACGGGCGTATGGAAAATCTCCGAAGAGTCGTAAGGCGATCGCACGATCGGCCACCATTGCAGGCGACACGGTCAAATCACGAAGACTCTTGATGCGCACGTCGCGAACCCGCGCCACGACTTCCGGCGCGAACTGAGTCGATAACAATGCGTTTCGCAGAACCGAGATTACCTGTTCGAGTTCGCTCGCTTTGCCAACCATTGTGATCGTGATCGAATCGTAATTAACGCTGACGTCCAGTTTTCCGCCGAGTTCATCCGTGAAATAGTCGACTGTTGCGGCGTCAGGAAACAGCAGGTCGCCAAGCACGGCCATCTCGCCAGACCTGGCGGCGAGGTCAAACGCAGCGCCGCTATTGATGCGTAGTTTGACTACTAATTCAGGACTGCCCGGCTGCGTCCAGATGAGCAGTTTCAGGCCGTTCAAAAGCTGCTCTTGTTCGGGCTGTTTTGCGGTCTGCGAGAGGGCAGGTTGTACCGGGAGGAGAACCAGCAGAGCTGACACCAAAAGTCCGTAGACTACACGGGTTATTGCGGCTTGGGACATGGACAAAACATCTTAGATGCCGGGTGTTTGCCCGTCAACCGTTTGGCTTTTGAACGCATCCTATGCCCTGGTTGCCATATTTGTGGGCGTTCCAGCCCGGCAAGCAAGCAAAAGAGTTATGTACTTGCCGACCCTCGCGGGATTAATATCGCTGGAGCATAGGTTTTTGCCCCGCACGTAAGCTTTTTGAGTGACCCCCGTAACTTTTTTTCGGGTCGAGGTAACTATAGCAGGATGCAGTTCCTGCAGGATCGAGTGCTTGATTGCCCGAGAGAACCACAGACGAGGTTTTGCTTAAACGAGCAGGAGAGGGTGACCAGGCAGCCTTTCTGGAGTTGTACGACCGGCACCGGCAGCCAATCTTTCGATTTGCCTACCGGTTACTCGGCGAAGTTGATATTGCAGAAGACGTCACTCACGACTGTTTTCTGAGCTTGATTCGCAAGCCTGAAAACTTTCGTCCGGAACGTGCTCCTTTGAGAACTTACTTATTTGCAGCGGCAAGAAATCTGGCGCTCAAGTACTTCCGAGATACGGGTCGCGAGACCACGCTCGATGAAGTTACGGAAGAGCCTCAGCTTTCGCCCCGACAGGAGCCGTTGCGAAAGCTGCTTGACGAAGAACTCGCAGCGGAGGTGCGAAGGGCTGTTTTCACGCTTCCTCCGTTGCAACGTGAAGCACTCATTCTCTTCGAATACGAAGGGCTCAGCCTCAACGAGATTGCTGGGATTACGGGTGCGGATGTCGGTGCAGTGAAGGGCCGCTTGTACCGGGCGCGGGAACGTCTGAAAAGCATCCTGCGGCCGTATATAGACAGCGGTCAGGAATTGAATCGTGGTCGGGAAATTGTTACTTTGAGGGAGGCCTGAAATGGGCGTTGAGCCGGAAAATGAGTTTGTTTCCGATGATGAGCTCAAGTCGTTGCTAGAACGCTGGAACGCGCCAGGGCCTTCGAGAGTTCTCGACAAGCGAATCGCAACGAGTTTTGCAAGAGAATTTTCAGGTGCAGACGGGCTGTCTCAGTCGGTGCTGCTCCCCCATAGGCGAGAAGAGGTAGTATCGATGAAGTTCTGTTCCAGATGTGAAGAAGAGTTCGCTGACAAGTTCAGCTTCTGTCCTGTTGACGGGACGCCACTAACTCCCGTTTCAGCAAAGGTCGAGGATCCAAGTCTGACCGTCAGCCGCGACAACGATCCATCGGTGACCAAGGCCCAGGGAACAACGCGCCCGGCAGTGCAGGCGAGCGAACCCTTTGTCGAACCAGCTTATGCGGCAGCCGGCGCTTCCAGTGGTTCCAGGGCGCTCGTTCAGCGCGAGGAATACCATCTCACAATCATGAACGACACGGGACTCGTTTCCCGCCTCGCCCACGAACTCGGCGATGTTGCCCACGAATATCAACTGACCTGGCCGGAGTTCAAACGCGATCCATTCGGTTTCACCAAGCGAACGTTTGTCGGCTACGGCAACATGTTCATGAAGTTTCTGCGTAAACCGAACGTGCTGCTCGCGATGGGTGCGGCAATGCTCGGTATGCTGGCGCTGGTTGGCGCGGTGATGCTGATGGATCGTTCGCAATCCGCCACGACGTCTCGCGTCGGCTTGATAGTTTTCTCGGTGATCGCCGGCGGTCTGCTCGTGGCGTTGTTCTCGACCTGGCTTGGACGTGAGCGCGGCGCCGCGGTCATGGGCGCAGAGCCTTCCGACTCGCGCAGCGTAGTGGCCGCGATGATCACATCATTTGTGTTCCTGTTTGCGATTCTCGGGGTGATTGTCGGTATCAACTACAAGCAGCGCGGATTGATCGCACAGAACAACGGTGAAGAGAGCGAAGTTGCCGATCAGATCTTCGACATTCCCAATGAGCAGCCGACGCCCGATCCCGGCACTGCCGGATTCAACAAAGGTAGCGGCGGCGGCAGCAAGCCTAAACCAGAGAAAGCCGGCGGCGGTGGCGGCGGTGGACGTGAAGAATCGAAGCCCGCTTCATTCGGTAAACTGCCTCAGGCATCGTTAGACGTACCGCAGATCTTACCGCCGGATCCGAAGCCCGTTCTGCCGAAGAATCCTGCGCTGCCCGTGGCAGCAACGGTTGTTGCAGATCCGATGTTGGTTCCACCTGATGCGCGTGTGTTACCGTACGGCGACTACAAGTCGAAGAGCACAGATCCTTCGTCTGGTCCAGGCAGCGGCAATGGTATCGGCGATGGAAAAGGTACCGGTGTTGGTCCGGGTGAAGGCGGTGGCATTGGCCCTGGCCGCGGCGGCAACATTGGCGGTGGAGACTTTAACGCCGGTGGCGGTGGTCCGGGTGGCGGTGGCGGCGGTTACGATCGAGTTTTCACCGGTCGCGAAGTGACGTCGAAAGCACGTCTCCTTTCGAAGCCGGAACCGCAGTACACGGAAGATGCACGCAAGAACCAGATCACTGGAACAGTCGTGCTGAAGGTCGTGTTCCAATCGAACGGCTCAGTATCGAACATCCGAACTGTTTCAGGATTGCCTTACGGCTTGACTGAGAGAGCGATTGCCGCAGCGCGTCAGATTAAGTTCGTGCCGGCAACCAAGGATGGGCATCCGGTCTCGATGTGGATGCAACTCGAATACAACTTCAACCTGTACTAATTAACTCTTCAATACCCTTTCAGCGAGGCGTCGGATTCGTCCGACGCCTTCTTTTATTTGCTCCATGGAAGTCGCATAGGAGATACGCACGTAGCCATCTGCGCCGAAGCCTGCTCCGTCCGTTACCACCGTATGTTCTTCCTCGAGCAATCGCTGCGCGAACTCCGCGGAGGTCTTCAATTCGTCGTTCAAACATCCGCGCACATTCGGAAACGCGTAGAACGCACCTTCCGGTTCGGCACACTTAATCCCCGGAATGTCGCACAATGCGCTCAGCAGCCACTCACGGCGCTTCGTGTATTCGGCGAGCATCGCGCCAACAGACTCTTGTGGTCCGTTCAGAGCTTCAACCGCGGCCCATTGAGCAATCGAATTTGTGTTGGAAGTTGAGTGACCCTGGACTTTCAGCATCGCTTTGGTCCAGCCGGCCGGCGCCAGTGCATAACCAACACGCCATCCCGTCATCGCGTACGTCTTGGAGAACGATCCGGCGATGCACAAATGCGATCTTAGTTCCGCCGGTAAACTCGCAGCGCTGAACACTTGACCCGGCCGGTAGACGAACCGCAGATAACATTCATCAGAAACCACGTAGATGCCGCGCTCGCTGGTCAACTCCATGATGCGGCGAAAATCTTGCGGCGGCAGCACTCGTCCCGACGGATTCGAAGGCGAATTGAGGATGAGTAACTTCGTTCGCGGTGTGATGGCGCTCTCAAGTTGATCAACTGTGAGAACGAAGTCAGTCTCCTCGGTTTCGATGAAGACCGGCTTGCCGCCTGCGAACACGACCACCTCAGGAAACGTCACCCAATACGGCTTGGGAATCAAGACTTCGTCGCCCGGATTTATCAACGTGACGACAGCATTAAAGATCGCCTGCTTGCCACCCGCTGTTGCCATCACCTCCGATGGTTGGTACTCGGTGCCGAATTCGCGTCGATAGAAATCGATAATTGCTCGTTGGAGTTCACGAATGCCGCCGGCGGCTGTGTACTTCGTGCGGCCTGCTTTCATCGCTGCGGCCGCAGCCTGCTTGATGTTTTCGGGGGTGTCGAAATCGGGTTCGCCGGCGCCGAAGTCGCAAACATTGACGCCGGAAGCGCGCAGTGCTTCGGCGGCCTGCATTGCCGCCATTGTGGCTGACGATTGCATGCGGCTGACATTTTCAGAGACGGGAAAGGGTGACATAACGGGCTTTGACATAGCGGAAACGGTCTTCATCGTTTGCTGATCTTTTCCTTCATAAGTTTTTCAACCAGTGGCGGCACGAGTCCTGCGACAGTGCCGCCTAACTGAAACACTTCCTTCACCAGCCGCGAGCTGACGTACGAGTAACTCTCGGCAGGCATCATGAATACAGTCTCGATGCCGGGTTCGAGTCGGCGATTCATGAGCGCCATCTGTAGTTCGTATTCGTAATCCGAAATGGCGCGAATACCGCGCACGATAACGTCTGCCTGCTGGGCCACAGCGTACTGGACGAGCAGTCCGCTAAATGAGTCGACGCGCAGTTGGCATTTGCCGTGGGTGATGTCATTGAGCACTTCCGAGAGCATCTGGCGGCGTTCTTCAACGGAGAAGAACGGCTGCTTCTCGGGGTTTACAAGGATGCTGATAATGATTTCGTCAAACAGTTTGCAGCCGCGCTCGATGATGTCCAGGTGGCCGTTGGTGACAGGGTCAAACGAACCGGGATAGATAGCGCGTCGCATGTGCAGGCATGGTACAAGATTTACGGGATCGTGTGTAGGATTTACAGAAGTCTGCGAGATATGCTTCAATACGCTTTGATAATTGACGTGGTGAGTTAAAGCGACTTGCGGCCACGTAAAATAATCCGCTAAACAGCTCGATGAGTCCAGTTTTGAGGCTCCGCGTTGTTAAGCGCGGGGCCTTTGTTATTGCCTATGCCGAATCTGCTCGACGCAATTAAAGAACGCATCGTCGTCTTCGACGGCGCAATGGGTACCAACCTACAGGTCCAGAACCTGACGCTCGACGACTTTGGTGGCCCACGTTTCGAAGGCTGCAATGAGAACCTGCTCGTAACCCGCCCTGATGCTGTCGAGAAGGTGCATGCAGCCTTTCTTGACGTTGGCTGCGACGTCGTAGAAACAAACTCCTTCAACGGCACGCCGGTGGATTTCGCGGAGTACGGCATCGCCGACCAGGCGTACGACATGAACGTGCGCGCCGCGCGTCTCGCAAAGCGCATCGCTTCCGATTATTCAACTGCTGCCAAACCACGCTGGGTCGCGGGTTCGATGGGCCCGGGACGAAAACTCCCGACGCTGGGCCATATCTCTTACGTTGACTTGCGCGACGCTTACAGCGTTCAGGTCCGCGGACTGCTCGACGGCGGCGTGGATCTGCTCATCGTCGAAACGTGCCAGGATCTTCTGCAAACTAAGGCTGCACTCGCGGCGATCTTTTCAGTGTTTGAAGAAAAGCGCGCGCGTGTGCCGGTCATCGCGCAAGTCACGATCGAAACGTTTGGCACGATGCTCAACGGCACGGAGATCTCCGCGGCACTGACCGCGCTTGCGCCGTTCCCGATCGACGTCGTCGGCATGAACTGCGGCACCGGTCCAAAACACATGACCGAGAGCATTCGCTATCTCTGCGAGAATGCGCCGTTGCCGGTTTCGGTCTTGCCTAATGCAGGTCTTCCTTCGGTTGTTGAAGGCAAGATGCACTACGATGAAACGCCGGAGACTTTCACGGCCCAACTGCTTCACTTCGCGAATGATTTCGGCCTGAACATCGTCGGCGGTTGTTGCGGTACTACGCCGGCGCACCTGCGTCAGGTGGTTGAAACGATGCAGCGTCTCACGCCGAAGCGACGCAACCCGAAGCTCGTGCCGGCATCGTCGTCAATCTATCTTCAACAGCCCTACGTGCAGGATGCGTCTTTTTTGATCATCGGCGAACGCGTGAATGCGAGTGGGTCGAAGAAGATGCGCGACCTATTGAACGCCGCCGATTGGGATGGCCTGGTGGCGCTTGGAAAAGAACAAGAGCGTGAAGGCGCGCACATTCTTGACGTCAATGTGGATTTCGTCGGCCGCGACGGCGAGAGCGACATGCACGAACTCGCATCGCGCCTCGTCACAAACATCAAGATCCCGTTGATGTTCGACTCGACCGAGTGGCAGAAGATGGAAGCAGGACTCCAACACGCCGGCGGCAAGTCGATCCTGAATTCGACGAATTACGAAGACGGCGTGCCGCGCTTTCTCAAAGTTATCGATCTGGCGAAGCGTTACGGTGCGAGCGTTGTAATCGGGACGATTGACGAAGAAGGAATGGCGCGCACTGCCGAAGGCAAATTCAAGATCGCGAAGCGCGCGTACGAACAGGCAACACGCGAAAGTGGTCTGCCTGCGTCTGACATTTTCTTCGATTCACTCGCGCTGCCGATTTCTACCGGTATTGAAGAAGATCGGCGCAACGCACTCGAGACCATCGAAGGAATCAAGCGCATCAAGAGCGAACTTCCGGGCGCGTTTACTCTCCTTGGCGTTTCAAACATCTCTTTCGGTCTCAATCCCGCGTCGCGTGTCGTGCTGAACTCAGTGTTTCTTCACGATGCGGTCGAAGCCGGACTCGACGCCGCGATTGTAAATGCCAGCAAGATCGAGCCGCTGAATCGTATCGGTGAAAAGGAGATCAAGGTTGCGCGCGAGTTGATCTACGACCAGCGCAAGTTTGAAAACGACGTCTGCGTTTACGATCCGCTGACCGAGTTCACGAAACTCTTCGAAGGTGTGAAGTCGAAGGCGGCGAAAAAGTTGAGCAAAGGCGATACCGTCGAAGAGCGTTTGAAGAACCACATCATCGACGGTGAGAAAATCGGCCTCGAAGGTGAGCTCAGAGTCGCATTGGAAAAACACCCGGCGCTGGACATCATCAACAACATTCTTTTGGACGGCATGAAAGTGGTCGGCGATCTTTTCGGCAGCGGCCAAATGCAGTTGCCTTTCGTGCTGCAATCCGCTGAAGCGATGAAGGCTGCCGTGCGCTTTCTCGAGCCGTTTATGGAGAAGAAAGGTGGCGCGACTGCGAAAGGCACGATGGTGCTCGCCACCGTCAAGGGCGACGTCCACGACATCGGCAAGAACCTCGTGGATATCATTCTCACTAACAACGGTTACAAGGTGCACAACCTCGGCATCAAGCAACCTATTGAGGCTATTCTGCAAGCGTGCGACGAGACTGGCGCGGACGCGATCGGCATGAGCGGCCTGTTGGTGAAGTCCACGTTGATCATGAAAGACAACCTGGAGTTAATGAACGAGCGTGGAGTTAAGGTTCCCGTGATTCTCGGTGGCGCCGCGTTAACGCGTCGTTATGTCGAAGACGATCTAAAGTCGCTTTACAAGGGGTCGTTGTATTACGCGCATGATGCGTTCGCGGGATTGCGCACGATGGACAAGCTGGTTGGTACCACGGATCAGACGGAAAGCACGGATGAAGGTGAGAGAGTTGTAGTTGTCGAAGACACTGAAGATTTGGTTGGGGAAGAAGCAAAACTCGGAATCCGCAAGAGCGCGCGACCGCGTGGCGCTGAACCCGCCGGAGATACAGCGCACACTATCCGCTCTAACGTAAACCCTGAGGCCCCGATCCCCAACCCCCCGTTTTACGGTTCGCGCGTCGTTGAGGACATTTCGCTCGATGATGTTTTTGCTTACGTTAACGAGACGGCATTATTCAAGGGCCAGTGGCAGTTCAAACAAGGCAAGACGCCGCCTGAACAGTATCAAGCGCTGGTGCGAGAAAAGGTCATTCCTGTTTATGAGGAGTTGAAGGAGCGATCGAAGCGCGAGCGTTTGTTGGCGCCGAAAGGCGTGTACGGATATTTTGCGTGTCAGTCGTCAGGGAATGATCTAATCTTGTACGACGAGAACCAGCGCGAGCATGTGCGGTTCACGTTTCCGCGACAACCTGCGGGGAAGAATTTGTGTCTCGCTGATTTCTTCGCGTCGCGGGAGTCGGGAAGGATGGACGTCGTTGGGTTTCATCTCGTGACGGTTGGGCGCCGCGCGAGCGAGTATGCGCATGAATTGTTCAAGTCAGACAATTATTCCGACTACTTGTATTTCCACGGGTTGAGTGTCGAGACTGCTGAAGCGTTGGCGGAGTTCTGGCACAAGCGTATACGTCAAGAGTTGGGGATTGCGGGCAGTGATGCGACGAATTTGACGAAGCTGTTTCATCAACAGTATCAGGGTTCGCGTTACAGTTTTGGTTATCCTGCGTGTCCGCGGCTCGAGGATCAGGAGAAGCTTTTTGCCCTCCTCGACCCGTCGCGCATCGATGTGAGCCTCACGGAAGAGTTTCAGCTAGAGCCGGAACAATCGACATCGGCTATTATTGTGCACCATCCTGAGGCGAAGTACTTTTCAATCGAGTGAGCCACAAAGAGGCACAAGACGCACAAGGAATTAGCGAAAGCTCTTCCGCTTTCTTTGTGACTACTGCTCCAGTCTCGAGTGATCCAGCTCCATCTCCGACGAGTGAAGAACTAGCGGTCCTCTCCACATTTGAACGCTTCGCGTATCACCTCACGCGCCGCATGAACGAAGGCCGTTGGAAACGCTTTTGGACGTGGTGCCAGAGCACCACGGGCGCCGGCTGGATTCATCTTTCCACTTACAACATCATGAACGTCTACGGCCTCGAAAACGTCGAGGCTGCGTCGCGCGAGCGTCCGTTGCTGCTCGTGGCGAATCATCGTTCGTTCTTCGACATGTATGCCGTCTCGGCCATGCTCTTTCGCATGACTGCATGGCGCAAACAACTCTTCTTTCCCGTGCGTGGGCGCTTCTTCTACCAAAGTCCGCTCGGATTGTTCGTGAACTTGATCATGGGGTGGTGGTCCATGTATCCGCCGTTTTTCGCAACCGGCGATCATCCCATCCCCGAAAAACGCGCATTTGACAGGTTCTCGTTTCGCCTGCTTACCCATCTCGCGCGCACCGGGCCAGGCAATATCATCGGTTTTCATCCTGAAGGCACACGCAACAAAAGCGACGATCCCTACTCCTTCTTACGCGCACAACCTGGCGTCGGAAAGTTGATCATGGACGCGAATCCGCAGGTAATCCCGGTGTTCATCGCTGGCTTGTGCAACAGTCTGCCGCGGCAAGTCTCGCGCAACTGGAATCGCGACGAAGTGATCCGCATTCACTTTGGCCCACTCATCGATTTCACCGAACACCTGAGCAAACCCGATCGATTGCGAACTCATAAAGAGATTGCTGACGCAGTGATGGAGAAGATCGGTGAGCTAGCCGAAAAGGACAGGGCAATGCATGGCGCTTCCGCTCGTAATCGTTAATCCATCATCAGCCGGCGGTAGCACCGGCGAAGCTTGGCCACGCGTCGCGAGCGATCTGCGTTCGGAGTTCGGCCCGTTTCAGACGGCGCTCACCAGGCATCGTGGCGACGCTGCCGCACTTGCTCACGATGCCGCGCGCAAAGGAATCAAGTTCATCATCGCGTGCGGCGGCGACGGCACAGTTTCCGAAGTGGCGAATGGCATTCTCATGTCCGGCAAAGATGCCGAGCTCGGAATTCTTCCAAGCGGCACTGGCGGAGACTTCAGACGCACGTTGGAAATTCCGTCACAGAGCCGGGCGGCAGCGCACATCTTGCGCGAAGGACGTACGCGACGTATCGACGTCGGCCGCATCTCATTTGTTGCTCGCGACGGTAGCGAAGCGATGCGTTATTTTGTCGGGGTCGCTTCCTGTGGGATGAGCACAAAAGTCATCGAGCGCGTTAAAGCCGGTGGTCCTGATTGGTTGCCCGCAAACACTCCGAAATGGTTCGGCGGAAGAGTTTCCTTTGGCGCGTCATTGCTGCAAACCGCAATTCGCACTGAACCGACGCGCCTCGCAGTTCAACTCGACGACGCGCACGAACGCCATCTTTTGGTCGTGAATCTCTGCATCGCCAACGCGCGCTACTTCGGCGGTGGAATGAAGATCGCCCCGGACGCAAAACTGACTGACGGAAAGTTTGACGTAATCAGCGTCGGCGATCTCGGCGCGATGAAGATCTTCACCAGTGCGCCGCGTGTATATCGCGGTTCGCACCTCTCAATGCCCGAAGTAAGCCATGCACTTGCGAAAAAAGTTACGGTTCGCGCTGCTGAACGCGACACGGAAGTAGATCTGGAGGTCGACGGCGAACTTCCTGGAAGACTTCCAGCTACGTTCCAAATAATTCCCGCCGCCCTCCGCGTGCGTTGCATGTAAAATTGGTCTTAGATTTTTCTTTTCGTCAAACACTAAAAACTCTATGATGGCCTCAGGCCATGGATGAACGACGATCTAAACCCCGGTTGAGTGTGCACCTCGACGCGGTTTGGCAGGGTGACGAAGAACGTCACTCGGCCCGCGTTACCGATCTCTCGGAGGGAGGCTGTTATCTCGACACAGTGGGCGAGGTGATGGTGGGAGAGATCGTTGCGTTCCGCGTGTTGCTGCCTGGCGATGAGTGGCTTTATCTGGAAGGTGAAGTCAGACACCATCGTCACGGTCTGGGATTCGGAGTGCAGTTCGTCGATTTAAACGAAGAACAGACGCAGAATTTAATACGCCTGCTGGGAATTGCGCGCGCAGCTGGACCAGAAGCCCCCGCGATTTCCGCAGACCTTGTTGAAGATTAGAGCCCAGGAAAGCCTCACCGCACCAAGTTAATGGCAATTCAAGGCACTTTGAAAACAATGAGCCTGACCGACCTGCTCCAGTTTTTGGAGGCAGGGAGAAAGTCAGGGACGTTGAAGTTTGATCGCGGCAAGATCACGAAGCAGGTTTACTTTAAAAACGGCCTGATTGTCGGTTCGAAATCAAACGACCCACGCGAATACCTCGGCCAGGTACTACTTCACTATGGGAAGGTCGACGATAACCAGCTAAAAGCCGCTCGCGAAGTACAGCGAACTTCGGGCGCCAAACTCGGTGAGGTGCTGGTCCAACAAGGATTCCTTACCGACGAAGAAGTGCTCGAGATCCTCAAGACTCGCACGCTCGACGCGATCTACGACCTGTTCTTGTGGCAGGAGGGCGATTTTGAGTTTTACGACGACGATCAGCCGCCCGAGGACCTGCTGCTGATCGAAGTACAGCCGACCAACGTGATCATGGAAGGCATCTACCGCATCGACGAACTCGCCCGTTATAAAACACTCGTACCTTCCGATCGCGCGGTTCTCGAACTCGGCGCCGGCTGGACCTCGTCACTAAAACTCGGCAAGGAGTTTCGGCAGATACTCTTCTTTGCAGAGAAGCGCATGTCCGTGGCGGAGATTTGTTATCACATGCATGCATCGGCATTTCACGTTTACGGCCAGCTCTACACACTGATCAGCGAAGGCGTCGCGCGTGTTGCCGGAGAAAAACCTGAAGGTAGCGCGACGCCAGCCACTCTCATCGAAGACCTGCCCGAGAGCGTGACTGAAATGGTTTGGTCCGCGGAACGAAAACTCGACACCGATCCCGAAGCGGCGCTGCAGCTCATTCAAACAGCGTTACAGCAACAACCAAACAATCCGGAAGCTCAAGCCCTGTTATCCACTGCCGAAGAGAAGTTCGTCAAACACGTTTACGAGACGGGCGGACTGTCTCCGCGTTCAGTACCGCAGTTGCGTATCTCGCCGGCGGAGATGACAAATCTCGAGATCGATCCGCAGGAAGGTTTTGTGTTGTCTCGAATCAACGGTTCGTGGGACATTCAATCAATTCTCTCAATCTGTCCCTTTCGCGAGGCCGATTGCCTGCGCATGATTAAGAAGTTGCGGGATCGCGGCGTGATCGGG
>Ga0207675_100003214_pt1 | contig 16024 bp, 10 predicted proteins | sample KBSSwiS42_FD_184305 | JGI IMG/M metagenome (GOLD analysis project Ga0207675, IMG submission 184305) | Switchgrass rhizosphere microbial communities from Kellogg Biological Station, Michigan, USA - KBS Switchgrass S4-2 (SPAdes) (version 2) | ecosystem: Host-associated > Plants > Roots >... | reverse complement strand
CGTACAACCATCCCAGCTTGCTCGGCAGTGCCACGGCCTTGATCGGCTTTCCGCCGACGTTGATGTCCAGTAGCAGCGGCGCAGAGGAGTTGTCGAAGTTCCAGATTGGATGGTGCACGAGCTGGTAGTGCCACTTGCGCTGCCCGGTCTTCAGGTCGACGCAGACGAGGCTTTCGGCAAACAGGTTGTTGCCCGGACGATGGCCGCCGTAGAAGTCGGAGGTCGGCGTCTCGATCGGCAGATACACGAGGCCGAGCTCCTCGTCGGCGGTGATCTGCGTCCACACGCCGGTGTTGCCGTTCACCGCCCACGACTCTTTCTCCCACGTGTCGTTGCCGAACTCGCCGGGACGCGGAATCGTGTTGAAGGTCCACAGCAGCTTGCCGGTGCGCACGTCGAAGGCGCGAACCAGGCCCTTGGTGTTGTTGTGCGTCGAGACGGTCGCGCCTTCGCGCATCGCCGAGCCGATGATGACCACGTCCTTGACGATCGCCGGCGTCGAGTGGACGCCGATCTCGCCGGTCTCGAGATCGATCTGCTCGGCGCGCCCCTTGACCACCCCGAGCTTCAGGTCGAGGACACCGCCCTTGCCGAAGCTCTGGATCATCGAGCCGGTCTTGGCGTTCAGCTCGACCAGCTGATAGCCGGTGGTGACGTAGACGATCCGCTCGTCGCCACGGCCGTCGGTCCAGTACGAGACGCCGCGGCCCGACAGCTGGCGCGGCGACACCGCGGCGCGGCGGCCTTCGCGCAGGCTGTGCGTCCAGTTGACCTCGCCGGTGCGGCCGTCGAGCGAGACGACCGATCGCCGCGTGCCACCGGTGGTGTAGAGCGTGCCGCGGATGGCGATCGGCGTGCCTTCGAGCTTGAACTCAGGCCGCGGCCCGAGGTTGTCGGTCTTGAAGCGCCAGGCGACCTCGAGGTCCTTGAAGTTCGAGGCGTTGATCTGATCGAGCGGCGAGTAGCGGTTGCCCCTCATGTCGGCGGTGTAGTGCCACCAGTCGCCGGCCTTCGTCGATGGCTGGCCCGGCGCCTGTCCGGAGAGGGCCGGGCGGAGCCAGATGAGCGCGGCGATAGCGAGGATGAGCGCCGGTCCGATGCGTAGGAATCGTCGGGACATCGTTCCACTCCCTTCGGGCTAGGAGAATGCGAGCGCGGTGCGGGGGGCAGTCTAGCTCGGTTGGCGACTAAGTCAAAAGTCCTAAGTCGAAAGTCACAAGTCGAACGTCGAAGGTCGAAAGTCCCCAGTCGGGCGGCGAAAAGTCGCAAGTGATCCGACGGTCGAGAGGTAGTAGAGTCATGCCGCACAAGGAGGGTGGGATGCGAATGAGGCCAGCCGTCCTGACGTTGGCGCTGTCGGTGGTCGTTGCACACGGATTGCTGGTCGCGGCCGGTGACGAGCCGCCGCCCTGGGCCTACGGCTTCACGTCGGCGCCCGGCCCGTCGGCCGCCGCGCCCGCGGCGCCGCCGGCGGCTCCCGCGCCCGCCGCGCAGCCGGCGCCCGACCCGACGCCGCACAAGGTGCCGGGCAGCGCCGCCACGTTCACTCTCGCCGAGATCCGCAACGGCTTCGGTCCCGCCGACTGGTTCCCGGGTGACCATCCGCCGATGCCCGAGGTTGTCGCGCACGGCAAGCGGCCTGACGTGCGCGCCTGCTCGCTCTGCCACTACCCGAACGGCAAGGGGCGTCCGGAGAACGCGGGCGTGTCGGGGCTGCCGGTCTCCTACTTCATCCAGACGATGAACGATTTCAAGAACGGCGCGCGCAAGAGCGCCGACGCGCGCAAGGCGAACACCAACATCATGATCGCCATCGCCAAGGGGATGACCGACGACGAGATCAAAGTCGCGGCGGACTACTTCGCGGCGATGCCGTGGACGCCGTGGATCAAGGTGGTCGAGACCGCGACCGTCCCGAAGACGCGCATCGCCGGCGGCATGTTCCTGAAGGTCGATGGCGGCGAGACCGAGCCGATCGGCAACCGCATCATCGAGATGCCAGAGGACACCGAGCGCACCGAGGTGCTGCGCGATCCGCGCTCGTCGTTCATCGCCTACGTGCCGGTCGGCAGCATCAAGAAAGGCGAGGCGCTGGTCAAAGGCGCCGGCGGCAGGACGACGGCGTGCTCGGTGTGTCACGGCCCCGACCTGAAAGGCCTCGGCCCGGTGCCCGGCCTCGCCGGCCGATCGCCGAGCTACACGGTGCGGCAGCTCTACGACACGCAGCACGGCGTGCGGAATGGAGTGTGGGCTGATCTGATGAAGCCGGTCGTCGCCAGCCTCACTAACGAGGACATGCTGGCCATCGCGGCCTACACGGCTTCGCTGACGCCCTGACGCGTGCAATTAGGAATTAGGGGAATTAGGAATTAGGGAATTCGTGAGTCTCTTCGATTCCGCAACGTTGCAGCGAGAGCACGAATTCCTAATTCCTAATTCCGTTAATTCTTAATTATCCAGAGGTAGATGTCCTCCCCGTCGGCGAGGATCTGCCGATCGGGTGGCCAGCGGCCGATTGGAAATTGATGTGACACCACTCGCGCGCCTGGAGGCAGCTCGCGTTTGAGCTTCGCCTCGAGGCGCGCGTTGACCGTCTCGGACAGCCATAGCGTCACCACCGTCGCCTTCGAGAGATCGGCGGCGAACAGATCGCCCTCGATGAAGCTCACGCGATCGTCGACCTCGCCCTCGCGCGCCACCTGCCGCGAAATCTCGACCAGCCGCCGATCGATCTCGATGCCGACGCCGCGCGCGCCGTACTTCTGCGCGGCGAGGACGACGATGCGGCCGTCGCCCGAACCGAGGTCGTAGACGACGTCGCCCGGCCTGACCCCGGCGAGCTTCAGCATCGCGTCGGCAACCGGCTGTGGGGTGGCGACGAAGTGGATGTCGGGTTGCTTAGCTGCGGGCTGCGCTGCAATTCCGGAAACGGACAATCCGGACACCGCCAGCGTCAACACGACGAACGCGCGCGACAAGCGTCGGGCCACGACGCCAATCAGCCTAGCAGACTTTCATCAGGTCGCACCCGCGGTGCGCCGCCTCACAGGTCGGCGTTGATCGCCGCAATCGGATCGACGCGACGCGCTCGCCGTGCCGGCAGGTAGCACGCCAGCGCCGCGACCGCGGCGAGCAGCAGCGGTGCGGCAATGTAGGTGGCCGGGTCGTTCGCGGCCACGCCGAACAGCATCGCGCGCAGGGCGCGCGCGACGATCGCGGCGCCGCCGAGGCCGAAGGTGGTGCCGACGGCCGCGAGCATCAGGCCCCGACGCACGAGCGGCGCCGTCGCCTGCTCCGGCGTCGCGCCGAGCGCGATGCGCAGGGCGATTTCGCGCGATCGCTGCTGCGCGGCGTAGGCCATCGTCCCGTAGAGGCCGGTCACCGCGAGCACGATGGCCATCGCCGCGAAGATGCCGAGCAGCCACGCGCGGAACCGCGGCTGCCCGACCGCGCCCGAGATCACATCGTCCATCTGCCGCAGCGGGGGAACGGGGATCGTCGCGTCGACGCTCCAGACAGCTTCACGCACTCCGGCGGCGATGCGTGCCGGGTCGAGCGGCGTGCGCACGACCACGGCCATCGACGGCCACGGCATCTGCGCGTGCGGCAGGAAGATCTGCGGCTCCGCCGCCCGTTCGAGTCCGAAATGCCGGATGTCACCCACCACTCCCACGATCTCGCGCGTCGTCGCCTGCCCCGGCACGATGGCGAGGTCGTGCGTGATCCGGCGGCCGATCGGATCCTGGTCCGGCCAGAAGCGGCGAGCCATGGACTCGTTGATGATGGCGACGCCGGGCGCATTGCCGCGATCGCGCTCGTCGAACGCACGTCCGCGCGTCATCGCGACGCGAATGGTGGCGAAATACTCCGGGCCGATGACATGCACGGGCGCCGAAGGACGCTGGCCGATCGGCTGCGGCGGCTCACCGGCGATCGAGAACGTGCTGTCGTCGACGAAGAAGCGCGCCCGCGGATCGAGTGGCAGCCCGAGGGTCACCGCGGCCGACTCGACGCCCGGCAGATCGTGCAGCCGCGCGACCAGTCCTTCGAAGAACGTCGCGCTCGCTTGCGCGCCGGCGCGGCCGCGCGGCAGTTCGATGCGATCGACGATCAGCACCGACGAACCGCTGAACCCGGTGTCGATCCGCTGAAGCCGCGCCAGGCTCTGCACGAGCAGCACGGCCCCGACCGTCAGCATCAGCGACAGCGCGATTTCCGCCACGACCAGGACCTCTCGCGCCCGCTGCCCGGCGCCGGCCACCAGCGCGCGCCCCGAGGCGGCGAGGGCGTCGTGCAGGCGGTGCGCGCGGACCTGGAACGCCGGCGCCACGCCGAAGAGCAAACCGGTAGCGGTTGCGAGCAGGAAGGTGAACGCCGCCACGCCGCCATCGATCCGGACCTCGTCCAGTCGCGGGATGTCGGCCGGCGCCAGCCGCACGAACACGCGGAGCGTCCACGCGCAGACGACCAGGGCGAGGGCGCCGCCGGCCAGGGCGATCACAAGGCTCTCGGTGATCATCTGGCGCGCGAGCCGCGCGCGTCCGGCGCCGAGCGCCATGCGGATGGTCACCTCGCGCGTTCGCCGCGAGGCGCGCACGAGCATCAGCCCGCCGACGTTGGCGCAGGCGACGAGGAGGACGCAGCCGACCGCCGCGGCGAGGAGCAGCAGCGCCGGTCTCACGGCACCGACGACGGTGTCGTGGAGCGGCACGACCGTGTAGGAGGCGAGCCGGTTCGCGTCCGGGTAGTCGCGTGCCAGGCGGCTGCCCAGCCGCTCCAGTTCGGATTGCGCCTGATTGACCGTGATTGACGGGCCGAGGCGCGCGACGACATGCAGGATCCGGTACTCGCGGTAGCGTTCGGGGCGGATCGCGGGATTGGGCGGCTGGGTCCGCGACAGCCGCAGCGGCAGCCACAGTTCCGTGCCGGCGGTCGGAAACTCGAAGCCACGAGGCATGACGCCGACGATGCGGGTCGGGATCCCGTCCAGCATCAGATCGCGGCCAATCGCGTCGATCGCGCCGCCGAAGCGCCGTTGCCACAAGCCGTATCCCAGGATCGCCACCCGCGCCGCACCGGGAACGTCGTCGTCCGCAGCGAAGGCGCGCCCCGCTGCCGGGCCGGCGCCCAGCACCCGAAACAGATCGGCGGAGCAGGTCGCAGCCAGCACCTTCTCCGGCTCGATGCCGGCGCCGGCGATGCTGACGCTTGGACTCCAGTACGCGGCGACTCCTGCGAACGATCGCGCATCGTCGCGCAGGTCGAGATAGTTCGGCGGCGAGATCGACGAGGGCGCCGCGGAGCCGCCACTGTTCGTTTGCGCGATCGCCACGAGCTCGAAGGGGCGCGGGTACGGGAGCGCGCGCAGCAGCACCGCGTCGACGACGCTGAAGATGGCGCTGTTGACGCCGATCGCCAGAGCGAGAACCGCGAGCACGACGATGGTGAAGAGCGGGTGACGCAGGTAGAGGCGCACCGCCAGCCGGATGTCCTGCCAGATTGAGCTCATGGCTGCGAACCTTTCATCCTTCGAGCCTTCCCGTTGTCCCGCCTTCGATCCTTCCACCCTTTCCGCCTTCCAGCCCTCCACTTTTCACCAATCGTTCGATCTCGCGGTATTCGCGCCAGTGGCGCCAGCTCACCGACAGGAAACCCGCGACCGGGATCGCCAGAATCACGCCGGCCGCGCCGGCGAGCGCGGCGCCGAGCCAGACCGTCAGGATCACGGCGAGGGTCGGCATGTGCATACCGTGCCGAATGAGGCGCGGGTAGATCACGTAGTCCTGCACGACGCGCAGGACGGCGAGGAACACGATCACCGCCAGCACGCGGTCGCCCGCCTGCGAGCCGGCGACGATCAGCGCCGTCAACGGCCCGATCGCCGGCACCAGTTCGAGCACGCCGGCCGACACCCCGAGCGACACGGCGGAAGGCAGGCCGAGCACGACGAAACCGGCGACGCAGATCACGCCGACGATCACCGCGGCTGCCGTCTGCGCGCGCACGTACCCGGCCAGCGCGCTGTTGACGTCGCGCAGGTATTCCTCGGCGCGCCATTGCAGGTGGCCGCGCGGCAGCACCCGCAGCGTCGACCGCTGAAATCCCGGCGCCGCGGTCAGCAGCACGAACGCGAGAACCGGCGCCACCGCCAGCCACTCGGCATAGCGCGCCGCCGCAATCAGCTCGTTCAGCGTCGTCCGCACCTCGCGCTCGATGTAGCTGACCAGCCGCTCGAGGCGGACGATCAGGCCGCGGCGGGCGATGGCCGAGATCGGCGCGCGCGCGAGCAACCGCTCGAACGGCTCGAAGTTGCCGCCGGTGAAGAGCCGCTCGACGGCGCGCGGCGCGGTGACGCGCACCCAGTGCACCGCATCGTCCCTGGCGCCGCGCCAGGCGAACGCCCCGGGGACGAACACGATGAGATAGATCAGCGCCAGGGCGACCGAGCGCGACACCGGACGCTGGCGCGGTCCGATGCGCACGCGTCGCCGCATCGCCGCCACGATCGGCGCCACCATGTGCGCGAAGAAGACCGATAACAAGAGCAGGACGGCAATGCCCTGCAGCGCCCCAACCATAAAGCTCCACAGTAGAATAATCGGATGCGAAGAGAGACACGCAGCTCGGCCTCGCGAGCGCTCGCACTTATTGCCTTCATCGCGGCACTCGTGGGTGCCGCCGCCGCCGCGCAGGAACGGGATCGCACGAAGATTCCCGACCAGTTCAAGTGGAATCTCACCGAGATCTACGCCAGCGAAGCCGCCTGGCGCGCCGGGAAGGACAGGCTCGCGGCCGATTTGCCGCAGCTGCGCCAGTTCCAGGGCAGGCTGGCCTCGTCGGCGGCGACGCTGGCCGACGCGCTCGACAAGCTCTATGCGTTCGACAAGGAGCTGTCGCGGCTGGGCGCCTACGCCGGGATGCTCGCCGATCAGGACACGCGCGATGCGGCGCACCAGGGCATGCGGCAGGAGATCTCGCAGCTGGCCTCGACCTTCTCCGCCGAGGCCGCGTTCCTCGAGCCGGAGCTGCTGCGCGCGGGCAAGGCGACGCTCGACAAGTTCCTCGCCGCCGAGCCCAGGCTCAAGGTCTATCGCTTCTACGTCGAGGACGTCGCTCGCCGCGCCGCGCACACGCTGAGCGAGGGCGAGGAGAAGATCCTCGCGGGCGCCGGGCCGCTCGCCGGCGCGCCGTCAGACACCTACGGCATCCTCGCCAACGCCGACTTTCCGTATCCGTCGGTGACGCTCAGCGACGGCCGCACCGTGAAACTCGATCAGGCGGCGTTCAACGATCTGCGGGCGCTGCCCAACCGCGCCGACCGCGAGAAGGTGATGTCCACCTTCTTCAAGGCGCTCGGCAGCTACAACCGCACCTTCGGCACGACGATCAACGGCGAGGCGCAGAAGCTGCTGTTCTTTGCCAGGGCGCGGAAGTATCCGACGACGCTCGAGATGGCGCTCGACGGCCCGAACATCCCGGTCTCGGTCTACACCAGGCTGGTCGACGGCGTGAACCGGAACCTGCCGGCGTTCCATCGCTACCTGAAGCTGCGCCAGAAAATCCTCAACCTCGACGCGGTGCACTACTACGACCTCTACGCGCCGCTGGTCGGCTCGGTGAAGCTCGAATACACGCCGGAAGAAGCGCAGAAGCTCGTGCTCGACGCGGTCGCGCCGCTCGGCGCCGACTATCAGGCGACCATCCAGCGCGCGTTCAAGGATCGCTGGATCGATCTGCTGCCGAACGAGGGCAAGCGCTCGGGCGCCTATTCGCAGGGCGGCGCCTACGACGTGCACCCGTACATGCTGATCAACTTCAACGGCAAGTACGCCGACGTCAGCACCATCGCCCACGAGCTCGGGCACACGATGCAGAGCTACTACTCGAACAAGACGCAGCCGTACCCGCTGGCGGGGTATCCGATTTTCGTCGCCGAGGTCGCGTCGACCTTCAACGAGTCGCTGCTCATCGACCACGTGCTGCGCAACATCAAGGACGACGACACGCGGCTGTCGCTGCTCGGCAACTATCTCGAGAACATCAAGGGGACGATGTTCCGCCAGACCCAGTTCGCCGAGTTCGAGCTGCGCCTGCACGAGATGGCCGGCAAGGGCGAGCCGATCACCGGCGCGGTGATGTCGAAGCTGTATCTCGACATCACGCGCAAGTACTACGGTCACGACAAAGGCGTCGCCGTGGTCGATGACTACATCGCGCACGAGTGGAGCTTCATCCCGCACTTCTATCGCGACTTCTACGTGTTTCAGTACGCGACTTCATTCATGGCCTCGGAAGCGCTGGCCGCGAAGGTGAAGGCGGGCGACCGGACCGCGAAGGAGCGTTACCTGAAATTCCTGAGCGCCGGAGGTTCGGCCTACCCGATCGATCTGCTGCGCGAGGCGGGCGTCGACATGACCACCGACGAACCGCTCGAGCTGACGATCAAGACGATGAACCGCGTGATGGACGAGATGGAGGCGATTGTCGCGCGGCGGCGGCCGACGGCCGCCCGATAGCCAGGAGCGACGAGGCGGTCCGGAAGTACCAGCGCCCTTCGACCAGCGCCGGCGACGCCAGCACCGGCTCGCCCAGCTGATTCACGTGCGACAGGGCAAAGGTCCGCCCTGCCTTCAGCACGAACGTCTCGCCGTCGTCGTTGGTGAAGAACACCTCGCCGTTGACCGCGACCGGCGACGCTGAAAATCCTTCGCGCTGCTCGGAACCAAGCCGGCCCTGGAACAGCACCGTCCCGCTCTTCGCCTCGTACGCGGTGACGATGCTCTGCATGTCGTTCACCAGATACAGCACGTCGCCGAGCAGGAGCGGCGAGGGGACGAACGGCGAGCCTCGCGACACCGACCAGGCGACGTGCGATGCGGTGACGTCGCCGCTGCCGCCGGGCCGAATCGCCATCGTCGGGCCGGCGCGGCCGGACGCGCAGAAGACCAGACCCTGACCGACGACCGGCGTCGGGATCACCTCGTAGGTGTTGCCGACGACCGACCACAGTTCGCGTCCGCTTGCCGGATCGTAGGCCTGCACGCGGCGCTGGCTGCTGACGACGAGCTCATCCCGCCCGTTGGCGGTAATCACCACCGGCGTGCCCCAGCCGACGCTGGCGTCGCGCGGCGTCCGCCACAGCGGCTTGCCGGTTGCGGTGTCGAACGCGGCGACGAACGATCCGCCGGCGCCGCTGCCGCCGTGATCCTGGTAGATGAACAACCGGTCCTTGTAGAGCGCCGGCGAGCCGGCGCTGCCGTGATAGTTCGAGAGGCGGCCGATGTCGCGATGCCAGACGATGCGGCCGTCGAGATCGATCGCCAGCAGGCCGTTGCTGCCAAACGACGCGTAGACGCGGCGTCCGTCGGTCGTCGGCGTCGCCGAGGCGAAGCCATTCTTCGGGTGGCCGAACTCGATGTCGCGCTGCGGCACGAAGGTTTCGAAGAGCTGCTTGCCGTCGCTGCGCCGGAAGGCGACGATTGAAAGGCGCTGGCCGCCGTCGTAGGCCGTCGTCAGGAAGATACGATCGCCCCAGACAATCGGCGACGAGTTGCCGCGGCCCGGGACCGGCGTGCGCCAGGCGACGTTCTCCTTCGCGGACCAGCGATTCGGATACGGCCCATCGGGCACGAGCCCTTGTCCCGACGGCCCCCGCCAGCGCGGCCAGTACGTCGCCGCGATGCCTTCCGCCTCGATCATGCGAACCGCGTCCGGCGCCCGCTGCGCAGCGGCGCCTGCCGCGAGCACGAGAATCAGCGCTGCCGCCACGCGAAGCGACCGAACCATGGGGTCAGATTAAACGACTTCGACTGCAAAATTGCGCGCGGCTCGGGTGGGCAGGCCTTAAGGCCTGCCAACCGCCGCGGGCAGCCCTAAAAGGGCTGCGCTACGGTGTTATCCTCTGCCCCGTGACCACAGCCCGCACCGATACGCTCGAGCAGACGTACTCGACGAGCCTCCTGAAGCTCGCCGGCCCCGGCCTGATCGTCGCGGCCGCCGGCATCGGCTCCGGCGACGTCGTCTCGGCGACGGTCGGCGGGGCGAAGTACGGGGTGATCCTCTTGTGGGGCGTCGCGCTCGGCGCCTTCTTCAAGTTCGTGCTCACCGAAGGCATCGCGCGCTGGCAGCTGGCGACCGGATCGACCGTCGTCGAAGGCTGGGCCGAACACCTGCCGGCGTGGGTGAACATCTACTTCGGCGCGTATCTGGTGGTCTGGACCGTCGCGGTCAGCGCGGCGCTGACCAATGCCACGGGCCTCGGCATCGCCAACCTGACCGGCGGCGCGATCTCGCAGCCGTGGGGCGCGGTTGGGCACAGCCTCTTCGGCTTTGCCTTCGTCTGGTTCGGCGGCTACAGCGGCTTCGAGAAACTGATGAAGACGCTGGTCGGCATCATGGGCTTCAGCATCCTGACCTGCGCGGCGCTGACGCTGCACGATCCCCTGCCGGCGCTGCGCGGCCTGGTGGTGCCGGTGATCCCCGCGGGCAGCGGCACCTACGTGCTCTCGATCATCGGCGGCATCGGCGGATCGATCACGATGCTGTCGTACAACTACTGGATGCGTGAAGAGAAGATGAGCGGGCCGGCGGCGCTCAACTATGTCCGCGGCGACGTCGGCATCGCCTACGTCTTCACCGCGCTCTTCGGCATCTCGATCATGCTGATCGCCAACCAGGCGTTCTACCTGCCCGGCGTCACCATCACCGACGCGCAGGCGGTGCCGAAGATGGCGGAGATGCTCGGCACGATGCTGGGACGCTTCGGCGTCCTCGCCTATTCGATCGGCTTCTGGGCCGCGGTCTTCGCCTCGCTGCTCGGCGTGTGGCAGAGCGTGCCGTACCTCTACGCCGACTTCTACGGCATCGCCCGCAAGCTGCCGCCGGCGGCGCGCGAGGCGATCACCAACGTGAGGTCGACGCCTTACCGGCTCGCGCTCGTCTTCATCACGCTGGCGCCGCTGCCGTTCGCCTTCATCCGCCGGCCGCTGATCATCATCGTCACCTACACGATCGTCGGCAGCCTGTTCGTGCCGTTCCTGGCGGCGACGCTCCTCTATCTCAACAACCGCGTGCGCTGGGCCGCCCCTGTGCCGCGCAACCACTGGACGACCAACGCCCTGCTCCTGGTCATCCTCGCCATGTTCCTCGTGGTCGGCGCGCAGGAAGTGTTGAACGCGTTGTAGGAGGTGACCGTGCGACGCTGGGTCATCGCAACCATGCTCGCGGCTGCCGCACAGCCGGCGGCGCAGGCGCCGCCGCGGCCGGCCCTCTTCACCGAGGCACAGGCAGCCAGCGGCGCGGCGCTCTATCAACGGTCGTGCGCGAGCTGCCATGGCGCGGCGCTCAGCGGCGGCACCGCGCCGGCGCTCACAGGCCCTGCGTTCGAGGCGAGCTGGGGCAACCCGCGGCTGACGCTCGGCGATCTCTTCTTCATCGCGCGGACGACGATGCCGCCGCGCGCGTCGAACACGGTGACGGCAGAAGATCACGCCGCGATTTTTGCTCACCTGCTCAAAGTGAACGGATTCCCGGCGGGCGCGACGCCGTTGAGCGCCGCGTCGGAGCGGCTGGAATCGGCGCACCTTCGTCCCGAGGGCACGCGGGCGCCCGAGCGCGCCGCGGTGCCCGAATTCATCCCGGGTGGCGCCGGCGCCGCGCCGGCGTCGAGCGGGCCCGATCAGGCGACGCTCAATCGCGCAGCGGATTCGATCGACTGGCTCTTGCACACGCACGACTACGACGGCAGCCGCTTCTCGCCGCTGCAGGAGATCAACGCCGGCAACGTCGCGCGCCTCGCGCCGGTGTGTCTCTTCCAGGTCGGCGAGCGCGACAATTTCCAGACCGGGCCGATCGTCTACAACGGCACGATGTACGTGACGACGATGATCAGCACGATCGCGCTCGACGCGGCGACCTGCCGCGTGAAGTGGCGGCACCGCTGGCAGGCGCGCGACGATCTGGGCTTCCAGCGCAATCGCGGCATCGGCATCAAGGACGGCCGCGTCATCCGCGGCACGCCCGACGGCTACCTCGTCGCCCTCAACGCCGACACCGGCGCGCAGCTCTGGGCGCGGCAGGTCGCGAAGCCCGCCGAAGGCGAGACGTTCACCATGGCGCCGGTCCTCTTCGAGGACCTCGTCCTCATCGGCCCCGCCGGCAGCGAGAACAACCTGCAGGGATGGGTCGGCGCGTTCCGCGCCGCCGATGGATCGCCGGTGTGGCGCTTCAACACCGTGCCGAAGCAGGGCGAGCCCGGTTTCGAGACCTGGAAGAACCCGAAGGGGATTCCGATGGGCGGTGGCGCGGTGTGGACCTCGTTCGCGCTCGACACGCAGACCGGCGACCTGCACGTTGCGGTCACCAACCCGGCGCCCGATCTGCCCGTGCACTTGCGTCAGGGCGACAATCTCTACACCAACTCGATCGTGGTCCTCGACGTGCGCACCGGCAAGCTGCGCTGGCATCGCCAGCTGGTGGTCAACGACTCGCACGACTGGGACGTGACGCACGCGACGCCGATGTTCACCGCGACGGTGAACGGCGCGCCGCGCCGCCTGGTCGCCACCGCCGGCAAGGACGGCATGCTGCGCGCGCTCGACCGCGAGAGCCATCGCGTGCTCTGGGAAACGCCGGTCACCACGCGCGAAAACGCCGAGACGCCGGTGATCACCACGCCGCTGCACGCGTGCCCGGGCGTGCTCGGCGGCAGCCAGTGGAACGGGCCCGCGTACAACCGCACGCTCGGGATGCTCTACGTGCCGGCCGTCGACTGGTGCTCGACCTTCTCGTCGTTCGAACAGGTTCGCTTCATCCCCGGCAAGCTGTACATGGGAGGCCGATCGGATCTCGATCCGCCCGACAAGTCGCAGGGCTGGCTGACGGCGGTCGATGCCACCACCGGCGCGGTGAAATGGAAGTACCGATCGCCGCGGCCGATGGTCGCGGCGGTGACGACGACGGCGGGCAACCTGCTGCTGACGGGAGAGCTCACCGGCGATTTCATCGCCTTCGACGCGCGCAGCGGCGACGCGCTCTACCGCTTCAACACCGGCGGCCCGGTGGGCGGCGGCATCGTGACCTACGCGGCCGGCGGCAAACAGTACATCGCCGTCGCGTCGGGCAGCCCGTCGAACTTCTGGGTCGAGCGGAGTCCGGGTGCGCCGACCATCGTCGTCTTCGCCCTGGCCGCGCAGGGCAGGTAGGGCAAGTGGGGCAGGTGGGGCAGGGGATCCGGGTGGATTGCGCGCTGTGACGCTTCCCGCCGCCAGCGCCCCCTCAACTGAAGAAGGACTTCGCCGGCAGCTCGTGCCGCGGCAGATCGCCATGATGGCGATGGGCGGCGCGATTGGCGTCGGGCTGTTCCTCGGCAGCACGGTCACCATCGGCCTCGCCGGCCCCGGCGTCATCCTCACCTATCTGTATGGCGCGGTGGTCGCGCTGATCATGGGCTACGCGCTCGCCGAGATGGCCGTGGTCCATCCGGTCGCGGGCTCGTTTGGCGTCTTCGCGGAGCGCTACCTGTCGGCGTGGTCGGGGTTCATGGTCCGCGCCACCTACGCGTTCGTGCAGGTTCTCGCCATCGGCGCCGAGGTGACGGCGGTGGCGATCTACTTCGGCTTCTGGTTTCCCGGCGTGCCGCAGTGGGTGTGGGTGGTCGTCATCGCGTCGATGCTGGTGGCGATCAACACGGCGCAGGTCGGCGTGTTCGGCGAGCTCGAGTACTGGTTCGCGCTGATCAAGATCACGGCGATCGTCGCCTTCATCCTGGTCGGGCTCGCGCTGGTCGCCGGCGTTGGCGGTGGACCGGCCGTGGGGTTCACGCATCTCGTCAACGGGCCGGGCGGCTTCCTGCCCAACGGCTGGCGCGGCGTGTGGCTCGCCTCGACGCTGGTGATTACCAGCTACATGGGCGTCGAAGGGATTGCCATCACCGCCGGCGAAGCGGAGCGGCCGCAGACGACGATCCCGCGGGCGATGCGGTCGATGGTGTTCCGGCTGATCCTGTTCTACGTGCTGGCGATCGCGGTGATGCTGATGATGGGGCCGTGGCGCGAGCTCGCCGAGAGCGGCGGCGGCCTGACCGGCAGCCCGTTCGTGCGCGCCTTTGCCGCGATCGGCATTCCCTACGCGGCCGGGGCGATGAACCTGGTGGTGATTTCGGCGGCGGTGTCGAGCGCCAACACCAACCTCTACATGACGTCGCGGATGCTGCTGTCGCTCTCGCGATCCGGCCTGGCGCCGGCCTCGCTCTCGGCCGTGAACCGCCGCGGCGTGCCGCAGCGGGCGGTGGCGACAGCCAGCGCCGGCGTCGCCGCCGCGATCCTGCTCGCCGTCTACGCGCCGGCGAACGCGTTTCTCGCGCTCTACGGCACCGCCGTCGCCGGGATGTTCTTCATCTGGGCGATCATCCTGCTCACCTATCTCCGCTTCCGCCGCGCGTTGAAGCCGGAGCAGCTGGCGACGCTGCCGATCAGGATGCCGTTCCACCGGGCGGCTGCGTGGTTCGGGCTCGTCTCGATCGCGGCGATCGCGGCGACGACGTTTTTCGTCGACGGTCTCCAGTACAGTATTCCGCTCTACTTACCGTTCATCGCCGTGATGTCGATCGTTTACGCCCGAAACCGACGGCACGCCCATGCCTGACCACCGCGCTCTCGATCGTCCCGACGCCGCAGCCCCCGCTGCAGCCGCCTTGGCGTTTCCGATCGCCGAGGTGCGGCGGCAGTTTCCAGCCCTCGAACGCGCCGGCCGCTTCGTCTTCTTCGACAACGGCGCGGGCGCGCAGATCCCCGCGAGCGTGCTCGCGGCGGTGAACGATCACCTGCTCCTCCGCAACGTGCAGCGCGGCGGGCCGTACCGTCACTCGCGCGAGGTCGACGAGATGATTGCGCGGGCACGGGCCAGCGTCGCGGCGCTGGTCAATGCCCGCAGCGCCGACGAGATCGCGTTCGGGCTGAACGCCACCTCGTTCATCCGCTCGATCAGCCTGGCGATCGGCCAGACGCTGAACGAGCGATCCGAGATCATCGTCAGCGAGATCGATCACGAGGCGAACATCGCCACCTGGCTCGCGCTCGAGCGCGCCGGCGCGAAGATCGTATGGTGGCGCGGCCGCGACAACGGCACGCTCGACCCCGGCGATCTCGACCCGCTCCTGAACGGGCGGACGCGCCTGGTGGCGTGCACGGTCGCGTCGAACGCGACCGGCAGCCTGGTCGACGTCGCCGACGTCGCGCGCCGCGCCCACGCCGCCGGCGCCGAGGTGTTCCTCGATGCCGTGCACTACGCGCCGCACGGCCCGCTCGACGCGCAGGCGCTCGACTGCGATTACATGGTGTGCTCCGGCTACAAGATCTTCGCGCCGCACATGGGGTTTGCGTGCTGCCGGCGCGAGTCGATCAACCGGCTGCCGACCTTCCGCGAGGACTTCATCCCCGACGTCACCCCCGACAAGCTCGAGGCCGGCACCTATGCCTACGAGAACGTCGCCGGGATGGACGCGGCGATCGCCTACATCGAGAGCCTCGGCCGTGGCTTCGCCGCGCCGCCGCGCGAGGCGGCGCCGTCGCGCGTCGCCTCGATTCGCGCCGGCATGATGGCGATCGCTGCCTACGAGCGGACGCTGTCGGCGGCTCTCCTCGACGAGGTGGGAGACGTTCCGGGGCTGACGGTTTTTGGCGTCAGCGATCGCGCGCGTCTCGATCGCCGGGTGCCGACGCTCTGCTTCGACGTCGCCGGCGTCGACTCGATGGCGATCTCGCACGGCTTTGCCGCGCGCGACATCGGCCTGCGCGCCGGCCACATGTACTCGCCGCGCCTCCTGACGCGCCTCGGCCGCCTGCCGAACGGCGTCGTCCGCGCCTCGCTGGTGCACTACAACAGCGTGGAGGAGGTGCGGCGGTTCGGCACGGTGCTGCGCGAGGTGCTGGGTGAGCTTCGCTGAGGGGGGCAGGTGGGGCAGGAAGGGCAGGGAGGGGGGCAGGTGGGGCGCCGATTCAGCTGCGTCGCGACAGCTATCGCGGTG
>Ga0207675_100003212_pt1 | contig 16026 bp, 8 predicted proteins | sample KBSSwiS42_FD_184305 | JGI IMG/M metagenome (GOLD analysis project Ga0207675, IMG submission 184305) | Switchgrass rhizosphere microbial communities from Kellogg Biological Station, Michigan, USA - KBS Switchgrass S4-2 (SPAdes) (version 2) | ecosystem: Host-associated > Plants > Roots >... | reverse complement strand
GCCATAGGCATCTCCGAACAGCACGTCGAGCGCCGCGTCGTCGCGCGCCGGGATCTCCACGGTTTGCTCTTGCACTCGCGACCTCGGCAGCAGGTCGGTGGCGTCAGCCTCGCCGAGCACGACGTGCCCATGGAATAAAGCCCAGCACGCGGCCGACGCGCCGACATACCGGTGCGTCGGCCCATCGTACGGCGGAAACAGCGCGCCACAGCCTTCACATGGAATCAACACGACGGACTCCTAGTGCGCAGCGCCGTCCATGACGGCCAACATCGCCGCAGCCTTGTCGAGGCTCTCCTGATACTCCGCATCGACGTTCGAGTCGGCGACGACTCCGCCGCCGGCCCACGTGTACACGCGGCCGCCCTGCTGCACGAGCGTGCGGATCGCGATGTTCGTGTCCATGTTGCCGTCGAAACCGACGTAGCCGATCGAGCCGCAGTAGACGCTGCGCCGCTGCGGCTCGAGCTCCTCGATGATCTTCATCGCCGCGACTTTCGGCGCGCCCGTGATCGAGCCGCCCGGGAAACACGCCGCGACGAGATCGAGCGCGTGCATGCCCTTTGCGAGCCGGCCTTCGACCGTGCTCACGAGCTGGTGCACGCTCGCGAACGACTCGATGTCGAACAGCTTGCTCGCGCGCACGGAGCCCGGCACGCAGCATTTGCCCAAGTCGTTGCGCAAGAGATCGACGATCATCACGTTCTCGGCGCGGTCCTTCGCGCTCGTTCGCAGCTCCTCGGCGAGCTCGCGGTCGCGCGCGGGATCCTTCGAGCGCGGCCGGGTGCCCTTGATCGGCTTCGTCTCTACGCGCCCGTCGCGCAGGCGCAAGAACCGCTCGGGCGACGAGCAGACGACCTTGCCGTCGGGCAGATCGAGATAGGCCGCGAATGGGGCCGGATTTATCTCGCGGAGGCGCACGTAAGCGTGCCACGCGTCGCCCTCCGCCTCCGCCTCGAACCGCTGCGTTAGATTCACTTGATAGCAGTCGCCGCGGCGAATGTGCTCTTGCACCGCGTGGAACGCGGCCGCATACGCGCCGCGGTCGAGATTCGAGACCGGCCGCGTGCGTACGCGAAACGGCGCGGGCGACGGCGGCGGCTCGGCCGAGACGCGCGCGACGAGCCGCGGCCATTCGGCGAACGTCCGCTCGTCGCGGCCGTTGCCGACGAGCCACGTGCGCTGTGCTGCGTGATCGATGACGACGGCCCAGTCGTAAAGGCCGATCGCGAGATCGGGCATCGCGATGTCGGCCGCCGCGATCGCCGGAATGCGCTCGAGGCGCCGGCCGAGGTCGTAGCCGAAATAGCCCACCGCGCCGCCGGAAAACGGCAGGCCGGGCGCCGCGACTCCGGGGTCGCCCAGCTGCTCGCGCACGAGCTCGAACGGCGGCCGCTGCGACTCGCGAGCCGCTGCGCCGCGCGCCGCGATCTCCGTGACGGCGCCGCGCGTCCGCAAAGTCACGTACGGATCGGCGACGAGGATGTCGAACCGCTCGTGCTCATCGGCAGCGGCGCTGTCGAGCCACATGCACCACGGCAAGCCGGCGAGCGTGCGAAACCGCCGCTCGGCGGACGTCCAGTGCGTGAGCTCGGTGATTCTCGGCGTAGACAAATCTGATCCTCAAATCGCGGCCTGCGAAAGCGGCCTTTCGGCAGCGCCAACGACGGGCGCCAATTTTCGAGCAACCGCTCCACGCGCGACAATACGCCGACGTCAGCTTTCGCGTTGCATCACTCGATCCAAACCCCTAGTGTTCGACTTCCCTTAGCTCCGGCTCAAGGACGCAACCATGACCGAATTCACTCGCCGCAAGCTGAAGATCAATGGAATCGACACCGTGGTTCTCGAGGCGGGCAGCGGGCCGCCGCTCGTGTTCCTGCACGGCGCCGGCACCGTCACGGGCTTCGATTTCGCGGCGTCGTGGAGCCGGAAGTTCCACGTCGTCATTCCTTATCATCCGGGCTTCGGGCCGTCGGCAGAGGACCCTGCCGTCGAGGAGATCCACGACTTCGTGCTGCATTACCTCGAGCTCTTCGACGCGCTCGAGCTGCGGCAATTTCGCCTCGTCGGCCAGTCGATGGGCGGCTACATCGCGACGAAGTTCGCCGTCGAGCACGGCGCAAGAATCGAGAAGCTCGTGCTCGTTTGTCCCATCGGCCTGCCGGTGCCGCCTGGCCAACCGACGGTGAATTTCCTCGAGGTGCCGCCCGAGCAGCTGCCCGCGCTGCTCGCGCACAACCCGCAAACCGTGATCAAGCACTTGCCGGCCGGAGCGCCTCCGCCCGAGTTCATTGCAGAGCGCGTCAAGGAAGCGAAGACGGCGGGACGCGTTCTCGACGGCGGCCGGCGCACGTTCGACGACAAGCTGCCGCGGTACCTGCACCGGCTGACCATGCCGACGCTGCTGATCTGGGGCAATCAGGACAAGCTCACGCCGACGGCGCAGCACAAGACCTGGGCGAAGGCGTTGCCGAACGCGACCGTGCGCTTGTTCGACAACGCGGGCCATCTCGTGCTCGACGAGGCACCGAGCGCGGCGGAGGCGGTCGCCTCCTTCTAGCCGCTCGCGCTCACGTCGACGGCGACGCTGACCTGATGCGCGCCGCCGCCGACGATGAAGCCGTTGATCGGGCTCACGTCGCCGTAGTCGCGACCATAAGCGAACGTGATGTGGTCGACGCCCGGAATCACGTTGTTCGTCGGATCGAAGTCGACCCAACGCGAGTCGCCGGCGAACACGGATACCCACGCGTGCGACGCGTCGGAGCCGACGAGCTTCTCCTTGCCTTCGGGCGGCCGCGTCAGCAAGTAGCCGCTGACGTAACGCGCGCCTAGCCCCAAGCTCCGCAAGCACGCAATCATGAGGTGCGCGAAGTCCTGGCAAACGCCTTGCCGCATCGCGAACACGTCGCCTACGGGAGTCGACACGTCCGAGACTCCCCCACGGTACTGGAACTCGCGAAAGATGCGGCTCGTGAGATCCATCGTCGCGGCCAGAATCGGCCGCCCCGGCGTGAACGATTGCAATGCGTAGTCATGAATCGCTTCGTTGCCGACGACATACGGCGACTCGAACGCGAGCTCGTACGCATCGAGCGCCTCGTAGGCCGCGACCTGCTCGCGCACGTTCTCCCACGGCGCGCTCTGCGGGAGCGCAAGCGTTTCCGCGGCAGGCCGTACTTCGACGCGCGAACGCGCGTCGACGACGAGCAGCTTGTGCGGCTTCTGCACGGTGAGGTGCCGGATCGGATTGCCGAAGTAGTCCCGGCCGGCCGAGTCGACGGCGGGCTTCGGCTCGACGGTGGTCTCGCTCTCGAGGCACGTCTGCTGCGGATGCAGGCGCGGCTCGAGATGCAGCACGTGATGCGAGACCGACACGAGCTCTTCGTAGTTGAACGTGGTCTTGTGGCGAATCTCGTAGAGCACGCGTCAGGCCCGGCCGCCGCCGGCTCCGCCGACGCGCGTCGGCGAAGAATGGCTGAAGAAACGCTGCGCGATGTGATCGGAGAGCTCGAGCACGTCGCGCTCGATGCGCCGCAGCAACCTATCGAGGTCGATGCGCGTGTCGAAGCGGACCACGCCGTTGCCGAGCTCGACGGGGTCTGCGAGCTGGAGCTCGCTCTTGAGCCGCGTCACGAGGCGTTGGTCCGCCGTGAGAATGCCGTCGTCGGCGCCGCTCGGCAGACGGCCGATGTGCTCGTCTAGCGTCGCGATCTGATAGATCGCCGAACGAGGATTCGTCTCGTCGCAGAGCAAGAGATCGAGCACGGCCGGAAGCTGCGGCGCGGCTTGATAGCGGCCGCGATACGTCATGGTGCTGTCCGCGAGCTCGAGCAGCAGCTCGAGCTCGCCGCCGGCTTGGGCGTCGCCGCGCACGGCGAGCTGCTGGATCATCTGGATCATCGCTCGTGTGCGCTCGAGGCGGCGCCCCATGTCGAGGAACCGCCAACCGTACCCGTGCGTCATGTTCTCGGCGACCATGCCGTTGAATGCCGCGAGGAACTGAATGAGACGGTTCAAGAGGCGCAGCGCATCGTCAGTCTCGTGCCCCTTCGTGAGCTCCCACGAATGGCTGACCTCGGTGAGGTCGCGCAAGATGCGGAACGTGTCGTACGACAATCGCTCGCGCAAGGCCTCCGCGTTGCGCTGCACGTTGCCGAGAACGGTCGCGAGACCGTCCTTGCACTCGGGATCGAACAGGATCGTCCAGAGCTCTTCCTGCACTGCCTCGCGGCCTTCCTGCATTGCGCGGCGGCCGCGGCGCGCCGACAAGTGCTTCTGCGCGATCAGCACCGCGACGACGCGCTCGGGCGAAACGAGCGTGCGGCTCGAGCCCATCTCGCCGCCCAACCGCGTCACGAGACTGCGCAGCAAGCGCACCGCGGCTTCCGCGCGCTCGGTGTAGCGGCCGAGCCAGAAGAGACTGTCGGCCGCCCGGCTCGGCAAGTCGCGGCCGCCGCGGTGCAGGCGCTGGCTCGCCTGCCGCTGCGCGAGCAGGCTGAACTGCTCGACAGGCTGGTCCGACAGCACCCAGGTGTCCTTGCTGACGTCGCCGAGCTCGAGCCACGACGCATGCGGGTCGATACCGTCGCCGACGCGAGTAAGGCCGCCGGGCATGACTTCGTAGCCCTTGCTCGTCGCCGCGACGTAGACGCGCAGCAAGATCGGCGCGGCGCGCAGCGAGCTCGGGCCCGACCACGTTGGGGCGAGCGACAACGACATCGGGTCCTGGCCGATGAACTCGTGACCGCTGCGCTCGATTTCTCCGATCAAGCGCTCGCGCTGCTCGGGCAGCATGTCGGGCGTGATCAGCCCTTCCTGCCCGCGCGGGAACAGGCTGCGCGACGAGCTGACGCGGCGCACGACCAGCTCGTCGAGATGATCGAGGACGTAGCGGCGCTCGCGCTCCTGTCCGCACCACCAGGTGGCGAGGCTCGGCATCGCGAGCTCCTCGTCGAGGAAGTACTTGGCGAGGCTCGGCAGGAAGCTCAAGAACGAGTCGCTCTCGACGAGCCCGGACCCGAGCGCGTTGCCGATCGTGACCTTGCCCGCGCGCGCCGCTTGCACGAGGCCCGGCACGCCGACGAGTGAGTCCGTGCGCAGCTCGAGGGGATCGCAGAGATCGGAGTTGATGCGACGCATGATGAGGTCGACGGGCTTGAGCCCCTCGACGGTTTTCAAGTACACGCGGTCGTCGCGTACGGTGAGGTCCGAGCCTTCGACCATGCTGAACCCGAGATAACGCGCGAGATACGCGTGCTCGAAATAGTTCTGCTTCGAAGGGCCGGGTGAAAGAAACACGGCCTGCGGCTGGTCTCGCGCTGACAAGCTCAAGAACCGCTCGGAGAACGCGCGGAAGAAGCTCGCGAGCCGGCGAACGTTACGCTCCGCGAACAGCTCCGGCAGGCACTGCGAAGAGGCGACGCGGTTCTCGAGCGCATAACCCGCGCCCGACGGCGCCTGCGTGCGATCGCTGACGACCCACCAGCGGCCGTCGGCCGAGCGCGCGAGATCGTAAGCGACGAAGTTCAAATGCAACTCGTCGCGCACGGCAATGCTCGTGCACGGCCGGAGGAATTGCGCGTTGCCGTAGATCAGGCCCGGCGGTAACAGCCGGTCTTTCAGCACGCGCTGCGCGCCGTAGAGATCGCCGAGCAATCGATTCAGCAACAACGTGCGCTGCACGACGCCGCGCTCGATCGCGCTCCACTCGTCGGGCTCGAGCAACAGCGGAAACAGGTCGAGTCGCCACTGCCGGCTCGCGACGCCCAGTGCTGCGAACGTGACGTCGTTCTCGACCATGAGCCGCCGCGCCTTCTCTTGCGCGGCCTGCCTCGAGTCGATGCCCATCGCGGAGAACCCTTCGAGCACGGGCTGCCAGCGCGGCCGCACGCGGCCGCTGCCTCCCGTGAGCTCGTCGTACGCGTTCGGAGACGGTTGATAGGAATCGAGCAACTTGACGTCGGAGCAAGCGAACTCGTTCTCTGCGGGATTGATCGCGGACATTAGGCTCCGTTACTCGCTTGCGCCGCTGCGATTCTACTCAGTGGGACCAGCGAAGATCGAGCGTGTTCGGAAACTCGGGCCGCGCGAGCGGTCGCGGCTCCGCCGACGGGCCCGCCGTGTGGCCGAATGGAAAGAAGCGTGCGAGCCGCCGACTCTCGGCTTCGTAGGCATTCACGGGGAAGCGCTCGAAGTTGCGTCCGCCGGGATGCGCGACGTGATAGGTGCAGCCGGCGACCGCGCGCCCGGACCAGCGGTCGTAGAGGTCGAACGTGAGCGGCGCATCGACGGGAATCGTCGGATGCAGGCTCGCCGCAGGCCGCCACGCGCGATAGCGGACGCCGCCGACGAGCTCGCCGCCGCGGCCCGTCGGCACGAGCGGCACGCGCCAGCCATTGCAGCCGATCACGTGGCGGCCGTCGTTGAGGCCGCTGACCTTGACCTGCAGGCGCTCGACCGACGAATCGACATAGCGCACCGTGCCGCCGGGGGCGCCCTCCTCGCCGAGCACGTGCCACGGCTCGAGCGCTTGCCGCAGCTCGATCTCGATGGAGCCGAAGCTCACGGTGCCGTAGAGCGGGAAGCGAAACTCGAAGTGCGGCGCGAACCAGCCGGCATCGAGCTCGTAGCCCGCGCGCCTCATGTCGTCGACGACGTCGAGGAAATCGTGCCAGACGTGAAACGGCAGCATGAATCTATCGTGCAGCTGCGTGCCCCAGCGCACGAGATCGTGCGCGTACGGCGCGCGCCAGAAGCGAGAGACGAGCGCGAGCAGCAACAGCTGCTGCACGAGGCTCATGCGCGGATGCGGCGGCATCTCGAATGCGCGGAACTCGACGAGGCCGAGCCGCCCCGCGGGGCCGTCCGGCGAGTAGAGCTTGTCGATGCAGATCTCCGAGCGGTGCGTGTTGCCCGTGACGTCGATCAGCAAGTTGCGAAACAGACGGTCGACGAGCCACGGCGGCACCGGCTGCTGCGCCTGGTCCGCCTGCGTGAACGCGAGCTCGAGCTCGTGCAGCGAGTCGTGCCGCGCTTCGTCGATGCGCGGCGCCTGGCTCGTCGGCCCGATGAACATGCCCGAGAACAGATACGACAGCGCCGGATGGTGTTGCCAATACGTGATGAGGCTGCGCAAGAGATCGGGGCGGCGCAAGAACGGGCTATCGGCCGCGCGCGCGCCGCCGAGCACGACATGATTACCGCCGCCGGTCCCGGTGTGGCGCCCGTCGAGCATGAACTTCTCGGTCACGAGGCGCGTGTAGTGCGCGTCCTCGTAGAGCCCCTCGGTGATCGAGAGCATCTCGTTCCAGCTCGCCGCAGGCTGCACGTTGACCTCGATGACGCCGGGGTCCGGCGTGACCTTGATCACGTTCAAACGCGGGTCGGGTGGCGGCTCGTAGCCCTCGAGGTGAATCGGCAGATCGAGCTCGGCGCTCGCGTCCTCGACGGCCGCGAGCAGATCGAGGTAGTCCTCGAGCTCGGCCACCGGCGGCATGAATACGCAGAGATGCCCGCCGCGCGGCTCGACGGCGACGGCGGTGCGCGCGCGGAGGCCCGGCGCCGTGCGCTGCGTCCTTCGGTCCTGGCGCTGCTCCCCGCCCCTCGCGCCTTGCAAGAACGGTTGCCGCTCCGGATGCGGGTCCGGCAGAGGCTCGTGCTCGATGAACGGATCCGGGGGCACGACGTGCGGATACTGCGACGCCGGTAGATGGAGCAGCGACTGCAGGGGCAAGCGGAACCCGAGCGGCGAGTCGCCCGGCACCAGAAACAGCTTGCCCGCGCGCGTCGTCCACCGCTCGCTGGCCCAGCGGCGCGTAGCGGAGGCGGCGGCGTTCCAGCGCTGCACCGGCAAGACGTAACCGACGGGCTTGCCGAGGCCCCGCTCGAAGACGCGTGCGAGCCGCGCGCGCGCCATCGGATCGTCGAGGCGGTTCGTGGCTGCGTCGAGATTCTCGGGCAGCTTCTGTTCCTGGCCGATGAAATGCCACGGATCCTCGTACGCCGGCGTGGCAGCGCCAACGTCGAGCTCCAAGCGCGACGCTACGCCTTCCAGGAGCTGCCGCGCGTGATCTGCAGTCACGCCGTAGTCGTTCGCTTCCCCGGCAATCAGCTTGTCCGCACGCCACAAGGCCTTGCCGTCGCGCCGCCAGTAGAGGCTGAACGCCCAGCGCGGCAGCTGCTCGCCCGGGTACCACTTGCCCTGCCCGTAGTGCAGCAAGCCGCGCGGCGCGAAGCGCGCACGCAGCCGCTCGATCAAGTCCGCCGCCAATCGGCGCTTGGTCGGACCGGTCGCGGCCGTATTCCACTCGGGCGCGTCCGCGTCGTCCATCGCGACGAACGTCGGCTCACCGCCGATCGTGACGCGCACATCGTCAGCCTTGAGTTGCTGCTCGACGCGCCGGCCGAACGCGTCGACGGCGCGCCACTGCTCGTCGCTGTAGGGTTTCGTGACGCGCGGCGACTCGACGACGCGCTGCACGCTCATCGTGTGAGCGAACGTCGTCTCGGCTTCCTCGAGGGCGCCCGTGATCGGCGCGGCGCTGACAGGGTGCGGCGTGCACGCGAGCGGGATATGCCCCTCGCCCGCCAGCAAGCCCGACGTCGGGTCGAGCCCGATCCAGCCCGCGCCGGGCAAATAGACCTCGGTCCACGCATGAAGGTCCGTGAAGTCGCGCTCCGCGCCGGAGGGGCCGTCGAGCGACTTCACGTCGGCAACGAGCTGGATCAAGTATCCCGAGACGAACCGGCTCGCCAGTCCCATGTGGCGCAGGATCTCGACGAGCAGCCAGCCCGAGTCGCGGCACGATCCCGAGCGCAAGCGCAGCGTCTCCTCGGGCGTCTGCACGCCGGGCTCCATGCGAATGGTGTAGGCGACTTCGCGCTGCAGCCGCGCGTTCAGCTCCACGAGGAAGTCGATGGTCCGGGCCGGCGGCTTCGCTCGGAGCGCGTCCAGCCAGCGGCGGACGAGCGGCCCCGGCGGCGCTACGGCGAGAAACGGCTCGAGGTCGCTGCGCAGCGCCGGGTCGTAGGCGAACGGAAACGTCTCGGCCGTCGGCTCGAGGAAGAAGTCGAACGGATTGCGCACGGCCATGTCCGCGATGAGATCGACCTCGACCAGAAATCGCGACACCTTGTCGGGGAACACGACGCGCGCGAGGAAGTTGCCGTGCGGGTCCTGCTGCCAATTCAAGAAGTGGCCTTTGGGCTCGATGCGCAGCGCATAGCTCAAGACGGGCGTGCGGCTGTGCGGCGCGGGGCGCAGCCGCACGACCTGCGGCCCCATTTGCACGGGGCGGTCGTACTCGTAACGAGTCCGGTGGTTCAGGGCGACATGGAGGGTCATGGACTAGCGGCCGAGCGCCTGGACTCCCACCGCCGCCGGCGTCTCCGTCTGCGATTGCGATTGCGATTGCGTCGGCATCGCCGGCGATTGCGTCGGCACCGCCGGCGCCTGCGCGGGCAGCGTCGTCGTCGAGGGCCGGAACCACGTCGCTTGGATCAGCGCGTGCAGCTCGCCGAGCTTGAGCTGCGCCTCGTCGTTCCACTGGTGCAGGCCCGCGATCGAGAGCTCGGCCAGGTCGCGCAGCGCGAGCATGCGGCGCAGGTCACCGAGCTTCTTGATGGGGTCGCCGCTGCGCGGCAGCATCGCGAGCGCCGCGCCGATCTCGCGCAAGCTGAAGGCGATGGCGCGCGGAAACTGCGTGTCCTTCAGGAGATACGCGATGACGTCGGGACCGTGGATCGGCCGGCGCACCTTCTGCCGATACATCTGATACGCCGACAGCGACTGGAGCACCGCCATCCAGAGCGTGTTGTCGAAGCGCGCGAGATTCTCGCGCCCGAGCAGCATCGCGGCTGCGACGTCGATGATGCGCGTCGTCATGTCGGCGCGCTCGATGCCGCGGCCCAAGCGGAAGAACTGATAGGCCGCGTCGTGACTCATCGTGTCGGCGAGCATGCCGCTGATCTGCTGGCAGCGTTCGACGACGCGCGAATGGATGCCGTACCGGCGCCGATGCGAGGTCTCGGCATCGAGCTCCTGCGTGACCCAGAGGCAGAGCTCGTTGATCGAGCGCCACGCTTCCGACGGCACGATGTCGCGCGTCGTGCGCACGCTCTCGCGCGCGAGCGCGAGCGACGACCGAACCGAGCTCGGGTTGTTCCGGTCCGCGACGAAGAAGCGCTCGGCGGTGTCGACGGACGGGCTCGGATGCATCTCGCGATACACATCGCCGCCGCCGGTGATCTGCACGAGCACGTCCCAAGAGAGGCCCGCTTCGCGCGGCAAGTCGAGCATCAGATTGCCGTATACGCGCGCGAGCCGCGACGTCGTCTCGGCGCGCTCGAGGTAGCGCGCAGTCCAGTAGAGGCGCTCGGCGACGCGCGACAAGAGGCTCATCGGTTCACCGCGACGATCCAAGTGTCTTTGCTGCCGCCGCCCTGCGACGAGTTCACGACCAACGAGCCGCGCCGCAGCGCGACGCGCGTCAAGCCGCCCGGCGTCACCCAGACGCCGCGGCCTTGCAGGATGAAGGGGCGAAGATCTAGATGGCGCGGCTCGATCTCGCCTTGAACGAGCGTCGGAGCCGTCGACAACGCGAGCACGGGTTGCGCGATGTAGTTGCGCGGATTCGCCTCGACGGCAACCGCCATCGCGGCCTTCTCTTCGTCCGTCGCGCGCGGCCCGATCAACATGCCGTAGCCGCCCGATTCGTTCGCGGGCTTGACGACCCACTGGCTCAAGTCCGACAGCACGCGCTTGCGGCTGTCGTCGTCGCGAAGCAGCAGCGTCGGGACGTTCGGCAGAATGGCCTTCTCGCCCAGGTAGTACTCGATGATTTTCGGCACGTACGCGTAGACGACCTTGTCGTCGGCGACGCCGGCGCCGGGCGCGTTCGCGAGCGCGACGTTGCCGGCGCGCCAGGCGCGCATGATCCCCGGCACGCCGAGCACGGAATCCTTGTCGAAGCATTCGGGGTCGAGGAACGTGTCGTTGATGCGCCGGTAGACGACGTCGACGCGCTCGAGGCCGCGGATCGTGCGCACGTAGACGCACTCGTCGTCGGCGACGCAGAGATCTTGGCCTTCGACGAGATCGACGCCCATGCGCTGCGCGAGATACGAGTGCTCGAAGTACGCCGAGTTGTAAATGCCCGGCGTCAGCACGACGACACGCGGAAAGTCGATCTTGCGTGGGCTCAGGCTAGACAGCATGTCGAGCAGCTGCGAGGCGTAGTCGTCGACGGGCAGGATCGAAGCGTGCTCGAACATCTCCGGGAACACCTGCTTCGTGACCATGCGGTTCTCGAGCATGTACGAGACGCCGGACGGCACGCGCAGGTTGTCCTCGAGCACGTAAACCGTGCCGTCGCGGTCGCGCACGAGATCCGTGCCGCAGATGTTCGCCCAGACTCCGTACGCCGGGTGGCCGCCGACGCACGCTTCGAGGAAATTGGCCGACGTCGCGATGATGTCGTCCGGCACGACGCCGTCCTTGATGACGCGCCGCTCGTGGTACAGATCGTCGATGAAACGATTCAGCGCCGTGAGCCGCTGGATCAAGCCGCTCTCGATGCGCGCCCACTCCATTGCTTCGATCGTGCGCGGAATGACGTCGAACGGCCACGCGCGGTCGATGTTCTGGCCCTCCGTGTAGACCGTGAACGTGATGCCCATCTCGACGATCGCCCGGTCGGCGTCCGACTGCCGCTCCGCGAGCTCGCGGACACCGAGCGACGCCAGATAATCGGCGAGCTCGGCCGCCGACGGCCGGGCCTGTCCCGGCGCCGCGAAGAGCTCGTCGTAGAACCCGCTCGGTTGGTATTGATTCCAGTCGATACGCATTTTTGCGATTCAAGATACGCGCAAAGAAAATCGAAATCGACTTGGCGAAACGGTGCAGGCGCGCGCCCTCCGGCACCAAAGCGGTGCCCTTCGACGACGCTGAAAGCCGCGCCGCACTTGGGCCATCGCGCCACATCGTGCCCCCGGCACCGTCGCGGTGCAGGCCGCCGCAAGGAGCTCCGGGGGCGGCGGGGCGGTACCGAGACGCCTGCGGGCCATGCCCGGCTCCGCCGGCGGAGGGCCGTTGCCGAGGCGAACGAGCCTGACTCATAGTGTGTGCGTGAGATCCGTGGGGAGCGCTGCCCGGCCAATAGGCCCGGCCGCGGGCTACATCTTGTCGTTCGCTGCGCTGGCGGCGGCCATCGGGCTCCGCTGGCTGCTCGACCCGTTGATGGGCGACACGCTGCCGCTCGTCACGTTGTTCGGTGCCGTCGCGGCGGCGATTTGGTTGAGCGGGCTGACGGCAGCCGCCATCGTCACGATCGTCGGCTACCTCGTGACCGCCTATTTCTTCTCCGCGCCCCGCGGCGAGCTGGGTCTCTCGATACCGGCGAATCTCGTGGGCTTCGCCGCCTATCTATTTACTTGCTCGCTGATCATCGCCATCGGCGCCGCGCTCCGCGCGGCGCGCAGCCGCGAAGCCGAGAGCCGTGAAGTGCTTCGTGTCACGCTGCGAAGCATCGGCGACGCGGTGATCGCGACGGACGTGGCGGGCAACGTGACCTATCTGAACGCGGTCGCCGAGACGCTCACGGGATGGAGCGAGCGCGAAGCGATGGGGCAACCGCTCGAGACCGTCTTTCGCATCGTCGACGAGCAGACTCGTGAGCGCGCCGCGAACCCGGCCGAGCGCGTGCTCCGCGAAGGCGTCGTCGTGGGACTCGCGAACCATACCGTGCTGCTCCGCCGCGACGGTCAGGAGTGCCCGATCGACGATAGCGCCGCGCCGATCAAAGACGAGCGCGGTGTCGTTTCCGGCTGCGTGCTGACCTTTCGCGACGTCACGGCACAGCGGCAGGCCGACCGCGACAACCAAGCGCAATTGCTCACGGCGCGCCGGCTCGCCTCGATCGTCGAGTCCTCGGAGCTCGCCGTCATTGCGAAGAACCTCGACGGCGTCATCGAGGCATGGAACGCGGCCGCGGAACGCTTGTTCGGATATACGGCGGCGCAAGCGGTCGGCCGGCATATCTCGCTCGTGATTCCGCAGGAGCGGCTCGCCGAGGAAGACCAAATCATCGCGACACTGAAAGCGGGAAGACGAGTCGAGCACTTCGAGACCGAGCGCGTGCGCGCCGACGGCCAGCGCGTCGCGGTGTCGCTGACCGTTTCGCCGATCAGGGACGACGATGGCAACGTCATCGGCGCGTCGAAGATCGTGCGCGACATCACCCGCGAACGGCAGGCCGAGGCGGAGCGCAATCGTCTCATCACGCTGATCGAGAGCAGCACGGACTTCATCGCCGTTTTCGATCTCGACGCCGTGCCGATTTTCATGAACCGATCCGGCCTGGCGCTGGCGGGCCTGGACAACCTCTGGGCCGCGCGCCGCGTCACGGCGTGGGACTTCTTCTTTCCCGAGGACCAGGCACGCATACGCGACGAGTTGTTCCCGCGCGTGCTGAGAAGCGGCCATGCGGAGATCGAAGCGCGCTTTCGTCACTTCAAGACCGGCGAGGCCCGGTGGATGGCGTACAAGCTGCTCGCGCTCCGCGACGAGGCCGGTGAGCCGATTGCCATCGGCACGGTGAGCCAGGACATCACGCTGCGCAAGAAGCTCGAGGACAATTTGCGGAGCTTGGCCGCGGCGCTGTCCGCGACGGACAAGCGCAAGGACGAGTTTCTCGCGACATTGGCGCACGAGCTGCGCGGCCCGCTCGCGCCGCTCGCGAACGTCCTCGAGCTCTGGAAGCGCACGGGAAACCGCCAGCAGCTGCAGCAGGCCAGGGATACCATGGAGCGCCAACTCGGGCAGCTCGTCCGGCTCGTCGACGACTTGCTCGATCTGAGCCGCGTCACGCACGACCGGCTCGAGCTCCGCAAGGGCCGCGTCGAGCTCAAAACCGTCATCGAGCACGCGACCGAAGCGTGCCGGCCGAGCATCGACAAGCGTCAACAGCGGCTCTCGCTGACCGTGCCCGAGGAACCTTGCCCTCTGCACGCCGATGCGGCTCGCCTTGCACAGGTGTTCGCCAACCTGCTGAACAACAGCTCGAAGTACACGGATTCGGGCGGCGAGATTTCGCTAACCGCACAGCGAGACGGGAGTGCAATCGTCATCAGCGTGCGCGACACCGGCATCGGTATTCCCGCCGACAAGCTCGAGAGCGTTTTCGACATGTTTACGCAAGTCGGTAGCACGCTCGATCGCTCGCAGGGCGGGCTCGGCATCGGGCTTACGCTCGTCAAGCGCCTCGTGGGCCTGCATGGCGGCAGCGTCGAGGCACACAGCGCGGGACCCGGGAAAGGCAGCGAGTTCGTCGTGCGACTGCCGCTCGAGGAGGCACCACTGCCCGCGCCTGAAGCGACGGCCCCGCAGACGGAGACAAGACGCCGCAAGATCCTCGTCGTCGACGACAACACCGATACCGCCGAGTCCATGTCGAAATTGCTTCAGTTTGCGGGACACGCCGCGGTCGCCGTTCATGACGGAGCCAGCGCGATCGAGGCGGCCGAGAAACACAAGCCCGAGGTCGTCTTGCTCGACATCGGGCTGCCGAAGATGGACGGTCACGAGGTGTGCCGGCGCCTGCGTGACCTTCCTCGCGGCAAAGAGCTCGTCGTCATCGCCGTCACCGGCTGGGGGCACGGCGACGAGCAGCGGAAGTGGCGAGACGCCGGGTTCGACGCCCATCTCGTCAAACCCGCGCGGTTCGAGGCCCTCGCGGCGTTGCTGAGCTCACTCGAGCGGCCAAGCCCGGCCGCGCACGCCGATCAGCCGTAAACGACGTCTGAGCACTTACCGCCCTGCGCGCAGTCGTTCGCTGGCCCACGGAATGAAGTAGCGCCAGTTCGGGCCGTCGGTGTGCCCGCCGTCGTGCTGGCGCCACGCGAGCGCGCCGTCGAGCAGCCCGACGTTCACGGGCGGCATCTTCTCCGAAACGTAGTCATCGGACCTGCCGAGGTCCTTCGCGCCGAGCAAGCGGTAGACGGGCTGCGCTGCGACAGCGGCCATGAAGCTGCCTTGGTGATCGAGCCACTGCGCGTCGCCCTTCTCGGGAACGCCGTAGCTCACGAACACCGGCCGCGGCGCGCACAGCGCGATGAGCTCGTGCGCGTCGACGGGCAAATCGCCGGGAGTCATGCTGCCGAACGTCGCGTCCGACGCTCCGTACTTCACGAAGTTGCCGGCCATCCAGTGGTACTCGCCGGCCGCCGCCAGGTTCTCGACGGCCTCGCCGAAATTGCGGCGGTGCAGCTTGGCGCCGCCTTCGCCCGACGAGCCGACGAGAACGACTGCGAAGCGCGAGTCGAACGCCATCGCGACGAGCGCCGCCTTGCCGTAGCGCGAGACGCCCTCCACGCCGACGCGCTTCGCGTCGACGGAGCTCTGCGTCTCGAGCCAGTCGAGCCCGCGCGATGCGCCCCACGCCCACGCGCGCAGCGCGCCCCAGTCGTCGGGTTTGCGCGCCTCACCTTTGTTCACGAGCCCGATGATTCCGCGCGTGAGCCCGGCGCCGTTGTCTGCCTGCACGCTCGTCGGCCGCAGCGACGCAAAACCCCAGCCGGCTGCGATGAGCTGATCGGTTGCCGGCGGGTCGCCGGCCACGGGCGGCGTCCGGCCTCGGCCGGGCGGCGGGCCGGGCCGCGCGGCTGGCCGGCAAACGGCCGGCAAGTCATCCGGCTCGATCGCCTCCTCCGGCAGCGCGCCGCCGCCGAACATGATCATGACGGGCGCGGCCTGCGCGTCGGCCGGCGTGACGAGCGTCATGCAGATTTCGACACCCAGGGCGGGATAGGCGCGGTTGTCGACGGTGCCGACGAGCTGGCGGCCGACGACGCGCTTGCCCGCGATCTTCCACTCGCGCGTCGCGACGACCGACCACGACACCGCCGGCACGCCGGCCGGCACGCGGCCGATCACCTCGCGCTCGAAGTCTTCGACGATCTCGGGCCGGCGCGTGCTCCACCATGCGTCGGCCGTCGCGACCTTCGCGCCGCTCTTTGCGACGAGGG